>Ga0114978_10003515_pt1 | contig 12806 bp, 10 predicted proteins | sample S_140212_EF_Meta_FD_87027 | JGI IMG/M metagenome (GOLD analysis project Ga0114978, IMG submission 87027) | Freshwater microbial communities from Lake Simoncouche, Canada to study carbon cycling - S_140212_EF_MetaG | ecosystem: Environmental > Aquatic > Freshwater > Lake | place: Lake...
GGAGTCTGGGCTGTCAGACGAACAAAGTGCGGGAAAAAGGGGAAAAAGTTCGCTGGTACTGGCGATTGCCGGACGAAGCTTTTTTTTAATCGTCGCGCGCGGGCCTGACGCCCGTTCATAAGGGGGAAAAGACTCAACGAGCGGAAATCGTTTGTAAAATGCGAAAAGGACAGTTTTTCAGTGTGATGAGGCTTGGTCACCAGACTTTGATCGTTTTGAGCTCGATTCCAGCAGATTCGGATCATCATTCTTGGGCAGTTTCGGACAGAAAATATCGGACAGAAAATCAATCAGAAATTTGGCTGGATGAGAGCCAAAAAACTTTGGATTCGCTGGATGGCTGGCGTTGGGTTGCACTGAAAGATTTCAAATGGGTTGGTTTTGAACGGTTGTTTGGTTCACGACGGAGCCACATCACGCAGGAGCGATGATGGCTACGTTGGGGCGCCGCAGGCGGCTTTAAACAGGCGAAAGTCGTCAACGATCGGGGTAGGAAGGACTGATTACATTCAGTTCCTCCTCCCTCCGTACCGAACCGTACCGGCGGTTCTCCCGCATACGGCTCTCTGGTCAGTAGGGTTCCTCTGGGGGGGAGGAAATGGGACGTGATTTGGCGGACTGCTGGCCGTCGGAGGGAAATTGAGGGATACCTTGCTGCTCGCGCAAGGGGACGGCGACCAAGGAGACGTGATCATGCATCACGATCAACCGCTTGATCGCAGATTCCGCTTCAGTTAATCCGCAGATAAATCCGTTTCAGTTAAACAGGAAATGACAGATGTCACCATCTTGCATCACGTAGCCTTTGCCTTCGACTCGCAGTTTGCCTGCTGAGCGGATTTCTTTTTCGCTCTTATAGGTTTCCAGGTCGCTGAGGCTATAAACTTCGACGCGGATAAAGCCCTTTTCAAAGTCGGTATGAATGACCCCGGCGGCCTGAGGGGCGGTGGCTCCGATCGGAATCGTCCAGGCTCGAACTTCGATTTCTCCGGCGGTGAAATAACTCTGTAACCCGAGCACCCGATAGGCTTCACGGGCGAGTGCGGCGAGTGAGGGTTCGGCTAACCCGGCACCGGCGAGCATTTCGGCGCGATCGGCTTCGTCAAGCTCCGCAATTTCCGCTTCGAGTTTTGCACAGACGGGGACGACCGAGGCACCGACTTTGCTGGCGAAATCGCGTACCTGCTGGACCAGTTTCCCTTTTCCTTCCAGGTCGTTTTCATCGACGTTGGCGACATAGAGAATTGGTTTTGCGGTCATCAGGCCATAGCTGGCGACCACTTTGGCTTCGTTTTCGTCAAATTCCATCTTGCGAAGGGGTTGGTCGGTGGTCAGATGAGCCAGACACTTTTTGATCACTTCGACTCGCATTTTGGCGTCTTTGTCGCCGCTTTTGGCGGTCCGTTCGGCCTTGGACAGCGAGTTTTCGAGGGTCTGGATGTCGGCCAGCATCAACTCGATTTCGATCGTTTCGATATCCGAAACCGGATTGACGGAGCCGGAAACGTGAATGACATCGGGATCCTCAAAACAGCGGACCACCTGCAGGATGGCATCGACTTCACGGATATGGGTCAGAAACTTGTTCCCCAACCCCTGCCCTTCGCTGGCCCCTTTGACGATGCCGGCGATATCGACCAGCTTTAAAGCGGCTGGAACCAGCTTTTTCGGGACGATGAACTGACTGATCCGTCGCAAGCGATCGTCCGGGACACTGACGACCCCTTCGTTCGGTTCGATCGTACAAAAGGGATAATTGGCACTCTGCGCCGCTTTGGACATGGTGAGTGCATTAAACAGAGTACTTTTGCCCACATTGGGCAAGCCGACGATTCCAGCTTCCATGATACCCCGACAACCTTTGCGAGAATTGAAACAGACGAGAGGGCCTCGTCACCAACGATTTCGACGATTCGATCCGATTACTCTAACGGATTTCACCGCGGCGATTGATATCAAACTCCCCGATTAAAGTCACGCAGGTCAAAAGATCTGCATCCCTCGTCACAATCCCCAGCATCACGGCTGGGGGCGTTTTTGACCCTGGAGGCCGGTTTTGAGCGAAAAATCAGCGGGAGGATTCCCCTTTCAGTACAAGCGTCGCGGTGATCAAGCGGTGATCGGATCCATTCGAGGTTCCAACCTGACAGGCCCGGACCAGCCAGTCTTGCGAACAGAGAATATGATCGATGCGCGCCCAGGGGGTTTGATCGGGCCAAAGTCGATTTCCTTGGCAGGGGATCGTATAGCCATAGCCGAGACCGGCCGAGTCATAGCTGCTTTTCAGATCCCCCCAATGCTTCCGGAACAGTTTGCTGGAGGTCGGGACGTTGAAGTCGCCGCAAACAATCAGCGGGCTACTGGTCCGCACAGAATTCACCGCCACTCGAATGGCGTTCGATTCGAGATGCCGTTCCGCCACCAGCTCCTCGAGTTCTTTGGCCCCGCGTCCATTCCTGAGTGTTTCCAGATTCAGTTGCTTCAGGCCGACGCGAGCGGTCATTTGATGAATGTTTCCCAGCGTGATTGGGCCGGCAGGCGTTTCGATCTGGGCCAGCATCCCCGCCAGCCGGCCACCAAACTGAGTCACCTCGCAATCGGACAAGAGCGAAACCCGATATCGGGAGGCGACCCAATACTGACCATGATGCACCGAATGCCAGTCACGAAATTGCGGATCGCTGAGCCAGTCGTGGTCTCCAAATGCTTCTTGCAGCACCACCACATCCGGTTTGATAGCCTGGATCTCGGCGATGATTTTTCCAAAATCGGGCTGGAACGACTGCACGTTGCAACTGACGATTTTGAGGACCATTTCCCCCTCGGTGACGGGGGCCCCGTTCAGCCAAAGATCGAGCGGTAGTGAAAGCCCCATGATAGGAACGAGCACGATCCCAGCGGAAACCAGATTCATGCCGAGCGAATACCGATGCCAGATTAGCGAGGCGAGCAGCAAAATCAACGTCGGGATCAAGAGCGGAGCCCGTGGTGAATACGTCAGGACCGTCCCCACCCACCAGGTTTCCGAAACCAGATACAGCAGATAATTCACCAGACAGAGCGCAAGGAGATTGAGGCAGGACAAACCGATCACCAATTTGGCGGCGAAGGGGGTACGTGGCGTCGGAGCGGCTGGTTTTTGCGTCATCAAAAACTCGAAAAGGAAGATCCACCAGTGGAAAGGGGGCAAGGGGAGGAGTTTCAATCGGGGCTGCCGTCAGTCCAGCCCCATAATTTTGATCCGTGTCATTACCGGATCAAGGGAAATTCCGGTAAAATCCACAGGCAAAATAGCCTTCCCACCCCCGCAGCGGCTAGCCTGTTTGCTGCGGCAATCGGATAACGGTCGGGGATTTTTGTGCAGATTGCGATTTGGATCGATCGGTTTGACCAGGCAATCTGATCCAGAAGCTGGCAAAATCACCGCGGATGCTGGTTTTGTGGGGATGCAGGGGAACTTTTTTCGCTGGTTTAACGTCTCTCTTGTAACGAATCGTGAAACATACAACGGACCAATCGCTGATTGAGGCTTGTCTGGCGGGTCGACGCGAGGCTTTCGGGCAACTTGTCGAACGATATCAGCATCGCTTGTTTCATTCTTTGGTTCATTTGCTCGGTTCCACGGAAGATGCACAGGATGCGGCGCAGGATGCTTTGATTCTGGCTTTTGAAAAACTGGGGACATTCCGCGGCGAATCGCAGTTTTATTCGTGGTTGTTCCGGATCGCTTATAACTCGGCTGTTAGTTCGAAACGAAAGACAGGACCGATGTCTGTTTCCCTGGAAGCCCGACGCGATGCCAGCGGGCTTGAGCCAGCGGATCTGAATCCGTCGACCGAACCTTCGTTTGGACTGGATGTGTCGGATCGGCAACGTCTGGTTCAGCAAGCGTTGGGGGAACTTTCCGAGGAATTTCGCGCGGCCATCGTTTTAAAAGAAATCGAGCAAATGAGTTACGAAGAAATTGCCGAGGTCGTTGGCATTCCGCTGGGGACCGTCCGCAGCCGGATCCATCGTGCTCGAATGGAGTTACGTCAAAAGTTGGCGGGTTTGGTCGAGGCAGAAGTGATTTAAGCCGCTGGTTACGTCGAAGTGACATTGAAGTCGCTGTTTACAGAGTATTGTTTTTTGTCGGTGAATTGTGGGTTGAGATGCAAGAAGTCTGCCGGTGATGGCAGCAGGAAGAAGCCCGTATGACGAACCACCTGGTTCCCGAAGACCTGATTTCGGCCTATTTTGATGGTGAAGTGACCGCAGACGAGCGTCGTCAGGTGGAAGCATTGCTGGAATCGTCGGCCGAATTTCGTCAGCAGCTGGATGAAACCGCCAGGCTTTCGGCATTGCTGCATTCGTTCCCGCGCGAGGCGGCCCCGGCGGGTCTGGTTTCCCAGGTTCAGCAGACCATCGAGGGGTTGGCTTCGCCGCCACCCAGGCTGGCTCCTTATCCGGCAACACCACGAGCCCCCTCAAAAAACTGGCGGCGGGAATGGACGGCCTTCGGTGTGGGCATTCTGGCTACGATGGCTTCGCTGCTGCTGGTCGTCTCGCTGCACTCGACAAATTCAACAAATTCGACATGGTCGAACGAAGGTCTGGTGCTCGATTCGCCGATCCCCGGTTTGGAGACCCGTGCGTCAAGGGGTTCTGATCGAGGCCTTGCGCGGTCTGCCCCCGCCCCGACCCTCGCGGAGGCCCGTGATGAGGGTACCCAGCCAATGGCCAAACTCATGGGTGGGATGCCCGGTTCGATGGGAGGCGGAGCGATCGCAGCCGATGCGATGGCAGGGGGCAGCGGACGCAGTAGAGGTGATATCGGCGATAACAGCCCGGCTACGGCCGCTAGCCGGTTTACTGGATCGGACAAAGCGAAATTGAGTGAGCAAGATTCCTCGATCAGCACCGCCGATGGCTCACTCCCTGCGTCTGACGAAGAGCAACCTTCCCTCGCAAATCGATCGCGAGACGAAAATAGCGGTATGGTAAATTACGGTATGGTAAATAACGGTATGGTCTCGTTGCATGCTCAATCACAAAGCGAATTTTTGGAATCCTTGAACAATGGGGATGTGATTGTTCCCCGGATTGCGGACCCGACGAATACGGTGGCTGTGGTTGATTTCATCGTGGTCGACATCGTGCGGAGTGCTGACGAGTTGAAGGTTCTGCTCCAGAAACACGCGTTTCAACAACTGGAAACCGACGACGACCGAACATTCGCAAAACCGCAAATCAATCCGGGGGCAAACGAATTGGGAGACCAGAAGGGGGACCGTGCCGACGACCTGCAGGTGGTTTTCGTGCGGGCACCGGGGGATCAATTGGCCGCTGCAATCGATGAATTGATGAAGAATCACCCAGACCTCTACCGCAATTGGGCACCGCAGTTACCGATCGAGCTGCCACAGAACCTGGCGTTTGCCGGAACCGAGCCCCTTAAAAAGCGGACGGAACCGATGAATGCTGCCGATGGAGAGAATGGCGCTGATCCGGGCGCGGCTCAGGAAGAATCGAACGCGGCACTGGCCGAAGCCGAGCTGGCGGTTGGTACACTTTTGGCGAGAAACAGTGCGGTGAACCCGACGAGCGAATCGTTTTTTGGAAGGGAGCCTCCCGCCGTAGCGGCAGATTCCTCGGAACCACCCACTGGTCTTGGTCGTGAAGCCAAGCAAGCGGCTGTCATGCGGCCCCAGGCTGGCGCGAGTGCCGTACCAGGAGATTCCAATCGAAGAGCTCTGCGGGTCAATCAGAATGGGCAAGGTTATTTTCGAGTTTCCGTTCAGAACCAGCCACCGATTCCGCTCGCCGCACAGTTAACTCCCCCCGTTCCGCACAACGCAGCTCCGATCACGATCTTGCCGGTCCCCCCTGCAAACTCGTTTCAGGGGACCAAAACGATTCGGATGAAGAATGCGGTCGCTCCACAGGACTCGCGGAACTCGCGATTCGTTAAGATGCTGATTGTTTTGAAGTCTGAGTCCTCTGCAGCGGCATTGGTTCCGTGACTTCGACAACGGTCTCTTGACGGTCTCTTGATGGTGGTGGTTTTGAACCCAATGAATAAAGCTTTTATTCGCGAGCCAGACGAAGTCGCCAGCCGCTGTCCTCGTTGCCAATCGCGGGGACAGCCGGTTGGCCCGCAGACATTGAAGGCGCAACTCGTCCCCGAACTGCGTCGAAAACTGGCCGAATCGGCCAGTTTCTGTCCTGAGAGTCAATGTGAAGTCGTTTATTTTGATGACTTTTCTGGCACGGTGCTCCGATCCAGCTTTGATCATCCGATCCCAATAAAAGACCTGGAAGCACCTCTTTGCAGCTGCTTTGGTTTGACGCGAGACGACATTGAATCCGATATCGCGGAAGAGACTGTCGTCCGTACTAAAGGGGCGATTCTGAGGGCGCAGTCGGACGAAGCTCGCTGCAAATCCATGGCCCCGAATGGCCGCTCGTGTCTCACGGAAGTCCAGGGTTATTTCCTGCGATGCCAGCAACGACGGCCGGGTTAATAGCCGGATATCTTGCGATCTCTGTCCCTTGCGATCCCTGTTCCGTCGCCAGCCGACCCTGACGCCCGGGCGGGAGTACAGGCGAGAGTAGGCCGAGTGTACAACGGGGGCGTTCGCGAAAAACCGTTTATTTGCTGGGGAGACGAATGATCCCGTCCCAGTTGGCGGGGGCGGTTCGGTTGTTCAGCACGATCTGTTGCATGAGAAAATCCTGGGCTCGGTCGCTGGGGGGAAGCTCGTGCAGATGCCGATAGGCTTGGTCCCAGTTCCCGGCAATGAAGCTGTCGACACCATTTTCGTAGCTTTGAATGTGGGCATCGGTCAGTTCGGTGAAGTCACTGGCGGGTGGCAATAGTTCGCTGACAATCACCGGGGTCTCCATCCCATAAGGTAAAAGTCTCGCCAGTTTCCGCATGCGGCCTTCTTGCGGTTGTAGTCGCGAACGAACGATGTTGGCAGTTGCCTCATCCAGCAAGATCGGTACCCGCAATTGCCGGGTCATCGATTCCAGTCGGCTGGCCAGATTCACGACTGGACCGAAGACTGTCACCTTTACTTGTTCTGCTGTACCAATCTTGCCGGCTACCGCGCGACCATGTGCGATCCCAATTCCCATGGCAAAGTCGGCGAGGGGATGATTCCTGGTTGCGGCCGCTTTGGCAAAAGCGGCTCGGATCCCCAAAGCGGCTCGGCAGGCATGCACTGCGGCATCGGGTGAGGGGAATGGCCAGCCCCAGAAACCGAGGGTCGCATCCCCTTGAAAATCCCCGGTGACACCCCCGTTTTCCAGAATATGATGAGTCATGACTCCGAGTGCCCGACTGACCCGTTCCAGCAGTCCAATCAGGTCTCCCGCCTCGTTTTCCGCGCGCTGGCTGAATCCTCGCAAATCGCAAAACATGACCGTGATGTCACATTCACTCGGTTCGAGCAGCGTGGTATCGAGTTCGTCTCCGAGTGCGGCCAGAATCGGTGGTGCGAAGAACTGTCGCAGCCCGGCCTTTTGCCGTTCAAGGCGTTTGGCTCGGACCACGGCACTGATGATTTCGGCCACCAGTTCCGTAAATTTCACATCCGCTTCGAGCTGCAGAGCATCCGACAGGGTGGTACCGGGGATGAAGGTTTTTCCCATGCGTCCGGCGACATACAGTCCGGCGGGTCCCTGTGCCAGCCCAGGGACGGGGGTACAAAAGGCCCAGTCAAACTCTTGGAGCATTGTCAGGTCATGCTGTTGGGGCGAGTCCTTTTCCCAGATATGCAGAACACTCGATTGACGGCGTTCCAGGGCTTCCGTGACGAGGCGGCGGCTGGGGCGGAAGGGGCCTGCGGTTTCGTGTCGGCGATCCCAATGCAGCATTTGGACATCTTCGGTCCCCGAGGTGGTGACGATTGCCACCCCTTCGGCATGCACAACCCCTTTGAGCAAAAGATTCGCCAGCCGATGGTACAGTTCGTTATCGTCCCTGGCACCGGAAATCACTTCGGGCAAATGGGTGAGCACTTCGATCCGGTTTTCCGGATCCTGGTAGCGAATTTTGCGTAATTCCGAGGGTTTAAACGCCACTTCTTCAAACGGCGGGGCGAGATTTCCGACTTCGGTTTCGGGAAGTGTCAAATGGAACGAGGTGGAACCGACCACAAAGTGTTGTCCGATTTCAATCCGGCAGGATCCGACCGACTCGCCCGAAAAAAAGAGGGGATTGCGGGCCGCATCGAGGCGTGTCAGTTGCAGATGATCCTGATGCACATCGACCTGCAGATGTTTCCGCGAGATTTGGGGATCCCAGGTGATGGCGAGCGATAGCAGCGGATCACGTCCGATCAGATACCGCTGACCGGGGTCGAGCGATTTCCGCCAACGCTGAACCGATTCCAAGCCCTGAGCCACAAGTTCGAGCACGGCAACGCCCAATCCGACTGATCGCGAGAAAGAATCCAGAATGAGCTGATATGTTGGCCGGTTTACAGTCAGACGACAATAGACCGGGGGATTTTGCAGGCCCGCAGATTTTTGCTGGGATCCGTCTGGCAACCCCCCATGAGATATCGAGGGGGGGGTATGACGTGGTTGTGAACGTGCGGTTTTCCCCGATGCGGAGTGCAGGGAATCGTTTGATCAATACGAGTAAAACCTCGCATCAACCTTCGATCAGCTGCAGACGCAACAGATTCATCGCGACCTTGGCCGTACGACTTTTCGCGATCGCGGGGTCACCGAAGTGCTGAACTTTTTCCACCTTTGCAACATTGGGACCCGCCAACGCCACGAACGAAGCGGGGACCTGACCCAAGGGATCATCGGGATCAAATTCAGGCCATTCGGTCACGGCCAAGGCAAAATTCGTCCCAAATCGCTGGCGGCAGCCTTTGGCGATCGCCAACGCGACTTCCTGACTGATCGCTCCGTATTGGCGAATCAGCATCGGGTCGACCGAGACCAGCTCGCGCTTGGCCGTATTGGTCGGAACCACCACTCCACCCATGTAACAGGTTTCAAACCCGGCAACCCCGGTTAAACGATGTGCGAGCAGCCCACCCGTTCCTGATTCTGCGGTCGAAAGCGAAGCACGACGCAGCCGCAGTAATCGGACCAGCGCATGTTCGAGTTCTTCGTCTTCGACTCCAAAAACCAGCGTCCCCATCCGATTCAGAATTGTTTCCCGTGTTTTCTCGATTTTGGCCCGGCAGTCATCGACGGAATTTGCCACCGCCGTGATTCGCAAGGTAATGGTCGCTTCGTGAACCGTAATCCCGACATCGGGATCCCGACCGCGAGCGGTCAGGTCACCAAGAATCTCTTCCGCCTGCGACTCGCCCACGCCGAATAGATTGATCCGGGCACGACGAATCACCTGGCCACTTCCATCGAGACGCGGGAGCACCTGCTGGCGAAACATCTGCTTCATCTCGCTGGGGACTCCTGGCATGGCCGCGACGTGTGAAATCTCGCCATCTTGCCGTTGATAGGGCATCCAGATCCCAGGAGCGGTTCCACGGGGATTGGGGAGAGGTTCGCTTCCTTCTGGAAACATCGCCTGAATCAGGTTCCGTTCCGGCATGGGCCGATTTCGTTTCGCGAACATCGCTTTGACGTGTTCCAGTGACGGTTCATGCTGGACCAGGGGAACATTCCCAAATTTGGCCATGGCTTCGCGTGTCAGATCGTCCAAGGTTGGTCCCAGGCCACCTGTGATCAACACAATCTCGGAACGTTCCGCTGCGGTCCGCAGCGTTGCCACCATCTCGTCGAGATCGTCGGCAATCGTTGTATGGGCGATCACCGAGATTCCGATCTCGGCCAGTTCCAGACTGAGCCACTGGCTGTTGGTGTCGAGTTTTGCACCCGTCGTCAGCTCGGTTCCAATAGAGATAATCTCGGCTTGCATGGGAAAAACTCTCGGCGAATTCCCCCTTCGCGATTGACGCTCGTGGTCGGTCATTCCTGTTCAGGAACAGAGGACTCGAGCAGGAAATCAACGAAAACGGGGCAGGTTCCAGGATGGCGATGCAGGTTGTGGGTTCCGAACAATTTTTCCGGATCATGTTTTTTCCGGATCATGTTTCCAGTCAAATTTTCGCGACAAATTGTTGGCCGCAGGAAAGCTTACTCTCTTCTCCGCCACGCAAGCAACGAGCCCCCACCCGGTTGGTTTGTTGAAAGCATGGAATTCTCGATTCCCGGATCGAATATTCGGCTTGGAACGGGTTGTTTGCCGTAGGAATGAAGGCCGATCCCGCGATTCTGGAGGCGTGCTGCCCCGATCGCTCGGTTTTCCGAAGTGAGCCGCCGATTCGGACCAGTTCCCCCCACTCGTCACACTCGAATCATGCCCGCCCGATCGTGGAAAGGGGGGAATCCGACAAAATTCTCTTTTCTTATTCCCGGACATGGACAACAATCTGAGGGCGAGTCGGTGTGGGAGTTTGAAAAGGAAAGTCGTGGCATGTGGCGATTCAATCGACTGATGATCTCTGTCAGTACCCTGATTCTGTTATCGGCTCGTTGGGTCGTTGCCGAGGAATCGCTGGTGGTTTCGTGGATTGAGACGCTGAAAAAACATTCGGAAGAGACGATGTACCCCAAAACGCTCGGCGGTCGACAATTCTGGGGTGATGTCCATCATCTGCATGGCTGGCGGATTCAGCAGAATATCTTCACCAAGCATTACCGCCTGCTCGATCCCGATGATTTGCGCTGCACTTGGGGCTCATTCGACGACTGCCGGCAAGCATTAACCAAAATTGCCGTCGAGCAAAAACTCCCCCGGATGAAGGGGTCAGCAGTGATCTTGATTCACGGACTGTTGCAATCGTCGAAGTGCATGGAACAGATGGCAGTCTGTCTGGAAGACGCGGGGTTCACCACCGTCGAATTTGATTACCCGAGTACTCAAGTCAGTATCCCCGAAGCGGCCCAGTATCTCGACCAGGTGATTGACTCGCTCGAAGGAATTGACGAAATCCATTTCGTGGTCCATAGCATGGGGGGACTGGTCGTTCGGGCCTATCAAATGGAATTTGATGACCCGCGCATTCAGCGGTTGGTTATGTTGGGGACCCCCAACCGGGGTGCCGAATTGGCGGATATCACGCATCAGTCTTGGACTTTGAGGACTGCGGCTGGACCGGGGGGCCGCCAATTGGGAACGCGTACCGATGGCCTGATTCCCAAACTTCCGATACCCCGCTATGAATTTGCCGTAATCGCGGGTTCGCGAGGAACTCCCTCGGGCTGGAACCCTCTCATTCCCGGTGACGACGATGGCACGGTCACCGTCGCCAGCACGCAATTGGAAGGTGCCGCTGATTTTACCACGATCAACGCGACACACTCCCGATTGCTCTGGAACGACGAGGCACTCACCCAGACCGTCCACTTTTTAAAAGAGGGGCGTTTGAAACCCAACGATCCGCCACAACCGATTCGTAAGACTGAAGAAGTCAATAAGCGGTCAAAACCGGATTAAAACCCGATTGAAACCCGGTGGAAAGATGGCCGGCGGCTGATCAAGGGGGGAACGTCGCCTGGGTGATCATCTCTGGTTGACAGCCTTTGGCTTTCAAGCTTTGGCCCACAATCTTGTTGTGCCGGAATGTACTGCAATCTGCCTGTTTCCAGTACAATCGCCGGATGTTTACGAATCCGATGGAAGCCTCGACCGGAACGTCTGGTCGCCAATGATGCAGAGAAATACCTGACCCATGCCTGATGAAGCTGCGATTTCGAGTGTTTACGGAATGATCGGTGCCGAGGGCTTCGCCCGTTTGTGTGCGGCCTTCTATCGTCGTGTCCCCACCGATGATCTGCTTGGCCCCCTGTATCCACTGGAAGATCTGGTGGGGGCCGAGTCTCGGTTGCGTGGTTTTCTCATCTTCCGGTTCGGTGGTCCGGACCACTATCTGCACGAGCGAGGGAATCCCCAGTTGCGGATGCGACATGCCCCGTTTGCCATCAACCCGACCGTCCGCGATCGCTGGGTGTCCCTGATGGATCAGGCGGTCATCGAGGCGAACCTCCCTGCCGAGGCGGTGCCGATCATTCGATCCTTTTTAGCTGAAGTCGCGACCTTCCTCATTAATCGTGGCGCGACACCGAATTTGGTCTCTTGAGTACGTGAAAACGATTATGAAGGTGCAATTCGGAATCAGTCGGGTGGAACTTGTCCAGGGTGACATTTCACAACAACAGATCGATGCAATCGTCAACGCGGCGAACCCCGAGTTGTCGGGGGGTGGGGGTGTTGACGGAGCGATACACCGTGTCGCCGGCCCCAGCGTGCTCGAAGAAACCAGGGCTCGATATCCGCTTGGTTGCCCCGCTGGTGACGCCGTTGTTTCGGCACCGGGAATGGCAAAAGCCAAGTTTCTGTTTCATGCGGTCGGGCCCGTCTGGCGAGGAGGACAACAGCGCGAGGCCGAGTTGCTGCGGTCGTGTGTCCGCCGCTGTTTAGAATTGGCGGTCAAATACAACTGTGCGGGGATCGCCTTTCCCGCGATCAGCACGGGGGCCTACCGTTTTCCCGTCGATCTGGCTGCCGAATCTTCGTTGCACGAAGTCCGGGCGTTTTTTGCGGGACTCACCACGCCACTCATGGTACGATTCGTGCTGTTTGATGCCGGGACCTACGGTGCGTTTGCCCGCGTGCTGGAATCGTTCGTGAACCGATAACAGGAAATTTAACATGTTCCCCCTTTGGGACGATGTCCCTTCGCGACGAATTCCGTTTGTGAACTATGCGATCATTGCCACCTGTATTCTCGCATTTTTCTTCCAGCTGAAAGCCCCTGGTGGCGGCCAACAAC
>Ga0114978_10003516_pt1 | contig 12800 bp, 11 predicted proteins | sample S_140212_EF_Meta_FD_87027 | JGI IMG/M metagenome (GOLD analysis project Ga0114978, IMG submission 87027) | Freshwater microbial communities from Lake Simoncouche, Canada to study carbon cycling - S_140212_EF_MetaG | ecosystem: Environmental > Aquatic > Freshwater > Lake | place: Lake...
GCGAAGGATGTATTGATACTGCTCAGCAGCACCCGTCATTTTGTTTTGACGACCCATTGCAAGTATTTGCGTAAAACCAACATAAAAGAACAAACCTTCCATAACGCAAGCAAAAACGATCAGCGAACGGAGCAATGTTTGGTCAGCTTCTAATGTGCCAGTCTTGAAATTTGGATTCGTGAGTACATCAATATAAGGAATTAAGAACTCATCTTTAGCGCGAATCGACTCAATTTCGTTATACGCATTGAAGATTTCACTCTGGTCTAAGCCTAAAGATTCCACGATATATTGGTATGCATGAGTATGAATTGCCTCTTCAAAAGCCTGGCGCAATAGGTATTGACGGCATTCTGGAGCGGTAATATGGCGATAGGTGCCCAAAACAATATTGTTTGCAGCCAAAGAATCGGCCGTGGTGAAGAAACCAAGATTACGCTTAATAATGCGACGCTCATCTTCAGTTAGACCATTAGGATCTTTCCACAGTGCAATATCGCGATTCATATTGATCTCTTGCGGCATCCAATGGTTTGCACAACCTGCTAAATACTTCTCCCAAGCCCATTTATATTTAAATGGGACCAGTTGATTGACGTCAGTCTTGGCATTGATCACGCGCTTATCAGCAGCGTTTACACGCAAAGCTGCACCACCAGATAATTTGACGGCTTCTACTCCTGCGGGTGCGGCAGTTTGGGGCGCCATTGCTACTTGATCTGGCTGTGGGCGTTGTGGCTCAAATGCAAGCGGCTGCGGTGCAAGACTAGCTTTCGCTAGTGCTGGAGCTACTTCCTCTTCCCAATTCAACATAACTTTCTCCTAAATTCTTTTATTTCTGACCAATAAACAAATTGCCTATTGGCATGCTTCACATTCTTCAAAACCCGCATCGCCTGGACGCATTGTGCATGCGGGACCATCTGCTTGAACCGCACCAGCCGCATTTGCTGCAGCTGCCGCATCGGTTCCATTTACGCCACCACCACTGGATACCGAGTTCAATTGACCGCTGGCAACAGTTGATTTCTCAACATGGGTTGCAGCCATAGTACGGAGGTAGTAAGTGGTTTTGAGACCACGTAACCAGGCCAACTTATAGGTATCGTCTAATTTCTTACCGGATGCGCCGCCCATGTAAATATTCAATGACTGCGCTTGATCAATCCATTTTTGACGACGGGAAGCTGCCTCAACTAACCAGCTTGGCTCGACCTCAAAGGCAGTTGCGTACAAATCACGCAAATCTTGGGGAATGCGATCAATCTTCGACAAAGTGCCATCAAAGTACTTTAAGTCAGCAATCATGACTTCATCCCAAAGGCCACGATCCTTCAAATCACGCACTAAATACTCATTAACCACTGTGAATTCGCCTGATAGGTTAGATTTCACGAACAAGTTTTGGAAGGTAGGCTCGATACAAGCAGAAACCCCAATGATGTTTGAAATGGTTGCAGTGGGCGCAATCGCTACGCAATTGGAGTTACGCATACCGTTTTGCTTGATGCGAGCACGCAAACTGCTCCAATCCATGGTGGACGAATTGTCTACCTCTACATAACCACCACGCTCTTGTGCCAAGAGTGCTACTGAATCCTGTGGGAGGATGCCGCGGTCCCATAAAGAACCTTTGTAAGTGCTATAAACACCACGCTCTTCTGCCAACTCGCTAGAAGCTTGATAAGCGTAATAGCAAACTGCTTCCATAGAAGAGTCAGCAAATTTGACTGCTTCATCGCTAGCGTAAGGAATACGTTGCATGTGCAAGCAATCCTGGAAGCCCATAATGCCCATTCCTACTGGACGATGCTTGAGATTCGAGTTACGTGCTTTTGCAACTGCGTAGTAGTTGATATCGATGACGTTATCAAGCATGCGCATTGCAGTGCGAACCGTTCTTTGTAGCTTTTCATGGTCTAAAACCAGCTTACCGTTTGCATCAGTAGTCATATGTGCAGTTAAGTTCACAGAACCCAGGTTGCAGACGGCAATCTCTTCCTCATTGGTATTCAGAGTGATCTCAGTGCATAAGTTCGAGGAGTGAACCACGCCAATATGTTGTTGTGGGCTACGGATATTGCAAGGATCTTTGAAAGTAATCCATGGGTGACCGGTTTCAAACAACATACCTAACATCTTGCGCCACAATTGCTGAGCAGGAATTCTGCGGAATGGCTTCAATTCACCACGATCTGCTTTTTGCTCATAGGCAACGTAAGCCTCTTCAAATGCTTTACCAAACTTGTCGTGCAAGTCAGGCGTATTGGATGGTGAGAACAAAGTCCAGTCACCATTTTCCATGACACGCTTCATGAACAAATCAGGAATCCAGTTAGAAGTATTCATGTCGTGAGTACGGCGGCGATCATCACCAGTGTTCTTACGCAATTCCAAGAACTCTTCAATATCTAAGTGCCAGGTTTCCAAGTAGGCGCAAACCGCCCCCTTACGCTTACCACCCTGGTTTACAGCAACAGCTGTGTCGTTGACCACCTTCAGAAATGGCACAACACCTTGTGATTTACCGTTAGTACCTTTGATATGACTACCCAAAGCACGAACATTAGTCCAGTCGTTACCTAAGCCGCCAGCAAACTTAGACAACAAAGCATTTTCTTTCAATGCTTCGTAGATACCATCAAGATCATCTTCAACAGTAGTCAAGTAGCAGCTAGAGAGTTGTGGACGTGTAGTAGCTGCATTGAACAAAGTTGGGGTGCTAGACATGAAATCAAATGTAGAAAGGATTTCATAGAACTCAATAGCACGACGCTCACGGTCTAACTCATTCATGGATAGACCCATTGCTACGCGCATAAAGAAAGCCTGTGGCATTTCAATACGACGGTCTTCAATATGCAAGAAATAGCGGTCATACAAGGTCTGCAGACCAAGGTAGTTGAACTGAAGATCGCGACTTGCGTTCAATGCAGCCGCCAATCTTGGCAAATCAAAGTCACGCATCCGCGGATCCAACAATTCAGCAGAGATACCCTCATGGATGTACTTAGCAAAATAAGTGCCGTACTCAGCTTGCATATCACCTTGCAAGACTTCTTTACCTAAGATTTCCTTACGAATCACGTGCATCAAAATGCGCGCTGTTACTTGGCTATACGCAGGATCTTTTTCGATCAAGGTACGAGATGCCAAAATCGCCGAGTCATACACCTGAGCCATTGGCACACCATCATACAAATTCTTAATTGTTTCAGTAATGATTGGACTTGCATCGATATGATTACCCAAGCCTTCACATGCAGCTTCAATGACTGTGCGCAAAGCGCCCATGTCTAACCACTTCTCAACACCATCATCCGTAACCTTGATGCCTGATTCACCAGCTTGATTAGCAGTTTGAGCATCTTGCGACACTTCTTGTTGAGCGGCTCGCTCCTGATTGCGCTTTTCACGATAAAGGACATAAGCACGAGCAACGTTATGTTCGCCACTGCGCATTAAGGCTAATTCAACTTGATCTTGGATATCTTCAATATGGAAAGTGCCGCCATTAGGACGACTACGCAATAAAGCGCGCACCACTAAATGTGTCAGTTGCTCTACCTGCTCGCGCACACGGGCGGATGCAGCGCCTTGACCACCATTAACCGCTAAAAATGCTTTTGTTACTGCAATCGCGATTTTAGATGGCTCAAAAGCCACTACTGAACCATTACGACGGATGATTTTGTAGTCAGACAACTGGGTTGCCTGAGTGCCACCAACACCACCAGCCATAAAGCTAGCAGAAGGGGTCTGATTCATGGACCCCACAGGACTCATTCCTGGGTCATTTACTCCAGAGGTTTGGCCTGCTGTCTGTGGATTTGCGTATGTCATGTTGCTCCTGCTTATATATAGTTATTTGGACAAAATATCGTTAAAAAACAAGGGGGTATTGCTGGATTAAAACACTATATGTAGTGTCTTAAAGTGCGTTAGACACTAAGTATAGGGAAATATTGAGCCTTTGGTAAGCTTTTTCTCATAAAAAATCATAAGTATTTTTACTAAGTAATCACGTATTTTGAGGGGCATTATGGTGAATACTTTCCAGCCCTTTTTAGTTAAAGGCTAAAAAAGTAAGCGTATGCTCACATACAAGAATCAGACTAACGAGAAAAAATCCCGTAGGGGAAGTTTTTTGAAGAAATGCCTGTCTCTTTTTGGAACTTTTTCCAATCAAAATATATTCCAGGATCAGTTTTTCTGTCGGGGGCGATGTCACTATGTCCAGCAAACTGAAGATTGGGGTAACTTACAGCTAATTTTTTTACAAGGCTTGCCAAAGTCTCATACTGCAGCTCTTCAAAAGTGGACTCTCCGTCACCCTCAAGCTCAATGCCAACGGAAAAATCGTTGCACTTTTCTCTTCCCAGGAAAGAGGAGACGCCAGCATGCCAAGCTTTATTTTGGGTGGATACAAACTGGATCAACTCACCAGAGCGCGCAATCAAAAAATGGCTAGACACTTTCTGACCTGCAATCTCCGCAAAATAGGGGTGCGCCTGTAGATCTAACTTATTTTGAAAAAAATCCACGATGTAATGGCTGTTACTCTTATTTATAAACTCACTTGGTGGTAAGCTAATGTGATGAATCACCACTAGATCTAATGAAATATTTTCAGGCCTCACATCTTGATGCGGTGAAATTCGCCACTTAGCGGAACCAATCCATCCCTGTTTATCGAGTGTATGAAGATGTTCTGAAGAACAATAAAAGCGTTGCTCATACATCATTGCTTCTGATTTGGGAAGGTGCACATTGCAATACTGACAGGAGACCATAGTTTCTGGCTCTAAAGACGCCAGATCCTTATCAGGACTAAGGTTGGATGCGTTTCTTTCGTTGAATTTGATTTGTTTTTTACCCTTTAACCAACGGTAAAAAAGATACGCACCTACTAATAATAGAAACCATTTAAACAATGCTTATGCTCTCTGAAGAATCACTTCCAATACGAAACGACTGCCTACGTAAGCAAGCAATAAAACAACATAGGCGCTCAAGACCCAGCGAATTGCTACTCTACCTCTGAGTCCCACTCTCCAGCGGGCAATCATTAATCCACCAAATAGCAGCCAAGACAGAACTGCGAAAATTGTTTTGTGATCCCATACAAACGGTTTACCGAACAAAGTTTGGGAGAACAGTAAACCCGAAAATACCGTTAGCGTCAGCAGTGCAAAACCCACATAAATCAAATTGAATAAAAGGCTTTCAATCGTCATTAAAGGTGGAAGATCATCGAGCCAAAAAGCCAGGCGACTATTGGGCAGAATACCAAGCTGTTGATGTAAGGCGCGATCATAGGCGCTCATTAACATGGCTTGCATTGCCGCGAGACTTAATAAACCCACCGAGACAGTTGCCACAATGAAGTGTGCTTTAAACCAAGGATCTGAAACAGCTTCTGGAGCAAGCAGGGTGCCGGGGAAAAATAGCGGCAGCAGGGAGCAAAATAAAGCAAACAAGATCGACATCCAAAGCAAACTGGCGATTGGCAAAAACCAAGATTGGAACCAATAGAAGGCCAGTCCTACCCAGGCTATCAGGGATAAATCTTGAGCAAAACCAAAGACAAAGCCTTGTGCTGTGAATACAGAATCATGAATCTCTATCCCGTGAACGACCAGCAATACAAATATCAGCGCCCTCACCAATAAAGATGACTGGGTCGATTGCCCTTTCCCCTGCTTGTATCCTAAGCCTAAAAAGATCAAAAGCATCAAATAAAACAAGGGGATGAGAGCGTCGAAACTGAAGTAATCTAAAATGTCCATCATCAAAGTCTAATCGATAAATGCTACAAAACCTCACCGACCGTCTATCTCGCGTTGTTAAAACCATGCGGGGACAAGCCCGCCTCACAGAAGAGAACACCGCAGAAATGCTACGGGAGATCCGTTTAGCCTTATTAGAGGCCGACGTAGCCCTCCCCGTTGTTAAATCCCTGTTAGAACAAATCAAATTTAAAGCCCTTGGCGAGGAAGTGGTTGGCAGCCTAAGTCCAGGTCAAGCGCTGGTTGGAGTGGTCCAACGTGAGCTAGCCCAAGTCATGGGAGGCGATGCCAAGGAAAGCGGTGAACTCAATTTAGCTACCCAGCCACCGGCAGTCATTTTGATGGCTGGCTTACAGGGTGCCGGTAAAACGACCTCGGTTGGAAAGTTAGCGAAATGGCTGCAAGAGAAAAAGAAAAAAAAGGTCCTAACGGTATCTTGTGACATATATCGCCCCGCTGCTATTGAACAGCTTGAAACCGTTACCAAACAAGTCGGGGCTGAGTTTTTTCCCAGCAATATTCATCAAAAGCCCAATGATATTGCGGTTGCTGCATTAGATTGGGCGCGTCGCCATTACTTTGACGTTGTCATTGTCGATACAGCAGGACGTCTAGGTATTGATGAAGTACTCATGCAAGAAATTCAAACTTTGCATGCGAGCTTAAATCCCATTGAGACCTTGTTTGTAGTTGATGCGATGCTGGGTCAAGACGCCATCAATACTGCTAAAGCATTCCATGAAGCACTACCACTGACCGGTGTCATTCTGACTAAACTCGATGGCGACTCGCGTGGTGGCGCTGCTTTATCTGTCCGCCAGGTCACCGGCGTACCGCTTAAATTTATCGGCGTGGCTGAGAAAATGGATGGCCTAGAAGCCTTTGATGCAGAGCGTATGGCTAACCGCATCTTGGGTATGGGTGACATTCTTGCCTTAGTCGAACAAGCCCAACAACATGTTGATGTTGCCAAGGCAGAAAAACTGGCTAACAAGATTTCTAAAGGTGGATTTGATTTAGAGGATTTTCGTGATCAACTTCTACAAATGCAAAAGATGGGTGGTATGGCCAGCTTGATGGATAAGCTTCCAAGCCAAATGGCTCAAGCAGCCTCCAAAACAAACCTTAGTAACGCAGATAAACAAACCAAGCGCATGCGTGGAATTATCGATAGCATGACGCCTCGTGAACGCAGCAAACCCGAATTACTAAAAGCAAGTCGCAAACGTCGTATCGCCGCAGGTGCAGGCGTAGAAGTTCAAGAAGTCAACCGTCTGCTTGCTCAGTTCGAGCAAATGCAAACGATGATGAAGCAATTTAAGGGCGGAAAAATGGCGCGTACGATGGCAGGTATGGCTGCCAAAGGAGCCGCCAAAGGAATTGGCGGACTCTTTAAAAGATAGTTCAGCAGTTAAAGAGCTTAATTAATTAAGCTCTTTGCGGCTTGCACAGCAGCAACCACTTTGTCTTTAATTTGCGTTAGTGGAATATTTTGTGACTCCGCATCTGTGCGACCTTTAAATTCCACTTGAGAATCTACTAAACCACGGTCACCAATGACTACACGGAATGGCGCACCGATTAACTCCCAGTCAGCAAACATCGCGCCTGGACGTTCATTGCGATCATCCAAAATCACATCGATTCCAGCAGCAAGCAATTCATCATGCAATTGATCGCATGCCGCTTTTACTGATTCTGATTTCTCGTAACCCATTGGGCAAATGACCACTTCAAATGGCGCCATTGAGATTGGCCAAATAATGCCGCGCTCGTCATACCCCTGCTCAATCGCTGCGCCAAGTAAGCGAGTAACACCAATGCCATAACAACCCATAACCATCGGTTGCGCTTTGCCTTGTTGATCTAGGTAGGTACAGCCCATGGCTTCGGAGTAACGGGTGCCCAATTGGAAGACATGGCCCACTTCAATACCACGGCAAATATCAACAACCCCTTTGCCATCTGGGGAAGGATCGCCAATCACCGCATTACGAATATCCAAAACGAGTGGCTCAGGTAAATCGCGCCCCCAGTTCACACCAATCAGATGGTGGCCAGCATCGTTTGCACCACACACAAAGTCAGCCATATTGGCAACTGTACGGTCAGCAACCACAGTGACATCGGCGCTCACTCCAACCGGCCCCAAATATCCAGCAGGCGCATGACAAGCTTGCGCAATTTCTGCTTCAGTAGCAAAGCGGGATTGTGCCATACCAGGTACTTTGCTCGCTTTGACTTCGTTGAGCTCATGATCCCCGCGTACCAACAATATAAAGAGTTTTGCTGAGCCTTTTTCTTGGTCAGCAGCAAACAATAAAGACTTCACTGTCTTTTCAAGCGGGAGGTTAAGGAACTTGGCAACCTCGGCGCAATTGGTCTTATCAGGTGTAGGCACTTTGGCCAATGCCTGACTAGCAGCGGCACGAGCAGCATTCAAAGATAAAGACTCGGCAGCCTCTAAGTTGGCGGCGTAATCAGAGCTTGGGCAATACACAATAGCATCTTCGCCCGTATCGGCAATCACATGAAATTCTTGGCTACCAGAACCGCCAATAGCGCCGTTGTCTGCTGTAACAGCACGGAATTTTAAACCCATGCGTTTGAAGATACGGGTGTAGGCATCAAACATGATTTGATAAGACTTCTTCAATCCCTCAGCATCACGATCAAAGGAGTAGGCGTCTTTCATGCTGAATTCACGACCGCGCATAATCCCAAAACGTGGGCGCCGCTCATCGCGAAATTTCGTTTGAATTTGATAAAAATTAATAGGTAACTGCTTGTAACTCTTAATTTCATTACGAGCTAAATCGGTAATCACTTCTTCAGAAGTTGGCTGAATCAAAAAATCACGATCATGGCGATCTTTAATACGCAATAACTCAGGGCCCATTTTTTCCCAGCGCCCGGTTTCTTGCCACAATTCAGCAGGCTGAATCATTGGCATGAGTAATTCAATTGCGCCAGCCTGATTCATTTCCTCGCGGATGATGTTTTCCACCTTGCGGATCACTTTCAATCCTAGGGGCAAATAGTTGTATATGCCTGCGCTCAGCTTGCGAATTAAACCGGCACGCACCATCAGCTTGTGCGAGACCACCTCAGCGTCAGAGGGGGCTTCTTTTAGCGTTGCGAGAAAGGATTGTGATGCTTTCATGTATGGATATAATCAAATCATTGATTTTAAAGGATTTGGGGCACGATCATGCTTGACCGTGAAGGGTATAGGCCCAATGTCGGCATTGTCCTCCTTAACAGCCGTAATGAGGTTTTCTGGGGCAAACGCGTTGGGCAGCATTCGTGGCAATTCCCACAGGGCGGAATCTCTCATGGCGAGAGTCCTGAACAGGCAATGTACCGCGAATTGCATGAAGAGGTTGGCTTGCTACCAGAGCATGTCCAAATTATTGGGCGCACTAGGGACTGGCTCCGCTATGACGTACCTGAAGAATACCTGCGCCGCCAACACGCCACCCGCGTTCATCGGGCCGCCTATCGCGGTCAAAAACAAATCTGGTTCCTCATTCGCCTAGTTGGCCTAGATAGCGACATTCAATTACGCGCGACTGAACACCCAGAATTTGATGCGTGGCGCTGGGTGCCATTTTGGATTCAGTTAGATGCCGTGATTGGCTTTAAACGCGATGTGTATCAACTCGCCTTGTCTGAGCTGGCACGCTACCTTGCAAAAGGGGTGCGCATGCAACAACTTGCCTGGGGAACCCCTTTAGATCTTCTACAATCTTTTTACTCTAGAGATAACGACAATTCTTCAGAGTCCACCAAAACAGATAAGTAAAAATAATGAGCCCACAATTACGTACTCTTGGTCAATCTATCAGCTGTCTCTTGGCAGCCTCTATCTTGCTGGCTTGCGCAGGCGACCCCATGGTGAGTGGCTTAGATCCGTTTGCACCGATGGTATTTAAAGAAGGCACAACAAAGCTGCCTGTAAACCCACCCAACCCATCAACCCTACAAAATTTTTATGTGACACAACAAACGGTTTTTAAGTTTGCGATAGACACGGATTCTATTTTAATTGGTACCGACGGGGTAACACGTTACATTGTGGTGATTACAGGTCCAAGCGGCAATCAACAAATTCAATATGAAGGTATGCGCTGTGATTCCTATCAGTGGCGCCTATATGGAGCTTTTGAGAATAATCTTTGGAGAGAAAATCCCCTCGGCTCGTGGCAAGAAATAAAACTGCAAACGCCAAATCGCTACCAAGCCGCTCTAGCCCAAGGTGCACTGTGCAATTTTAATAATCAAGAAAAAAACCTTAAAACAGTATTGCAATCTCTTGACCCCAGCACCTTTACTGGTGGTACTAAACCTACGAACTCATATGGAGTAGTGAATTAATTGGCTTTGTGAGCCAAGTATGTGCCAATTTTTTCGCCCGCCAGAAGCCGTGTTAATACTTCTGGTTCGCGGCCTGAGGCAATCACAGTTGACGCGCCTGTTTGTACGGCAATTTTTGCGGCCAATACCTTAGTTAGCATGCCGCCCTTACTCATCTCACTTGCCGCCCCGCCCGCCATTTTTTCTAAAGCAGGGTCGCCCGCAATCGCATCTGTCAACAGTGTGGAATCAGGATTTTGACGTGGATCAGCAGTAAACAGACCGCCTTGGTCAGTCAAGATAATTAATAGATCTGCATGGACCAAATTGGTTACCAAAGCAGCAAGGCTATCGTTATCACCGAATTTAATTTCATCCGTCACAACGGTGTCATTCTCGTTGATGATCGGAACCACGCCCAACTTCAATAGAGTCTCCAATGTGCCCTTGGCATTTGCATTGCGCTCAGCATGTGCTAAGTCAGCATTTGTTAGCAAAATCTGTGCGCTACGCAAATGAAAGCGTGCAAAACAAGTCTCATATACCTGTACCAAACCCATCTGACCAACAGCAGCGGCGGCCTGGAGTTGATGAATTTCATGTGGGCGTTTTAACCAACCCAAACGCTGCATGCCTTCAACAATCGCTCCCGAGCTCACCATTAAGACTTCATGGCCAGACTTCAGCAAACCTGCAATTTGTTCTGCCCACAGAGCAATGGCGGCATGGTCTAAGCCCTCACCATTATTAGTAACCAGGCTAGAGCCAACTTTAACAACAATACGTTTAGTTTTTTTAAGGTTCATGACGAATGAAGGTCTTCAATTAACTCTTTAATCTGGTGTTTTATCTTTGTCTTGCACTTGATCTTGATAGCGTGGATCTGTTGCACGCTCTTCAGCATCATCACGATCACGGCGAACAGAATCTAGATAATCCTGCAAAGCATAGCAAAGCTTGTCACATCCCATACCCGTTAAAGCAGAGATCTCAAAAACAGGACCTTTCCACTTAAACTTTTTCACAAAGTCTGCAACCACTTTTTTACGATCCTCTTCAGGAATCATATCGATCTTGTTTAATACAAGCCAGCGGGGCTTTTCAACCAAAGCCTCATCGTATTTACGTAATTCATTCACAATCGCCAGAGCATCAGCTACTGGATCTACATTCTCATCAAATGGTGCTAGATCAACCAGGTGTAAAAGTACGCCCGTACGTTGCAAATGACGTAAGAAGCGATGGCCTAAGCCAGCGCCTTCTGCGGCACCTTCAATGAGTCCTGGAATATCTGCAATCACAAAGCTACGCTCATTACCAACGCGCACTACGCCCAAATTAGGATGCAAAGTAGTAAATGGGTAATCGGCAATTTTTGGACGCGCATTCGAAACTGCTGTAATCAAAGTGGATTTACCGGCGTTAGGCATTCCCAACAAACCAACATCAGCCAATACCTTTAATTCCAGCTTCAATTTACGACGCTCACCCGGCTTCCCGTTGGTCTTTTGGCGCGGCGCTCTATTCGTACTACTCTTAAAGTGAATATTGCCCCAACCACCAACACCACCTTGTGCCAAACACAAGCGTTCGCCATGGGTCGTTAAGTCAGCAATGGGTTCACCAGTGTCATAGTCGGCAATGATGGTGCCAACAGGCATACGCAATTCAATGTCATCGCCAGCGCGACCATAACAGTCAGCACCACGACCTGGCTCGCCATTTTTTGCAGTATGTGTTTTGGCATAACGGTAATCAATCAGAGTGTTGATGTTGCGATCGGCAATTGCCCAAACACTTCCACCCTTACCGCCATCTCCGCCATCAGGACCGCCAAATTCAATAAACTTTTCGCGACGCATAGAAGCACTCCCGGCGCCACCCTGGCCGGCTATAACTTCAATGCGTGCTTCGTCTATAAATTTCATGAATAAAAAAGGCCTCGCTTAGCGAGGCCTGTTCCTAAGAGTTAAATTCGGAATAAATCTGAATCAAACGAGTCTCAGTCAGGCGCCTTATGAACGAGGCAAAACTGAAACTTGGGCCTTCTTCATAGCACCCTTTACGCCGAATTCCACTTGGCCGTCAATTAAGGCGAACAAAGTGTGATCTTTACCAATACCAACGTTTACACCTGGATGAACCTTAGTACCACGTTGGCGAATAATGATGCTGCCAGCATTAATGTGCTCGCCACCAAATACCTTAACGCCTAAGCGTTTCGATTCTGAGTCACGGCCGTTTCTAGTCGAGCCGCCGCCTTTTTTCTGTGCCATATCTTTCTCCTACCCTGAATTAGGCTTTAATCGTGTTGATCAAAATTTCAGTGAAATTTTGACGATGGCCTTGGTGCTTTTGATAATGCTTGCGACGGCGCATCTTAAAGATTGTCACTTTATCGTGACGTCCCTGGGAGACGACAGTGGCCATCACAGCTGCACCATTAACCAATGGATCACCTAATTTCAGTGAAGCGCCTTCGCCAACGGCGAGGACTTGGTCAAGAGTGATTTCGCTGCCGATTTCCGCTGGTATCTGTTCTATTTTCAATTTTTCGCCTGCAGCAACTTTATACTGTTTGCCACCGGTTTTTATGACCGCGTACATGGTTTGAAACCTCAATTAATATCTACATTTAAGCTAATCCACCCTGGA
>Ga0114978_10003517_pt1 | contig 12799 bp, 9 predicted proteins | sample S_140212_EF_Meta_FD_87027 | JGI IMG/M metagenome (GOLD analysis project Ga0114978, IMG submission 87027) | Freshwater microbial communities from Lake Simoncouche, Canada to study carbon cycling - S_140212_EF_MetaG | ecosystem: Environmental > Aquatic > Freshwater > Lake | place: Lake...
CAATGTTCTGATTGGTGGTGATACTCCAGGTTCATCACATAATGTACCAAATGCGAATAATTTAACAATTGGTACTACAAATGTTAATGAATACTTTAACGGTAAAATATCAAATACTCTGATTTATAATAGAGCAATATCTGATTCAGAGATTGCCGAACTCTATAATGATTTTTCATATAGATTTTTCCCAACTCCAAGTGTAACACCAACTAATACTGTAACTCCAACCAATACTTCTACAAATACAGTAACACCAACTAACACTAATACTCCAACTAATACCGAAACACCAACAAATACAGTAACACCAACTAACACTAATACTCCAACTAATACTGTAACGCCAACTAATACAATAACACCAACTAATACCGAAACTCCGACTAATACTCCTACACCTACAATTACTGATACTCCAACTCAGACTCCGACTAATACAGTAACTCCTACAAATACCGTAACTCCGACCAATACCATAACACCAACTAACACTCCAACTCCGACTAACACTGAAACTCCAACTAATACCCCTACACCAGCTGTAACTGAAACGCCAACTAACACCCCAACTCCTACAATTACCGATACTCCAACCAATACACCAACACCTACAAATACTGAAACTCCAACTAACACCGTAACCCCAACTAACACAATAACGCCAACTAACACCGTAACTCCTACTAATACCGTAACTCCTACTAATACCGAAACGCCAACCAATACTCCAACACCAACTATAACGGATACTCCAACAAATACACCTACACCAGCTGTAACTGAAACTCCGACTAACACTCCAACTAATACCGTAACTCCAACAAACACAATAACTCCAACAAATACCGAAACTCCAACTCAAACTCCGACTAATACAGTAACGCCAACTAATACAGTAACACCAACTAACACTGAAACTCCAACTAATACTCCAACACCTACAATTACTGATACTCCAACAAATACTCCAACTAACACAGTAACACCAACTAACACAGTAACACCAACTAACACAATAACTCCGACTAATACTCCAACTAATACAGTAACTCCTACAAATACCGTAACACCTACTAACACCGAAACTCCAACTAATACACCAACTAATACCGTAACCCCAACCAACACAATAACACCAACTAATACAACAACTCCGACTAATACTCCAACTAACACAATAACACCAACTAATACAGTAACTCCAACTAATACAATAACACCAACTAATACTCCAACACCTACAATTACTGATACACCAACAAACACTCCAACACCTACAATTACCGATACTCCAACTCAGACTCCTACAAATACCATAACGCCAACTAACACAGTGACTCCAACCAATACCATAACACCAACTAACACAGTGACTCCAACCAATACCATAACGCCAACTAACACAGTGACTCCAACCAATACCATAACTCCAACCAATACTGTAACACCAACCAATACTATAACTCCAACTATAACGCCTACTGTAACTCCAACAACTCCAAGTTATTTATATACGTTTAATGACTGTTGTGCACCTGGAAATCAAGTACTATTTAATATTTTAGGTAATGTGAGTATAAATATTTCACCGCCAAACACATATACTATTGATGGTTATTGTTATACTGCAATTGATGGACCAAACCCTTATGACTCACTTTATCCAACAAAAACTATTGTTGACCAAGTTTACGATGACTGTAATGAATGTTTAGTTGAGAATCCATGTCCATCGCCAACCCCAACTAAAACTCCTACTCCTACTCCAACACCAACTAAAACTCCTACTCCAACCATTACAAGAACACCAACAAATACTCCAACACCAACAAAAACGCCAACTACGCCTACACCAACCAAAACACCAACACAAACACCAACAGGAACACCAGCAGCTCCACCACCATTTAGTTGTCCAGGTGGTTGTCGAACATATAGAATTTTAATTTTTAACCCAAGTATGACTGGTAATATAACATACACAGATTGTTTAACTGGAAACCAATCATCGATACCATTTGATTGGTATCAAGGTCAAACAGACACTATTTATGTATGTGCATGTCTGAATTCAGTAACAATTGCGGGTTACCAAGAGGGTAGTGATTATGGTCTGTCCCAAACAGCAGTTGAATGTACATTAAATCAAGATTGTACAAATTATGAGGTTACTATTGACCAACAAGATATAGATAACTCACAAGATAATACGGTATATTTAAGAGTTCAAGAATGTGATGGTAGTTGGAGTACAAGAACATTTACTAGTCCAGGAACAACTAATATTTGTATTATGAATCTTTGGTCTGTGTCTGGAGCTCCTTCTCTTTCTATGTACATCTTACAGGGTGGAAATATCACCCCTGTATCATCATCAACAGCAACTGATAGTGGCGTTCCATGTTAAGGAACAATATGTTAATTTTTAACTAAATAAATTTTTTGAGTTATAAACTAAAATAATCTTTTAGTCCGTCTTCTAACGACCATTGTGAGTTCCAATCGGTCATCCATTTTCTATTATCACTACAGGTGTAGAATTGGTATCCATTAGGAATTAAACTATCATGATGATAGTCATAAGGAATATTCATAATTTTCATAACATCCTCAAACATTCTTGCAGTTCCTGAGCCAACCTCGTAGTATTTACCACTCAATTTTTCATAGTTTTTAAACGCATAGATGTTTGCAGAAATAACATCTTTCACATAAACAAAATCACGTTTTGGATTTTTTGGAAACAACTTAATCTCTTCATTATTTTTACGTTTTTCATTCATTTGGAATGCAACTGAAGCCATTTTTCCTTTGTTTTGTTCACCTGGTCCATATACATTAAAGTATCTTAATCCAATACCTCCACTATTAATAACATAATCTTCAGCGGCGTATTTACTCCACCCGTATAGATTTGATGGGTGTTCGTTGTTTGTTCCGTAGTTTGCAGCTGATGACGAATATACCATTGGAATATTTTTTGATTTACATAGTCCCATAATGTGTTTAGTAAATTCATAGTTAACCAACATCATATAATTAACATTTGTCTCTAATGTGTCAGAGCAAGCTCCAACATGAAAAACACATTTAATATCCAACCAAAAATATTTTGATACTTCATCTTTCCATGAGACATTCTTAAAAATGTCTTCATTAATTTCAAGAATCTCGTACTTCCCTTCAAGTTCTTTTTTTAGGTTTGAACCTATAAAACCTTTTGTACCTGTTATAATTATTTTTTTCATTTTATTTTTCAAAATATATTAGATTCCTATTAATTTCACTAAAAATATCAAAATAATCAAACTCAATCTGATTGTCTGTTATTTTTAAACTTTTAACTTTATGAATCTCTAAAGGAAATTCAATCATTTTATTTTCACTAAGAGTGATTTCAGTTATCAAACCATTAACTTCAATTTTTAAATTTTGAGTTTCATTAAACCCATGAAGAAATAAAGACAAATTAGATGTAATATATTTTGGTATTTTCCCATCTTCAGAATCAACCCAAATTTCAGTGTTGTTTTCATTCTTAGAAATAAATAATTTATATTTAGGATTCTTAGAATAATTAAAAAAATCATTATCACCCCAATAATATATTGTATCTTTAACGGGTGTTTTTGCAAGATTTATTGGAAATATTTGACTCCACTTATGTGCATGACCTTCAGCCACACCATCACTTCCTAAATAATCTTCAAGGTCTATTGCATCGGCAACTCTAATCATATTGTCTCTATCAAAAATCATATAATGTAAAGTTGCATCCCACATTTCATTATTCTTCTTAGGGTTAATTCTAGGATGTATAAGATTAACGTCATTGTTTTTAATACTGTTTATTACATAGTCATCAATGTCTAAGTCATATATTAAATGGTAAAAAATATCATAATCATAACTTAAAGCAATTTGACTCATTTTTTTTACTTGATACAATCCAGCCCACCCATAATCCGCAACATTTCTATGCATGGTCACCCAACCATCTGAGGTATTTAATGATTGCCAAAAAGTAAAACCTCTTTGAGGCCAATTTAAAATTGGGTTTTCTTTTGTAAAAAAAACAAAATCAGATATCTCAATAATTCTGCTTGGTAGTTTAATTGGACTAATAACTAAAGTATCTAATCCAACTTCTTTTAATTTTTTTATATTATTAATTAAAGTGTAAATTTTTTCATCAGTATCACAAAAGGTACTAATTAATGCTATTTTTTTCATACTGTAATAATAAAGCTAGAATCAGGAAATGAAATTATTTTATAATCATTAACAAAAATATCATTTACGGCTTCATAAACACCAATATTTGGGTCGTATCTATAATCATGTCCTGCAATAAATCCTCCCTTTTTTATCTTTGGTAACCATGTTAAAATATCTTGCTTAACACTGTCATAATCATGAGCGGCATCAATATAAACTAAATCTAAAGAACCATCTTTAAAATCTTTAGATGCCTCAACACTATTTTTTTTGACTTTATAAATATTTTCATAATTTTTACTCATTTTATCAAATGAAAATTCCGCAAACTCTATTCTTTGTTTATCAGTTATTTCCCAATACGGGTCCCATAAATCAACACAATGTAATTCTTTACAATGTAATGCAAATAATTCTGAACTTACTCCAGCAAATGAACCTATTTCAACCATAACACTGTTATCGTTAAGGTATTCGTCAATTAACATTTTTAAACCTTTTAGTTGATTATGTCTAATACCATAATCAGCGTAAAACATTCTTGGTGTTAATAATAATTCTTTAATTTTTTCTTTTTTTTTCATATTTTTTTCTTTCTCTAAAATTAGATTCACAACATTATCAATCTCATCTTTATATCTATTATAAGGCCTTGGTAAGTTTATTTCAATAATGTTATCTTTTTTTAAATTTTTAAAATCGTAAATTCCTTCATTTTTTTGAGAATTTATTTCATTAATAAACTCCAACTGAACATCAAATCTATGTCTTTCTATCCTACCTGAACATTTCCAAGGACTTTCATATCCTCTAATTAATTTTTCAATTTTTACCTCATGGTTTTTCTTATTAACACATTTAGAAAAATAACATTCATCTACACCCCAAAATAAAGTTTTATTACCCAACTCTTTATGTTTATACAAATATTCACTAAAAGAACAATCGGTATCTAATATTTTGTTAAATGTTTTGCCCTTTCCAACATTGAGGAAGTAAGGATATAATTGTCCAATATTTTTTTCAAAAAATTCTTGATTAACATATTCTTTAGCCTCAGTCCTATTTTCATCATAAGCATCAGATACGTAAATAACAAATGAATCTTCTTCAAAATTTTTAATTGAGTTTTGTAAATAATTTTTATTTATAACAAGTAAATCAATATCTGAAACAGCACAAACATCATTTGGAAAATATTTTGTAAAAAACATTCTTCCTATAGCCGCTTGAGCACCCGTATTAATCCCTTTTATTTTTTTTATATGTTTAACTAAACCATTCCCATCATTATAAAATTCACTGTCATCTTCAGTTATTCGAAATAATACTGGTTCAATATTTAAAACTTCTTTACAAATTTTTGATTGTATTGGCCAAAAATCTAAAAAATAAGAGTCGTCAGCTGCAAATATTATTTTATCAATTTTCATAAAATTTATTTATAAAGTCATTTATATTATCAGACCACATATCCATAGCGTTGTCTTTGATTTTTTGTTCATCCCAATTCCACCATGCTATATCCAATAACTTTTCAATTTGTTCTTCTGAAAAACGGTATTTAACAACCTTTGCAGGATTACCAGCAACTATTGCATAAGGTGGAACATCTTTTGTCACCACAGAACCTGCTCCAACAACTGAACCATTTGAAATTTTAACCCCTGACATTATAGTTGATTTAGCTCCAATCCAAACATCATTTTGAATAACAATATCACCTTTACATGCTGGATGTCCCATATCCATATGCATTTTAGCAATTTCATTAGTTACTGGACCTAATAGTTGTGATGATGTTGTAACCCAATCGGGTCTATGGTTTGCATGTAAGAAAAAATTACATTCCCTACCAATTGAATTATAACGACCTAATCTAATCTGATAATCTTCACTCCATGAAATTATATTCACATGTCTGTCAAAATAAGTGCCTCTATCTGCATGCCACAAATGTATATTCTCTATCATATTAATCTTCAATTACTCTAAAACTCATTTTTTTAAATATATCTTTTTCCTCTTGGGATTCAATATTAAAGGTATCTCTAATTTTATTATTCTCAATCACAATTATTGAATTTATTTCTTCTATTTTTCCAATTCCAAAAATTCTCCAATTATCTAAATGAAGTTCAGGAATATAAATTAAACGTTCATCGTTGATTATAATTTTATAATCAACCCCTTCTGGTTTATTGGTATTCCAAACAATAAAATCTACATTATCACTCATTCTATCGTAATAAGGCAAAGACCAAGGATTGATTCCTAAAGCCTGACTATTAATAACACCAAAAGTATTACCCTTAAGTTCTAAGACATCCCTATCTTTATATACCACATCACCCATCTCATCAATTAAGTTTTGTAATAATCCTTCGGGTGATTTTGTAAGTGAATTACGGATTAAATTTTTAATTTCATCTTCATTTAATTTAATTAACATTGGGTGTATTTTTGGTATAAAATAAGATTGTACACTACCAAACATAACTTCAGCAACTCTAGGTTGTCTATCCATATACACAACACAATTTTTTTCATTTAAAATTGCACTATTCTCAGTAAATTCAGACATATCATTTATTTCACAATCATATTCTATGTGATGAACTTTAGAAAATCCTAAATTTTTTGCATTTGAAAACCCTAAAATCATTAGTCTCCAAATTGCCAAGTGTGTATTTTTTTTACTTAAAAATGAAGATTGTATTCTTCTACTTCCTCCAGGCATAAACCAAGGTTGATTTAATAAATCCCAATCTTTTAAGATTTCATTTTTTTTATCATAAAGACAATACTCAACTTTAGTTTGAATATCTAAAGGTATTGGAGTGTGACTTACAACCATAATTTCAAAAAAATCTTTATGGCTCTCTAATGAAGTAACAAGTTTTCTTAATATATTTTCCCTTTCATTGTCGGGACAATATGCTGTAATTAATATTAAATCTTTCATATTATTTATTTTTAATTGCGGGACATCCAACATAAACACCACTCTGTTCAATATGTTTAACAACCGCGGAGTTCATACCAATTGTAGTTAAACTATGAATTGATAATTTTTCTCGTATTGATGAGTTGTTACCCATATAAACTAAATCATATATTCTAACATTACCTGAGACAATTGCTCCTGGCATCGCGCTGAAATAATTACCTATTTGACAATCGTGTCCAATATGATTTCCTCTATTTAATATGGCGTGTTTTCCTATTTTTATGTTTGTTGTTAATATTGAATAAGCACCAATAAAACTTCCTTCACCAATTTCAATATCTTCCATTAACAATGCTGTTGGATGAATGAAGGTAAAAAATTGCGTTTCTTTTGGTAACCTTTGAATAATATCATATCTATCTTTTGAATCAGCAACCGCAACCATTGCGATATGTTTTTTGGGGTCAAATTGTGATAAAGGTAAAGTATGTTCATCAACATATTGGTCATCTACAAATCTAAGTAGATTAACCTCCATTTGAGCCATTACTTCTCTCGCATGTCCACCGTTCCCAATTAACACTTTTTTCATTTTTTATAAATTTCGTATTTTGATAAATCTGGATATGGTAATTCCAAATCGTTATTATGTCTTTTGGTTCCATCCAAATTATAAAATTGAGTCATCATCAATAAACCTCTTGCTGAAAGCTCAGGCATCATATAAAAATTCCAACCCAACATATCAAAATTATCATCATGATAAGAACATTCTCTTCTACCACTAAATCGTGCTCGTTTAAACCATAACATTGCCTGATAATCGTCAGTGATAATTGCACCACCTTTACTTAGTTTCAAGGTTTTATATGGACCTGTAAATGAAAGACACATATGTGTTTTTGGAACATACATATCGGCAGTAAACCTTAATGCTGAATCCCAAACATTACTCGGTGATAGTTGATAAGGTCCTTTAATCATATCTCCTTCAACAGGAGTAAAGTTAACCTTCAACCCCGCATGAATAATCTCACATGGTACTGATGGATATGTTTTTGACGGACAATCTATCTTATCTGACTTCAAACTTTTCTTTATGTTTTTTTCATAATACAATGCCAAAAATAAAGCATTACTCATGTTATCTAACGCAATTGCGTGTGGTGCTCCTGTGTAATCACACAGAGCTTTTTCAAAATCTTCGGTAATTTTATGTACTCCTTGTGCCATATAATGTTAATTTGTAATTGAAATATAGTCAGACTTTCTTATATTTCAACAAAAAGAAAGAATAATTATGTCAAAAATTTATGTTCATGGTTCCTACGTTGGAACAACGGGTTATAACAATCATACTCGTGATTTTTTTAGAGAACTTTCAAAGTATTCTAAAATTAAAGTTAGAAATTTTACCGTAGGTAATACTTGGGAGGGATTAAGTGATTCCCCTCACGACAAAGAACCTTATCTAAACGAAACAGATAAATCTTTATTATATCAACAAAGGTTATGGGTTGAGGATGGTAAAATGGAAGATTTTAAGATTTATGAATCACCTGAAAAAGAATTTTTTCATGACTTTAATATTGTATTAAATGAGACCAATCACCACTTGTATTATGACAAATATATTGGTCCAAAGATTGCATATAATGTTTGGGAATCAACAAGACAACCTGAAACATTTTTTAACCAATTATTAAAGTTTGATGAAATATGGGTTCCAAGTGAATGGCAAAGAGAATGTACCATTGAACAAGGTGCTGACCCTGATAAAGTTAAAGTTGTTCCTGAAGGTGTTGATGTTCACACATTCTATCCTGAAACGGTTGAACCACTTGAAGAATACCACGATGGTAGATTTAAGTTTCTTCTTATGGGTCGTTGGGATTATAGAAAATCAACCAAAGAAATTATTGAAACGTTCCTTAAAACTTTTTCACCTGAAGAACCAATTGATTTGGTTGTGTCAATTGACAACATGTGGGGCGAAGAAATGGACGGATTTAAAACAACTGAAGAACGTTTAAAGAATTATGGGTTAACTGACCCTAGAATTAAAATCATACATTTTCCAACAAGAGAAGATTACATTAAATACCTTAAAACAGGTCATGTGTTTGTTTCTTGTGCAAGGTCTGAAGGATGGAATTTACCACTTATTGAAGCAATGGCTTGTGGTACCCCATCCATTTATTCTGAATGTTGTGCTCAAATGGAGTTTGCAAAAGGAAAAGGTTTACCTGTAAAAATTGTCGGTGAAAAACCCGCAAATGAAAACAACTATGGTAGATACACAATGAGTGAATTACCAGGAAATTATTATGAACCTGATTTTGAAGATTTATCAAAAGTTATGAGAGACTCATATGAAAATTATGAATCATACAAAGAAAGAGCGATTGTTGAAAGTTCCGACTTAAAAGAAAAATTTTCATGGGAAGTTATTGCAAAAATAGGTCAAGAAAAAGTTGATGCTTTTATGGAAAAAATTAACTCTGAAGAATATAATAAAAACTCAGATACAAACTCAATTAATGTAAGTTATTTTGATGGTCCTAAAGTTGAAATACTTGGTGATTACGACGCATCATACTTTGTTGAATTTATTGACTCCAAAACCAACAAAGTTGTTTATACTAAAACAATCACAAATAATATGTGGTGTGTATGTTCAAGAAAATATTACACCGATTGGATTATTAAAGTTAATGGGAAGATTGTTAATGAATTTAACTTAAAAAATAAAAAAGTTTTAATATCATTTGAATCTAAATCAATTGGAGACACACTTGCTTGGGCTCCATACGTGGTTGATTTTGCAAAGAAACATGATTGTAAAGTTGTGTTGTCTACATTTCACAATAATTGGTTTAAAAATGTAAAAGAATATTCTGACATTGAATTTATAACACCAGGTCAATCTGTAATTTGTGATACAATTTATAGAGTAGGATGGTTCCGTTCAGATAATAATAGATGGGATAAGTTTGATTCTTACCCCCACCCATTAAACTCACAACCATTACAAAAAACATCATCAGATATTTTAGGTTTAGATTTTGTAGAACGAAATTATGGTATTAATTTCAAACCAAAAAATAGACCTTACCAAAACAAATATATTGTAATTGCCCCCGAATCAACTGCAGGTTGTAAAGAATGGAGTTATGATAGTTGGAAGATATTGGTTAAAATGTTAAAAGAAGATGGTCATGAGGTTATTTGTTTAACACATAAACCATATTCAATTGAGGGTGCTAAGTGTATTCACGGTAAAAGTTTGGAGGATTCATTTAACATTATTTATCATGCAGAATATCTAATTGGTTTAAGTTCAGGTCTTGCGTGGATTAACTGGTCATTAGGTAAACATACCGTTATGATTAGTGGATTTACCCCAAAAGACCATGAATTTCAAACAAACATTACAAGAATACAAAATGAACACGCATGTAACTCATGTTGGTCAAACATAAACTTTATATTTGATTCAGGCGATTGGGATTGGTGCCCAATTTGGAAAGGTACCGATAAACAACATATCTGCGCAAAATCAATATCACCATTAACCGTTTTTAACTTATTACCAAGATGATAGATTTAACTAATTTTAATTGGGGTTGGATGGAAGAACCATCTCTTGTTTATCACATTATGTTAAATGGCGAACATAAACATATGGGAGAACACCATAAAGATTCAATAATTAAAGAAATTTTTATAGACAAGTGTTATGAAAAGTTTTTTGAGGTTGAGGAGGGTGATATTGTGTTAGATATTGGTGCCAGTGTTGGACCGTTTACTTATTCAATATTACATAAAAAACCAAAACATGTTTTTTGTTTTGAACCAAGTGAACGAGAATTCAAAACGCTTGTAAAGAACACTTTAGGGTTTCCTGTGACTCACATTAATAAAGGAATTTCAAATGTTAATTCAATTGTAATGAATGACCATTTATTTGGTGGTGAAGACCAAATGGAATCTATCACATTTTCAAAATTTGTTGATTTATATAATATTGATAAAATTGATTTTTTAAAAACAGATTGTGAAGGCGGTGAATTTGATATTTTTAATATTGAGAACTTAGATTGGATTAAAAATAATGTTAAAAAAATTGTTGGGGAATGGCACATTAAACTTCAAGGTCATAACAATATTGAAAAATTTAGACAATTTAGAGATGTTTACCTTACTGAATTCAAAAACTTTCAAATATACTCTATAGATAATGTTGACATTAAATGGGATTTATGGAATGAACATTTTTTAGAGCATTATGACCAAATAATAATTCACATAGATAATCGTTAAATAAAAAAGGGAGTCAATTGACTCCCTTTTTTTTATTCTTCTGTTGGATTGTATTCCAAGAGTACTTTTGGTACGTCTTTTCTTTCCGCTACTATATAGTAGAATGTATTTACCTCACCATTTTCAGAGTCAATATATATTTTATGGTTTTCAATTTTCACAACAAAGTGTTGAATTGGTTTTCCGATTGGTGTTAGATTTACGGTGTAACTATTTTCATGTACTAATCCATTCCAATAATCAGGTAATTCTATAACATTATTAGTGGTTTGACCTCTAAAGTAAACACCGTGTTCTGGTCCCTCTAAGTTACCATATCTTAATCTCCAAGGTTCTCCTTTTGTTGGGTGTTCAATATCAAATGATTTACTAGCCGCCACAATACTACCAAAATTTAATAGGTTATTACTACCATTACCGTTAATGTCACCTCCTGAGGTCATATCAATCAATCCACCTTGAGTGTTAATTGGACCAGCACCCATATTAATAGCTCCACCTCCTGTGGTAATTGAACCTGAACCAGTATCAATAGAACCACCTACGGTTTGTATATTACCTGTTGTAACGTCAACAGTTGTTTTAGTGCCTAAACCAATTGTCGTTCCATTATCAGTAATTGATGAATTACCTATTGTAGTAGAACTTGTAAATTTAACAACTGTGTTATTTGTACCCGAAACAGCTACTGATGTTCCTGATGAACCACTTGAACCTGATGTTCCTGAACTTCCACTTGTTCCACTTGAACCTGAACGACCTGAAGAACCTGAACTACCGCTAGTTCCACTTGAACCAGATGTTCCTGAAGAACCACTTGAGCCAGATGTTCCTGATGAACCTGATGTACCACTTGAACCTGATGTTCCTGAAGAACCTGAACTTCCACTAGTTCCTGAAGAACCACTTGAACCAGATGTACCACTTGAACCTGATGTTCCTGAGCTACCGCTAGTTCCTGATGAACCACTTGAACCTGATGTTCCTGAGCTACCGCTAGTTCCTGAAGAACCACTTGAACCGCTAGTTCCTGAAGAACCTGAGCTACCGCTAGTTCCTGAAGAACCTGATGTACCACTTGAACCTGATGTTCCTGAGCTACCGCTAGTTCCTGATGAACCTGAAGTACCACTAGTTCCAGAAGCTCCTGACACACCTGATGTTCCCGATGAACCTGAGCTACCGCTAGTTCCTGAAGAACCCGATGTACCACTTGAACCTGATGTTCCTGAACTACCACTAGTTCCTGACGAACCTGAGCTACCGCTAGTTCCTGAGCTACCGCTAGTTCCTGACGAACCGCTA
>Ga0114978_10003518_pt1 | contig 12797 bp, 8 predicted proteins | sample S_140212_EF_Meta_FD_87027 | JGI IMG/M metagenome (GOLD analysis project Ga0114978, IMG submission 87027) | Freshwater microbial communities from Lake Simoncouche, Canada to study carbon cycling - S_140212_EF_MetaG | ecosystem: Environmental > Aquatic > Freshwater > Lake | place: Lake...
CGCTTGGCCGGGTGCAACTCCTTTTGTAAGGGTACCACGTCCATCTGCGCCGCCACCACCACCACCACCGAAACCGCCCCCACCGCCACCACCGCCTGCTCCAATAGCAGAGACATATATAGTAGAAATACCAGTCGGAACAGTAAAGTAACTAGTGCTGGTAATTATTGTTGAGCCTGGAACATACAAGGATTTACCCCACAAATTACTCATTGAAATTGTAGAACCACTACCGCCGACTCCCGCAAGAGATCTAACGGCAGAGTCATTCATATTAATGTTCGCAGTTGCGCCACGACCAAGTTCGGTATTAACTTGATTTAGAGAGATTGTTGTGTTGTTTGGTAGTGGCATATTTGTATTAGTTATTTATCCAATTTAATCCATTTTAATTCAGCTTCATTCCCTTTCAAGCGGAGTATCCGCTATTCACCTAAGCTGCTCTTTGTTTAGTCGATGATATTTGATACAATTGTAGTACTAATATATTGAGCCATCAATTCTGCAAAATTCTCTTCCGTTTTATTCCACATATCATACAGATCGGAAGGCAATTGTCCATTCATAAATTCTGAATTATCACTTACAGGGGGTATGATATTTGCATTATTCTCATCAAGTATTCTCCATTTGCATATTACTAATGGGCCACCTGGTTGATTTACAAAAGAATTTTCACTATATTTTACGGTGTTCCCCGTTGTAATTTCTAATATATTAATGATTTCTACCCACAAGTCTTTTCCGCTAGAAGTAGTTTTGTTAAGTTTAATTTTCATATGTTTATTAGTATCTAATTACAACGTAACCCGAACCGCCTCTATAACCGCTAGTGCTAGCACCTTGTCCCGCACCATAATTTCCAGAATAAGATTTTCCGCTTGTTGGTCTATCGCCATCGCCGGAATTACCTGGTGTTCCTCCGCTGCCATTTAAGTATTGTAAATTTGATACATTGTAGCCATATGAGCAACCACCGCCACCACCGCCGCCAGCATCACCACATCCTGTATTACCAGAACCACCAGCACCACCACCGTAATAACCATCGCCGCCAGCACCACCCGGTATGCTTGCATTATTCTGATTACCGCCATAATTATAACCACCGCTATAACCTGTATTGCCAGAACCATAGCCACCCGCGCCACCGCCAGATATTGTGCCTCCGCCGCCGCCAACATTGTTGTTTACTCCATTACAAGAGTCCTTTCCATCCTCGCCAGCAGTTCCATAATATCCTCCAGGTCCACCATTACCACCAGTACCGCCAAAAGAATATCCAGAAGCACCACCGCCACCAGCAATTAACCCGGCAGATCCATAAAATACTTCACTGCGGCCACCCCCGCCGCCACCGCTGTTGGCTCCGTTGCCACCGGCTGGAAATGCATTTCCGCCAAATCCTTCATCACCGTTCCAACCGCGGCCGCCTTCGCCAACATTTATTGTTAGGCTTTGACCAGCTGTAACTGCAATATCACCTTGTACATAACCGCCTCCGCCACCCACCGGACCAGACGGACCAGATGCGGCGGCTCCTCCCCCCGCCCAAACCTTAACTCTGACGGAAGTTACTCCGGCTGGTACGGTATAATATTGAGTTCCGCCATTCGAAGAAAATGTAGCCAAAACATCGCTATACTGTACACGGTTACTCTTACCCCACAAATTACTCATTGAAATTGTAGAACCACTACCGCCGACTCCCGCAAGAGTACGAACTGCGGAATCATTCATATTAATGTTCGCAGTTGCGGAGCGACCAAGTTCAGTATTGACCTGGTTTAAAGAGATTGTGGTGTTGTTTGGTAGTGGCATATTTGTATTAGTTATTTATCCAATTTAACCCATTTTAGTTCGCTTTCATTCCAACTATAAAAGTCTTCATTGTTTGTAGTTGGTATTGGTGTTGGCGCATCCCAACCGCACTCGGCTTGATTAAAAGTCCAACTTGGAAATGGTTGCGGAGGAACAAATGCATCTTTTTGTTCGTCGTATGTAAATCCAATTCCAGCGTAATTCATTCTTAAAGGTTCTTTGCCTTTATAATGTTTACCGCGATATGTATGTCTGCTAGTTTGAATCCATCTACCACCCATACGGCAGTCAACAGAGAGAAATTCAGCTCCGCGAGATTCGTAAGCGTTATCAACCGCCATTACGCGGGTTACCTTATTATTTTGGTCGATTAATGCAAAATGTGCCATAAAAAATTATATTACCAACTGATTCGGATTGCGCCTTGTCGACCAGAACCGCCTGGTCCTTGCCAACTGCTGGCAAATGATCCTTCGCCACCGCCGCCACCGTAGAGACCGCCTTGCCCGCCATCACCACCACCATAAATTCCGTTACCAGACGAACCGCTACCACCTCCGCCTCCGCTTGGTAGATAGTCGGTTTCATATCCATCACCGCCATTCCCGCCACTCACAGCGTTTCCGCTATTTCCGCCACCGCCACCGCCACCGCCAGCCGAACCGGATCCACCGCCGCCTCCAGCACCGCCGCCACCGCCGCCGTATCCCAGCCTATTATTTCCTCCGGCGCCTCCGTCGTATACACTTCCGCAATTACTATTTCCCGCAGCGCCACCGCTGCTTCCGCCGCCGCCGGCACCAGAGAACATATTGCACTCCGATCTGCCGCCGTTTCCGCCGTTACCCCACGCTCCACCAGACCCGCCACCGCCACCACCGCCGTTCGAATAGGTGCTTGTTCCACCACCGCCATTGCCACCAGCATAACCTCCATTGTAACCACCGCTACCACCTGTTCCCGTATAAAAATCACCATTTGGCGATCCAGCGTTTCCGCCCGGAGCATAAACTGTTCCTGTGCTATAAAACCATGTAGCTCCGCCGCCTGATCCGGCGCCACCACCAGAGCCGCCACCGCCGCCGGCGCCGATAGAAAAACTGATGGACTGTCCCGGAGACACCGAGAGATTATCGACCCAATTGTATGCACCGCCGCCACCGCCGCCGCCACCATGTCCACTCGAACCTCCAGCTCCTCCACCAATACAAGACACTTGAATAAGATTAGTTATGCCAGCTGGAACTGTCCAGCTACTTCCGGAAGTAAGAACCACGCTTCCCGGTCCGGGGTAATTACTCTTACCCCATAAATTGCTCATTCTAATTATAGAACCACTGCCGCCGACTCCCGCAAGAGTACGAACTGCGGAATCATTCATATTAATATTTGCGGTCGCACCCCGGCCAAGTTCAGTATTGACTTGGTTTAAAGAGATCGTCGTTCCATTAGGAAGAGCCATATTTGTATTAGGTTACTTCTACCCAATTGACAATAGACTCATCCCATTTGTATCTTTTATTCGTACCAGTGGGATACGGTACTGGAGCAACCCAATTACATGTTTCTTCATTTAAAATCCAACTTGGAAATAATTTAGGTGGAATAAATGCGTTTCTTCCTGCATCATATGTCGATCCAATAAGAGCATAATTTTTACGAAACGGAGTACCACCCTTCATATGTTTTCCAGCTAGTGTGTTATACGATGTTTGAATCCACGTACCTTCTAATCCAAGCTGCGTCGTAATAAAATTGAGTGCTTCATTTTCTTGAGCGTTATCAACTTTAATGACCTGAGTAACCTTATTGTTAGAATCTATTTGTGCAAAGTGTGCCATAAAATTATTACCATGAAATCATTACCCAACCAGATCCACCGTTTCCGCCGGAACACCAACCGCCACCTCCACCTCCGCCGCCACTTCCCCATCCATCATAACCAGCTTCACCAGGATAATCGGTAGCATCGTTACCGTTGTGGCCACCACCTTGTCCACCGCCGCCCGCGGCTCCACCGCCGCCGCCGCCTTGAGAAATATATCCTGGATAGTAACCAAGGTTTAAGTCGGTACCACCACCACCACCGGCTCCTCCACTGTGACCCATCCAGCGATTACCATCGCCGCCATTTCCTGCGCTGTAATATCCATTCTGATCACCATTTCCTCCGGCGCCAGAAACACCGCCGCCGCCTCCAGCGCGCCATGGTCCGCCAGCATAATTACCGCCGCCATATCCTTGCGATCCTGAACCGCCGTATTGATTTACACCGCCGCCTCCACCTCCACAACCCGAAGTGCTATTTCCACCGGAATAAGTTCCTCCACCGCCACCACCACCATAAGCGATATATCCTCCAAATGAAACATTACTACCATTTCCGCCAGAATTTGAAGCATAACCTTGATTTCCGCCGCCATATCCGCCGCCACCTCCGGCGCCGATAGAAATGCTTATAGAGCTACTCGGCGTGACACCAACGGTTCCATATACAATGCCGCCTCCACCACCTCCACCACCAATATGCGAACCGCCACCGCCGCCACTTCCAACAACTGCAATCGTGACGGATGAAACATATGAAGGAACATAGAATGTTCCTGAGCTTGTGAAAAATTGACTTCCTGGAACGTATACAGTTTTACCCCACAAATTACTCATTGAAATTGGTGAACCACTTCCACCAACGCCGGCAAGAGATCTAACGGCAGAGTCATTCATCTGAATGTTCGCAGTTGCGCCACGACCAAGTTCGGTATTAACTTGATTTAAAGAGATTGTTGTTCCATTAGGAAGTGGCATAAAAATAAATTACTAACACTTAAAAAAGTTACCGACAAATTTAAAAAAAAGCCCTGGTGTAAAAATCCACCAGGGCTCGATCAAAATTACTTAGCTGAAAGATCCATCAGGTATGAAACTTGTTTCTTCAATTCAACAACCTCTTTGGCCAATTGAACTGCTGAAACCAATGCCGCATTTCCGTATACAACAGACAGCATCTTGTTTTCATCCGAACCTTCCACAACCGCTTCTGGCATTACAGCCTTCAGCGCTTGAGCAGCAACACCGATTTGTCTATCGCGGTTACCGTCGAGACGTGAATAACTTCCAGATTTAACATTTGCCAATAGGTTGACAAAGTTTTCTGAAACATCTCTCCAGTCAGCCTTAAGACGTTCATCGGAGTATGCGGTTATGTTACCGGTAGCGGTAATATCACCTTGTACCGTAATTGAACTGGTAAATGTACCACCGCCGAATGGATATCCAGAAGGACCGGTTGCACCAGTTGGTCCAGTTGGTCCAGTTCCACCAGTTGGTCCAGTTGCACCAGTTGGTCCAGTTGGACCAGTTGTACCTTGAGCACCGGTGTTACCTTGTGGTCCAGTCGCACCAACGTTACCTTGTGGTCCTTGTGGTCCAGTTGGTCCAGTTGGTCCAGTTGCGCCAGTTGTACCTTGAGCACCATTGGTTCCATTGGTTCCATTGGTTCCAGAGGTACCTTGAGCGCCTGTATTACCAGTTGTACCAGTAATACCTTGAGCACCTCTGATACCTTGGATACCTTGAGCACCAGTTGCACCTTGAGCACCAGTTGTACCAGTTGTACCCTGAGCACCTGTTGAACCAGTGATACCTTGAGCACCAGAAGTACCTTGGATACCTTGGGAACCAGTATTACCAGTATTACCTTGAGCACCAGTTGTACCCTGAGCACCTGTTGAACCAGTGATACCTTGTGGGCTTTGGACACCTTGGATACCTTGGGTACCCTGTGTTCCGACTGCGCCTTGTGTACCAATTGCACCTTGAGCACCAGTTGTACCTTGCGGGCTTTGGACACCTTGGATACCTTGGGTACCCTGTGCACCCGTGATACCTTGGATACCTGCAGTACCGGATAGATCATTCACGAATGTATATGAAGATCCATTCCAAAGGTATAGCTTTGAATTGTCTGGGTCTTCAACATTATTGGTTTCGATCAATGCAAATTGACCACCAACAATATTTGCCGGAGAAGTGTCAGCCGTAAGAGCGGCGACAGAAGCATAGGTTTTTGCAATTGTAAAGGCAAGACCAGTTGTACCTTGGATACCTTGGACGCCTTGAATGCCTTGGATACCCTGTCTGCCTTGAATACCTTGGATACCTTGGGTACCCTGAGTTCCTTGAATACCTTGCGTACCTTGTGTTCCTTGAACACCTTGGATACCTTGGATACCTTGCGAACCAGTATTACCAGATGCAGCATCGATCCATTGTACAGAATCACCGTCAAAGAAATACAACATCAAAATACCAAGATCGGAATTAAACCAAAGATCGCCGATTTCGGGACTTGCTGGAGCAGTTGCAGCTGTTGTTATTTTTGTGCCGCGGAAACCTTGGATACCTTGAGTACCCTGTGTTCCTTGAATACCCTGAGTTCCTTGTGTACCTTGGATACCTTGTTCACCTTGGGTGCCCTGTGTACCTTGAACGCCTTGGATACCTTGAGTACCTTGTGTTCCTTGGATACCTTGTTCACCTTGGGTGCCCTGAGTTCCTTGGATACCTTGGATACCCTGAGTTCCTTGCGTACCTTGAATGCCCTGGATACCTTGGGTACCCTGAGTTCCTTGGACGCCTTGAATACCCTGGATGCCTTGGATACCTTGTTCACCTTGAGTGCCTTGTGTACCTTGGACGCCTTGAATACCCTGAGTTCCTTGGATACCCTGAGTGCCTTGTGTACCTTGGACGCCTTGTGTTCCTTGTGTACCTTGGACGCCTTGAATACCCTGAGTTCCTTGTGTACCTTGGATACCTTGCTCACCTTGAGTTCCCTGAGTACCTTGAATGCCCTGGATACCTTGTGTGCCCTGAGTTCCTTGTACGCCTTGGATACCTTGAATACCTTGGATACCCTGTTCGCCTTGAGTTCCTTGGATACCTTGTGTGCCCTGAGTTCCTTGTGTGCCTTGGGTACCTTGTGTACCTTGGACGCCTTGAATACCTTGAATACCTTGGGTACCTTGGACGCCTTGAATACCCTGAGTGCCTTGTGTACCTTGGATACCCTGCTCACCCTGAGTTCCTTGTGTACCCTGGATGCCTTGAATACCTTGTGTTCCTTGTGTACCCTGGACACCTTGAGTGCCTTGTGTTCCTTGTGAACCCGTAATACCTTGGATACCTGCTGTACCCGAAAGATCATTTACAAAGATGTATCGAGTGCCATCCCAAAGGTATAGCTTTGAATTGTCTGGGTCTTCAACATTATTTGTATTAATGAGGGCGAATTGACCCGCAATAATTCCTGTTGCTGTTGTCAGTTCAGCATTGAGAGCTGCAAGAGAAGCATAGGTTTTTGCAATTGTAAAGGCAAGACCAGTTGTACCTTGGATACCTTGAATACCTTGAGTGCCCTGTGTACCTTGGATGCCCTGGATACCTTGTGTACCCTGAGTTCCTTGGACGCCTTGAATACCCTGGATGCCTTGGATACCTTGCTCACCTTGAATACCTTGGGTACCCTGTGTGCCTTGGATGCCTTGAATACCCTGAGTTCCTTGCGTGCCTTGGATGCCTTGGATACCTTGAATACCCTGAGTTCCTTGTGTACCTTGAATACCTTGTTCACCTTGCGTACCTTGGACGCCCTGAGTTCCTTGGGTACCTTGTGTACCTTGGATGCCTTGGATACCTTGCGTGCCTTGTGTACCTTGGACGCCTTGGATACCTTGCGTGCCTTGTGTACCTTGGATACCCTGTTCGCCTTGTGTACCTTGTGTTCCTTGAACGCCTTGGATACCTTGGATGCCTTGAGTTCCTTGTGTACCTTGAACGCCTTGGATACCTTGAATACCCTGGATGCCTTGGGTACCCTGAGTTCCTTGAATACCTTGTTCACCTTGGGTACCTTGAGTTCCCTGTGTTCCTTGAACGCCTTGGATACCTTGGGTGCCTTGTGTACCTTGAATACCCTGTTCACCTTGAGTGCCCTGTGTACCTTGGATGCCCTGGATACCTTGGGTACCCTGAGTTCCTTGAATACCTTGTTCACCCTGGGTACCTTGAGTACCTTGAACGCCTTGGATACCTTGCGTACCCTGAGTTCCTTGTGTGCCTTGGGTACCTTGTGTACCTTGGACGCCTTGAATACCTTGAATACCTTGGATACCCTGTTCACCTTGAAGACCCTGAGCACCTTGCGTACCTTGGATGCCTTGGACACCTTGCGTACCTTGAATACCTTGAATACCTTGTGTTCCTTGAGTGCCTTGAAGACCCTGAGCACCTTGCGTACCTTGAATACCAGCAGTACCAGAAAGATCGTTTACGAAGACATAAGATGATCCGGTCCAAACATACAGTTTAGAATTATCGGCATCTTCAACATTATTTGTATTAATCAGCGCGAATTGACCGGGCTCGATTGCTGTTGGAGCGGTGTCGGCATTAAGTGCAGCGACTGATACGTAGACCTTTGCTACGATAAAGGACATACCCGTAGGTCCTTGAATACCTTGGATACCCTGTGTACCTTGAATACCTTCGTTAACCGCGATCCAAATTGCGCCGTTGAAGACCCATTTCTTATCTCCATACTCTAGGACGTCATTGACTGCGGGACTGTTTGGGAATGTGAGTGCCATATGCTTAAATTAATCTTGTTTTCTGGTTTTACTACTAAAAGTTTGACTATTTATACTAAAAATGATGTGGCAATTTCAATAAATTGCCGTCGTGACTATTTATTATCTAAAGTTTTTCCACCGTTACTCATTTTGGTTTCGTAACAAATCTATTTTGGATTGTTTATTTTATTTGGATTCTAGTGCTGCGATGCGTGCGCGAAGTGAATCATTATCTGCTTTAAGTTCTTGGATTGCTTTGAAGGCGAGTGTGACCATGTTACTGTAAGCAAGAGCGTCAGGACTTCCATCGGTGGCTTTAACCACAAACTCGTCCAATCCCGCATCAGCAACTTCTTCGGCAATTAAACCGGCAAATTGGGTATCTCCATCAGCTTCGCTCTTACCCTTGTAAAACACTGGACGTAATTTTAGAACATCAGACAGACCGTGGGTATAGTCTATGATATCGCGTTTATATTTACGTGAAGAAGTTGAACGATACAAATATCCACTGGAATCAATAAATACGTTAGCAGAACTGGCTGTAGTCCATACAGAATAAACATCTGGCATTGCAATAAGACCATCGCTGCGGACATAGAACTTATTGTTACCACTGCTATCGCGCATGATAGTAGGATATGAGGCATTGCTGCTGGTGCTGCCGTAAAACAGCGTGGTTACCGTTTGCGCATTTCCAGCAACATGAAGATTTGCGCTAATACTTGTCGTACCAATACCCAGATTACCGCTGCCGTCAAGACGCATCCTTTCAAGCGTGGCAGCATTACCTCCACCATTATTGGTGTAGAACCTCATGTGAGTTAAGGTGCTGGAATTTGGATTATCTTGAATTACAGCAATTCTGCCACCGTAAGCATTTGTGGCATTTTGATTTCCAAAAACAATGCCACCTATGGTAGTTGGACTCGTGGTTGCTCCACCACTTGCGAAAGCCGCTATCGATATATTTCCATCCGTCGCATTCCCATAAGTTGCAGATGGCTGAACAGTTAATTTGTAGTCAGGACTCGTCGTACCAATGCCGACGTTGCCACCATTTGGGTTAAGTAATAAAGTGTAATACGCCCCTAAGTTAGTAGCATCGCACGCCTGTAACCACATTTGATTGGTGGACAGACCTATGGTGCCAATACCACCCGCTGAATCCGAAGATGTACGCAGACGAATAAGTTCTCCAGTTGATGGAGTGGTTCCACTTGTTGGAGGAAGAGCCGCGACACCAGAAGTGGTTACTTGCAATTTAGTGACAGGATTTGTCGTCCCAATGCCGACGTTGCCAGCGGCATCAACACAAAATCTACTATAAAGAGTAATAGCAGATCCAGCAGTTCCGGTAGCATTTGAATTTTTAAAATTTAAACCGCCGCCACTATTAAATTCTAAAACACCAGCATTATCTCCAGAAACCCGAGCTTTATAAGAATTATTACCCGCAGAGTGATTTGAATACACGTTCCATCCAAGATAACCCGTGGATTGACTAGCTCCATATTGACCAAGGGTCATATAGTTGCGAATGGATAGTTCGCTTGCAGTTGTTTGAGATGGAGGAGTTGCTCCTAAACCAAAATTGCCGTTACTATCGATGCGGGCGCGTTCGGTTCCGCTTTTGCCACCAGTAATAAAACGCATTACATCACCACTACCAGTAAATATTTCAAGTCCTGTACCAGTTCCAATACCGTAATTAGTTGTATAAAGGTAATAGGCTGAACTTAACGGTATTTGAACGCTGCCGTTTACTTCTAATTTTTGGCTAGGACTCGTCGTCCCAATGCCGACGTTGCCGCTGCTTGCTTTGCCGTAAAAGAAATAATCAGAACCAGTAGCGATATAAACATCTCTCGTAGTTCCAGTACCACCCGCATTGCTTTGGATGGCGTAAGCACTACCCGCATTTTGTAAGATGCGTAGTCCTTCCCAATTACCAGTACCCCATGTACCAGTGTTCATGAAGTAAGCCCCAGCACTGAAGTAACCGCTACCAGTAACAGCGAGTCCGGTGGAGGAGATGCGTGTTATTGCAGCATTTCCAGCAAACAACTCAAGTTGATCTGGATAAGTTGGGTGAGTTTGCCCGTATGCAATAATACCAGATCGACCACTTGAATTTTGAAATGCACCGTAGCCCGTAGTTGTTCCTGCTGTGATTAACGCACCAGAACTTGATAGCGTAACCGTGCCACTCGCGCTCACCGTCGTAAACGCATTCGTTCCAGTAAACGTATTATTGGTTCCAAGAATCGACGCACCGCTGATACCCTGAGTTCCCTGTGCACCCGTCACACTCGTTCCAATTGTACCTTGGCTACCAGTAATTCCTTGCGCTCCGACCGTACCTTGACTACCTGTAATACCTTGAGATCCAGTAATACCTTGTGTACCCAGAGTTCCTTGAATGCCTTGAGCACCAACCGTACCTTGGCTACCAGTAATACCTTGAATACCCTGCGTACCCTGTGCTCCGACTGTACCTTGGCTACCGGTAATACCTTGAATACCAGCGGATCCGGATAGGTCATCAACAAAGATATAGCTTGATCCATTCCAGAGATACAACCTTGAATTCTCAGAATTCTGAACGTCACTTGTATTGATCAACGCAAACTGTCCCGAAACAATACCCGTAGGAGCTGTATCTGCGGTCAATGCGGCAACAGAGAGATATGTTTTTGCAATGGTAAAGGCAAGACCAGTAATACCCTGAAGTCCCTGCGTTCCCTGTGCACCTTGGATACCCTGGACTCCTTGAACACCAGCATTGACTGCGTACCAGGCACCTACTGAATTATTCCAGGTCCAGCTTCGTGAGCCCGAGGTGTGTACCTGATTGGGTGAGGGTGATGTTGGAAAGTCAAGTGCCATAAGAGTATTTATTATTTAGATTCAAGAGCGGCAAGACGAGCGCGGAGTGAATCATTATCGGCTTTTAGTTCTTGGATTGCTTTAAACGCAAGTGCGACCATATTGCTGTAAGCAAGAGCGTCAGGAGTTCCGTCAGCAGCTTTAACCACAAATTCATCTAATCCCGCGTCTGCTACTTCTTCTGCAATCAAACCAGCAAATTGAGTATCTCCGTCATTTTCACTCTTGCCTTTATAAAACACTGGACGTAATTTAAGAACGTCTGCAAGTCCGCGAGTATAGTCTGTAATATCACGTTTATATTTACGAGAAGAAGTTGAACGATATAAACCACCATCGCTGTAAATCATACAATTAGCCGCACTGGCAGTGGTAGCGTTATATGGCGAAGCAGCAGCTACTCCTGTTTGGGTATATCCATCATCTCGAACGGCAAATAAAACAGTTCCTGCGCTGTTCTCAAGTTCCGTGTTATAGGTTCCGCTATCACTGCCAGAACTTTTTACGCGAAATCTGCTAGAAACATAAGCACTCGTCGTCCCAACCAGCAGATTACCGCTGTTGGTGATGCGGACGCGTTCGGTCAATGCGCTTGCATCAACGGAAGTGCTAAATGCAAAGTAAGAATCATCAGTGCCGCCACCAGTAGATGTTACGCCAAAAGATATTTTGGATTTACCGCCAACACTATTAAGAAACTCAATAGCGGAACCGCCATCAGAATTGTTATACAACCTTAAGGCTGTTGGGTCTAAACTAACTGAAGCTGCAACATCGTTACGAACATCCAGCTTGTAAGCAGGACTCGTCGTCCCAATGCCGACGTTGCCTGAAGAGTTTACGACTAATGCTGGAGTAGTAAACGTAGTTCCACCAACCGCCGTTGAAGGCGTGATTTCAAAACCATTATCGACGTTATATTGTGCGCCAATTTGCCAAGCGGTTTTTGTTGAACCTGTGCGTAAACGGATGCTATTATCAACCACTGTGTTTGTGACCTGACCAAGTGTAATGTTTCCGCTAGTTGCAGTTGAACCTATAGTAGCATTACCTGTGCTCGACAACGCGCCTGTAACAGCAAGTCCAGTGGATGTGATGGTAAGTCTTGTTGCAAAAGTACCTGCGTTATTTGTTCCTATAAAAATTTGACCTGTATTTGCAGCAACTTGGTCGTATTGAATCTGAGCGTTTAAGTTACCCGTGTTACCAACAAAGTTAAGTTGAGAAACGCCGCCACCACCAGCAATAGCGCGGAATGTGGATGTTGCGTCAACCTGACCTGTAACAGCGAGTCCGGTGCTGCTTACAGTAGCAACAGCGGAATCATTGATGTTGAGTAATACAGACCATCCAGTTGCTGCATTAACGGCTGTTGCTTGACCTGTATAGCGCGAGTAGAACGAATAGTTTGTTGCACTTGGAGTTAAGTTTTCTGGATATATAGCGCCGTAACCAGAG
>Ga0114978_10003519_pt1 | contig 12793 bp, 36 predicted proteins | sample S_140212_EF_Meta_FD_87027 | JGI IMG/M metagenome (GOLD analysis project Ga0114978, IMG submission 87027) | Freshwater microbial communities from Lake Simoncouche, Canada to study carbon cycling - S_140212_EF_MetaG | ecosystem: Environmental > Aquatic > Freshwater > Lake | place: Lake...
AGGAACGGAATACTGTAACCACGATGATTGCGGTGCTAATCACACCAATCAAACCGAGGAAGGTGATACCATCACCAGTAAAGTTGAGAGTGTCAGGCATTAGTAATCGTAGTTTCCGTTGATGTACTCATTGAAGTCGAACTTTTCTTGCTTAAGTTCAGGAATCTCCATGTCGAAGATTTCACCATCCATGTCAGCAATCTCAGTCCAGAGTGTATCTTCCATGTGGTTTTCTCAGGTACGAATGTAATGTAGAACGGATTGGTCAGGAAGTCTAGGGGGTATGTGCCACCTTGAAGATTGGCACACCCCCCACTAAGTGTTAGAAACTGCTCAGGAACATATGACCTTCTACGAAATCAAAATCATAACGAAGTGAGGAATTCCAGGTTGCTTCCCAGTCAACAACTAGGAAGGCGGGAACTTCACCATAGATTTCGGTGTAATATTCTTCAGCGAAAGTTTCCTCATCATCATAACAACCACGATAAGCATCTTCCACATGCTCAACATAACTCACATCACCGTGATACTTAATGAATGCATCAACTACATCATAACCGATGTTCTCACCTGCAGTACAATATTGCTCATAGTATGAGATAAAGTCTGCTTCAGAGTTTGCATCGATGAACTCTAGGATATCATCCAGAGCATAATTGTCTTCTACCAATTCATCAACTTTCTCAACAACTTCGGCAGAGAAGATTTCCTTGTAGTTCACTTGCAGAGTCACGGGCATTTGAGTGGTTTTCTCAGGTACGAATGTAATGTAGAACAGATTAATCCAAAAGTCAACGGGTAGTGGACAGTTTTGCAATTGGCACATCGTTATTCAAAAGACCTTGCAATTGAGTCACAATAGCATTAACGAACTGCAGAACGGTTTGAATCACCTTACGGGTCTTTTCTGGACCTTCGTTCTCATTAAAGGCACGAACTGCAAACTGATACAAACCCACAATAATTGCAGCAATCGTAGCAACATTCAGCACCAGAGTTTGGTAGAATTTAGAAGCGAAGAGTTTCATATACTTAGTGGTGAGGGAAAATGTAGAGAATGTCTCAACCACAAACATAGAATAACCCCTCACGAACGAATCCGCAAGGGGGCACGTGCCACTTCAGATATTGTCACAAGACTAGAAGGGATCGTACTCTTTTACGCTATAATGAACTTCCTCATCTCCTTCGAGTTCTAATAATTCTTTCCAGTCTATATGTTCTACATCTAGATCATCATAACACATGATGTCTAATGTAACACTAACTAGGCGCTTGTGTGCTATCATGATTCTCGTGCATGTGTACTAGATTATATCATGCATAATGACGATATGCAAGCGTTTCGTAATCTTGCCCGTCTCGTGCATAATCCTCGTCGAGATCATTTGTATACTCGTCGAGATCCTGTCCGTAATCGTTGCTGTATGTATAGTCGATATCGTAGTCGTCGTACATAGCTCGTCGAGATGTGTATGTGAACTAGATGATTGTAGCACATATCTCGACGAGATGCAAGCACTAGATGTGTGTACTCGTCGAGATTGTTGTATGTATATATGCAATCTAGTCGAGAATTGTGTATGTTTGTGAACATTCTCGTCGAGATTGTGTGTATGAGTCTCGACTAGATTCTTATAATAAGACTGTGTGGGTCTGGGAACTTCGCGGCGCCGTGGGGCTTGACAAACTGCGCGTCTTATGGTACGCTCGCTTAGGTCACAAGTCTCAGAGGTCTTTATAAGGTATTAATCACAAGTCTCAGAGGGGTTTATAAGGTATTAATCACAAGTCTCAGAGGTCTTTATAAGGTATTAACAGACATTAAACCTACCCTATTCTCAATATTAATACACTATTGATTCTCAATAACATAACACTTATTGAGAATTAGCAAAACACAATATAATGTTTTTTAATATGTTTTTTTAATTAAATTTAACCTTTTAACTCAATAATCACTCTCTAACAGTAAAATTACTACATTTTCAACAATTACATTCGTATCAGTCACATCAGGATTCCCTTCTACATACTCTCTCAATTGCCATAATGCTTCATCAGGACTATGAAGACCCTTACCTCTCTTTAGATATGAAGCATAAACTTGATTTGCAAGTGTATAAAGTGTTGTCATGACTCTCCGAATACTGGTATGATTTGAGTTTGTTTACATCCTTGTAACTGTATATGATGCTCATAGTGTGATGCATCTTCAATACTATAAAACGTGACTACTTGTCTTGAATACGATTTTTTTTTTGGTTTCAGGTAGGTTACTTGGTATTTCATGTTGTTTGTCATTCCAGTGTCGTACTACTCCAGCAACAATAAAGGCATTAGTGATTAAGTATGTGAGAAAGATAAAGGTACGAATGAGTGAAATCTTATCAGACTCTCTATCACATTTGGATGCTTTCTCACCTAATGCTTTTGACCACCACCTCCATGCTGTCTTATGTTTCATTTCTCCGATTGCTTCAGTAACTGTACTTCCTTCCAGTATTGGGGATAGACTAATATGCATACCTCCTTTAACCTATTTTCTGATTGATTAATACAAATGGTAATATACTTCTCACATACAAAATCAACAAAACCAACATGATCCTTATACTTAACCTCTAAACCAGAATAGAATGTAGTCATACAAAAGCAGCAGTAAGTGGAGTTTGTTTAAGAGGCATTGCAGTATAAGGCGTTGTACTCTCTATATCTATTTGCTTACCAATTGTTTTGACATTGACTGGTGCATAGTAGACTCGTTTCTTTGGTGAATAGAATCCCCATACAGTTTTGGTACTGGCACCAAGATTATAATCAAATTGCCGACTATTACACAACCAAATGCGAACAGCACGGGTATTGAATTGCTCAAACTCATAACTATAATCCTTTGGTGCTTTGTGTGGAAACTCAGGAATCATGTCGTAAAGGAATCAAGAATACCAACCTCATGCTCATCTTGTAGTTTGAACTTCTGTGCCTTGACAACATTTGGCATAATCAAATGTGCATAACTCTCATCAAATGCTTTCTCATTTGACAGAATACCAAATGCCTCAGTATCAGTGGAAGCAATCAGACAAATGAGACCTCCATACTCAGAAGATGGAAACGGCACCCAGTAGTCTACAATATAAAGTGATTTCATTTCTTTGATTAATTACTCCTTCATTTTAGTCGATTGTGTGAGATTTGTCAACTGTCGATTGAGTTCTGCATTAACTGGTGCTAGAAATGTGATAATGTAGTGTTCGTACTCATTACCCTTCATCAGTTTGAGAATACCCTCCACTTGTGATAAAGAGAGAAGCAGTTTGGTTCTTGTATTCATTTCAACCTCCACCATACACATAGTCAACAATAGCAGCAGGATGATTCACACCTTCAATCACAGTAAACTTGGTAGATTCATGATCGAAATCTTCGGCACCATAATTAACAAACTTTTCAATAAACAAATCACGGGCATGTTCTTTAGACTCGGCAGCAATCACTACCATACCAGAAGTGTAATCAAAAAGGATTTTGTTGATGATGTAGAGATTCATCACATGAACTCCATCATATAATAATCACAGGTCACTTCCAACTCTGCTGCCTTTGCTTCAATTTGTTCTTCTTGAATTCTACGTGCTTCGGCACGATGATTCTCATAAACCTTACGCCCATCATAATAAAGTTCTTCAGCGTCAAAGTGTTTCATAAAATCGTCAAATGCAGCAATAAATGTCTGAAGGTCTTTGTTGTTCATACATTAAATCCAAATCCGTTGACTGGAGGTGTGGGAGGTACTGCTTCAACCTCATTCAACTTAACTTCTTTGAAGAGATTGTTCAGTATCTCATCACAGACAGAATAATCCTTTCCAGCATGTGGTACTCGATTCATCTGATAATACCTCACCGCATTGTAGATAATCTTTTGTTGTTCAAGTGTAAAGTTCATTTGCAAGAAGAGTTTGTAGGGTTTTCGGAACAGTACAATTTATGAATCTCTGCTTGCTGTTGTTTCTGTCTGTACTCATCACGATGAGCACTATAAGACATATACATCAGCAGAGCAATTCCAACAAGATAAAGTTGAGTGATTTTCATTTTGCAGGATAAAGACAGGAACTAGGATGACCAGGAACAGCAAAAACTTGCCCTCCTCTTGCAATACATTTTGCTTCAATTCTTGGATTAGTGAAAGCAAGAAGACCAGCAGCAATCACAAGAAGAACCATACCAGCACCAAGAGTTACAAACACTTCAAACCAAGTTGTGTTGTTGCTCATTTTACCAATCCAATCAGTGATTTTACATCAATCCAAACACCACGGTCAGTTCCAATCGTAGATTGATGATCCCATACAAAATGAGTTGCTTCTTGATTCGTCATCTGAAATGTATCAGTCAAGAACCTCACGGCATCAAAGAGATTATTAAAACGATGAATTGTAGTCATTTAGCAAGCACCATGAAAAGGATTACCAAGTTGAGGCAGACTGGTATTGTCAGCAGTCACAACATAACCAAGTGCAACACGCTCACGAATTGCAAGAGACTTCTCCACACGATTCAGAAACTTCTTAGACATCTGCTCCACACCTTCCCAAGACAACACTTGCAGACACCACTCCCGACTAATATCACCGTAAGGAGTTTTAACAGGATAGTATTGAACAACCATCGTGCCATCTTTGGAGTGAAGCGTGGGAAAGTCAGTCATGAATGTCTCTCTCGATTACCTTGTAATTATAGGGCATTCAGCAGGCGATTGGGGAACCAGTGTGCCACTTGAAAAACTGGCACAGGAGCTCTGTCTTGAAGATACTCTGCATATAATATCACTTCCTGCTCTCTTGCCTCTATCTCATGTGGTTGCTCCCAATACTCAATCTCTTCCACATTTGTTCCATCATAATATCTCTTACCACGCTTTGCACGAAGAGATCCAGTCACCCACTGACGCAAATGCACCAGTTCATGAAGAAGAGTCTTCACATACAATTCCTCAGGCATCCAAGTATCCAATTCAATCAGAAACTCACGAGGGCGATAGGAATCACCAGTATAATCGCACCAACCAAATACATTCTCACGCTTCAGACCACGATGTTGAATCTCAACATAAATCTGATGGCGTGGTAGAAACTTACTCAGAAACCAAGTGGCAACATCCGTACAGATCCGCTTGCGATAACCATATCCAGTAGTTTCGATGATAGATTGCATGACCAGTGAAGAAACCAAACGAAGGATGAAATAAAAATCAGTTTGTCAGTTGAAGTCATTTAATTACAGACAGCATTACCAATAATACCACCAGTCACTACACCCAGAGGAATCGACCACCAACGATTCGGAACACTCTTGGTCACACCATAAGCACCAAGACCTCCTAGAATCGCTCCCAGAGGCGCAGCAGCGCATGTTCTAGGTTGTTGTACTGGTTGAGAGACTGGAGAAGCATAGACTGCTCCACCGTTGTTAGGGAGATAGTATGTACCAGTTCCACACTGAGTATTGTATCCCTGAGTATCTACATTACCTTGAATATAATTACCATACTGATCATAATAACCAGGTGCATAGTTCTCTTGATAGGTTCGGCAAACCTGATAGATGTTCGTCTGTTGTGCTTGCACAGGAACAGAAAGAAATGTAAGTGGAAGCAGAAGAAGTAGTTTTTTCATTTTACTTAGCGTAGAGATAACCACCTGCCCAGTCAGCATTCTCAAGCAACCATTCACGTTGCTCAATGATACGAAGGTCATAACGAACACCTTTGGCAGGTGCTTTGAGACTCGCAGGTTTGTAGATTTCACCAGTCTTTTTATCAATGAAGCAATGAATGCTATCACGACGACCATCAATGCACATAAAGATTTTGTGATACTTTGTGCCCGAAGAATTCAGTTCGTAACCATAACCATCAGGAGCATCTTGAATGAGAGCATCACACAGCATCAGACCATACTTAACAACATTCAACTGAATGTTGTTACGGGCGGTTTGCTGGGCAGCGTAGTCAGCGAAGGTGGCAGTCATGGGGTTGGTTGCTTATGAGACTATTATAGGGCACTCAGACAGTCCTGTGTGCCCCTGTGTGCCAGTTTCAGGACTGCCACACCGCAATCAGTTCATTTGCCTTTTTCCTGCTAGAACTCTTTGCAGAGATGGTTCTGGTCACCTGAATTGGGTAGATTTGAGCATTTTTGTAAAGTTCTCTAGTAATCGGCACATCATGATTGGATAGAATCACTTTAACACCACGATTCGCAAGAGATTCTGCTAACTCCATCAACTCAACCTGTTGCTCATGACTAAAACCATCAGTAGCATAACTTGTGAAGTTTGCTGTATCAGATGCAGGAACATATGGTGGGTCAAAATAGACCACATCACCTGTTTCAAGGTTACTATAAAGAATAGAATCCTCAAAGGAAAGTGATGTGAATCTTACTGATTGTTTTGATAGAAAGAGCATACGAAACTCATTCATTTGCTCTGATGGGCATACTGGTTTATCATACTTACCAAAAGGTACATTAAATCCACCCTTACTATTGTATCTGGAAAGACCATTAAAACAGTGACGATTCAGATAAACAAACAAACGTGCTCTCTCCACAGAATCTGTTGAATTATTAAAGTGCTCACGTAACTCCAAATACGATTCCTTCGTGTTATTCTCTGGAATGAACAGTTTTTCACAGTATTTGATAAAACTGTCATCATTTGGATTCACCAGATTCTGATAGATTGCCACCAAATCTTTATTCACATCATTCAGAATGAATTGCTCTGCCGATGTGTTCAAGGCAACAGAAAGACTGCCACCAAAAGGTTCACAATACCTCTTTGGATATCCAATATGGGGAATAAGATGGGGCAGGACCCTATATTTGTTTCCTGCCCACTTTAAGAAAGGACGATTCATTTATGAAACTACTGTAGGGTCTCCAAGTCTATTATTTTTCAATACATCTTCTCCAATAGTAGAACCTTTTACAAAATCTTGCCTTACTGCATCATTATACTTGTTAATGATTTTTCTGGCAATAATCACATCAGAGTTGCCTCGTGAGTTTTCCGTCCACTTATCAAGTCCAATTCCACCAACAGATGTACGGATATAATTACGCAAACCATTTGCTTTTTCACCTTTACCAAGAGCGTTGATAAGATTAAAAACTGCAGCAAAAGCACCTATCATACTACCATCAACATAACCCGATTTGTTCCACTTATGCTCATAAATTGGAAGCAGGTGATCAACTGCTTTACGAGTGTTCTCAATCTTCCACTTTTTAATAGATTCTACTGCTTTGGCAAACCCATTTACTTCAGGACCATCTTCATATCCAATTCCTTCAGACTTAACTCCAATAGCAATAAAGTCTTCTTCAAACTTAATTGCATCCTCATCAGCATAAGACAGTCCAGCACGGATTTTATCAAGAGTGCTAGTATTCTTGCGAGTGGTATTCAAATCACTAAAAAATTGTGCTTCTGTAGCAATACACTCTGGAAGAGATGCACTTTCTCCATGCTCATATATCATACATGGAATTTCTACATCATCTCCTCCACCAAGGTATGCCATAAGTGCTTTGTGTTGCCCATCAACAACAACCAACTCACCATCTGGTCGTTGAGCAACAAACAATACTTGACAAAGTGTATGATTAAATTGTTTTGCTTTTTTAATAGTTGCAGTTTGAATGTATCGCTGGTAATCTGCACTTATTTTAAGTTGCGATACTTTAATATATGAAATTCTAAGTTTTTGTCCGATAGTTCCTTTTGCGAACTTAAGTTTCCCCAATTCTTGGGCAAGTTCATAGATAGACCGCAATTTGGGGTCTTGTGTATATTTTGTCATGTTTCTCCTGTGGAGTGATAGAAAATAAGACTGGAGTTTATAGTCATCGTCTGATTTGGACTATGAATTAACTATAGCATAAAAAAAGAGGGTTGTCAACCCTCTTGTAATTAATCTTCGTATATTCTACACTCTCGTGCATTAGGATTTAATTCGCAATACAACTCTAATGTGGTAGGATCATGTAAGTCTTCGGGATGATTTGCCCTATAGATTTCAAGTACTACTAATTCTTCTTCTGTGTGTCGTCTTGACTGAGGTGATGTTGTTGGATCATTTAAGATAGTAACATTTTTCTGAATGTGTTGGTCTATGGTGTCCATAAGACTTTCTAAAATTATATGATATTTATTTTAATAATTGGTTGGATTTGTTTGTCTTGATACAGGATCACCCTTTCCTTGAAGAGATCGAACAAACAATTCGGTGAATAACTCCATTTTTTGAGGCGATACAGTATGTGGATCGTAATTAATCGCCTCTCTCAGAGCATTTAACTCATTCCATTCTTCTGCTGTAAGTTCTTCTGTGCTTGTTCTGGAGAGAGTCATAATCCTCAAATATGATTGTGTTGATTCTAACACTTATCTTCATTATTATGTAGAAACTTAATGTTCTCTTCAGGTTTCGGTAAAATCCTGTAACATCTTGATTTCTCGGTCCAACTCTACATCATTTTTACGTTTGTGAAATTCAGACCATAATGCATTATGAACATCCATAAGTTCAGTAATCCAGAAACCTTCAGGATAGATGCCAAGAGTATCCATAAGTCCTCTGTGGGAAATTCCTTCTTTCTCTGCCTCACACATAATGTAGCAGATTGCTTGGACCATATCATACTTATCTTCAGAAGAAAGCATATGATACTTTCCTACTGCTTTTTGAAGCGATGCTTCTGATGCTTCTTGTAGTTTTTTACAAGATTCAGAATTCCACCATTCTTCAAGTGATGTACTAATAGGTTTGTTTGTTTCTTCAGTCATGATCAAAAAACGTTCCAAAATCACCACTACTTCCTGATGTACGATTTTCCAGTTTATCCAATAGAGAATCAGTACTTATTACAGATTCAATACGTGAAATCAAATCTGCAATTACACTACAAACCATCGGACGTTCTGTTCTTGCAGCAAATGCAAGGGCATTTCTTAGACTTGCCTCTGCCTCTTTCATTGATTCTTCTACCTGTGTTCCGAGTGCCATTTCAATTCACCCTTTTAATCAGTTTAAACGAACCATCACCATTATCAATCCACTCAACTTGGTCACCTTCTTTTAAATCCGTTGCTTCTAACAAATCATCAGGGAATGTGATAAAGTATTCTATTTCATCAGTATCTGCGTCTTTAGTTTCTTCAACAGGAAGAACCCACTTGTTCACCTTACCCATTTTTGCTGAAGTTGCAGCAGCACACATGGCATCCAGTTCTTCTTCTGTGTATTGCTGATGTTCTTCTGGGTAATAGTTTTCTTCCCAAAAGTCATTCCAAGATTTCTTACACTCTGGCGAAGAATCGTCTTTATCACAAGTTAGATGCCCCACACCATTGCCATTCAACAGAGCAAGAAGTTCGTAGGCATTTTCTGTTTGTTTCTTATAGGTATAATAGTTGTCCTCAACAACACCTCTAATGGTATCATAGATTTCTTGTGGCGTTGCATCTGTACTCATAGCATCGTACAGAAAGTTCTCGACTTGTCCGAGTGCGTATTTCTTGTAGTCAGTCATGATGCTTGAGTTCCTCTTTGATTGCTTGTTCCATAATAACCTGGATTTCCTTGGATGTCAACCCATTCAACCAACTCCACTTGGGGTCTTCCTTGTCCCAATCCATCGTGAATGTACCGTCAGCATTTTCTGTAATCTTAAGTGAGTCTTCCATTACATATCAACTTCAGTATCATTTACCCAAGTTTTCTTTTCAACTTTGCGAAGTTGTTTAAGTTCCTTGTATTCTTCTTTAATCATCTGGTATGCTTCTTCTGGTGTAATCTTATCAGATACTTCCAGTCCAGCAATCAAACCTACCTTATCACCAAAACGAGCAAGTGCCCTTTCAAATACTGTTAAATCTTCGTACATTACTTATCAAGTCCATAGTCTTGTAGATTATAAGTCACTGGATGAATATTGTCAATCTGTGATTGTAGTCTGTTCTCAACTTCATACAAACAGTTTGTTAGTTCTATATTCTCTTCTTCTAACTTTAAAACTCTCAGTTCTAAGTCAGCAATTATATCAAGAAGACTTTCTTTCACATCTTCTACATTATAATCTTCAACAACTCTGTTAAACCAATTAAACATTAGACCACTCCGATTTCTCTAAGGTATGCTTGGTATCTCATAAATCCACCAATTCTTACTGGTCTATTTAAACTTTCACAGCATCTAATGTATGAAATGAATTCGTACCAAGGCGCAGTGGGGTCAGTATCACTCATAGTTTGCCGCCCACGGATCCTTCATAAGATGTTGTACCTTCTCCAAATCCTTCTTGGAGACCTTTGCAGTAAAACCTTGTTGCTGCAATACAGGCTTCGGATGTGAGAGATGCAACAAGTGGTTTCCCATCCTTATCATAACTCTTCCAAGTTTTCCAAGTAGATTGTTCAACATAGAATGTATCATCAATTAGTTCTTTCACAGAGTAATCCATCGTTCGTTTTCAAGAGTCCAGTTAGTCACTTCTGCGATGCGTTCCCGAACAGATTTGGCAGGTTCCCATCCCAATTCTTTCATTTTATCACCATCCAAAGCATAACGCAAGTCATGTCCAGGGCGTGAGGAATGAAAGTCCACAAGATCATACTTGAGTTCTTTTCCTTGTGCATCAGCAATAATCTGTGCAAGTTCAAGATTGTTCAGTTCTTCTGAACCAACGATGTTAAACTTAGGACACTTAGCACCACCATATGTAGTTTCAATAAATGTCTTATCCACCAGGAATAGTACAGCAGAGGCAACATCTTCGGCATGAATATAATGCCTTGAACCAGGAATGGTACGAGTACTATCACTATGAATCGTCACAGTTTCACCATCACGAATGCGTTTGATACACATTGGAATGTATTTCTCAGGATGCTGACGCTCACCAAACACATTCATAGTGTGAGTAATATACACAGGCAGTCCATAAGTATTCTCATATGCTACTGCAAGTTCTTCTCCACCTGCCTTAGTTGCACTATAGGGATTAGTGCTGTTGTATCTATCATTCTCCTTGTACTTAATACCATCAGGAGCAGGACCAAACACTTCATCTGTGCTGAAATAAATGAATCGTTTTAGATCAGTTTGCTTACGGGCAAACTCAAGAATGTTGCAGGTTCCCACAACATTATCCATCACAAATTCCATCGGATAGTCAATACTACGATCCACATGAGAACCAGCAGCAAGATGTAGAATATAATCCACTTGTCCAACTTCAGAACAAACAAGAGGATTCATCTCTGCTTTCAAATCATGATGAACAACCTTAACACGTTTGCGAACTTCAACATCAAATGAGAGCATCAAATCATGAAGACGATTGAGATTACCACTATAATCCAAACGGTCAAGTGTTACAATCTCCCAATCAGTAGTGGAGAGGATTTGCCCAATCAAATGGTGAGCAATAAATCCTGCTCCACCAGTAATAAGAACTTTAGTCATTTTCGTATTTGTATCCAATAGTGTAGTCTTTCTTTTTGAGATTGTATCTTGTAATGTGCTTCTTCATATGTTCTTCAGATTGAAAATAACACTTGCGTGTCTCTTTACCATCCTTACCATCTTTATGCATCAATTTCCAAGGAAACTGGTCAAATGGAAACTCTTCTTCTTTAGGCATCAGTCCGTTCCTCCATAAAGTTTTGATTCAGAAGCATAATAACCCATCTCAAATGCGGTTCGTAACCATCTTACCATACTTTTGTTGTCTTTGGACTCTTTTGCATAATCAAAGTCATCCCAGAACCTTTCATAACGGAAAGAGTATCCTTCCATCTCCTCAAACCAAGCATCAAACTGCTTCTTAATCTCAATACGACGATTATTTCGTTGTTCTAAGTATTCAAGTTTATCTGGTGCAGGTGCTTCACCTAACCAATCTTCTAATGTGCCAGAATCAATTTCAAATTCTTGAGAGTTCTTTGCTTCTCTTTGTGATGCAATTTCTAACATTTCTTCGTGGGTCAAATAATTATCATTCATCGTCATCACCTTTCAATTCTTCCATAACCTCATCAAGTGAATAAGTTTTTACTTTACCAGTATCTAAATCATCTACCATTTGCATAAGATATTCAAGAAACTCTTTGGGATAGGTTTCATCAAGGTTTATACTTCCCCAAAACCAATCATAACACTCTTGAAATGGTTCATCATCTCTAAGAAGAGTATATTTCTCATAATCACCCGTTACAAGGTCTCTCCACATCACAAAGTTAGCATTAAATGAATGAAACCAAGTGGGAATGAGGTGTGTGAAGATATACTCTCCCCAACTCATTTTAATTTTGTTGGTGCTGAATACTGGTTTAGAAATCATACTGGTAGAACCTCCACATCACTCACAGAAAATCCACCTTTCAGTAGATAATAAGTTCTCAACTGCTTGGAACTCATATCACTATTTGCAAGAAACTGAATTCTTACCGTTGCACCATCCACAATAGATGATAGAATGACAGCAAATTTGTTCATCAGTGCTCCACCATGGCTTCCAAGTATCCAATTATATCATCCATACGAGCATCCGTCAAGTGAGCACCAGGGCAATATCCCAAGTGTTTATTATGAGTATTCACCCAATGAATCATAAGTTCTTTATCACCACCCAAAAGAATATCCAAACACACAACCATTTGTATCAGTTTTATTGGTTCAATATCACCCAAAGGCATATGAAGAATATTTGCAA
>Ga0114978_10003521_pt1 | contig 12788 bp, 7 predicted proteins | sample S_140212_EF_Meta_FD_87027 | JGI IMG/M metagenome (GOLD analysis project Ga0114978, IMG submission 87027) | Freshwater microbial communities from Lake Simoncouche, Canada to study carbon cycling - S_140212_EF_MetaG | ecosystem: Environmental > Aquatic > Freshwater > Lake | place: Lake...
CATGCGGACGGTTCCCATCACCCTGAGTCCGGGGCGGAGTTCATACTGGCGCAGCATGGCGTGAGGGAGAACCAAGTCACAAGGGGTGGGTTGGAAGTTAAAGACGGGCCATCGGACCATCGGCGCATCCGGAGCAAACTCGAGCACGCCTTCGGCGCTAAGCACGCCACCACGCTTGAGTTGGTCGCGAGCCAGATCAAGCGCCAGATAATGCCTGGAGGAGTCACGGAAGACGGAGAGATGTCTTTCTTCAGCCAAGGCAAGCAGGGCAGCATGACTCATTCGATGCAGCGTCTCCATTGCCAAGGGGGGGGGAGGGGGGGGTAGCGGCGGGGCAGGGGGCAGCGGAGGAGTCACCGGCAGCGATAAGGGGTTGATTCGAGGGGTGACAGTGGTGGATTGATCCTCGGAGAGAGTGGCTTCGGGTGCCGTCACCTCGTGAGCCGCGGAGTTGCTTTCACTGGAAGAACCGGAAGGGGTCACTGTGCAGGCATCCGAGGTCATAGATGCCCCAGAGGTCGTCACAGTGATAGCTGTCGTGGAATCAATTGCAGAACAAGACGGCAAATCATCTGCGGGAAGGGATGGAGATAGGTCATCCTCGCCCTGGAGATTGGATGCTTTTACAGTTCGGGACGGAGGCTTCCTAGGTGCAGGTAGAGGCTTCCTTTGGGAAGGTTTCGTCATGAGGTCTTGAGGAGGGAAGTCAGTAATTGAATCTGTGATTCGAGTGAGTCGGAAGATCCGTCATTCCAAAGGAGATAATCGGCTCGCAGAATCTTATCGTGCTGCGGATGCTGGAGTTTCAGCCACTGGCAGGCTTCCTCGGAGCTGATGGAACGACTGCGTTTCAGTCGCTCTTTTCGGACGGAGTCCGAGCACCCCACCACAATGCTCCTGTCAAAGAAGGACTCCAACTCTTTTTCGTAAAGAAGCGGTATTTCAGCAAGGAAGAAGGCGTCGGGCGAATGACGATAGGCATCGGCCAACGGCTTCCAGATGTTCTCGAGGCGAGGATGGAGAATCTCCTCCAGGGTCTTCCTCGCCGCAGGATTTGCGCCGATGAGGCGAAAGAGGTATCCCCTGTCCGCTTTCCCCCCCCCGTCATAGCAGGAGTTCCCAAGTTCCGAGGTGATGAGGTGCCTCACTTCCGGATCGTCGTCCAGCAGGCGTCGATTCTCCTCATCAGCCGAGTAGCTTGTCACGCAGGAGTCCAGCCCAAGACGAGCCGCTAGCCCTTGAAGTACCGTGGACTTGCCGCTACCTATGCTTCCCGTGATGGCGAGTGCCGGCATCGAACTGTGGCAAGGTTTCGAGTGGGCCCGATGCAATCCTCCAAGGGTGACTACTTGCTGCGTACTGTAGGCGAGGAGATTGAAGGCTGTGGGAGATCTTGCGGAAGACCAAGCGGTTTTACGACTTCCGTATCTTCGGTATCGCCACGTCGAGGTTGTCCTTCAGCATCCAGGATTCTGGGAGTCACAAAGATAACGAGATTCTTTTTAATCTTCTGATCGGCATCGGAGCGGAAGAGGCGTCCCGCCAACGGAATGTCTCCAAGGAAAGGAACCTTGTCCTGAACCTTCTGGACATCCTCTCGGATCAGCCCCCCCAGTGCCACGGTCTGGCCATCCCAAACGGTCACGAAGGTGTTGACCTCACGGACTGAGAAAACAGGCTGGTTGATCGTGTTGGTGGTGAGGGTCTGGCTTGTGGGGATCAATGCACCAGGTATAAATGCACCAGGTATAATACTTGATTTATAACCAACGCCGTTAATAGGTGAACCATAATTAATAAATCCGTCGAAGTCCGTAACCCTGGGATTAAGCTCCAAGTCAATGGTGTAGCCATCAGGGCCAATCGTTGGCTTCGCCTCAAGCACCACACCCAGATCCTGTTTGGTGAAATCTCTGGGAAAGGCAGGTGTGACTGTAGGTGGTGGGATTGTTGCTGGGTTAATAACGGTGGTGCCGCCGCTGCCGCCGTTACCTGACTGTGTGAATGTAGGGGGATCGTATTGACGGGGATAAATGAATTCATTGATGATCTTCACTGTCGCTTTGACTCCGCTCTTGGTGGTCACCTTGGGAGCCGCCATGAGGTCGATTCCTTTCTTCTGGTTCAGGGCCCGGATCACAAGTTGGAACTGGGGATCTGAAAAAACTCCAGCAATCGAGAAGGTGCCTGGAGCAACGGTATCAGATAGACCTGATTTTCCAGCCAGCAATGCATCGATGGAGTTTCCAGTGATGGCTCCATCACCTGATCTTAGCGCTCCGACTGGGCTCATGGCTGCTCCTCCAGCCATAGGATTTCCAAAGGGGAAGTTATTATCACTTGTGGACGTTGGTGCACTTCCGCCACCGCTCCCATAGACCCCACCCCCTATACTGAAAGGGCCAAGGAGCCAGCTGAATCCGAGTTCCTGAAGGTTATTCTGATTGATCTCGAGGAACTTGGTCTGGATATCGACCTGCGAGGGGGCCACTCCCATCGCTGCATCCACGAGGGAATCAATCACATCGATGTTATCCCTAGTATTGCGCACGACCAACTTGCTTCCAGAGGCGAGGTAATTGGCGCTGGCTCCGGTGGGAAAATCCACGCCTTGCGAGATCAGGTAGTCTTTGGCCTCCTGACGCTGAGCGAGACGTGCCTTGTTCGGGTCACCCACACCGCCCCCCCCGGCCTGAGGGAGAGAGGCCCCTCCGTCCAGGGCCTTGGGTGGGATGAAGGTGGGAGGGACCTGATACTCCTTGGTGACCAGAATATCGGTCGGCTCCGAGAGTGGCACGATCGAGACGGCGTATGGATCGATCTTCAGCTTCATGTTGCTGAGCTTGCTGATGTAGTCGAGGGCCACATACAGGGGCACGTGAGAGAGTGATAGTGTAACATGTGGCTCAGTGGAGGGCGATAACGGTGTGCTGCCGGAGGCTGTTCCTCCCCCTGTGGGTGAGGCCGTGCCGGGGACTCCGGGTTCAGGTGCCGCACTTGAAGCACCAAGCTTGAGGAAAATATTCACCCCCTTCTTGCTAGGATCCTGTTCTGCGCTCTTTTGCTTGAGATACTCGACAGCCTCGCTGATCGGGGAGTCGCTGAGGTCGATCCTGGGGATGATGATCGTATTGAGTTTTGCGACGATCTGATCGGTGCCCCGAAGATCCTGCTGACGTCCGACTGTCTCAGTGGAGCGCCCCAGTTTGGCCTTGTGAGGAGGGCGTTCCCATGACTTCTCGACCTGCCAGAGCATCCTCCCCCTGGTCTCATTGTAGGCCTCGTTGGCATACTGGAGTGTCGTGTTATGGATTGCCTCCATTCCCTTGCGGGCAGCATTGTTATAGGGGTCGATCAAGAGGATCTCTTCGTATTTCTTAAGGGCTAGTTCGTTGCGGCCACTCTGGGCCAACCCTGAGGCTTCCCTGAGGAGCTTGATGACTTCGTCGCGCTTGGCTGCCGACTTGGGTGTGATGGTCTTGTTGAAGACCTCCGGTTGCTCCAGATCCGAGAGAAGTCTCACGGCTTCCATGCTGCCCGGATTGATGGAGGGATCCAGGATCGACTTGGTAATGCTCTCAGCGGAGAGGGGGTGACCGGAATTGTCCGTGATGCCATTGCGCTCAGCGATGGAGTCGGTGAAGACGCCGTCGCTGATCAGTTGGCGCGCGTAGGCGAGGGATATGGAGGTGTAGTCGGATACCAGGACAGAGCGTTCGCTCTTGGCTGCTTCTCCTGACGGAGTTATTGCCATTGCCTCGGAGGCATCCTCGTAGGCCGCCTTCAGATTCTTTTGGGCTTGTTTCTCCCGCGCTTGACGCATAAGGGAACGAGCCTTCAGGAGGTTCTCTTGGCTTCGGACGATGGCGCGCTCCGATTCCGCGGCTAAAATAGGAGAGGAGGGTTGTGCGGCAGAGGAGCCGCCACCTAATAAAGGCAGGGGTGCTGTTGCAATCAGGATACCGAACCCGGCCAGTAAAGAGTTGGTGGATAAACGCATATCGGGAAAAAAGGAGAGGGTACGCTCTGAAACTATTGGATGCCCTTGGAGGATTTCGAGGCGGTGGAGGGATCGCCGGGAACTGCCTCCGAAGTCACGGCCTTGGCATCGGGAACCATGACCTCCTGACCGTTTTCAACCGCCTTGATCAGCGGCTGTCCAGCCGGATCAAGGAGACCTGCCGAGACAAAAATCAGCAGATTCCTTTTGATGCGCTGATTGGAGGAGCTACGGAAGAGGGAGCCTACCAGGGGGAGATCACCGGCGATGGGCGTCTTGTCCTGGACCTTTTGGACATCCTCCCGGAGGAGGCCACCCAGAACAACTGTCTGACCATCATAAAGAGTCACTTGGGTGTCAACTTGGCGAACGCTGAAGACAGGCTGGTTAATCGTGTTTGGGGTCAGAGGTACGGTCAAGCTACCTATGGGAATCTGGCCACCAGGCCCGTAAACCGTCGCAATTGTGTTGATGGCAGATCCGTAGTTCACAAAGCCTTGGAACTCGGTGATTTGAGGGGAGAGGCTCAATTCGATGGTGTAGCCATCAGGACCCACTGTCGGCTCCACCTCAAGCTGGACACCCACATTGCGCGTTTCGAACGATGTAGGAGTTGCAGGATTAGCAGGTTGTATTTGTCCCGGTGTTGTTACTGCCACAACTGTCGGTGGGGAATACTCCTTCGGATAAGGGAACTTGCGTGTGATATTGATGGTAGCCTTTCGGCCGCTGGTCACGGTGACCTTGGGGGCAGAGACAAGATCGATACCCTTCTGCTGATTGATGGCCCGCAGAACGACTTGGAATTGCGGGTTGGTAAAGATGCCCGCCAACGCCAGGACGCCGGCAGCAGGACCTGCAGGTGAGGCGAAGAGAAGGCCATCCAGGGCATTTGCCTTCACGGCGGAAGAACCGGTGCGATTGCCAGCCGTGAGATTTCCTCCCGTGACATTGGCACCAGCGGTCTGCATGGCTCCGGTTGGGACTCCGGCATTCACAAAAGGAAAACTGCTGATTGCTTGGCTCTGTTGATTCCCGACCGTACCGCCTCCACCATAGGCGCCACTTCCGCCAGGGAGGTTAAAGGCTCCCATGAGCCAGTCGAAGCCGAGTTCCTGAAGATTATTCTGAGTGATCTCAAGGAAGCGGGACTCAATTTCAATTTGGCTGGGTGGGGTCGCCAGCGAGACTTCAACGAGGGAATCGATGAGATCCAGATTGGACTGGGTGTTTTTGACCAGCAGCTTGCTGCTGGAGGCCAGGTAGGTGGCGGTGGCGCCCGCAGGGAAGGTGACCCCCTGGGATTCCAAAAACTCCTTGGCACCCGACTTGCCAACGGTGCCTGGCAATCCCGGTCCGCCTGCCGCCGCGGTCGGAGCAGATGCGGGCGCTGCGGTGATGAATCCGGGGGGGACCTTGTACTCCTTGGAAATGAGCGTCTCCGTCGGCTCGGAGAGTGGAACGATGGCTACGGCGTACGGCTCAATCTTCACCTTGAGGTTTGCCGCCGAGGCGATGTATTTGAGTGCTTCGCCAAGAGGCAGGTCGTTGAGCGAAAGATTGATCTTGGTGCCGCCGTCAAGGGCTTCCTTGGTAGGGTCCAGCTTGAGGACGATGTTCACACCCTTTTTGGCAGGATCGGTTTCGGTCGTGTCGAGGGTGCGGGATTTTTTCTGTAATTTCTCAACCGCTTCGCGGACCGTTTCCTCTGAGAGGTTGAGTTGGGGAATTCGAATCTCCTGAAGTTTTCGACTGATGGCGCTTGTCCCCTTCATGTCGATCGGGCTCTGCTCCACGATGGTGGAGGCTCCTGTGTCAAACTTCGGTACCGGCAGTTCCCAAGCGCGCGCCACTTGGGTGATCATCTCGCTGCGACGCTCATTGTAGGCGGTTTCCGCGTAACTGGAGCGCTGCTTGTTTACCTGTTCCATGCCGAGACGGGCGGAGGTGTTCTCCGGATCCAGATTCAGGACCCTCTGGTAGTCATTGAAGGCGGCGTCAAAGCGACCCGACTCATAGAGTCCTTGAGCCTCGCTGAGGAGTTGCTTGACTTGTTCCACTTTGGAGATGAACCCAGGTGTCATTGTCCTGTTGAACTGATTGGGATCGAGGAGCTGGTTTTGAAGGCTTAAAAGCGGCGTGTACTTGGAAGCATAGGGCTTGGATGTGGCTGTCCCGACAACCAGTTCGGCATCCTCATAACGCCCCTCTGAGATCCTCTGCGTGGCCAAGGAAACCGCCGATTTGGAAAAGGTTTCCATCGCGACAGACCGCAGTCCCGCCGAGGCTTGCCCTCCTGCTGGCAGGGCATCAACAGCACTCTTGGAGAGCGCAAATGCAGTCTCAAAGTCATTGTCAGCAAGTGCCAGAGAGGCTTTGGCAGTTTGTGACTGGGCCCAGTTCCCCCGCTCTTGGAGGATCCTGATTTCCCGCTCGGATTGACCCACGACACCACTCTGTTGGGCACGGGACTGAGGGGAGATTGTCAGGCTACAGAGAAGGATTAGAAGGAGGGTCTGCTTCGTTGAGATGCGCGGACAGGAATGAGATCCGCTAGGCTGCATGGTAGTTTCGGTCACTGGAGGAGAGGGGAAATGAGACTAGGGAGCAAGTGATGGCGTTTTCGCCTGGGAAGGAGTCGGTATTGCCGGAATGGATGGTGATGGCTTCACTGTAAATGTCTTGCCGCCTTTGTTAAGAAGGATGCCGTTGGCAGAAAAGTCCACCAGCTTGTAAGTTTCCGTATAATTCTTGTCAAGGCTGCCAAGGATGATCTCCTTGCCCCGTTCCACCGTGATGTCTTCCTGAGGTGACCCTGCCAGTTGGTAGTGGAAGGTGACACTTTCCACTAGTTCGATGTTCTTTTTCCTGTACTCGCGGGAAGTGCTTTTCTGGACCAGTGCATGACGTTCTCCCGTCAGTGTGTTCTCCAGGATCAGTTCCGAGACATCGTACTCGGTATCGTTGATCGTCTTTTTCTTCGGGATAACATCCACAACCTTCAGGAAGGGTGCGCCCGGCACCGTTGTACCCTTCACGACCGCCCTCACAGAGTTATCCGGGCGGTTTCCCTTCGCGGGGTTTGGGAGAGGTTGAAACGGACGAATCATGTACTCCTTGCGGCCCTCGTTCTCCTCTTCTCCCAGGAACTCCAGCGTGTAGTTGCTCTTGCGGATGTCGGCATCGGCGTAGCTCAGCTTGGTATAGAGCGGAGGGAACTGCTTGGGGTTATTAGGGTCGGTTCCCGCCTCGAACTCTTCCCTCACCGTGAAGCCCTTGTGCATCGGGTCACGTTCGAGAATGTTCACATCCGTGTAATCAAGTTGATGGCCGATGAGCCACTGATTGGGAACTGGCGGGTAGAGGGGCTCCGTTCCCTCCATGGGATCGATGAGTTTACCCTCCCTCAGCAGGTAGGGGCGTGAGACCAGTGGCGAGGCTCCATCCTCCCTGACGGTCCAAACGGGTGGCCTTTTCAGCTTCTCCACGGCGACTGCTGCATTCGTGGAGGGGGCGGGAATCGAGTCGCCGGATCCCTTGGAGGTTCCGGCGGCGGTGGAGAATGAGTTCTGAAAGCTAGCGAACTGCGTGATGAGGATCGCCGCGCTCGCCAAGGCAAGGAGAACAGCCAGGCTCAGAAGCACCAGATGGTAGTAGCGTGGGAGAAAGTTTTTCATCGGCCTAGGGAATCGCTGATACTCTTATTTGGCGGTAGCTTCGGTAAATTGTGGGGAGTCGGGAAACTCCAGGGCCCGCGCTTTCATGGAGACATTGAGGAGCTCCCGGCCCACGACAATCGGAAGTCGCTGAACTGCATCACCCTCGATCGGGGTTGGTTCAGCGGCCTGAGGTGCGGCATTGCGTCGCGGAGGCTCGCCCGAGCTGTTCTGCAGCTGAATGTCCTCGATCAGCAAGAAATACGGGGCCGATGACAGGGAGTTGATCAGCTCACGAAAGGAGCTCTGATTGCTGCGAAAGCTGACCCGCATGTTCGATATGGTCTCATAGGGGGATGTTGGTTTGGGTGTTGGTGCTGCGGCAGCAGCTTTGCGTGCGGATTCTCTTTTAGCTCCACTGGCGGCGGTCTCGGTCCCCGACCTGCTGAATTCCGCAATGATGAGCCCCTTTTTAGTGGCCAGAGTGTCCCCGAGCCAGCTCAGTACGGTGAGTTGCTTTGCGAGGTTAAGTGACTCCTCCACGCCGGGAGGTTTGTTCTCGTATTCCTCCATCCCTAGATAAAACCCGGGAGGTAGCGTCGCTCCAGAGTTTGCCGCCAGGGTCTTGATTCGCGTGACCTCATTGCGAAGGGCATCTTGAAACTGCTGAGGCCTGTCCTGTGGCTTCACTTTTCCCAAGTTGCCAAAGGCAGGAACCGTGTAGCGCTGCAGTTCATTGACAAGCGTCTTCAGATCGCTCTTTTGCTGCGCAACAGTTTTTTCCAGTTTTGTCAGGTTTGCTTTGTTGGGGAAAGGTTTCTGCTGCGAGAGCTTGGCGAGTTGGGACGACTTGTCCGTGTATTCGGCAAAGGCGATGCCGTAATCATCCCATGCGGTGTAGGCCAGCCAGCCAAGCAGTGCCGTCGACACAATGAAGACGGCGACGAGTGAAGCCATGGTCTTATTCTCTGCAAACCAGGTGGTGATCTTGTTCATCCTGTTCAGGGAAGGGGGGTGAAGGGAGCGCGGAGCGGTATCCTTAGGGAGAAGGGATAGGCCCAGTACTCACCGCTTGGGCTACCGCGCTGGGTGATGATCTTGGATTTTTCTTTTTCCTCCACGGAGAAGATTTCAGAGGATTGGAGGGATGTCACCAGATCATCGATCACGGAGGCCTGACGAGGGTTGTCGAGGTAGAGCCCCTTCACAAGCAGGGCGGTGATCGGGCCCTGGCCCTCTAATCCCCTGGCCGTCCCCCCTTTCTGAATGGCATCTCCCACAGGTTGGATTTCCGTGATCCAGAGGAAGCGTTCGGGCACCCGTGCGCTCAGATCCGCGAGGATCATCGGGTAGGCCTCCCTTAAGTGGATCGCAGAGAGTAGTTGTGTTGCCGTGGTCTCGACCACGGTTTGCTCGCTAGTTATCTTCTGAATCCTTGAGGAAATATCCTTTTCCTCGGCTATTGAGGAGGAGATCCGGGAGGTTTCATCGCGCGTCACTGTCGTGGCCTTGACCGCATAGACATACCAAGCTGCAAGTGCTGCAAGAAAAAGAAGCATGGCTCCCACAAGGTGGGGAAGGCGCTTTGCAAGCTCCCTCTGATTGGTTAGTGAGGGGGTCAGGAGCCTGATCGAGGTCCTCGTTTCGGGAATCAGCTCTAGGGCACCCCCAACAAGCTCGCCTAGGTTATTGGCATTCGACTCAATGAAGGAGGCAGTGGTCGAGTGATCGATCTCGCCGCCCGAGATGTCATGAAGCGGATTGAAAAAGGAGACGTCCTTTTGGAGCTTCTCGTTTAAGAACTCCGCCAGATAAGGCATTGAGGCCATCCCTCCCGTCAGCAGGATACGTTGCGGATCGCTGCCCCCCATATTTGAACGGTAATAACTGAGCGAGCGGCTGATGTCGGCTTGGGTCTTGAGCAGGGACTGACGGGCGATGCGTGCCAGATTAGCCTCAATCGGATCAGACGGAGGCTCAAAGCCTGCCCCAAGGGCCACACTGCCGCGGGTGATCTTGAGATGTTCCGCTTCCTCAAGGCTGGCATGAATATCCTTGGCGATGGCCGTTGTCACTGCCAGGCCACCCGAGGGGATGCTTCGCGAAAAGAAGGAGTCCGGAGCAGCAATGACCATATTGGAAGTCCTTGAGCCGATGTCCAGAAGGAGTGTGGTCGATTCAGGCTCTTCCGGGAAGACGTAGCGCAGGGCATCATACAGGGCGAGGGGAGCCACGGTGACGGAGATGATCTTCAGCCCGTTTGCTGTCACCGCATGGCAGAATGACTCGAGAATGTCCGACTTGACCGCCACAAAAACAACATTCACCCCGCCGGAGGGGGTTTCTCCTTTAACCACGTAATCCCAAACAACCTCGTCCAGTGGGAAGGGGATATTCTGCTGCGCCTCAAACCTGACGACGGCGTCGATCGGCCCGGCGGCTCCTCCGGGAACATCAAGCGGAACAACGCGCGAGAAGACAGTGTGGGCCGGAAGAACAAGGACGACATCGGATTTCTTGAGTTTCCATTCCTTCAGAATCTCCTGAACGGCAAGCCGTGCCTGGTCTGGTCTGGAGGTATCCAGCGCAGGATCCAGGAGAAACTCACGACGTGCGGCGCGGAGCAGATTGAGGCCCCCGGTTGAGGTCGTCGTGAACTCAGCCAGACGAAGCGACTGCATGCCGAGATCCAGAACGAGAAGCTTTTTGGGTGCTGCCATCAGGAGGGAGTGGTGAAATAATAAATAGGGGGCTCGAGCCCCTGAAGTTCTAAAGCTTGGAGCTTACTGTTTTTTGACCGCCTCGTAGTAATCCGAGTTCAAGGGTGCAAACGGGGTCTCGGTTTTGTTCAGGAGGTAGCCGGCCGTCTGCTGGTACTGGGGCCACCACTGGCCGGTTCCTTTGAGGCTCTTCTCCGCGACCACCTGACCCTGGCGGGTGATCGTCACGCCGATATCAACAATGGCGGATGCCGCACTTGCAGGGATCTTCCCGTCAAAGAACCGTTCCATGCTTCTGGGGCTCAAGTACATGACCGTTTTCAGATCATTCTGCTTGGCAGGCAGGGAGGTATGGGTCACCTGACCGGTGAGGAGCACGCCCTGAGGGAAGGCCACGCTCTTGTTGGAGAGGAGTACATAATAGCTGAAGGTGACATCGTCGGAGAACTTCTCCGTCGTCGTACGAGGAAGCCAGGTGAAGGTTACCTCTACTTCCATCCAGCTCTTTGGACGAGACGCCTTCTGAGTGGCCCCAGAATAGGAGATTGCCGGTGTCGTGACGATCTGCGGTTCGATTTTTGTGATCGCGAATTCTGTGTTGGCCTGCGCATGAAGCAGCACGACGGAGCAGAGGAGCATGGCTGAGGCCATCAGAACCGAGTGAATGGCTTTCAGGGGGTGGGGGGAGATATTGAAGGGATGCATCTTTTTGGGGTCATCAATCACATCGGATATCCCCATGGAAATCCAGAAAGAATATTCAAGCCCGACACCTATGAAATGGATGCAACGCCGAAGACCTAGCGGGCTCCGCGGCGGAAAAGCACTACTGGAATCGTCTGAAGGATGATCCAAAGATCCAGGAGCAATGAGGCTTTATCAATATACTCGAGATCCAACTTGACCCACTCGTCAAATCTCTTGATGGAGTTCCTGCCCCGAATCTGCCAGAGGCAGGTCAGGCCGGGCTTGACGCTCAGGCGACGACGATGCGGACTCTTTTCGATCCTCTCCGTCTCGTAGTCGGGGAGGGGGCGAGGGCCCACGATGCTCATTTCTCCGCGGAGGACATTCACCAACTGGGGGATTTCATCCAAACTGGTTCGTCGAAGGAAGGCGCCGAAGGGTGTCACCCTGGGATCATGGGTGATCTTGAACACGGGACCCTCCATTTCGTTTTGATGCGACAGATCGCCATGCAGTTCGGGGGCGTTGGCCACCATCGAGCGGAACTTCAGGATGGTGAACCGCTTTCCCCTCTTGCCGCTGCGGACTTGGGAAAAAATGACAGGTCCGGGACTGGTCAGTTTGATGATGATGGCGATCGCCAGGCAGAGGGGCGAGAGAATGACGAGTCCCAGGGCAGCCCCGCAGACATCTAAAGTTCTTTTGATCAGGAGTTGCCAGAAATCTATCGGGGATTTCTGGAGTACCATCACGCGGTTCTGACCAACTGAGCCGAAGGTGGGCGTGCCGTGAATACCATCGAGCGAGTGTATAACAATCCAGACATCGAGTCCTTCATTTGAGCACATAACGGCGAGATCCCGGTTAGCCTCGGAATCGGGAGAGACAAAAATCACCCTTCCTGCCGCATGCTGCCTGATCCCTCGGATGATCTGGATGGCTTCCACCTGGCGTGGGTCATAGCTCTGCGTGATCTGCAGTTCCAAGATCTCGCTCGACGTGATCCCCTTAACGAATTGATCCGCATCTGCAGGCAGGCCCACCAGCACGCTGCGTTCGCCGATAGACCCTTTTTTATAGCCTTTGGTCAGAAGCATGCGCGTGATCAATAGGCGCAGCACCAGCAGCAGAGGGGCCAGAACAAGAAAAAGTATCAGCACGGCTCGGCTGGGCACCTGCAAGCGGCCGAAAATCGAGGCGATGCCGATTGCTATGATCAGCCAGAAACCGGCCTTTCCGATCTTCGGGAGCAGGTTCACGATCCGTTGGGACAGGGGGAATTCGTAATATCCCTGAAGATCCAGCAGGAGAGGGCCCAGAGGGATGATTAAGGCGAGCATCCAGTAATGGTGCGAAAATTCCGGAATGGTTCCGAGTTGATCCAGTTGTATGACTTCCGAGACACGCAGCTGATAGCAGCCCCAGAGGCAGAAACCGAGAAACACGCCATCGAAGATCATCGGTAGATCCTTGGAGATTTCCTGCTTCCGGTTCATAGTTTTCAGATTACCAACTGGGATACCTCTAGAGTGACAACCAAAAACCGTCAATTGCTTAGCCTTCAGCACCTTCTCACCTCGGGGCGCACGCTTGCAGTCGGAACCATCCATGACGCCGCTGGGGTCAGGGTGCTGAAAACCATCACCTCCGATCGCCCCCGAGGCCTCGATCTTCTGGAGGCCCGGCTTGATTCCCTCGATCAGTCCGCGCTCTCCAAGATCAAGA
>Ga0114978_10003523_pt1 | contig 12787 bp, 9 predicted proteins | sample S_140212_EF_Meta_FD_87027 | JGI IMG/M metagenome (GOLD analysis project Ga0114978, IMG submission 87027) | Freshwater microbial communities from Lake Simoncouche, Canada to study carbon cycling - S_140212_EF_MetaG | ecosystem: Environmental > Aquatic > Freshwater > Lake | place: Lake...
CAAGGACGGCGACTCGGTCGTGGTCATCAAGGATCTCGATGTGAAGGGCGCGAAGGCGACCATCAAGCGAGGAACCACCTACAAGAACATCCGCTGCACCTCAAGCGCGGAAGAGGTCGAGGTTCGCGAAGGCAAGAGCGTGTGGGTTCTCAAGACCTGCTTCGTCAAGAAGGGCTAACGCCGGCGAACGGCTTTTACAGGCTTTTTTCGCAGCGCTTTCGTCCCGCGAACAACAGTTTCACATCCGGATCCACCACGATCTTCACCGGCTTAAACGCCGACTTGATCGCAATCTCCGCCGGCACATCCGGCGCGATGTGAACCACGACATCTTCAAACGGAGCGACCGAGTCCTTTGAATCAGGCTTCGCACCCTCGACCCGCACCGTCACATCGGCAACGCCCGTGCCCGTGTTCGCAAGTTTCGCCGTGGTCGTAAACGCGCCTTCCGCGCCGTCAACCTTCGCGTCGTTCACTTCGAGATCGGGCAGCACGGTGCCGAAGATCCATTGATTCACCCACGCATCAAAGGCCGCTGCATCCGGCGCATGTGGTCGCAAGCTCTCGACAAAGTCCTCGATCAGCGGGAAATCAAGGCCTTCCGCCGTCTGAACGCCGTTCTTCCACTTGGTCACGAACTCGCGCATGCCCGCCAACATCGCGTCTTCGCCCATGAGTTCGCGCAACATCCAGAACACGCTACCGGCGCGCTGATAGGTCACCACCTGATCGCCCGGCCGCGTGCCATCGATGCGGTTGATCGAGCGCTCGTTGTCGGCGCTGCGGCCGAACACATACTGCTGCTCCCAGCGGCGGCGCAGGGTTTTGCCCTGCTCCTCGCCGAGTTCGTGATGCAGCAGCATGAGCGCGCTGAACTCAGCAAGTCCTTCGCTGATGATGTTGCCGCCCGGGCCCTTGCCGGGCATGACGATGTTGCCCCACCACTGATGACCCGACTCGTGGGCAACGATGTAGAACGCAGCATCGAGCGTGCCGACCTCGTCCTCGTCGTCCTTGGAAATCGGGCGCGACATATAGCCAATTCCCTCGGCAAACGAGATGTTTCCTGGAAATCCCTGCGCGTAGGTCGCCAGCCCGGGGAACTCGGTCACTCGAAGATTGGTCCACGGATACGGGCCAAACCAAGCGCTGTAATTCTTGCGCGCGGCGTCAAGCGCCTTGACCATGGTGGAGACATTCTGCCCGGTGTGCTTGCTGTAGAACACCGTGGTGGTGTCGCCCTTCATGGACTCCAACGGACCGCCAACGATGTTGAAGAAGCGCACTGGATACTCGGTTTCCCAGACCGTGCGCCGCCGACCGTCCACCGCCGTCGACTCCTTCTCGGTGCCGCACGCGTTGATGGTCCAGTCTTCAGGACCCTCGATCACCAACTTCACTTGCGTTGACCACGCTGGACCGAAGCCAGGATCAACGCGAGTTTTCCAGTGATCGCGCGGATATTCGCGCGCGTCGCGGCTGTTGCGTTCGTCGATGCCGATGCCATCGGAGAATCCAGGAACCGGCAGGAAACTCGGCGAAAAGCTGGTCAGCACGACACCCGACGGCAACAAGAACTCGCTGCTACCGCCGCCCGCACGCGTCCACCCCTTGGGGAATTCGCCGACGAGCTTGAACTCAACCTTCACCGTCTGATTGGTCGCGAGCGGCTTTGCTGGCTTAATGACATAGAGATTGCTGCGATTCTCGATGCAAGGCAGCGGCTGATCCTTCTTGGAAGGATCGGTCGGGACGCCATCAACGGTCCACTGCGAAGTCTCGAAATGAAGCCCAACCGAAATCGGCACTTCGGCCATTGGATTCATGTGCGGATTGCGCAGCACATAGCTGCCCACCACTTCGATGCGGCGCGAATCGGGAAAGAGTTTGACTTCAGCGTCCACCGCGTCGAGCGCGGGAACGGGAACATCTTCCCAAGTCTTTGAGTTGCGCTTCCAGTACGCCTTCTGCGCCTCGCGCTGCGGAGCGCCCTGAAATCCAGCGCGAATGGTCAAACCCGCGTAGGTTGCCAGTGCGACAACTGGAATCGCCGCGAGCAACGGGAGCAACAACGCGCGGAGAAACGGCGCCGGCTTCATGCGATCGGCAATCGCGCGCAGATCGGGAAGCCGCCTCGGCCAAAGCGAAAGCGTCGCCACCACAAAGAACGCCGCAAGCGCGAGCACCATCAGACGATTGATCACGATCGCCTGCCACATAAAGCCCAGGCGATCGAGCTCGCTCCACTGAACGCCGCTCCACATGTGCCAGGAAGTAAGCCAATTCATCGCACCAAACTGCGTTGCGAAGCCAGTGCCAACAAGCGCGCCCAGCGCCACGCCGTAAACGATGAAACGGTTGCGCAGGACCGCGTAGAGAAACGCGGTGAACGCGCACCAGACGATCAGCGTTGGCGCCAGCAGAATTCCGAGAATGAGAAACAGCGTGGGAATCTCAAAACTGACGGAAATACCCGTCTTGAACCGCTGAATTGCGATCACCAATCCGATCGCCATCGATGCGCAAACAATGATCACCAGCGCGAGCAGCGCGTTGGCGAGCACCTTGCCCGCAAGCACCGCGGCGGTTGGAACCGGCGATGCGCGCAGAATGGCGCTCAGCCCGCAGCGCTCTTCACGCACAAGGCTTTCAACTGTGTAGAACAGCGTGAGGAAGCACAACAGCAGCGTGAGCGTGTTGAACGCGCCCGCCGCACCGGTGCCCGTGGTCATGAGCGTCTCGGTATCGAGTGGGCCTTGGCGAAATGAAGTCGAGCCCCAGGTTTGCAGCAGAATCATCGGCCCGAACAACCACACGCCGGGCGAACGCAGCAGCGCGCGCGCCTCGCAGCGAAGGACATGCACTGTGGACACAAAGAAACCAGGAGCCTGCGTGGTCGCCTCGGGATTCCCACCACGAGCGGCAATGGCGGCCTGCTCAGACATGCCGGCGTCGGCATCGGCTTGCGCGGCCTGCGCGAGCAAGAGCGCGATGTCGCCCACGCGAAGATCGGCGTGTTCAGTACGGGCGAGCCTTCGGCCCGTGGCCCAAACGGCACATACACCGATGGCAACCAATCCAACGCGACTCGCGGCAAAGAGCGTGTCGGGCATCACCGACTGCGCGTTGTAAAACGCTACACCACGGTCTTCAGTGATGTAGGTGCGAAAAAACCAGCGGAAACCCGTGGGATCGATCGCTTGCATCAGCCGATCCACCCACGAGGGCAGCCACTCGGGATTGAAGTTCCACACGAAGAAAATGCCGCCGACCACGATCACCACCGGCAGCGCGAACACAAGCACTGGCTGGCGGGTGCGCACACCGAGCCACATCGAAATTCCGCCGACGAACACTCCGAGCGGCAACGCAAACATCAACATTGGCGCGAGATAGTTGACCAGGCTGAAGGCAATGCGCGTGCGTTCGTTCTCGTCGAGCGGCCAGAGTTGATAGAGGCCGATTTGCACGACCAGCCAAGCGGCGACGATGGCCGCAAGCACGGCAAATGCGCCGAAAAATCGAGAGAACGCGTACTCGCCGTGCGAAATCGGCGTGGCGCAAATGATGCGATTGATCTTGCGATCAAAGTCGTTGAGCACGGGCATGCCGCACGCAACCGCGACAAAGAACGGCATGATGAGCGCGAACAACACCACATCGGCGAACGCGAGATTAAACGCCGTGTTGATGGCAAGCTTCGCGCCGCCAGTATCGGCGCTGCCTGATCGCACCTGTAGCCCACCTGCGACAAAGCCAAACGCCATGAAACCCAACACCACGAACATGATGATGTTGATCGGACGCTTCCAACAAGTCGCGAGCTCAAGCCGCGGATACGCAAAGAAACGCGACATTAAGCGTTCCCTCCGGCCACCAACGGCGTCATCACCGAATCGACCAAAGCATGGGAAAGCGCAGCTGGAACCTCATGGCTCGGGCAACGCATCAGCACCAGGTACGCGTCCTCGAGCGTCCCAACACTGCGAGCGAATCCCATCGGCGCCGACATGCCGTTGCCAACGAACACGCGAACGCGGTTGTTGCGCCCTTCGTTAAGGACCGCGCTGATCAGGCGGTGCTGCTTGGCGAATGCCGGCAATTCGGCGTCGGCAACGAAGCCCTCGAAGATCAATCCGTCGACCGCGTTTCGCGCAGCGCTCGGCGTGGTGTCCGCCACCACTTCGCCCGAGCGAATCACCGCCAGCCGCGGACAAAGCGTCGAAACATCCTCGACGATATGCGTCGACAGAAGCACCACGCGCCCCGCGCTCATCTCGGCAAGCAGCCGATAGAAACGCTGGCGTTCCTCAGGATCAAGACCAGCGGTTGGCTCATCGACGATGAGCACGCGCGGATTACCCGCGATCGCTTGCGCGAGGCCGAGACGCTGGCGCATTCCACCCGAGTAGCCACCGACCTTGCGCGAAGCTGCACTCGTGAGATTCACCCGCTCGAGCAACTCATCCGCCAGCGCACGACGGCCCTTGGGCCCAGTGACGCCTTTCATTTTGAGCATAAACTCGAGCATCGCGCGTCCAGAAAGATCGGGATAGAACCCGAAATCCTGCGGGAGATAGCCGAGTCGCTCGCGCATGAAGCGCGGATTCTCGACGATGTCGGTTCCGTCGAGCAGCACCTTGCCCGCGGTGGGCTCGATGAGGCCCGCGACGATGTTCATGAAGGTCGACTTGCCCGCGCCGTTGGGGCCAAGCAGACCGAACATGCCTTCAGGAATTTCGAGATCCACGCCGCGCAGCGCGCAAACGGGGCCGGGGTGGATCTTGACGAGGCCGCGAATAGAGAGTGGTGCGGTGTGCATGTGTTGCTCGTGCGTGCTGATGCTGTCGTTCGTTTACTTCTTCGCGCTGCGGACGGTCACGCGGCCGTTGGTGGTGTCGATCTTCGCGGTCGCCTTCGAGGCGTCGCCGATCGTCATGGTTCTGTTCATATTCTTCATGCCGCTCTTGCGTACCACTTCGCCGCCGGAAAGGTCGATCTTGCCGTTACTGGTGTCGGCGGTCACGGTGCCCTGCCAGCCTTCGCCGAGCTCGAGCAGGACGGAGCCGTTCGAAGTGTCGAGCTTGAGGTTGCCCTGCGCCTGCGGCGCGAGCGCGATTTCGATGCGGCCGTTCGAAGTGTCGGCGACGACCGGCGCAAGAACGCCCGACGCGACAATCGCACCGTTCGACGAGCGCGCGTCGATCGGACCGGCGTAGTCCTTGAGCTCGATCGAACCGTTGCTGGTCTCAAGCTTCGCGGGGCCGGCAAAGGCGCCGACGGTGATGCCGCCGTTGCTGGTCGACACTTCGATTCCATCGAGATTCGCCGCGCGAATCACGATGCTCGCGGAATCGTTGCTTCCGGCCATGTACATCGGTTCCAGCGACGGAAACTCGACGGCGACGCGCACCTTGCCGTTGGCGTCGCGCTCGGCGATGAGCTTCGTCGCCTTCACGCGTGCGGCGGCCTTCTCCTCGGTGTCGGCCGAGCAGCGGATCGCCGCGGAAATCTGCATGGTCGTGGCCGCGGGATCGCGGATCAGCTCGACGCGGCCGTTTTCGCCGGCCACGACGACGGACTTCGCGTCGGCGACGGTCTGGCTGATCTCGCCCTTGGACGAAACCTGGTTGATCGAGCAGCCCGCGAGGCCGAGGATCGGCAGCGCGCAGAGCAGCAAGTTGCGGACGGGGCGAAAGATACTGGCGGGCGAAACTCGGATGTTCATGATTGGGGTCCTGTTGATCTTCACTTTGCGGGCGCGCTGTTTGGCAACACCAGCTTGTGGATTTCAACGCCGATTGCGTAGCCAACGATCCCGTCCTTCGACGGCACGAGTCGGATCTTGTTCACCGCGTTACCGAAGTCAACCTTCGTCCAGGTCTTGCCGCCGTCGATGGTTGCGAAGCCGTGCGGCATCGCGCCCACCCATCCACGGTCGGCGTCGACGAAGGCGATGGCGAACTCGCGCACCTTGAGGTCGTCGATCAGCGGGAGTTCCGCCCAGCTCTTGCCGCCGTCGGTGGTCTTGGCGACGAAGCGCTGAGACGACGCGGGATCGGGGTTGTACGACTGCACGGTGCAGTAGCCGATGTCCTTGGTCGGGAACGAGAACTTCCATGTCGTCTCAAACGGCCGCGTGCTGCGGTAGACCTCGCGCCAGGTCGCGCCGCCGTCGTCGGTGGCCAGGATCAGCGCGTGCGACTCCTCGATGCTCGCGCTCGTTGCCGAGGCGATGAAGCCGTGCTTCTCGTCGAGGAACTTCACATCGAACGCCATTTGGCAGATTTCGGGGAGTTTCCCCTGCTTCCAGCTCGCGCCGAGATCGTCGGACCAGATGAACGCGCTCGGTCCGCCCACGCGGCCGACGCCGTAGATGCGCGGCTTGTGGTCGAGGTTGCCAGCATTGATGAACGGGATCTGGAGCACATCGAACGCGCAGAGGCCGACAACGGGCGCGCCTTCGATCGCGGTGACGGGATTCCATGTCGCGCCCGCGTCCTCGGTGCGGTAGAGCGGCGTCGCATCGCTCACGCCGGGGAAGTACCCGGGACCGATGTTTCCCATGACCGCGACCTTCTCAGTCACGAACGCGAGGCAGCGCACGAAGGTGCCGGGCTTGGTGAATACTTGCTCCCACGACTCGCCGCCGTCGGTGGTCTTGAAGATCTTGCCCGCGCCATTGCCGTACATGCCCAGTTCGGGCGTGACGAACGAGATGTCGTCCTGCTTACCCCTCTTTGGATCACCGTATGGCTCGCTGGAGAGCTTCTTCCACTGCGGCAGCGCGTCCTGCGACGCGCCAGCTGCGGCCAATGCGAGTGCGCATGCTGTGATCAACAACTTCATTTCTTGCTCCGCTTGGTGCTGGATTTTGCTGCGGCTTTCGCAACGGCTTTCGCAACAATTTTCGCAACGACTTTCGCAGCAGGCTTCGTCGCGGACTTCAGCGCGGGCTTCGGCGCGGATTCGGCCGCGCGCTTGGCGCCGCGCTTGCGCGTGACTGGCATCGCAATGAGCGCGGCGAGATAGAGCCGCCCTTCGCGATGGGATTTGTGCGCGTCCATGAAACTCTTGACCTTCATCATCAACTCGCGCAGCTCGATGAACTGTTCCTGCGTGAGCCATGCATGCTCGATCTTTCCGATGATGTTGCGTTCTTCACCGACGCCAAGCAACTGTCCCGCCGCGGACGAGTCGCGCGCGGTACGGCTTGCGACCTTGATGATCGACTGCATGGTGTCGTTGTAGGCTTTGTTGGCGGTGCGGCCACTTCCATCCTTGAAGTCCACGCGAAAGTCGTCGGCCACAAGGTCATAGACCTGCTCAACGCGGCGGCCGATGCGGCGCACGCCGGCCTCGACGACTGCGCCGGCGCGCTTGAGTTTCTCGAGATGTCGATAGAGCGTGTCAGCTGGACGATCGAGCGCCGTAGCGATTTCCGCGATCGAGCAGGGCGCGATCATGCGCATCACTTCGATGACTTCGATCCGCACTGGTGCAACAAGAACGGTCCATGCCTTGGGATTGGCTATTCGGTGGATGGCGGGGCGGGACATGGCTGCGGGGGACATGGCGGCAGGATAAGCCACCGTTGTGTTTTGTCAAGAAAAGACAATGACATGCCTTCTCCGCTCCCCTGTCCGAATCCGACGGTTTCAGAGCGCATAAATCGACCATCGAAATGGGGAATGCATCCAGACCGCTTGGAGCTCGGCCGGTTGGATTGGAAGTTGTATACGGAAACACCCGCGCTGGGAAACGCGCGGGCGCCCGTCAAGGAGCGTTCCATGCCACGCCTCGTCCTTCTCGCCAGCCTGTCCGTCGCCTCGCTTTCCGCGGCGGCGATCACCTTGTGGAGTGCGACTAGCAACACGGGATCGGCCGTCGGCTCTGGCGGCCTAGCCTCGAGCCAGGTGCCTCGGCTCGTGGTGCATACGCCTGGATTTTCGAACCCACACGACGCCGTCAACGCCGATGTGCTCCTGCAGCGCATCGAATTTTCCGGCGGCAAAACGGCACGAATGCGACCATCGGACCAACGGGCATCGCGTACATCGACGACCTCGACGGCGGTGGCCAGAGCGTCTCGGCGCAGGATCTCGGCCTGTTCGCTGACCAGATGAAGATCGTTTGGGGAAACAACAATCTCAACAACCGCATCCTGCTCCAGTCGCAAGCGGGCTACTCCTTCGTGGTCGGCCTGCGCACTCGGATCTGGGATTCCGACTGGGGGCGCGACGATCGTCCCGAGCTCTTCGTCTTCGAGGACCAAGGAAACAGCGTGATGACGATCCAGGCGCTCAACGACGAGCTCGTGCCCGTGGGAACGCCCCTTGAGATCCGTGCCGTTGATCTCGTTTCGATGCAGCCAACCAAGACCTGGGTTGGGCGATGGGGCCAGAACGGCCAGCCGCAGTCGGGAACCTACGAGGCAAAGTGCTGCGCGATCGATCTCTCTGAACTCGGAGTCACGAGCACGCGCTACTTCAAGATTACGACGGCGGTCTCGGGCGGTGGCGAAGCGAGTGCGGATCTCAAGATTCTCGCCGTCGACACCTCGCCCGGACCAGCCGCGCAGACCATGACTTTCGACTGACCGACGCGCCGTCGCACAGGTAGTCTGCGCGCGTGACGATTCGCGTGACCTCGCTCGACACCCAGTACCTCGGAATCCCGGGGACGGCGTCCGCGTTCGTGGTTCGTGGCCCCAGCGGACACGCGCTGGTCGAGTGTGGCTGCGCGGTGGCGTTCGATGGATTACGCGCGCAATTGGCGGATATTGGGCTTGCTCCGCGCGATCTCAAGGCCCTGTTGGTCACCCACATTCATCTTGACCACGCAGGAAGCGCGGGGCATTTTGCGCGCGAAGGCGTACCGGTCTTCGTGCATCGGCGCGGCGCGCGCCACCTCGAAGAACCGAGTCGGCTGATCGCAGGATCGCGCGCCGTGCACGGTGCGCGCTACGAGCGTTACTTCGGCGACCCCCTGCCCATCGCGTCGCATGCGCTGCATCCGATCGACGATGGTGGCGTGGTCGAGGTCGCCGGCCTGCGCTTCGAAGCGATCGAGACGCCGGGCCACGCGCGCCACCATCATGGGTGGCTCGCTGGAATCGCTGGGAAACAAGCAGAAATCATCTTCGTAGGCGATGTGCTCGCCATGATTTCCCCTGGATCGGACTTCATTTCGATTCCGGTGCCGCCGTCAGACATCGACATTCCCGCGTGGCGCGGGTCGATCACGCGACTGCGCGCACTGCCGCGAGAGATGCGCGCGATGCTGACACACGGCGGCGACCGCGCACTCGGCGCTCACCTCGATGGGTTTGTTGCGCGCATGAACGAAGAATTGCCGGTGCTCGCGGAAATCGCCAACCTGGCCAAGACCGATCCGCGCGGCGCCGATGCCCGCTACCAAGAGTTTCTACTTCCGCGCGCACGCGCCGGCGGAGTGCGCGAAGAACTGATCGCATCGCTTCTCGGCGAAGCGTTTGGGCGCATGAACATCGACGGAATTGCGCAGGCAATCGAGGCGGGAAAATTCGCAGATCGCGTCGAGTGAGGCGGGCCGACTTGGCCGCGGTGATCAGCCGTGAATAGACTCGAGTGAGACGGGCCGACTTGGCCGCGGTGATCAACCGTGAATCGACTCGAGGAAATTCGCGAGGTGCCGCGCGATGAACCAGTCGATCGCGGTGCGCGTGGCATACGGATCAACGCCCCACATCGTCACGCTCGGCTCGAGAAACCCGAGATCGGCAAACACCTGCAGTTTGCCGTCGACAACATACGCCTTCGGTAGCCGCGTGCCGTAGTACGCGCTCGCGGCGTTGGAGCCGGGCTCGCCAATGGTGATCGTCGGCTGCATCAGCAGCTCGGTGTCGTTGAGGTACCAGAGATCAGTCATCACCATCGGCATCAGCCGATCTTCTTCGCGCGCGATAGCCTGTCGCTGCCACTGACGAATCGCGGCCACCAAACGATTGGCCAACGGTCGGTCGGCGATCTCGCTGCGCGGATGCGCGCCAACAACAATGGGAAGCAATCGCGTGGTCACGATCTCGCTGTCCGGCGGCGTCAGCGCCCACGCGGCGTCAATGGCGGAGTCGGCAAGGCCCTGCGTGTGAGGAAGCGACGGCTGTGATGGGTGATGCATGGAGGCTTGATATCGGCGAAAAAGCGGGGCCTTCGCCAACCGCGCGCCAACCGCGCGCCGCCGCATGCATCCGTCACCGCGCCTTGCTACTGGTCGCGCATCGCAAGATCGGTGCGCGGCTCGGGATAGAGCCAACTCGAGAGCAGCAGCCGCAGCGGCTCGTTCGAGCTCGGCATTTGGATATCGGCCCGATCAGTGGTCTCGATTCCGACCGACTCCGCCGCGCCGCGCGCTGCGTTGGCCGCGAGACCCTTGGCGCGCTTGCGAAGCCCGAGGCCCGTGATTCCTGGCGGCGCCTTTGCGCGACCGCTGCCAGGCTTTCCGAGAATCATCGGCAGATAGAACGACAGCACCTTGCCTGGCTTGAGCAGCCGAATTTCCATACCGCCGCCCGCGAGAGTGACGAGCGCGATCGAGTCGTCGACCGTCCAGATCTCACCCTTGCCGTCCTTGATCCAACCGGCGCCGATCACGAAATCCGCGCCAAACACCCGTGGAAAATTGAGTTTGCGCCGCAACCAAGGATCGCGCAACACGAGATACAGGCCGACGCCGACCATCGCGGCGCCGCCCCACATCGACCAGTGCAGCGGCGCGCTCGTGCGAACGGCGGCCAGCATGCGAATCCAGAATTGACTCGATTGCGCGATCAGCATCACTCCGATAAACGCCGAGCCCGCGGGAATCGACGAAGTCGCAAGGATCTCCGGCTCGGGCATCTGCCCGCGCGGCGCGAGCGACTTGACCATCTTGTCGAGTTGGACAACATCGAACAGCGCCGTGTCGAACACCAACGCGGGCCGATGCTCCAGTGCGAGCAGGGCCGCGTAGCTCGCGGGATCGCGGAATTGCTTGCGCGACATGCCGCGGTTGGGCAGCAATTTTCCGATCGGATCATCGAGCGCGCGCTCGCGCCTGCGCACGCGCGCCGTGCGTTCGACCTTGAGCGCGCCCACAAAACCAACCGCAAGCAGAAGCGCGATCCATGTCATGATCACGGCCACAATCACGCCGATGAACCAGCGTCCGCTCGCACGCGCAATCCACATGCTCGCGCCGATCGTGAGCGCCGTCCACACAAGCAGCGGCAGCGCGCGGACAAGAAACCGCACAAATCCTCGCGCGGGACGCACGGGCGCCGGCGGCAACTCGGCAAAGGCAACGCGACGCCCTTCGAAGAGCGCGTGCCATTGCTCGGGAATCGCAACACCATTGCCCATGCACGCTCAGTGAAACAGCGGGAACTTTGCGCAGTAAGCGCGAATTTCCGCACGCACCGCCGTGATGGTCGCCGCATCGCCAGACGATCCGAGCACGCGGTCGATCCACGCGGCGACGAGTTCCATGTCGGCTTCCTTCAGGCCGCGCGTGGTGAGTGCGGGCGTGCCGAGGCGCAGGCCGCTGGTGAGCACCGGTGAACGCGGGTCGTTGGGGATGCCGTTCTTGTTAACGATGATTCCCGCATTTTCAAGCCACTTTTCCGCGTCGGCGCCAGTGAGGTCGGCCGAGCGTGCGCGCAGGTCAACGAGCATCAGGTGGTTGTCGGTGCCGCCCGAGCAGAGGCGATAGCCGCGCTTAACGAGGCCGGTGGCGAGCGCCTGCGCGTTCTTCACCACCTGCTGGCAGTAGGTCTTGAACTCGGGCTTGAGCGCCTCGCCGAACGCGACGGCCTTCGCGCCAATCACATGCATCAGCGGACCGCCCTGCGTACCGGGGAACACCTTGCGATCGACCTTCTTGGCGATTTCCTCGTCGTTGGTCAAGATGAGCCCGCCGCGCGGTCCGCGCAACGTTTTGTGCGTTGTGGTGGTGACGATGTGCGCGTGCGGAAACGGCGACGGATGCACGCCACTGGCGACAAGTCCGGCGATGTGCGCGATGTCGGCCATGAGCACGGCGCCGACCTCATCAGCGATGGCGCGAAAGCGCGCGAAATCGATCACGCGGGGATACGCCGAATAGCCGCAGATGATCATTTTCGGCTTGCATTCGCGGGCAACACGCGCGATCTCGTCGTAGTCGAGCAACTCGGTCGCGGCATCGAGGTCATACTCGGCGATCTTGTAGAAGGTGCCGGAGAAGTTCACCTTGAGCCCGTGCGAGAGATGGCCGCCCGACTTGATCGGCAGCGAGAGGACGGTGTCGCCGGGGTTGCAGATCGCCATGAACGCCGCGGTGTTCGCATTGGCGCCGCAATGCGGCTGCACATTGGCAAACTTGCAGCCGAAGAGTTGCTTGGCGCGGTCGCGGGCGAGATCCTCGATTCCGTCGTGAAACTCGCAGCCGCCGTAGTAACGCTTGCCCGGGTAACCCTCGGCATACTTGTTGGTCAGCCACGATCCGGTCGCATGCATGACCTCGGTCGATACATGGTTCTCGCTGGCGATGAGCTCAAGCGTGGTCGCCTGGCGCTCGGCCTCTAGGGCAAAGAATCGCGCGGCGGCGGGGTCGTAACGCTCGAGCATCTGCAAAAGCGAAAGCGACATCGGGTCGAGCGGGATGTCGGATGGGAAACCAGCGGGCATGGCGTTGGGTGCGGATTTCGCGGTGGTCGCGGTGGTCGCTGTGGTCGCTGTGGTCATGGGGGAGATACTAGTCGACGCGCTACGCTGCGCGCTTGCATCATCGG
>Ga0114978_10003525_pt1 | contig 12779 bp, 10 predicted proteins | sample S_140212_EF_Meta_FD_87027 | JGI IMG/M metagenome (GOLD analysis project Ga0114978, IMG submission 87027) | Freshwater microbial communities from Lake Simoncouche, Canada to study carbon cycling - S_140212_EF_MetaG | ecosystem: Environmental > Aquatic > Freshwater > Lake | place: Lake...
GCGATGCGCAGCGGCAGATAGCCGATGGGCAGCGCGGCAACGACGCCAGGAACCACCTTGATGCGCGCCTGCTCTTCCTTCGAGAGTCCCGAGGTGCAGAACACGAATCCGTCGGCAAATTGCACGCGTTCACGCAGATCGCGGATGATCGCATCGCCGTTGGAGCGCGTGCTCACGAGGATCGAAACCGCGACCATCAGCGCGCCCGCGGTGAAGCCCAATCGCCAAGGCATGCGCAGCACGCTGCTGGTGAGAAGTCCGCGCGGCAGTCGCAGTGCGCGCTCGACCAACGGCCCGGCCAATCGCGCGACCACCAGCGTGATCGGCACCGACAGTACGAACCACGCAATGTGCAGCAGGGGAAGCCCGCCCATGACATAGAGCCAAAAGCGTGTCTCGCGCGACTCGGGAAGCAGACCGAGCGCCCAGACGCCAATGGCGGCGAAGGCTGCCGCGGTTGCAATGATGAGCGTGCGGGGCTGGGGCGCGCGGGCGCGGATGGCCAGAGCTTCAAGCGGCGAAATGCCGGCAGCGCGTATGGCGGGGAAGAGCCCACCGAGTATTCCGCTCATCGTTGCGCCGCCGACCGCAACTGCCGCGCCGCGCACATCGAAGGTGACGCCCGATTCGAGCAGATCGCGATAGACCCACGCCAACGCCGAGATCAATGCGATTCCCAGTGGCAAGCCGAGAAGTCCGCCAACGAGTCCGATCGCCGAGCCGCAGAGAAGTTGCGCGCCGAAGAGTTGTCTGCGAGTGGCGCCGATGGCGCGGGCGATGCCCATTTCGCGAAGTTCCTCGAGCACCGCGGTGGTCATGCCCGTGGCCACGATGCCCGCGCAGGAGAGGAACGCGATCATGGTTGCGATCACGGTGGCGAGTTCGCTGGCGGCGACCTGCTTGTCGAGGCCGGTGCGCACGCGCTCGGCTGGTTCGCACAGCATGGGTTCACGCAGGCTCGCGGAGTGTTCCTTGCACCAAGCCTCAGTGTCGATGCCTTCGGAGAGCGCGATGGAAATGCCGGTGAGTTCACCGACGTGCTTGGTGGCTTGGCCGAGGGTGGCGATGTCGATCTCGATGAGCGGCCGCTGCAGCGCGCCGAGTGCGGGGCGCTTGTAGATGCCGACGACTTTCACCGAAATCGGCTTGCCGAAGCGCAAAATAGTGAGGTTGTCGCCGGGTTTGGCTTCCAGCGCTTTCGCGGTGAGCGGATCGAGCACAACTTCCCCGACCGACTCGATGCGTCGGCCGCTCTCGAGTTCGACCTCGCGAAAAAAGGCGTCTTCCGTCGGTTCCACTCCGCGACACTGCGCGGTCGACTTGCGGACCGGTACCGCGCTTTCATTGGCAAGTGTGATCGACGCGCTCAGTCGGCCCGCCGCCCGCGCGACGCCCGGCCACGCGCGGATTTCCTCGAGCAGCGTCGCTTGAAATGGTTGCGCGTAGCGATGCACCACGCGCGCGTCGGTGGCGCCCATTGCGCGCAACACCGCGGCGTCGAGACTCGATTGGGCTGTGCGCAAACCGCTGGTCACCCCGACGACCAGGGTGGCAGCCAGCGCGACGGCGCACAGCAGCAGCGCCGTCCTACCAGGTCGGCCGAGCAAGCTCCTGCGCGCGAAGGGCCAAAGCGCCCGCATCGAGTTTCCCTTCTTGAGGAGTGGTGGTATCGAACGCGCCCGCGACCACGCCGTCGCGCAGCACGATCACGCGCTGACAGTTGGCGGCGGCGGCGGGCTCGTGGGTGACCATGAGCAGCAGCGTGTTGTGGGTGCGAGCGATTTGCGTGAGCAGGGCGAACAAGCGCGCGGCCGCCGCACTGTCTAGATTTCCGGTGGGTTCGTCGGCGAGAATGACTGGCGGTGCAAAAAAGAGCGCGCGCGCAATGGCAACGCGCTGCTGCTCGCCGCCCGAAAGCGCGTCGGGTCGATGCTCGGCGCGTTCCTCCACTCCGAGTTCGTCCATCAGTTGTCGCGCCCGCGATTCGCTGGCCGCCCGACTCATTCCGTCGAGCAGCGCGGGCAACATCACATTTTCAAGCGCGGTCATCGACGGCAAGAGGTTGAAATGTTGGAAGACGATCCCAACCTGTCGCCGACGGTACATCGTCAACTCGGCCTCGCTCATGCGGTCGACGCGGACGCCAGCAACGGAAACCTCGCCAGCGGTCGGCCGATCGAGGCCGGCAACGAGATGCATCAGCGTGCTCTTGCCGCTGCCCGACGCGCCCATGATCGCGTAGAAACCCGCGCCTTCAATGGCGAGATCGATACCGCGCAGTGCGTCGACGCTTCGCGCGCCGAGCTCATATCGCTTGGTAACACCGCGACAAAGCACGGTCGGCGTCGCAGGGCTCGGCGCTTGTGGCATGGCGTGGTCGCGGTTCAGTGACCGTGCTTCTTGTCGTACGCCGAACCGTTGGGCAGCGCGAGAATGGCCGATGCGTCGGCGACCTCGAGCTTGACCAACCAGCCCTTGCCATAGGGATCGCTGTTCAACAGCGACGGATCCTTGGCGGCGGCGGAGTTGACCTCGATAATCTTGCCGGCGGCGACGGCGTAGATCTCGCTGGTGGTCTTGACGCTCTCGACCTCCCCGATCGAACCGCCCGCCGAAATGGTGGAGCCCGCGGGCTTCATCTCGACGAAGGTGATGTCGGTGAGTTCGTCGGCGGCGTGCTGGGTGATGCCCATGGTGACGGTGGTTCCGTTGACTCGGAACCACTCATGCGTGTCGGAAACGCGGCAATCGGCTGGGGTGGACATGCTTGCTCCAAGAGGCTCCGGCCAAAGCGGTCGGAGGGGGGGCGGATGGTAGCGGGATCGCAAGACGCGTTGTGTGGCAATATTGGGTGCGGCAATATGGAACCGAGTCCGTGGTAGACTTCGCCGCTCAGGCGGGACGGGGTTCCGCTGATCCATGAAGTTCCGGCCGCCACCTTGCAACCCGATATCCTGCTCACGCTCTCCGCTGGTTCTGTGCGCCCTCTCCTCGCGGCGAGGGATCCGCGCTGTTCGACGATCTTCGAAATGCCGCAGTTCGTGGCCACTGACCTCGAGCTTCGCGGGCTGAACCTGCCTGCCGAAATGCTGAAGGGCTTTGCGATCCCCGATGTTGAGAAGTTGCGCGACGAGGCTGATCGCGCCCATTGCCCGGTGCTCCTGCTCACCGAAGAAACTCCGATTGATTTCGTAACCCGCCCTGGCCCAACCTGGGTTGCGGCGCTTGATCGACTTCGCCGATTGGGAACAGCTGCTAGCCGCCTTGGCTGCCCAGCGATCGCTGTGAAGATTCAGGCACCTGACACCGATGAAGCGTTCGAAGCGACCGCCCTCGGCGTGAAGATCGCGCTCAAGGAGCTCGATAAGTTCGAGTTGAACTTGCTGATTTCGCCGACCGTGGGCCTGACTTTCGACCCCACGCGCCTGACCGATCTGATCAAGAAGATCGGTGGTTTCCGCATCGGCAGCTATCCGAGCTTCGCTCACGCTCACGCAACTGGCGACATCGAGAAGACGCTCCGCAAGCTGGCGCCATACGCCCCATCCATCGCGGCCAGCGTGCGTGGGTTCGATAAGGACGGCGCTCACGATGGATTCAGCCTCGAAACCTGCGTGAGCAGCATTCGAAGCGTTGGCTACGGCAACACGCTTGCTCTTGAGTTCATCGGCCGGGAGCAGGTCGAGAAGAAGAAGAGCGCGAAGAAGGCGGTCGAGGTTGACATTGTGGCCGAACTCGAAACTGCCCGTCGACAACTTTCCACGCTGACGGCTGAGCCTGAAGCGGCGGTGGTATTCGACGACGAAGAGGATTGATCTTCCGCCCACCTTTGCGGCATACTGTTCGTTGGTTCGGATGACAATGCCGAAGTCGTATCGTTGAAATGTTGTGGTGACAAAGCAGGAGCAGCTATCTTGTTGGTCATGTCTGCCACTGGTTCCTTCATCGTCACCATCGACGGCCCCGCCGGTACGGGTAAGTCGACGGTTGCGCATCGATTGGCCAAGCGGCTTGGTCTTGAGTTCCTCGACACCGGCGCGATGTATCGCGCTGCGGCGTTAGAGGCGCTCGACCGTGGCATCGATCTGACCGATGGTGAAGCGATCGCCCAACTCGTGCGCGAAATCGAGCTGCGCTTCGATTGGAAATCCGATCCGCCTGAGCTGCTCGTCGACGGAAAGCCCGTCGGCGAACGCATTCGAACGCCGCAGGTCACCAAGGCGGTTTCCTTTGTCGCATCCAATCCGATGGTGCGCGCGGCGATGGTGGTTTCGCAGCGCAAGATCGCCTCGTTGCATCGCCGACTGGTGACCGAAGGACGCGATCAGGGTTCGGTTGTCTTTGCCGACGCCGATGTGCGGATCTACCTCGACGCTCGTCCGGAAATTCGCGCTGGTCGGCGAGTCGAGCAGTTGCGCGCCAAGGGCATCGTGACCACCGAGTCCGAAGTGCTCGCGCAGATCATCGAGCGCGATCGCATGGATTCGTCGCGACGCGATGGGCCGCTGATCTGCCCGCGCGGCGCCGATGTTGTGGACACCAGCGACATCCACATCGACGAGGTGATCGATCGCCTCGAGGAGATCGTGCGTCGGCGCGCGGGCGCGGCGCTGGTCGAGAGTGCGTGCGAAGGATCATGCGAAGGATCATGCGAAGGACACGCCGATGGGAACCGCGCGTGAGTCCCTTTCCCAACCCGTTTGATTTCCGCCGCCGCGTGCCCGGTCGCAGCGCGGTGCGCGCGATTTGGTGGGACATCGGCGCGTTTCTCTGCTGGTCGTGGCTTCGACTCAGCTACCGACTGCGCCGCGTGCATCGTGAACGCGTGCCGCGCACGGGCGCGATCCTCGTCATTTCCAACCATCAGTCGTTCCTCGATCCCATGGTCAATGGCGTGACGGTGTGGGACCGCCAATTCACCGCACTTGCCCGCGACTCGCTCTTCGTTCCGCCGTTTGGATGGATATTGAAGTCGGTGAGCGCGCGACCGATCAAGCGCTCGGGCGGCGACCTTGAAGCGATGAAGATGGCGTTGTCGGAACTCGAGTCCGGCCGCGTGGTCATCATCTACCCCGAAGGCACGCGTTCGCCCGACGGAACCATGCAGGAGTTCAAGCGCGGCGTGCTGCTGCTGCTGAAGCGGATGAAGCCGACGATTCTGCCCATGGGCGTCGAAGGCACACATGAGGCTTGGCCGCGTGGGCGGAGGTTTCCCAAAATGCGCGGCCGAGTGGTCTGCGTGTGCGGCGAGCCGATTTCTGGCGAGGAGATCGCCAAACTCAGCAACGAAGATGCACTGGCGGCGCTGTACGACGCGGTGGCCAAGGCCCACAAGGAAGCGTGCGAAATTCGCGCGCGGTGGGTCGGGGAGCATCGGTGAGTTTGGACGCCGCCGATGGCGCACCGCGCATGTCGGCGCGTGAGGCGGCGCGCGCGCTCGCGCAACGGCTCATCGACGCGGGTCACCGCACGCTCTTCGCGGGCGGTTGCGTGCGCGACGAGTTGATGGGCATCGAGGATGTTGTCGACTTCGATATCGCAACCAGCGCAAAGCCCGAGGAAATCAAGCAAATCTTCCCAAAGGCCCGCGGAGTGGGCGAGGCGTTTGGCGTGATGCTCGTGCGCCACCACGGCCATACTTTCGAGGTGGCGACCTTTCGCAAGGACGGTCAGTACCAAGACGGAAGGCGTCCGACCACGGTGACTTTTTCGGATGAGGTGGAGGACGCGCATCGCCGCGATTTCACCATCAACGGGATCTTCGCCGAGCCCAAGACCGGCGAGCCGGTCGATCATGTTTCGGGACGAGCGGACATCGCAGCGAAACTGATCCGCGCCATCGGCGATCCGCACGCGCGCATCGCCGAAGACCGACTGCGCATGTTGCGCGCACTGCGGTTTGCCGCGCGCTTCAACTTTGCCATCGAGCCAGCGACCAGCGCCGCGGTGCGCGCGCACTCCAACGAATTGCTTTCGGTGAGCCCCGAGCGTGTCGGCGAAGAGGTGCGCAAGATGCTCCAGCATCCTGCGCGTCATCGAGCCGCGACGCTGATCGAGGAGCACGCGCTCGACGCGGCGATCTTCGGCGGAGGCTCGTCGGCAGGACCGCTCGCGCGCGTGAACGCTCTCGCGAACACGACGGCGTGGACCACGGTTCTTGCGGCTTGGCTTCTCGATCGCCTCGATCGCCTCGATCGCCCCGACCGCGAACTACCGCAACCAACCTCCGCCGAGCGCGCGCTGATGGTGGGGGAGTTGCGCCGGCGGCTGACGCTTTCCAACCATGACGCCGATGGGGTCGCTCACGCGCTCGACGCACGCGAGGCGCTGCTGGCGGGGTTCGATGCGCTCGAGCCCGCCGCTCGCGTGCGCCTGATGGCCGGTCCCGGTTTCGACGCCGCTCTGGAGATCCTGCACGCCGAACTCCCCGCCGATGCCGCCCGCTGGAAGTCGCAGGCCGACGCCACGCTGCCCGAGCGGGCGCTCCCGGAGCCACTGGTGGACGGAAACGCGCTTGTTGCCGAGGGAATGCGCCCAGGTCCGCGATTCAAGGTCTTGCTTGACCTTGCGATGGATGCGCAGATCGAAGGCCGAGTAACGACCCGCGCGCAGGCTCTTGAGTTGGTGCGCCATGCGGCGACCACGCTCAGCAGCCCCAAAGTGGACAAGGCCTGATCCGAAGGCCTGATCGGAAGGCCTGATCGGACGAGGTCTGCGGAAGAGGTCTGCGGACGAGGTCGGCGAAGTTTCAAGCAGCGCGCGCTCGTCGCCTGCATCTTGGTGATTCTGCGTGGGATTGCATCCAACCGCCCTCGGCGGTGTCGTAGGATGCGCGAAGCGTTTGCCCAGTTTGGCTGCGCCTAGAAACAAGAGTTCACGCCATGAAGATTGCCAAGTTCCGTGCGTTCTCTCTCGCCTTCACCTTCGCGACCGCGATCGTTTCCATGACGGTCGGCATGACGGTCGCCACGGCCCGCGCCGACGCCCGTGCCGACGATACGGGCGCACCGCTTCCAGTTGGGTTGGCGTCGCCGAAGGTGTACATCTTCCCGCTTTCGGGACAGATGGGCACCGACATCTCGCTGCCGATCGTTCAGACCCTCATCGATGATGTGAAGAAGCAGAAGCCCGACATCCTGGTGCTCAAGCTCAAGAGCGCGGACATCGACCGCATCAATCACCTCAACAACGACAATCCTGTTGAGTTCGGGCTGGTCGGCGAGATCACCAACTATCGCGACATGGTCGACAAGATCCACCAAGATCTGTCGAGCATCCCGCAGGTCATGTGGATCGAAGACTCCGTTGGCGTGTCTGGGCTGGTCGGACTCGCTTGGGAGCGCATGTACATGTCCAGCGACGCTCGGCTGGGAGGTCTCTACCAGTTCAAGAACATGGTCGAGGCGCAGTGGACCGACGCGGACATTCGATCGAAGATGGTCGCGGCTTGGACGGGAATCATGAAGGGTCTGGTGCAGCTCGGCCATTATCCCGACCAGCTTGCCGACGCAATGATTTTTGAGGAGCGCACGCTTTCGGTGAGCTTCGAGTCGCGCGGCGCCAAGTTCGTTGGCGACACCTCGGGTCAGTGGGTTGTTGACAGCAGCACCGACCGTCCCGTGAGCTTTGAGGCTCCTTTGGCCGAGGAAATCCTGCTTTCCGACGGCACCGTCGACACGATCGACGACTTGGTGTTCCTGCTGGGTTACCGCGAGTTCACCAAGGTGGATACCGGCGAGAAGATCGCCAAGCAGTACACCGACGACTGGCGCAAGGCCATGAAGAATGTCCTGCAGTGGATGGAAGAGGCGGGCGACACCGAGGACAGCATCGCTGGCTTGGGCAAGCGCAAGTCGCTCTACGAGAAGGTCGTTGCCGCGCTCAAGGCGTATCCCTGCATCGAGAAGCGTCGCGAGATGCAGCAGCAGGGCGTGACTCGCCAGGCGATTGAAGGCGCGATCGACGACATCAAGAAAGATATCCAGCGCCAGCGTGACGCCGAAAAGGGCGGCAAGTCCGGCGGCGGCGGTGGTGGTGGTGGCGGTAAGGGTCTTGGCGGCGGCGGCATGGGCCGACCGAAGGGTTAAGGCCAAAAGGGCAAGCAGCAGTCGATTGATCAGAGTTTCAGCGGCAGAACTTCGGCTTTGCTGGAGGCGTTCGCTGAAACGGCGGAAGCGGATCGGATCGTGCGCGTCGATCGCGCCGCCGAAACCAAGTTTGATTCACCACGGGCAGTACCAACTCGGAGCGTTGTTCATGTCGGACTACAGGTCTCTTCTCTCGTTCGGTCGCGGTTGCATTGCGGCCTGCATCGTCTCTGCCATCGCGCTCACCGTTGCGCCGAGCGCGCCCGCGGCGGACATCAAGATCAGCGACGGAACCGTCGTCAAGGTCGACGCGGGAAACTCGGTCCGCGTCTTGCTCACGGCGGCGTCGGCATCGGCGCCGGCGGTGAATCCGACCAAGCCCGCAGTTGCGCCAGCACCATCCGCGACGGTCGTCGAAGGCAAGATCCTCCGCGTCAACGCCGACGACAAATCGATCACCGTGACCGCGATGGTTGCCGGCAAGCCCACCGACCGCGTGATCAAGTGGAGCTCGATCAAGTCGATCAGCATCATCGGTTCATCCGCGGCAGCTGATTCCAAGACCGCCACCGCCACCGGCACGGGCACCGCCACCGCAGCCGCCACGCCGGCCAAGCGAACCATCTTCATCATGCCGTGGGAAGGCACTGTTGGAGAAGGCGCGCGTCACGACGAAATCGAGGCGATCGGTAAGGAAGCCGACAAGATCGGCCCGCACCAAATCATCATTCTCGAGGTCAACAGTCCGGGCGGTCTCGTGACCGAGGGCGATCAGATCGACTCGACGCTCATGGATCTCAAGAAGCGTCACCGAGTCATCGCCTGGATCAAGGAGGCGATTTCCGCCGCCGCGTTCACCAGTCTGCACTGCGACGAGATCTATTTCCAGCGCGTTGGCACCCTCGGCGCCATCACCATGTTCGCTGGAACCAAGTCAATTGAGGGCGCAGAGCTGGACGCCTGGCAGAAGAAGGTTGGCGATGTGGCTGAAGTCGGTGGTCGTAATCGCTGGATTGGCGAGGCGATGGTCACCAACGCTCCGCTTCTGAGCTACGACCGCGACGAGAACGGCAACATCAAGTGGTACAACACGCTCGAGGGCAAGTATCCGCTCTCTGATGCGATTCAGAACCTGACGCTGAATGCCGACAAGGCGATGCACTGCAGGTTTGCCGATGGCATCGCCAACAATCCCGACGAGTTGATCGCGCTGCTTCACCTGAACAAGGAGGATGTGGTGATCTCGCCGGTTGGCTACAAGATCCACAAGGACTGGCAGGCGTTGCTCGAGGATTGCAAGGAGCAGAAGCCGAAGATCATCCGCGACGCGATGAACCCTGCGGGTTCGGACAATGTGGCTCAGATCGGCAGCCGGATCAAGGCGATCAAGCAGTTGATCTTGTGGTGGGACAAGTGCGCGCCCTGCATGCAGCTTGATGGCCCGCAGGTTCCGCCCAAGGAGGAGCTTGAGAAGCAGCTGAAGCAGCTGAGGAAGCAGCTCGGCGAGATTCAGAAGCAGAAGAAGGGTTAAGTCGCGCGTTCGTCATTGGACTCGGGCGTTTACTCAGGCGTTTACTCAGGCGTTCATTCATGTGTTTATTCAGGCGCGGTCACCCTCAACGGGGACCGCGCCTTTCACTTTGCGGTTGGTAGAGCATGGGTTCGTCGCTTGCGAAATTCCGCCAAATCGCGTCCGATGCCAAGATGACCGAAACGAATGTCCAGAACGCCGACCCGACCGCACCGTATGTGAGTGACGCCGAGGATGAGCCTCGACGCTGGCATGTGGTCTTTGGAATCCTTTGCGCGGCGTACGGTGGAATCGGGCTTTGTTTCTACGGCTTGGCGCTGCTGATCGTGATCCTTGGCCCTTGGCTCAGCAAGCTCGCGGGTCGAACCATCGGCACGCCGCCGTCACTCTTCTGGATCAACATCCTGCAGACGACAGTCCCCATGATTTTGGGCGGGATGTTGCTCTACGGCGGGATCGAACTGCTTCGCCGCCGTCCGCGCGGCTACCGACTTGTGATTGGCTGGGCCGCCGCGCGCTTGGTGTTCGCGGTCATTCAATTGACGATCTCAGTGGTCACCATCGATCTCGTCGTTACGGCTCAGGTCGATCAGTACGAGGCGCAGATGGCGCAACTGTCGGCGGCGGGCCGAGAGAAGGCGGAGACGAGCATGCGCGCGTTTGGGATCGAGCCGCCGACCGTCGAGTCGGTGAGGAAATCCGCGCCGAAGTGGATTGGGATCATGATCGGCGCAGTGGCGTTGTGGCCGCTGGTGCTCGGGATCGCGTTGACGAGCAAGCGCAGCCGAAACGATGTTGCGGGTTGGTCGACGGAGCGGCGCGAAGTTGGCTGAATCACGGCAGTTCGGCCCGAATCAAGCGTGATTCAGCCAACCTCACGCCGCTGGAACATCGCTGTTGCCAGAGCGAGCAGGCCGGTCACCATCGCCAGCGCGTAGGGCACGGCGTAAGCGATGTACTCGCCAGGGATCGACTTCTTCTGCGTGAGCGCGTCGGAGAGCCAGAACACTTGGAAGTTCGGCAGCACGGCGCGGCAGGCTGAGAGCAAGCCCCATTTGACTTGGTCGCCGGCGGTGAGGGTCGCCTGCGCGGCGGTTTCGCTGAGAGTGCGACCGATCATCCAGTCCGAAAGTAGTCCGAGCACGAAGATGCTCACCACGATGACGAGCGTGAGCACCTGCCCGAGACGGGTACTGGCCGCAATTGCAACCGCGTTCAGCACCAGCGTGGCCAGCGACATCAGCAGCAGCGCCTTCCAGATCTCTGGTTCAAACTGCTGCGCGAGCGGAACGCTGTTCCATTCGGCGTCGAAGAACAGGGAGAGCAGATAGGCCAGCCCGAGCATCGGGAGCGCGGTGGCCACGGTCCAAGAGGCGAAACTGCGGCCGTAGAAGAAGTTCATCCAGGCGCCCACGCTCACGGCGCCGATGATGGCCGCCGAGCCGAACAGAATCACGGGCATGTGCAGCGGGTCGCGCACGGTCTGCAGCGTTCCGTGCACTTCGACCAGCATGAACACCAGGGAGAGATACGCGAATGCCAGCAGCATCGCGACCGAAACGCCGAGGTACTTTCCGATGACGAAGATCGGCCTCGGCACCGGCTTGGAGACCACCGTCAGCACCGTTCCATTGTCGATTTCGCGGGTGATCACATTGGTGGCGATGAAGGAGGCCAGCACGGCGGTCGCGAGAAACACCGTGGAAAGGCCGATGTCGACGAACATGCGCTGGTCGTCCTGCATGGTCCACGCGCTGAATGGATTGCTCATGACCACAAGGATGGTGGCCGCCGCGCACACGATCAGGACGATCGGTTGACGGATCGACTCGAGGAGCGTGTTGCGAGCGATCGCGAGGAGTTGCTCGATGATCGAGATGATCGGCATGATCGGCATGACCCGCATGGGGGGGTGGGGGAAGATTCGGTTGGCGCGGGGCGGATTCAGGACGGTTGAGATGCCCGACGCGGAGCCGCGCCTGCGGTGACGATGGACGAAGTGTCCGAACGCGCAGAGGTCGGAAAAGGTTCGAACCCCTGCACGAACTTGCCGCGTACCTTACAGTACAACTCCACCGTTCGCGCTCGTTCCGACGGTGTCATTTCTCCCCCCCCCATGCCTAGGTGTGGGCCTGTGTGCGCGACCGCGTCGGAGCTTCGGCATCCGAAACCAAAGCGCCACAGGATCACAACCCGATTCCGTTCAAACTCATTGATGATCCACTGATGCGTATCGACCACCATGCCTATCAGCGGGCTACGGGCGTTGCCGCCGCCGGCCTGTTTGCCCAGCTTGCGATCGCGCTGCTGCTGCTCGTCTTCGGCAAGTCGACCGATGACACCACTTCGGTGATCGCCTCGGGCTGGGCCTTCGCCGGCCTGGTCGTGTGGCTCGGTCTCATCCTGACCTTTCACCAGCACCGCCTTGAGCGCCTGGAGAGTTTGGAAATGGACGCGGGTGCGCGCGTCGACGATGGTGGGCGGCTGTTCGCCACTGATGAGGCGCGCGTCGCGCGTAAACGCCTCGGTCTGATGCATACCGCGTTGATGCCGACGCTGAGCGTGCTCTACGCGGCGCTCCTGATTGGTTGCGCCATCGGAATCAACTGGTGGATGGGCAAGGAAGGCGATCCGAATTCCGATCTCGGAACTTTCACCGTCTCCAACGCGCTCGGATGGCAGTTGGCGGTGGCGTTGGGGATCTCGCTGCTGTCGTTCATTTTCTCGCGATTCCTTGCGGGAATGGCGGTGCAGCCCGCGTGGGCGAATCTGCGCGGTGGCGCGGGAGTCATGGTTGGCAATGCGCTGATCACGCTCGCGTTGGGCGTGGGAAGCATCTTCGAAATGCTGCGCGACGACGCGCAATCGCGCATGGCGGATGCGGCGGCGCAAGGCCTGACGGCGGGCGTTACGCCGGGTATCGCGCAAGGCCTCACGCAAGGCCTCACGCAAGGCTTCAGCCAAGGCTTCTCCCAAGGCATCATGAAAGCGATCGTGTGGGGCATCGCGATCTTCATGGTTGCGGTTGCCATCGAAACGCTGCTCAACTTCCTGCTGAATCTGTATCGCCCGCGTCGCGCCACCGAGACGCCGCGTCCCGCCTTCGATTCGCGCCTGCTCAGTCTCTTTGCCGCGCCCGACTCGATCGTGCGTTCGATCAA
>Ga0114978_10003527_pt1 | contig 12775 bp, 12 predicted proteins | sample S_140212_EF_Meta_FD_87027 | JGI IMG/M metagenome (GOLD analysis project Ga0114978, IMG submission 87027) | Freshwater microbial communities from Lake Simoncouche, Canada to study carbon cycling - S_140212_EF_MetaG | ecosystem: Environmental > Aquatic > Freshwater > Lake | place: Lake...
CGAAGAAGAGATCGCCCAAGTCTGGCTGGACTTCAAGCGAGATCAATCCAATCAAAAGTTACGCAACGCTCTGATTGAGCGGTTTTTGCCGCTGGTTCGCTACAACGCCGAACGCGTCTGGGCGAAACTTCCGGACGGAGTTGATCTCAACGATCTGATTTCGGCGGGGGTTTTCGGTCTGATGGATGCCATTGAGGCGTTCGACCTCGAACGAGGCGTCAAGTTCGAAACCTATTGCGTTCCACGTATCCGTGGTGCCATGCTCGATGAACTACGCACGATGGATTGGGTTCCGCGGCTGGTTCGGAGCAAGGCGAGTAAATTGGAAGCCGCTCGCAAAGAAGCGGAAGCCGAACTGGGCCGCCCCCCTTCGGATACCGAAATTGCCCGAAAGATGGGATTGCCGATGGAGGAATACGACAAACACAAGTCGGAAGCCTCGGCGGTCAATCTCGTCAGCTTGAATAAGAAATGGTACGAAACGGACAGTTACAAAGACGTTCGTGAGATCGACATCATCGAAGATACCAAGGGAGAAGACCCGACCGATGGTATCCAAAAGCGTGATGTGATGAAGCTCGTGACCAAAGGGCTGAATCGCAACGAACGGCTCATCATCATCCTCTATTACTATGAGGAATTGACGATGAAAGAAATCGGCACCACTCTCGGGCTGTCTGAATCTCGCGTCAGTCAGATGCATTCCAGTATCGTGGCACGCCTGAAAGATCAGCTCAATCGACGTCGACCAGAGTTCGCTCAGTAAGCGATCCGTCAACGCGACAAGACCGCCGTCATTCCACGCACCCCAATCGCTTTCTGGCGATCGGGGTGTCTGCATTTCCAGGGAGGCATTTTCAGGGCGACATTTCATGGTATAGTCTTGGTGTTATTGACCACACGTTGGAAGCGGGCGGATCCCCGCCAAGGCGGAACTCTTGTGAATCCTGGTATTTCTCACAGAGAAATTTGTTGCGGATGCGATATTCTGGCCTGCAGGCAGACATCTTTTTGACTGACGATCTGGGTGATCCAGAGATCGTGTTGGTCAATTCTTTTGAGGAAGACAAAATCGGATGAATCCCCATCAAGACCCTCTGAATTTGCTCATCAATTCTGCAATGAAAACGCCCATCGAGCCGTTGCGGGAAATTGCGATTGAGCTGGGTCGAACCGAGTTGATGATTGATGAGATTCTGAATCTGGGCAAGGGCTCGGTGGTGGCACTGAATCAATTAGCTGGGGATCCGGTCGACCTTGTTGACAATGGCCGACTGATTGCCCGAGGAGAATTAGTGATTATCGAAGGCAAGTTTGGCGTCCGCCTCAGCGAAGTTCTTTGAATTCCTCGTCGGTGATCGTCAAAAAAGGTCTGAGCTTCTCGATCAATTTCGTTCCCACCCCTCTGACCCGTCTCAGATCCTCTATCGATTGAAACGGTCCATGACGTTGCCGCTCGTCGACAATCCGCCTCGCGATCACCTCACCAATTCCGTCCAACTGAGCCCATTCGACCCAGGACGCACGGTTGATATCGATGGCGTAGTAGTATTCGCGCGGTTGCTGGCTGAGGATTTCGATCTCAGCCTGCCCCCACCCCGACATTTTTCCGCGACAGGCGATCAGCAGCACCAGCAGCACAATCAACAGCGATCCCAGCAAGAATTGATCCGCATGGCGTAGCCAAACCGTGGCGGGGAACGAAGTGACCGATTCCTCTCTTTGAGCCGATGCGTTCTGCTGGTGAACAGCCGGCTTTGGTTTCGATGTCTCGCGAGAAAAATCCTGGGAATCCGCAGCCATGTTAGAGAGCGACTTGATGGTGAGAATTCGACGACAGTTTTCCTGATGATTGACCAGAGAAGAACGAGTGATCGGAATCACAATCCGCCGTTTTGACAACGGAAAATAGCCGAAGAGGATCTCTTCCCCAGCCAATTTTTCCCAGCCGAACCAGTGTTATTGCGCCGCAAAACAGGGAACGAGGTCAATCCAACCAATATGACTGTACCCTGACGGGAGGCAGAATTCCATTCCATCGCGAGTCAGAAAGCGGGGACGGAAATTTTCCGTAGGTTGATCGAATCGACAAAACCAAGAAGTTCTTTCTTTTCCAGATCGTGTCGCATACAGTGAATGGAACGAAGGGTGATGCGGGCGAAAGATGATCCGGTGGTGGTTCCAGCCAGGGGGGGGCGAATCCCGGTGGTTTCCATTAAGGAATCTGAGCACGCATGGATCGGGCTGAACGTGAACACGATCGGAAGCGAGATTCTCCAGGGAAAAGATTGCCGATGCGACATTACTCAATCATACTGGTCTTTCTGTGCTCGTCTTTTTGTCGAGTCGATTCGGTTCACGCGGAAAAGAAGGACCCCAAGGCGAAACTTTCTGCACAACGTGGTCTCGACTGGCTAGTCGGTGAGCAACATCGCAGTGGGTATTGGGAAGCCAATCAGGGGCAGTATCGCGTGGCGATGACTGCCTTGGCGGGGAATGCGATGCTTTGTGAGGGTTCAACGACGACTCGCGGGCGACTCGCCAAGCCAATCTCCCGCGCTGTCGACTACTTGATCGATACCGCGCAACCGAATGGGCTGATCGGATACAAACACGATTATCATTACACTTATGGCCATGGATTTTCGATGCTGTTTCTCTCGCAAGTTTATGGTGAAGAAGAAAATACACAACGACGGGAAAAACTGAAGGAAGTCCTGACGAAGGCGGTTCAATTTTGTGGTGAAGCACAGACTCCTGACGGCGGTTGGGGATATGTTTCCGCCAAGGACGGAAATAATTTTGATGAGGGGTCGACTTGTGTGACTCAGGTTCAAGGTCTTCGTGCCTGCCGTAACGCGGGAATTCCGGTCCCCAAAGAGGTGATCGATAAAGCGGTCGATTACATCCGCAAGTGTATGGCTCCCGATGGCGGCGTTCAGTATAGCCTGAAAAATGCAGGAGGTTCGCGCCCCCCGATTACTGCGGCGGCGGTCGCCTGCTTATTCAATTCCGGCGACTACGAAAACGACACCGCCAAAAAACTATTGAAATACTGTGAAAAGAACATTGAAGGGAGCAACAACCAGGCCCAGATGTTTGGCCACTGGCACTACACTCACTATTACTATTCACAGGTACAATACCGCATGGGTGACGAAAAGTGGTCCAAGTATTTCAATACCGTCTCGAAACAAATCGTGTCACAGCAGTCTGCGAATGGTTCCTGGAAAGAGGGACACGTGGGTCCGGTCTATGTCACCGCCATCAATGCAACGATCCTGCAACTGGACAACGGCTATCTGCCAATTTATCAGCGGTAACCAGCAGTCCGCTGCGTGCGTGTCAAATTTGCATTTCGAACGAGTTTTTTCTTTTTTAACGCATCGTGACTTCGCGGAAAAAATTCCATTTGGCCCCTGTCTTGATGCGAATGATCCGCTAGGATGATGTTTTGCGAGTTACCGCAAAATCAAGAGCCTTGGAATTGAGTACTCAAACTGGATTGATTCATTAGAAAGTTACCTCATGAGCGAAACCAATTCGGATCCCAGCGGCGTTCCTCCCGTTGAACGGGTCCGACACGAAGTTGATCGCTGGATTGAAGCGGTCCGTTCCACGGGTGAACGCACCCTGGAAACGCTCGGATTGACTGGTGGCAATCGCCCTGCAATGCCTCCCGTGGATATCATCGAACTTCCTAACGAGATTCTGGTACAGATTGAACTTCCGGGTGTCTCGGCAGAACAGGTCGAACTGAGTCTGGTCGGAAACATGTTAACGATTTCCGCAGATCGCAGTTCCCTGAATGATTCGAGCGAAGCCCGGGTTCATGTCCGTGAACGTGCGGTCGGTCGATATCAACGCTCAATTCCGCTACCTGTTCCCGTGAACGGTAATGACATTCGAGCCGAAACCCGTAACGGTCTGTTAACCGTGACACTGGGTAAGGTGTCGCCTCTTCCAGGACGTTCGATTCCGGTCTCGAGTGGAAATCCCGTCATCGATTGAGTTTTTCGGGCAACATGGGAAATTGTTGGAGCATTCACATGGCGATCGTGTTCCGCTGTGATCGTTGTGATGCCCGTTATCGCGTGAATCTCGATAAGGTCGGATGCCGAGCGACTTGTCGGCAGTGTGGAACCAACTTGGTCGTACCCGACCCCCTGCCGCGAGATCAGTCTCTGGATATTCCCGCGCTGCAGGGTCGTCGACAAACCCCCTATCCTTTACCCCCTGCAGATCGCGAGCGAGAACGGGCCATCTCTGAGCATATTGAAACGCATCTCGGGCCGATCGATTATGTTTTTCACGAAAAGATTTCGGAGTACGTCCATATTGACGTGCATCGTGTCCCTCCACAGAAACAGCGACCATTTTATACCTTAGTCACCAGTGGAATGTCCGAGCGACCGATGACCGTTCCGGATGGGGCCGAGTCTCTCAGACTGGCGGAATTGATCATCTGCCTGCCTTCGAACTGGCCATTAAGTTTGCACGATTTTCGGGATGAACGGAATTATTGGCCGATCCGATTGCTCAAAGTTCTGGCGCGGTTACCCCACGAATTCTGCACTTGGCTGGGTTTAAGTCACTCGGTCCCCAACAGCGATCCCCCGCGCCCCTACGCGGCCAACACGCGATTCTGCGCCTCGATCCTCGTTCCCCCCTTAACTTGCCCTGATCCCTTTCGAACTCTGGTACTGACGCCAGAGCAGACAATTCATTTCTATGCGGTACTGCCGCTCTTTCCGGAAGAATTGGACTGCAAACTGACGAAAGGAATGAATGTTCTGATTGACCAACTGGATCGGTATCGCGTCACCGAACTCGTAAACGTTCGGCGGAAAAACACCAGCGAACCTCACTGGTTCGGCCACTGAACGACGCCTGCGCTCGACAGATCCCGCGCGGTCTCATCGTGCAATGTATCGTTTCGGCAAAAATGGCGGGTCTGAGATCGCGAAGTGCGCGTTGCTGGACCTCTCTCCTTGATTCTGTTTTGCAAGGTGATGGATTTCTTGATGAATTTCGGCGAGCAATGCCGATGATTCCGATTGTACCGAGTCTTTATCCCAATTCTCCGTCTTCGTTCAGGGGACGTAACGTGCCCATCCAATCGTTTATCACTCGTTCGCTGCTGATCTTGAACGCCTTCGTCGTCTTCACTCAATGCCTAAGGGCGGAAGAGCGGCCTGCAAACCCTTTTGCGGAAAAGGTGGTTTCATTTCCCGCAGCGGATGACGTAAATCAACTTTATGTCGCAGTCATGGGTGAGGTTGATACGCCAGGAACTTACTGTGTAAATTCCACCGGGTTAACCATACATCGGATGATCGAGTCTGCTCGAGGCTTTACACAGGACGCGTCAATGGCCGTCCGAATCATTCGATCAGGACGGTTTCGTCAAACGGAAATTTTTTCCGAAAAAAACGACTCGCCTCTGATGCCTGGGGATCTCTTGATTGTCGAAACAACTCGAAAAGCAGCGGTCGAAGGGGCCTCTCGAGCTGCCGATTCCCGCAATGCTCAGACCGTTCATGCGGATTACCAACGTGGGACCCCCAGGGTGGGGATTCAAATTGCGTTAATCAATGTCGTTGACTATCCGCTGGTACTCAGATTGCGCCCCGATCAAGCCAATGTCAGCCAGTTGATTCAATCCCTCGGACAACCAATGTCCCTGCTGGCTCGGACGCGAATCATCACTCCGGATGTTCCTGGTAGAAAGACTTCGGATCTCGCCAAACAAGCACCCATTTTAGAAAATGGATCTGTCATCGTGTTTGAGCCGGGAGGGGTGAATCGCGATCGACTTCCGATCACATTGCCGCCCCCCTTTCATCACGATTTGTCAGCGAGTACGCGGTCAGGAATGAGCCACTGGTATCATGATCAAGCCGCTAACGACGATCGCTCGGGTCTGCATCCGTTTTGGTCCAACACGAACCCCTTTGATACGGCTTCCCAAACCGCTTTCCTCAACTCAAGCTCGTTGTTTGAATCAAGTCCGGTTCGACGAGACTACGAACCCCCGTCGGACACCGATCAACAAATCGGGATCGATGACCTCAAGCCGTCGTTAGTCGAAGCGGAGAGGAATGCCGACGAAGAAGGCGAAGGGGACGATCTGGTGGTATCCAACGCCCCGGTCGCTGCAGATCTGACCCCGTTTGAGGCGAGCGATTCGAGTTCAATCGATGCCACGTCGATTGGAGACCGGTCACATGCCACCGCAGACGATCAACCGACGCTTATTCACCTCGCCATTCTCTTGATGATGGTCTCGACGTTGGTGGGAGCTGCGATCGGATTGCGAACAATCCTTTCGGCAACTTTGGTGGCCACGAACAGCAACTCGGAACCGGAATTGCGGTTTAGCGGCGATCCACACGAAACGGCAACAAATTCTGCAAGGATGGCCGGAACGATCGCTTGGTTAAAGAGACTGACAGCGGAACAACCAGCCATTCACGTTGAGCAAATTGAGTTTTCCACCGAGTTCGATTTGCAGGGAAAAGTCACGACGTCGACGGAGTTGGATCGCCCCTTGTTAAGCGTGATCCCCAAGCCAGAAGAATCGACAGCCGCCATCGATTTCAAAACGAACCAGACAGATTCGCAGGAAACGTTGACAATGGCCGACGAGCCGATCACGATTCCCTTTCGGAAGACCGTTCCGCCGCACTTTTTGGCCGCAATGAAGCCTGCGGACGCTGTTGTCGCCCCCGTCAAAGAGTCTGACCCCATCAAATCCGGGGTCGAGGCGACCGATGTTGAGAACACCGCTTCGATGCCCCGCTTGACGCCATTGGCTCAGGCTTTACGGCAACTGCAGCAGAAAGGTCGCATCTGAGCCGACAACAACTCGACCTCCCCATCACCAAATGATAGGGAAAACGAATTGGTGGAATCGAGCGAACCGATGCCGAGGGAAATTCCGTGTCGCCGGGAACGCAACATCACCCGAAAATCAGGATCCGAACAAAGGATTCCAGACGAATTAACATTAAGCCGCGAGTAAAAATTGATCATTAACCATGGTCGTGGTCTTGGGTACAGTCATGATCATGATCATGATCATGGTCATGGTCGTGATCGTGGTCGTGATCGTGATCATGGTCGTGATCGTGATCACCTTCTTCCTCATCGTCTTCATCTTCCGCATGGAACGCAAAGAGCGCGGCGAGGTAGACATCACGTAGCGGGACTTCGTGTGCTTTTGCGATGGAGACACAGTGATCGTACTCCGGCGTAAAAATCGCTGGCTCTTCGTCACGCCAGCCCACTTTTCCCTTGACCGGACCGAAATCGGTATCGACCGAATATTCCATCCGTTCACGCAGCGAGCGTTGCAACCGCTGCCGGCGAATTCCGAATGTTTGCGTTTCTCGAAACAGGATCGATTCCAGTTTTCCCACGTCTTCCAGGGAACTAATCACGCTCAGGATGATACCGGGACGATCTTTCTTCATCTGAATTGGTGTCGTATAGACATCCAGAGCACCGGCAGCCAGTAGCGCCCGTTTCGTATACCCCAGCACTTCGCCGGTGACATCATCGAGGTTTGTTTCCAGCAGGATGACGGTATCCTCAGACGCTTCAACGCCCGCCGTTTCACCAATAATCAGACGCAACATATTTGCGCGTCCGTCCAGTTCACGTGTTCCGGCTCCGTAACCAATCTTTTCGATGGTAATTTCGGGGAGCGAATCCACAAAGGTGCTGACCAGCGTTTTCACGATGGCCGCTCCGGTGGGGGTGGTGAGTTCGGCGTCGACGGCAACATTCGCCAGGGGAATCCCTTTTAACAGCTCTGCGGTTCCAGGAGTTGGAATGGAACAAATTCCGTGGGCGATTTTGACACTTCCGCGACCGGTCGGAATTCGACTGCAATACAGTTCCTCGACATCCAGCAGATCAAATCCAATGGCCGCAGCGACGATATCCACAATCGAATCAATCGCTCCGACTTCATGAAAATGAACTTGATCGACGGTTGAGCCATGAACCTTGGCCTCGGCCTCGGCCACAGCGTGAAAGATGCGTAGCGCCAGATCGCGTTGATTATCATTCAATCCTTCAGATCGGTTGATAATCTGACGAATGTCACTCAGATGTCGATGTGCATGTTGCTCGGGGTGCTCAACACGGAAATGTTTTGCACGAAAACCTCCGCGATCCACCTCAGTCAGATGCAGCGTCACTCCGGGCAGATTCAGCGATGCGATCCCCGCTTTCACCACTTCGAAGTCAAGCCCTGCATCAATCAATGCGGCGACAGTCATGTCACCACTGATACCCGATGCACAGTCTAAATAGGCAATTCGCATGAACGTTTTCCAAATTTCCAAAAGTCAGCAGACCGAAGCATTTTCGGCAGGCCAGAAGCGAGTTAATCTCACGGCAAGCAGGCGAAAGCAGCCCACCTGTGGGCCAAGCTCAACAATCTCACGGCAGATGATTGTTGAGCTTGGCCCAGTAACGCATCGTGTACCGCGACGAGGTATCTGGGATGCGGAGTCGATTTAGTGCCCCAGTACTTTCCACAACAGTGTGACCGACCCTGCCAGCAAACAATAGTAACCAAAGTAATGCAAGCGTTGCCTGGAAATCAGTTGCAAGAGCAGACGTAAGGCAATGATTCCAACCAGGAACGAGATCACCATTCCGAGTAGTAATGCACCAGTCGGAATCGACTCGGCATGCGCGGCCCCTGGTTTCAACAGTTTTAATCCATCGAGAAAGGCAGCCCCGCCCACGGCGGGGATCGCAATCAAAAACGAAAACGTCCCGGCTGATTCCCGCTGCATCCCCGAGAGTAATCCGCCTGAAATCGTGCTTCCTGACCGCGAGATTCCTGGAACCAGGGCAACCGCCTGAAAACAGCCGACAAGAAAGGCGATTCCCCAAGGAAGCTTCCGTTCGGAAAATTGTCCTGGCCGAACCCATTGACTGAGAATCAACAAGGTCGCGGTCACCAGCAGCCCACATCCAGCAACCCAGGCCGACTCAAACATCGGTTCTAGTTTTTTCTTGAAGCAGATTCCAATCACTCCGGCAGGGACAGATGCCAACACGATTGAGGCGCACAGACGCCAATCCGCCTCCAAAACCACTTGCTTCAGTCGGTTGAAATAGACAACCAGAATCGATCCCAGCGTACCAATATGCAGGACGATGTTGAGTGTCATTGCTTCGTTTTCAATCGGCTCTTTTCCTTGCCGCAGAAGCTCATCGATAATCACCAGATGCCCTGATGAGCTGATCGGCAGGAACTCGGCGATCCCCTGAACAACAGCCAAGATAGCCACACGAACGTAATCATTCATCAAATCAGTTTCCTTAACCACTGCGCGAGTACCCTCGACGACTGGAGAGTTTAGCAGCTGACTGGGGTTTTGGTCGAGTGACGGAAAACGAGGGGAATTTTATCGAGTCTCTTGGGATCAGTTCCACACTCCCCACTGCGTATGTTATTGTGGGGAACCGAAGCGAATCTCCATTACTGAAAACTGCAAACTGAAAACTGAAAATGACAGAATCCTGGATTGCCGACCGGATGCACAAGATTGATGCCTCTGGAATTCGAAAGGTGTTTGACCTCGCAGCAAGCATGAAAAACCCAATCAATCTGAGTATTGGGCAACCTCATTTTGACACTCCTGCAGCCGTCAAAGCCGCCTTGGTCTCTGCGGTCGAAGCGGGAAAGAATGTCTATACGGCAACACAAGGGATCGCCCCTTTACGCGAAGCATTGCAGTCCCGAGTGCAGGCCGAATATGGGCACACGGATCGCCAAACCTTTCTCACCAGCGGAACCAGCGGTGGACTGATGCTTGCCCTGGCCGTGATCGTCAATCCAGGAGACGAGGTCATTGCCTTTGATCCCTGGTTTGTAATGTACAAACACTTGGTCACACTGGCGGGGGGAACTTGCCGGCAGATTGACACCTATCCGGATTTTCGCATCGATCTCGATCAAGTTCGAGATGCCATCACTCCAAAAACCAAGGCGATCCTTTGCAATAGCCCCTGCAACCCCACCGGATATGTGGCAACTGCAGCGGAAATGCAAGGCTTGGCGGAACTTGCCGCCGAAAAGAACGTCTGCCTGATCAGCGACGAAATTTATCGCAGCTTCTGTTATGAACGACCTTTCGTCAGTCCGGCCCAGTGGAACGACCAGACGATTGTCATTGACGGATTCAGCAAATCTCACTCGATGACCGGCTTACGACTCGGGTTTGCACATGGTCCCGACCACATCATTCAGCAGATGATCAAGCTGCAGCAATTTACGTTTGTCTGTGCACCACAACCGGTCCAGTGGGCAGGATTGGCAGCATTAGAGTGCGATATTTCTGATCGCGTGGCCGCCTATGCGAGCAACCGACAATTTCTGCTGCAGGAATTGGGAAACCTCTATGATATTCAGGGGAGTGGTGGGGCGTTTTATCTGTTCATCAAAAGCCCCTACGGAACGGCAACGGAATTCACCACCAAAGCGATCGAAAACCAGTTATTGATCATCCCTGGGAATGTTTTCAGTCAACGAGACACCCATTTTCGCGTCAGCTTTGCTGCAGAACATCAAACGCTGGAACGGGGTGTCGAAGTGCTGAAACGTCTTGCACGCCGATAAAACCTTGTGAGAACTTCACCCCTTGCAGGAAGCCCGATTTCCGCATTGCGAAGTTTCCCGGTTCCGATCACACTCCGCGTCATCAGACGCACTGGGCAGAACAGCGAGTTCGCTGATCGTCAGGAATTGGATTGCAGGATTGAGATTGCATGACCACGAACGCTCTCTTGTTAGCCTTTGCCAGTTACCTATCCGGTTCGATCCCATTTGGCTTCCTGATTGGAAAAGCGGTCAAAGGTGTCGATCTGCGGCAACTCGGCAGCGGCAATATTGGCGCGACGAATGCGGGTCGGGTTCTTGGGAAAAAATGGGGCCTGATCTGCCTGGTACTCGATGCCATGAAGGGGCTGTTGCCCGTGGCACTCCTGCCGCAACAATTTTTTCTGGCGGATGACCCGAATTTTGACCATGCCACCGTCCTGGCGGGTGTCTCCACGATCGTTGGACACATGTTCCCCTGCTGGCTCGGATTTCGTGGGGGGAAAGGTGTAGCCACCTCGTTGGGGGTACTGGGAGTGATTAGTCCGTGGGGACTGCTGGTCGCTTTCCTGACCTTCTTCAGTTCGTTCGGCCTGTGGCGTTATGTGTCACTCAGCTCAATGCTTGCAGCGATTGGGTTTGGAGCGTTTGAGCTGGTTCGATTGAGTCCTTCACCGTTCAACGAGGCGACTTGGTCCCGAGGTCTGTTTGCCATCATGGTCCCGGCATTGATTGTGATTCAACATCGCAGCAATATCCGTCGACTCATTCGGGGCGAAGAGTTGCAGTTCACCTCAAAATCGGCATCGATCAAATAAGTCCGTATCGATCGAAACTTTATTCCACGCTGCGAATCAACTGTAATCCGCACGGGCTCGACCGTCACTGGCTGAATCAACACGAAAAGCGAGTTGAAACGAACAAGCCCCTGTAATCGAAAAAATTACGGGGGCTGCATCGGTTCTGATTTCAGAATACGGATCAACGAATTACTTCGGAGCGGTGGGATCCTTGCCACCTTTTGGTTTGCTCATTTCGAAGCTTTTCTTCATCTGTTCCTGCATTTTTGCCTGCTTTTCCTTGTCCATCGCGGGCGTTGTCCCAGCGGCGGGGAGTTCAGCCTTTCCACCACCACAACCAGAAATTGCTGCGGTGACCAGAGCGACCATCAGCAACCGGGAAAATTGATTCAACACAGAATGCTCCTCAGGGTAAAAAAACAGGGGTACCTCGATCCAATTAAACCAAGTGCCGGAATGCTTCGTCAACAGTGTGAGACGAAACCATTTACGATGAAACTGTGTAAACTGAAATTGTTTAAGCTTAACTCATGACAGTTGGTTTATGAAGCGTTGTCGTCGCAAACCCTGCACGCCCCTCAGAGTCAAGGGTTACTCATCGATCGGCTCACCATCGTTCAACTGGATCAAACGTCGCAAGTTTTGTGCGGTGACATTCTGCTTGATTTTTCGCACCATTGCATCCGCAAATAACGCCAAAAATCCGTCGTCAGAAATCGTGCCGAGTGACTTGAGTGGATCCTGGGGATCAAAATCGAGTCCCCCGGGTTTCGTCCAGATCTCAGCCGTCTCTGGTCCCGCCACGACAGCGAGAATGGTGTTCGAGGTTCCGTCGGTAAAATCGAATATTTTCGGTGTTGCATCCTTGGCAAAGGGGGATTGAGGCCCGACAAAGACGTGAATCACGGACTTGCCTGGATCAATCATCCCTTCCGTAATAAAAATACTTGGCATTTTAGCAATCAAGGCTTTGTTATCATCACTGTCCCAAGGCTCATCCAGATTAAATTTGTTGTACAAATCGGCCTCATCAAGATAAGGCAACAGGTGAACTCGCCAACTCAGCCCCGACGGTGTTTCCTGGGTCAATCTTCCTGCACCCGGAAACGCGCCAATCGTCGATTCCAAGCTATGGAATGCGAGTCCAATCATTTTGAGGTCATTCATTTGCTGAGCGTTTTTGGCAGCGGCACGCGCATTCTCGAGCATTGGTTTTAACAGGACCGGTAGCCTGTCGAAACCGACGGGGACCGGTACACGCAGTTTGACTTGATCGCGCTCCTGCTTCACCTTAGCCGAGCTCACCAACTTCTTGACCATCGCAAACAGTTCCAAGTCGCTGCTGGTGGCG
>Ga0114978_10003528_pt1 | contig 12773 bp, 8 predicted proteins | sample S_140212_EF_Meta_FD_87027 | JGI IMG/M metagenome (GOLD analysis project Ga0114978, IMG submission 87027) | Freshwater microbial communities from Lake Simoncouche, Canada to study carbon cycling - S_140212_EF_MetaG | ecosystem: Environmental > Aquatic > Freshwater > Lake | place: Lake...
CACCAAGCAACAAAGGCCCGAGGGTCAAGGCCGACCAGTAGACCAGCACGCGCTGGGCGATCGGGCGACTGCGTTGCACACACCAGATCGAGTTCAAGGTGCGGTCGATCGTCAGCATCAAGGCCAGCGCGGTAATGCCCAGCACCACCAGGCCGACGCTGCCCAGCCGGTTTGCCTTGGCCGCGAACTGTGTCAAGGCGCCGAGCACTGGCCGCGCGATATTGTCGGGAATCAGGCTCTTGAGGAAATATTTCTCCAGAGCAATCTGGAACGACGAAAAGATCGGAAAGGCCGTAAACAGCGCCAGCGTCACGGTCAGCAACGGCACCAGCGAGATCAGCGTGGTGAAGGTCAGGCTGCCGGCAGTCTGGCCCAGACGGTGCTCCTTGAAGCGCTCAATCAGGCTGACCAGCGTTTGCCGCCAGGGCCAATGCAGCAGCGTGACAAGCAGCGACTCGGGCTTGGGAAAAGCGTCTTGCGCATCGATAGTTGTCTTGCTCATGCTGGCTATGATGCCAGCATGAGCGAGCACCCAGAAAAAACAGCCCCATTGCGGACGCAGGCGACCGGACGCGAAGCTTTTTCCCGCAACCTGGCCTTGTGGTCCTTGGTCTCGCTGTTTGCGCTTTGTCTGGCTTGGGAGCTGTGGCTCGCCCCGACCGGCAGTGGCAGGCTGGCAATCAAGGCCTTGCCGCTGCTGGTACCGATGTTGGGGCTATGGCGCTACCGGCTCTATACCTTCCGCTGGCTGAGTCTGATGATTTGGCTTTACTTTGCCGAGGGCGCGGTGCGCGCCACCAGCGACCAGGGTCTGTCGGTCTGGCTGGCAAGCCTTGAGTTGCTGCTCAGTACCTTGATCTTCTTGGCCTGCGCCTTGCATGTCAGGTTACGACTGGCTGCAGCGCGAGCTGCTGCGATCTGATGAACACGGCGCTGCTGCAATCGCTGCAAGACCTGCTTGGCGATGCCGGTTGCTTGCGTGGTGGCGACTTGACGGCTTATGAACAGGACTGGCGCAAACGCTATAGCGGCTGCGCCATGGCCGTGGTCAGGCCGACCAGCACCGACGAAGTGGCGGCGATCGTGCGCCTCTGCGCGATGCATGGCGTCAGCCTGGTGCCGCAAGGCGGCAACACCGGCCTGGTCGGCGGTTCGACTCCTGACGACAGCGGCAGGCAGATTTTGCTGAGCTTGAACCGCATGCAGCGCATTCGCGCCATCGATGCCGCCAATCTGACCGTGACGGTTGAGGCGGGTTGCGTGCTGCAAGCGCTGCAGCAGGCGGCCGCGGCGCAGGGCCTGCTGTTCCCCTTGAGCCTGGCAGCCGAGGGCAGTTGCACGATCGGCGGCAATCTGGCCACCAATGCGGGGGGTACCCAGGTGCTGCGCTACGGCAACGCACGCGATCTCTGCCTGGGACTTGAGGTGGTGACTGCCGACGGCGAGATCTGGGACGGTTTGTCGGGCTTGCGCAAGGACAACACCGGCTATTCGCTGCGCGACCTGTTCATCGGCAGCGAAGGCACGCTTGGCGTGATTACAGCGGCCACCTTGAAGCTCTACCCGCAGCCCTTGGCGCGCACCACCACGCTGGCGATTTGCGCCAGCCTGAACGACGCGGTGCAGTTGCTGGGTCTGGCGCAGCAGCGCGCCGGCGCCGGCTTGACCGGCTTCGAGGTGATGAATCGTTTTTCGCTCGAACTGGTGCAGCGGCATTTCCCGCAGTTGCCCCAACCACTGGCCGGCAGCCCCTGGACAGTGCTGTTGGAGTTATCCGACAGCGAGAGCGAAAGCCATGCCAAAGCGATCTTTGAAGGCCTGCTCGAAACTGCCCTCGAGCGTGGTTTGATCGGCGACGCTGCAGTGGCGCAAAACCTGCTGCAGTCGCGCAATTTCTGGCATCTGCGCGAATCGATTCCGCTGGCCCAAAGCCTTGAGGGCCTCAACATCAAGCATGACATCGCCCTGCCCGTTTCCTGCGTCGCGGAATTTGTCGCCAGCACCGATGCTGCCCTGGCGGCAGCATTTCCGGGTGTGCGCCTGGTCGACTTCGGCCATCTTGGCGACGGCAATCTGCATTACAACGTGCAGGCTCCCGAGGGGATCGATCCTGCCGGCTTCCTCGCCGCGCATGAGCCGGCGATCAACTGCATCGTCTACGACGCGGTCGACCGTTACCGCGGTTCCATTTCGGCCGAGCATGGCATTGGCCAACTCAAGGTCGATGCACTCGCTGAACGAAAGAGCAAGGTCGCCATCAGCCTGATGCGAACCATCAAGCGGGCCATCGATCCGCTGAATCTCTTCAACCCAGGCCGCATCCTGCGCTGACAGCCGGCCGCCGGTACAGCAGCGCAACCCGCACCCGATGAGCACTCGCTGGCTGGCCGCCAGGCGAGCCGCTGCATTGAGTAAAAACAAGCCGCCACAGCGTCATTTCCTTGCAATCGGCTGAAAACGTTAATAGGTCACGGCCTCATCTCGATGGTCTGCCTAAAGCATCGCTGCGCCCTTTAATCTTCGGCCACAGCGCATCGAGAGAAGCGAGAAAACAGGCAGCAAAGGTCGCCTTGCCGGCGAAGCCTGATACCTCGTTCGAGCGACACCAAGCCAGGCCAGGCTGAACTGCCAAATTTCACCCCAACAGGAGTATCGATTCGTGACCCCTTCCAGAAATACCGATTACAAGATTCAGCGCGAATGCTCGCGTCAATGGCGCAGCGTCGTCGCGGCGATGGCGCAGGAGTTGGCGGGCACCAGCCGGCACAGCAATGGGCATGATTTCGGTCACCGCATCGGCCAGCGCTATGCAACCCAATCGGCCTTGCCGGTCTGCAGCAATCTGGACGAATTGCAGGCCGCCATCTCGGCCCGCTGGCAAAGCATGGACTGGGGCTGGATCGACCTCGACGACGCCGGCGGCAAGTTGCGCATCGTTCACCATGGCGCGGGCAACGGCGACCTGCTGGCTTCGGCCTTGGGCGATGACACCAAAGTCTGGACGCCTTCATTCCTCAGCGGCGTTTACCAGCAATGGCTGGCCAGCCTCGGCGCGAGCGACGAGTTGCGGGTCCGGCAGGTCAGCCCGGTCGACGAGTTCGGCACGCTCGAGCTCGAACTCAGTCTGTAGGCCTCGGTCCAAGCAAGCTGTCAATCAAACCCTTCGGAAGCTTTCAAATGAAAACGGCAAAAGACATCCAGAGCCTGCAATCCATCGTAGGCGATGACTTTGGTGACTACCGCGAAATCGTTCGCGACGAACTGGCCAGCAAATGCCAGGCCCGCTGGCCGCTGCTGGCACAAGGCCTGAGCGCAGAGCCGGTGACGACCACGGCGCGACGCGGCAGGCGGCGCGAACGTCCCTGGACCAGCGTCGATTTACCGGTCGAATCAACCGCCGTACCGGCTCGCAACCGCGCCACCCAAGCAGCGCCAAGGCCCATGCGCACCCCAGAGCGCGCCATAGCGGCCCTGCCGCCAGTGCTACCACCGGTGATCACCTCCGCGCCCCAGCCTGCAAAGCCGCAACCGCAGCCTGTATCAAACAATCAGCTCGGTCAGCTCTTCAAACGGATCGAATCGACGCAGCGCGCCGAAGCCGGCCTGGCGGCCGACATCAAGTTGAAACTCTTCAAGAAGGCGGCCTGAGTATGAAAGTCATTGCCATCGTTTCAGCCAAGGGTGGCGTGGGCAAAACCACCTTCAGCGCCAACCTCAGCATGGCGATGTCGCGCGCCGGCGTACCGACGCTGGCCGTCGACCTTGATCCCCAGGATGCTTTGCACCTGCATTTCGGCCTGAGCATGCCCTGTGGCGATGGTCTGGTCGAAGCCACGCTGACCGGCATGGACTGGCGTCATGCCCTGCTGCAATCGGAGTTCGGTTGCGACTTGATGCCTTACGGGCAGGTCGAGGAAGAAGACCGCGAAGCTTTCGAACATCTACTCCGGGAACAGCCGCTGCTGCTGCGGCAAAGGCTCGAGAGCTTGAATCTGCCCGACGATGCGGTGGTCATCCTCGATACGCCTCCCGGACCCTCGGTCTATCTGACCCAGGCTTTGTCTGCGGCCAATATGGCCTTGATCGTCGTGCTGTCCGACGCGGCTTCTTATGCCACCCTGCCCTTGATGGTCGGTCTGATCCAACGCTATTGCCTGAACCGCAGTGACTTCAATGACTACGCCTATCTGGTCAACCAGGTCGACCATTCGCGCCAGCTCAACAGCGATGTCGCCTATGTCATGCGCACCCAGTTCGGCAAGAGGGCCTTGGGGCTGGTGCATCAGGATCAGGCCATTCCTGAAGCACTGGCCTGCAACCAGTTCGTCTGCGATTACGACCAGCACAGCCGCGGTGCCGCGGACTTGAAGCTGATTTGCGAGCAGATGCTGACTCGTCTGGCGCTGAGCTACCGGGCTACCGCGTGAAAAACGCAGACCCAGCCCAGCCAGCCGAATGGCTGTCAGGCGTACCCATCAAACCTCGCTGGCAAGCCCATCCGCTGTTGCGCAAGTTGCTGCTGCTGGTCGCCGCAGTCATGACCGCCCTGGTGATTGCGGTGCCGCTCGACGTCTATCAACAATTTACCTTCGGCGGCGTCACGGTGATCGCAGCACTCTGGATCAGGCGTTCGATTGCTGGCCAGATCGGGGTGATGCTGCTGGTCGTGCTGTCGGTGACCGCATCGCTGCGCTATATGTTCTGGCGCTTGAGCAATACGCTCGACTTCGATCATCTGCTCGACGGCATCCTTGGTTGGGGTTTGGTGCTGGCCGAACTCTACGCCTTGACCATCCTGCTGCTCGGCTATGTGCAGACCACCATGCCCTTGAAGCGCAAGCCACTGCCATTGCCCGCTGACATCGGCACCTGGCCGACGATCGATGTCTTCATTCCAACCTATAACGAACCGCTGAGCGTGGTTCGTGCCACGGTACTGGCCGCGCAGTCAATGGACTGGCCGAGCGGCCGCTTGCGCGTCCATCTGCTCGACGATGGCCGCCGCGAGGAATTCAGAGTCTTCAGCCAGGCCGCCGGAGCGATCTACCTGACCCGTCCTGACAACTCCCATGCCAAGGCCGGTAATCTCAACGCTGCCCTGGCGCGCACCCAAGGCGAGTTCGTGGTGATCTTCGACTGCGACCATGTGCCGACAAGGTCATTTCTGCAACTCACTCTGGGCGCTTTCCTGCAGGACAAGAAGCTGGCCATGTTGCAGACGCCCCATGTCTTTTATTCACCCGATCCATTCGAACGCAACCTGAACACCTTCCGCGTTGTCCCCAACGAAGGCGAACTGTTCTATGGCTTGGTGCAGGACGGCAACGATCTCTGGAATGCCGCTTTTTTCTGCGGCTCCTGCGCCGTGCTGCGACGCAAGGCCTTGCTTGAGGTCGGCGGCATTGCTGTCGAAACGGTCACTGAAGACGCGCATACCTCGCTGAAGATGAGCCGCAAGGGCTACAACATGGCTTATCTGGCGATCCCGCAGGCCGCCGGACTGGCCACTGAAAGCCTGTCAGCCCATATCGGACAACGCATCCGCTGGGCGCGCGGCATGGCCCAGATCTTCCGTATCGACAACCCGTTTCTGGGCCGCGGCCTGACCTGGGGCCAAAGGCTTTGCTACGCCAACGCGATGCTGCATTTTTTCTATGGGTTGCCACGCCTGGTGTTCCTGACCGCGCCCTTGGCCTATCTCTTTTTCGGCGCGCAGATCTTCCAGGCTTCGGGGGTGATGGTCTTGACCTTTGCCTTGCCGCATATTCTGCTGAGCATTGCGACCAACTCGAGACTGCAGGGCCAATTCCGACATAGCTTCTGGAACGAAGTCTATGAGACCGTCCTGGCCTGGTATATCAGCTGGCCGGTGCTTTTGGCCTTGATCAGCCCCAAGCTGGGCAAGTTCAATGTCACGGCCAAAGGCGGCATCGTCAAGGAAAACTATTACGACTGGCGCATGGGCTCACCCTATCTGGTGCTGCTGCTGCTGAATCTGGCCGGGCTGGCCGCCGGTGCCTGGCGCCTGCTGGCCGGCGATGGCAGTGCTTCGACCGTGGTGATCAACCTGGTCTGGAGCCTCTACAACATCACCATCGCCAGTGCGGCCGTCTTCGTTGCCAACGAAGCCAGTCAGATGCGTTCAACGCCGCGGGTCAATGCAAGGCTGCCGGCGACGATCCACTTGCCCAATGGTCGCACCCTCGTCTGCGAGACCCGCGATTTATCGACCGACGGGGTCAGTCTGGCCCTGCCCGCCGAGACCAGCGTCAAGTTGGGCGAGAAGTTCAATATTGCGCTGAGCAGCGGCAGCTTCGAGACCGTGCTGCCCGGCACCGTGGTCAGCGAAGGATCAGTCATCGGCATCGAGTTCGCCGCTTTGACCGTCACCCAGCAACGCGAACTGGCGCAGGTCACCTTCTCGCGCGCCGATGCCTGGCTGGGCGAATGGGGCCGCTCGACGATCGACGCGCCCTTGACCTCGCTGCGCAATGTATTGAGTTTTGGTGGCGCCAACCTGTTGCGCTTGTCCTTGGGCAAAGGCTTCGGTATGCCCGTCAAGTTGCGCCGCGACGCCAGCCCTCCCAACCACCCATGAACCAGACGATGTCATCGATGTCAAGATTCTCGACCCCTGCGCATCCTGCCGCCCGCAAACTTGTTCGGCTGATGGCAGTAGCCATGCTGAGCTGTTGCGCAACCCTGGGCGCCCAGCCTGCCAGCAAGCCCGAAAACCCTTCGGCAACGGCTGCGGCTGCAGGCCTCCCCTACCGCCTGAGCTTCAAACAACTCGGCGTCAAGCAGCCTTTCAATCTGCGCGGTGTCGATGGCCGCTATGCGATCCCGTTCAATGTCCGGGCCGATGAGGTGATCACCAAGGCGACGCTCAAGCTCAGCTACGCCTATTCACCCGAATTGCTCAGCGAGCTGTCGAAAATCAATGTGCTGATCAACGGTGAAGTGGCCGCCAGCCTGCCCTTGCCCAAGGACGGCGCCGGCGCTCCGGTGACCCAGGTCGTCAACCTGCCGCCGCAGTTGATCACCGAATACAACCAGCTGACCCTACAGCTGATCGGGCATTACACAACCGGCTGCGAAGACCCCCAGCACAGCAGCTTGTGGGCCAATATCAGCAACCAGAGCGAGCTTGAGCTGAGCACCGACGCCAACCCCTTGCCGAACGATCTCGCCGCCTTGCCCGAGCCTTTTTTCGATGCCAGAGACGGCCGCAGCTTGCGCTTGCCGGTGGTGTTCCAGGGCCAGCCTGACAACAAAATGCTGGAAGCCGCAGGCACGATGGTCTCCTGGTTCGGAGCCCGCGCCAACGGCAGGATTCTGCATTTCCCGGCCGCCATCGACTTGATTCCGGCCAAGGGCAATGCGATCGTCTTCCTGAGCGGACAGGCGGCCATCAGCGGTATGAAAATGCCCAGCGCAGCGGGGCCTGCCCTGGCGGTGTTTGCCAATCCGAATGACCCGGCCGGCAAGTTGCTGCTGGTGATGGGGCGCGATAGCCAGGACCTGAAACTGGCCGCAAGAGCGTTGGCCAATGGCTCGAAAGCCTTGACAGGGCCGCTGGCCTCGATCACCGAAGCCCCCGAACTTCGCCCACGCCGGCCCTACGACGCGCCGAACTGGCTGCGCGCCGACCGACCGGTCAAACTGAGTGAATTGAGCAGTGCTCAAGCGCTTGATGTCACCGGCTATGACCCGGGCGCGATCGCCATCAAGCTGCGTCTGCCCCCTGACCTCTTCGTCAGGCAGGACAAGGGTGTACCACTGAATCTGCAATACCGCTACACGCCACAGCCGACCTCGGCCAATTCATCGCTGACGGTCGACGTGAATGGCAAATTCGTCAAATCAGTGCCTCTGCTGCCGATCGAAAAACTCGGCACCGGGCCGATGCTGGCCAAACTGCAATCCGACGAAACGCTGCCAATGCAGGTGATGGCGCGAATTCCGCTGGCGATGCTGCAACCGCGGTCACAGATCGACCTGCGCTACCAATATGACTACATCAAGCAAGGCGAATGCCGCGATGTCATCATCGATAACGTACGCGGTGCCATCGACCCGGACTCGACCATCGACATCTCGGGCTATGGCCATTTTCTGGCCATGCCCGACCTGGCCGCATTCGGCCGCATCGGCTTTCCCTACACCCGCCTGGCTGATCTCTCGCAGACGGCCGTCGTGCTGCCGGATCAGCCCAAGGTCCAGGAGCTCTCGGCCTATCTGGACCTGCTCGGCCGTCTCGGCGAGTCGACCGGCTATCCAGGCACCGGCATCGAGGTGGTGCGCAGCGCACAGGTCGACAGCGTTGCAGCCAAGGACTTGCTGCTGATCGCTTCGGGCGACAACCAGCCCTTGCTGAAGTCCTGGGCTGGCGCGATGCCGGCAGGCCTCGACGACGGCCAACGCTCGGGTCTACCCGGGCTGTTCGACCAGGCGCTTGCCTGGCTGGCCGGGTTCCTACCCGAATCTCTCAAAGCTGAGCCGGCAAGCCAATTCAGCAGCAAGGGCATGAACGCCTTTGCGGCCGGATTCGAATCTCCGCTGCGCAGTGGCCGCTCGGTGGTGCTGCTCTGGGGCGCCGACCCCAACGGCTTGCAAGCCGGCATCGGGGCGCTGCTCGGAGAGGATCTGCTGGTATCGAAGATTTCCGGCAGCTTGGCGGTCCTGCGCGGCCAGCAAGTCGAGATGCTCAACTCGAAGCCGACCTACCATGTCGGCGACCTCGACTGGTTCACCCAGGCACGCATGAACTTGTCGGGTAATTTCGCTCTGCTGCTGCTGATCGGTGCCTTTGGCGCCTTGCTGCTGGCCTTGCCGGCACGGGCCGTCCTGCGCGCCCAGGCCAACAGGCGTTCGAGCAAATGACCAAAATCGGCAAGGGGCTGGCTGCCGTCGGGCTGGCCTTGAGCGCAGCCGTCTCAGGCGGCATCACCGAAAACTGTGACGCCCAGGATTGGCCCCATTGGCAGGAGTTCAAGCAACATTTCATCGCACCGGATGGGCGCGTGCTGGCCGCCAACAGTGCGATGCGTGACAGCTTTTCTGAAGCCCAGTCCTATGCCATGTTCTTCGCCTTGGTGGCCAACGACCAAGAGGCCTTCAACCGCCTCTGGCACTGGTCGGTGCAAAACCTGCTGGGCGCTGACAAGTCTGCCGGAAGACTGCCTGCCTGGCATTGGGGCCGCGCCAGCGACGGCGGCTGGCGTGTACTCGACAGCAATTCGGCTGCCGATGCCGACCAATGGTTTGCCTATGCCCTGTTCGAAGGCGGCAGAATCTGGTCGCGCGACGATCTGTTGCGCGACGGGCAAACGCTGCTCAAGGCGATCGCCAAACAGGAAGTCGTCGACCTGCCCGGCATCGGGCCGATGCTGCTGCCAGCGCCCTATGGTTTTGTACAGACCGATGGCAGCTGGCGGCTCAATCCCAGCTATCTCGCCCTGCCTCAATTGCGCCGCTTCGCGCAAGAAGATCCGCAAGGACCCTGGAACGACATCGCCAAGAACGCCGTTTTACTGATTACGATGGCCAGCCCCAAGGGACTGGTGGCGGACTGGATCGGCTATCGGGCCAGCGCCGATCGCCGGCCACAGGTCACGGTCGACCCGGTGCTCGGCGCACGCGGCAGCTATGACGCGATCCGCGTCTACCTCTGGGCCGGCATGACCGCGGCTGAGGATCCTTTGGCAGCGACGCTGCTGAAATCCTTGAGCGGCATGAACCGGAGCCTTCCGCAAGGCGCCTGGCCGCCTGAATCAGTCGATGCGCAGACCGGTCTGGCCAGCGGTACCGGGCCTTTCGGATTTTCAGCAGCCATCGCACCCTATCTGCAACAAGTCGGTGCGAACGGGCCGATGTTGCAGCAGGTCGAACGCGCGCGCTCGATGCGCACCGCCTCGCTGCTGCCCGAGCAGATCGCCAAGGGTCTGCCGCTCTATTACGACCATGTGCTGAGCCTGTTCGGGCTCGGCTGGATTGAACAGCGCTTCAGCTTCGCGCGCAATGGACAGGTGCAACTCAAATGGCAAAACTCATGTTCCCCGGCAAACTAGCCCTAAGTCTGATCGTCGGAGCCAGCTGCCAGACCGGCAGCGTCTATGCAGCCGCCAACAAGGCATTGCTCGATCAAGGGCTGTTCTGGCAAACGCAGGGCAATAACGAACGCGCTGCCGAAGCTTGGAAGAAGCTTTTGCGGCTCGAGCCTGACGAGCCGCGGGCCTTGTACGGCCTGGCGCAGGTCGAGATCAATCAAAAGCGCAGCCCGGCCGACTTGCTGGCCCGACTGCAGGCACTGGATCCGAACAGCCCCTTTGTCGCGCTGCTCGAACAGGACATCAACCTGCGCACCGGTGAAGGTCCGAAGGCGCTGGAAAAAGCCAGGCTGCTGTACGAGTCGCACGACGTCGAACAGGCGCTCGAACAGTTCCAGCTGGCACTGCGCGGCAAAGAACCGCAGGGCGCGATTGCGCTCGAGTATTACCTGATGCTGAGCCAATCGGCCAGTGGTTTCAAAGCGGCACGCAGCGGCCTCGAGCGCTTGGCCAAAGCCTCACCCAACGATCCACAGATCGAGATGCATCTGGCATTTCTGTTGGCGCGCGGCGAAGCCCCGAAATTGCAGACCCGTATCGAGGGCATCGAGCGTCTGGCGCGCGTGGCGCAGATCCCGAGCGTCAGCGGCTTCGCCACCGAAAGCTGGAAGATGGCGCTGGGCTGGCTGAATGTGAACCGGACCGAGTCGCTGGGCCTGTTCGATAATTTCCTCAAACTCCACCCCGATGACGCCGAGGTGCGCGAGATGCGCAATGTCTGGGCCAAGAAACTCCAGGCGCAAGCCCGATCGGCTGAGCCGCCACCACTCAACCCGCAAATCGCTGCCGGGCTGAAGGCGCTCAAGCAAGGCGACCTCGAGCAGGCCGAGAACGAATACCAGGCGCGCTTGAAGAACAGCCCGAACGACCCCGATGCGCTCGGTGGTCTCGGCGTGGTGCGTCTGCAGCAATACCGGCTGGAAGAATCGCAGGCCTTGCTGATTCGCGCCACGCAGCAAAAGAAAGGCGCCAACTGGGCGCCAACCTTGAAGGCCGCGAGCTACCAATTGCTGATCGAACAGGCGGTCGCTGCCCAGCGCGAAGCCGATTTCAACAGCGCCGCCAGCCTGCTACAGCAGGCAATCAAGCTCGACCCCAAGCAAAGCAGTGCCGACCTTGCGCTCGGCGCGATGCAGTTCGAGTCGGGACAGCTCGAAGCTGCTGAACTCAGCTACCGCGAGCTGCTGGCCAGGCTCGAGAACAATGTGGCCGCCATGCGCGGCCTGGCCCTGGTGCTGGCGGCGGCCGACAAGCCCGAGGAGGCCCGCAGCATCATCAAGCGGCTGAGCCCGGACCAGGTCGGAGGCATTGAGGAGATGAAGCGCCTGCGTTCGGCCGTGGTCAGCGGCTTGGCCAAGGCGGCGCTGCGGCGCGGCGACCTCGCCTTGGCCAGGTCGACCCTCGAAGAGGCGATGGCACAGGACCGCGACAATCCATGGGTCCGCTGGGAGCTGGCCGAACTCTATGCAAAGCAAGACCGGGCCAGCGAAGCGCGTGGTCTGATCGACGGTCTGCTGGCCAGCCAGCCCGACAATCCGGTGGCGTTGTTTGCCAGCGCCAGCTTTGCCGCCGCCAACGGCCAGTTTCGCAGCGCCTTGGCGACGCTGGACCGGATTGCCAGCAAGGACCGCAGTGCCGACATGGCCAAGTTGCAAAGGCGCAGCTGGCTGCAATATCAGGCCGCGCTGGCGTTGGATCTGGCCGGTCAAAACCGCAGGCGGGAAGCGCTGGCGCTGCTGGCCCAGGCAGAACAACTGACCGGCGCTAACCGAGATCTGGTCGGCCTGCTGGCCGAAGCCTACGTCGATGCCGGTGCACCGAACCGGGGTCTGGCGATGCTGCGCCAGCAGATCGCGCGCAGCAGCCAGCCGCTGCCAGCCGATCTGCTGCAGTATGCCGGCCTGCTGCTGAAGACCCAGCAGGATGTCGAATGTGCTGGCGTGCTGCTGGACCTGGAGTCGCGCTTGTTGACCCCGGACTTGCGCAAACGCTTGGACGATCTGTCCTTCCTGCACAAGCTGCGGCAAGTCGACCTGTTGCGCGAACGCGGCGCCTTGCTGGCCGCCAACGACAAGCTGCTGCCCTTGCTCAGGCAGCGTCCGGCGGACCCTTTGGCCAGCGCTGTGCAAGCGCGCTGGTTTGCAGCCAACGGGGAGCGACAAAAGGCGCTCGATCTGTCCGGACAGTTGGCTGAAAAATATCCCGACAAGGTCGAACTCCAGCTCGCTGCGGCCCAACTGGCAGCCCAGTTCAAGCAGCCCGAGCAGGTCGACAAGGCGCTCAAGGCCGCGGTCGCCTTGGCCCCTGAAGACAGCGAATTGCTGGCCAAGGCAGCCCGCCTGTACCAGGCAGTGGGCAAGCCGACCCAGGCAGCAGCGCTGTTTGAAAAAGCGATCGCTTTGCAGAACGCCCCGCCTTCCAAACCTGCGGCGGTACTGGTCGCGGCAGCATCGGTTGGCAATCAGGACAAGAGTGGCAGCGCCTGGCCGGCCTGGCTGCCGACGACGCAGTTGCCGCCGACCCGCCCGGGCGACTATCTGCCTTCCGCGCAGCCGACCCCGGTCTTGCTGATGGCCGCTGTCAGCGAGTCAGCAGCAGCCGAGAAACCGACCCGCCGCAGCCTGAACCAGGAGCTCGACGCGATCAAGCAAGCGCATAGCCCCG
>Ga0114978_10003531_pt1 | contig 12772 bp, 11 predicted proteins | sample S_140212_EF_Meta_FD_87027 | JGI IMG/M metagenome (GOLD analysis project Ga0114978, IMG submission 87027) | Freshwater microbial communities from Lake Simoncouche, Canada to study carbon cycling - S_140212_EF_MetaG | ecosystem: Environmental > Aquatic > Freshwater > Lake | place: Lake...
AAGCGCGTGATGGGCAAGGCGAGCTTCGCCACCATCCAGGACATGAGCGGCAGCATCCAGCTCTACATCACCGACAGCTACCCCGGCAAGGAGCAACACGCGGAATTCAAGCACTACGATACCGGCGACATCATCGGTGCCGAAGGCGTGCTGTTCAAGACCAAGACCAACGAGCTGACGGTGCGCGTCAGGCAGCTTGTCCTGCTGACCAAATCGCTGCGCCCCCTGCCCGAGAAATTTCACGGGCTGACCAACCAGGAACAACGCTACCGCCAGCGCTACCTGGACCTGATCGCGAACGAAGACACCCGCCTCAGGTTCGTGCAGCGCTCACGCATTATCCAGGCCATCCGCCAGTTTTTCCTGAACAAACGCTATCTCGAGGTCGAGACTCCGATGATGCACCCGATTCCGGGCGGCGCATCGGCGCGCCCGTTCATGACCCATCACAATGCGCTCGACATGCAGCTCTACCTGCGCATCGCACCCGAGCTCTACCTGAAGCGGCTGGTGGTCGGCGGTTTCGAAAAGGTATTCGAAATCAACCGCAATTTCCGCAACGAAGGCATTTCGACGCGCCACAATCCAGAATTCACGATGGTCGAGTTCTATTGCGCTCACCGCGATTACACGTATTTGATGGTGTTCATCGAGCACATGTTTCGCGAGGTCGCCCAGGCAGTACTGGGCACCGTCAAGCTGACCTATCAAGGCCGCGAAATGGACCTGGAAAAACCGTTTGCGCGAATTACGATAGCCGAAGCGATCAAGAAATATCATCCCGGCATCACCGACGAAATGCTCAAGAACCGCGATGCGCTGATCGCGAAGCTGAATGAGCTCAAGATTGCGTTTCGCCCGACGGACGGCATTCACGGGTTGCAGCTGACCCTGTTTGAGAACACGGTGGAAACCGAGTTGTTCGAGCCGACGTTTATCCACCATTACCCGGCAGAGGTTTCGCCACTGGCGCGCCGCGACGATCTCGACCCGGAATACACCGAGCGCTTTGAGCTCTATATGGCGGGCCGCGAAATCGCCAACGGCTTTTCCGAGCTGAACGACTCTGAAGATCAGGCCGCGCGTTTCCAGGAACAGGCGAAGCAAAAAGACGCCGGCGACCAGGAAGCGATGCACTACGACGCCGACTACATTCGCGCGCTCGAATACGGCCTGCCGCCGACGGCCGGCGCCGGCATCGGCATCGACCGCCTCGTCATGCTGCTGACCGACAGCGCAAGCATCCGCGACGTCATCCTGTTTCCGCAAATGCGTCCCGAGTAAGTCCGCGTGCCTGCCGCCATGAACGCCCCCCTGTGGCAGCCGTCCGCGCAAGTTATGGCTGCGTCCAACATGAGCGCGTTCATGCGTGCGGCGGAACGCAAATACGCGATTGAGCTTTCCGATTACGCCGCACTGCACGCGTGGTCGGTGCGCGAACCCGAACAATTCGGCCGCCTGCTGTGGGAGTTCTGCGGCATCGTTGCCGAGCGCCAGGGCGACGTCGCCGTGGAACATCGCGACCGCATGCCCGGCGCGCGCTGGTTTCCGCAGGCGCGCCTGAATTTTTCCGAAAACCTGCTGCGGCGGCGCGACAAAGAGACCGCCATCGTGTTCTGGGGCGAGGACAAGGTACGAAGCAGCATCACCTATGCCGAGCTTTACCACGAAGTCTCGCGTCTCGCGCAGGCTTTGCGCGCCAGTGGCGTCAAAGCGGGCGACCGCGTTGCGGCTTACATGCCGAACATTCCCGGCACGGTGATCGCGATGCTGGCGGCGACCAGCATCGGCGCGATCTGGTCGTCGTGCTCGCCGGATTTCGGCGTGCAGGGCGTGCTCGACCGTTTCGGCCAGATCGAACCGCGCATACTGTTCAGCGCCGACGGTTATTTCTACAACGGCAAGACCATAGACCTCATGCCGCGCCTGGCTGAAATCGTCAAGGGGCTGCCGTCAGTCGACCGCGTAATCGTGGTGCCCTACACGCAGCGCTCGCCGGCACTGGACAGCATACCGAGTGCGGTGGACGTGCACGCTTATATGGCGCCATACAAGGCGCGCAACATCGAGTTCGCGCAGTTGCCGTTCAATCATCCGCTGTACATCATGTTTTCGTCGGGTACCACCGGCGTGCCGAAATGCATAGTGCACGGCGCCGGCGGCACGCTCATGCAGCACCTGAAGGAACAGTCGATGCACGCCGATCTCAAGCGCGGCGACCGCCTGTTCTATTTCACGACCTGCGGCTGGATGATGTGGAACTGGCTGGTGTCGGCGCTCGCCTGCGGCGCCACCCTCCTGCTCTACGACGGCTCGCCGTTCATCCGCAACGGCAACGTGCTGTTCGATTTTGCCGACGCCACCGGCATGACCATATTCGGCACGTCAGCCAAGTTCATCGACGCCATCGCCAAGGCCGGCCTGCGTCCCGCGCAAACGCATCGCCTGAAAACAGTCCGCGCCATACTCTCGACCGGCTCGCCGCTCGCGCCCGAGGGTTTCGACTACGTATATGAACACGTCAAGCGCGACGTCAATCTCGCCTCGATGTCGGGCGGCACCGACATCATGGGGACATTCGTCTCCGGCAGTCCGCTGCTGCCGGTATGGCGCGGCGAGATCCAGTGCGCGACCCTCGGCATGCAGGTCGAGGTATTCGACGACGATGGCCGTGCCGTGCGCGGAACGAAAGGCGAGCTTGTGTGCACCGCGCCGTTCCCGTCGATGCCCATCGGCTTCTGGAACGACCCTCAAGGCAAAAAGTACCACGCGGCCTACTTCGAAAAATTCCCGAACGTGTGGTGTCACGGCGATTACGTTGAACTGACGGAACACGACGGCATGATCATCTATGGGCGCTCCGATGCGGTATTGAATCCGGGTGGCGTGCGCATAGGCACCGCGGAAATCTACCGCCAGGTCGAACAGCTCGACGAAATCGTCGAAAGCCTCGTCATCGGCCAGGACTGGCCGCCGGACCATCCGGGCGACGTGCGCATCGTGCTGTTCGTGCGCCTGCGCGACGGACTCGCGCTCGACCCGGCGCTGAGCGACAAAATCAAACAGCATATCCGCGCCAATACCACGCCGCGGCACGTGCCGGCCAAGGTGGTCCAGGTGGCCGATATCCCGCGCACCAAGAGCGGCAAAATCGTCGAACTCGCCGTGCGCCACGTCGTGCACAACCGGGTGGTAAAAAATATCGAGGCGCTGGCCAATCCGGAAGCTCTGCAAATGTTCCGCGACCGCCCCGAACTGCAGACCTGAATATGTGAAATAGTTGGCGGCAAGGCGGCAATCAGCTGGACTATAATTGGCTGACTTGGTGATCGGGGAGGCTCAAACATGAATCGCAATCAGCAACGCTTGTGGATTTTAATCGTCGCCGCCGCACTAGCGCTGCCGGTGCTCGCGCAGGACAATCGCGCCAACGACTATCGCTACCCGGGCACCGACGACGCCGCGCGCCAGAACGTGCAGCCGGTGCCACAACCCGCTCAGCAACAAGTCCAGCAACCCCCGGCGGCGCAGCCGCTGTGCACGACCTGCGGGACGGTCGACTCGATCCGCACCACTGAAAAACCCGGTGAAGGCAGTGCCGTCGGTGTCATCGCCGGCGGGCTGCTCGGCGGACTGCTCGGCCATCAGGTCGGCCAGGGCCGCGGCAATACCGCCGCGACCATCGTCGGCGCGGCAGGCGGCGCCTATGCCGGCCACCAGGTCGAAAAGAACGTCAAGAAAGTGCTGAGTTACGACGTCAGCGTGCGCATGGAAGACGGCAACATGCGCAGCGTGAGGTACGACGTCGAGCCGGGTTTTCGCACCGGCGACAAAGTCCGCTTCATCGACGGCCGGCTGACCCGCTACTAGGGCGCCGGCGGGTCGAGAGCGACCGCTATTGCGTGGACAGTATCACCCGGCTTGCCGCGGTGCGCGCAGCGCTGGCCGAACTGATGCAGGTCATGCGGAAATTCGCACGCTGAACAGATTTCAGTTGATGTTCCAGATCTGCCACCACCGCGTATCCTTGGCGGCTTTGCCGCTCAAATACTTGCTGTCGGGGAAATTGGTTTTCATCACGCGCTCGGCATCATTGCGCAAGTCGGTCATGCCCAGCTTGTCGTAGGCCTGCACCAGGATCAGCAGCCCTTCTTCGTTGGCGGGCGCCTTCGGATAGGTCTTGACCGAGTACTGCACGCGGTTGGCCGCCGCCACGTACGCGCCGCGCCTCATGTAGTAACGCGCAACGTGCACCTCGTGCGCCGCCAGCGAATTGACCAGGTAGTTCATGCGCGAGATCGAGTCCTCCGCGTACTTGCTGTCCGGGAAACGCGTGACCAGATCGCGGAACGCATCGAACGAATCGCGCGATGCTTTCGGATCGCGTTCGGTCATGTCCTGGCCGGAGAATTTTTCGGCGACAGAACCCAGCAGGCCCAGGTCGTCGTTGAAATTGGCCAGCCCCTTCAGATAGTAAGCGTAGTCGACGGTGGGATGGTTGGGGTGCAGCTTGATGAAACGGTCGGCCGCGGCGATCGCTGACGCGGCGTCCTTGTCTTTGTAATACGAGTAGGCGACCTCGAGTTGCGCCTGCTGCGCATAGCGGCCATACGGATAACGCGCCTCAAGCTTTTCGTACATCTTGATGGCTTTTTCGTAATTGCCTTCGGTCAGATTGGTTTTGGCCTCGGTATACAGCTTGTTCGCCGACCAGCCCTTGGTTTCGTCGACCTGCTCGGGCAGCATCCCGCACGCCCCGAGGCACAGCGCCAGAATTAACGCTAAACTTGAACGCATACCATGACCCTCGCGCGGAAATCGCTGAATTATAACGCAACCCCGCCCGCTGCCGATGCGCTGCGGGTGAGCGTGCCGGCCGCGTGCGCCGGACAACGTTTGGACCACGTATTATCGCTTTTGTTGCCGCAATTTTCACGCAGCCGGCTCGCGCAGTGGATCCGCGACCGGCGCGTCGAACTCGACGGCGGCCAGCCGGTACTGCCCAAAACCAAGGTATGGGGCGGCGAAGAGATCGCGGTCCATCCCGTCCCTGACCCCGCCACTACCACCGCAACTGCGGAAGAAATCGCGCTCGAAGTCATCCACGAAGACGCGGCTGTGCTGGTGATCGACAAGCCCGCGGGACTCGTCGTGCATCCAGGACGCGGCAACTGGAGCGGCACCCTGCTCAACGCGCTGCTCGCCCATTCGCCGCAACTGGCGACGCTTCCGCGCGCCGGCATCGTGCACCGGCTCGACAAGGAAACCAGCGGCCTGCTGGTAGTGGCCAAGACGCTCGAAGCACAAACCAGCCTGGTGCGCCAGTTGCAGGCGCGCACCGTCAAGCGCGAATATCTCGCCCTCGTGCACGGACGCGTAACGCGCGACGGCAAAGTCGAAGCGCCGATCGGACGCCACCCGGTGCAGCGCACGCGCATGGCAGTGGCCGCGCGCGGCCGGCCATCGATCACCCATTACGAAGTGCTGCAGCATTTCGCCCACGCGACTTTGCTGCGCTGCCGGCTCGAGACCGGCCGCACCCACCAGATACGCGTGCACATGCAGTCGTTAGGCCATCCGCTGGTAGGCGATCCGGTCTATGGAAAAAAACGCAGCATCGACCCACTGCTCGGCCCATTCCCGCGCCAGGCGCTGCACGCCGAACGTCTTGAATTCCAGCACCCGGCAAGCGATGAGACCGTCGCGTGGCAAGCGCCCGCGCCGCCCGACATGGGTGCTTTGCTTGCCGCTTTGAAAGCGCAGGCCTGAACGTGCCGCACGACTGGATAGTGCCGGCATGGCCGGCGCCACCGCACGTAAAAGGCCTGATCACCACGCGCAATGGCGGCGTCAGCACCGGCGCGCATGCGAGCTTCAACCTCGGACTGCGCGCCGGCGACGACGACAGCGCGGTGCTGGCAAACCGCGCGCAGCTGCGCGCGCAGTTGCCGCACGACCCGGCGTGGCTGAAGCAGGTGCATGGCGCGCGCGTCGTGCGTGCCGATGAACTGACCGGCGTGCCGGATGCCGATGCGAGCTACACCCGCCAGACGGCGACCGTATGCACGGTCATGATCGCCGATTGCCTGCCGGTGTTACTGTGCGACTCGCGCGGCAGCGTAGCCGCCGTCGCGCATGCGGGCTGGCGCGGCTTGAGTTCAGGCGTCATCGAAAACACCATCGCCGCGATGAATGTTGCGCCCGGGGAACTACTGGCCTTTCTCGGCCCCGCCATCGGGCCCGATGCGTTTGAAGTCGGCGCCGACGTGCGCGACGCATTCATGGCCGCGGACCCCGCTGCGGGCACGGCATTCAAACCGCAGCGCGCAGGAAAATGGTTCGCCGACTTGTTCGCGCTCGCCCGCCAGCGCCTGGCGCGCAGTGGCGTGCGCCGGATTTACGGCGGCGGGCTGTGCACCTACCGCGACGCCGCGCGCTTTTATTCCTACCGGCGCGACAAGACCACCGGACGCATGGCGGCGCTGATCTGGCTGGAAGCGCCAAAATAGTCGGCACGCCACGGCGCGTCGTTTATAATGCGCGCCTTTCCGTAGCGTGTCTGATATGTCGGCGTAGTCATGTCCATCCTGGCCTGGATCATCGTCACCAGTTTAGTCGGCGGCCTCTTGAGCATTGCCGCTGCCGCCGTCTTCGCGCTCAACGCGCGCGCGGGTCACGTGCCCATCCTGATCAGCTACGCCGTCGGCGCCTTGCTCGGGGCGGTGTTTCTGGACATCCTGCCGCACGCCTTCACGATGTCCGGCAATCCCGAGCAGACGGCCGCCACCATACTGGCCGGCATCCTGCTCTTTTTCGTGCTCGAAAAACTGGTGCTATGGCGGCACTGCCACGTGGAAGATTGCGAAGCGCACGAGGCGCAGCCGGCGCAGCACGACCACGGCCGCAGCGGCATGATGATCATGGTCGGCGACACCTTCCACAATTTCGTCGACGGCATCCTGATCGCCGCGGCGTTTCTCACCGACGTGAAACTCGGGCTCGTCACCGCGATCGCCATCGTCGCCCACGAAATTCCACAGGAGGTCGGCGATTTCCTGGTGCTGCTGCATTCCGGTTACAGCAAGCGCGCCGCTTTCGCCTTCAACGCGCTGTCGAGCCTCGCCATGCTGGTGGGCGGCGTCATCGCTTATTTCGCGCTGCAGACCCTGCAGCAGACGATACCTTCGCTGCTCGCCCTTGCCGCCGCCAGCATGCTGTACGTGGCGGTCGCGGACCTGATCCCGGGACTGCACCGCCGGACCGAAATCCACGCGTCGCTGCAGCAGGTCGGCTTGATCTGCGCCGGCGTCGGCACCATCTGGGGCGTGGGCGTCTGGCTGCACTGACGCACACTGCGCTTTGGAACTCTGCGCGCAGCACCTTCGCGCGACTAATTCCCCACTCTGCTTGACACCCCTCAAGTCGCCACGCAGAATCATCGCATCCCCGCACGCTGCCCGCCATGGAACCAAACAATAATCTGCCGCCGGCGTCAGCACAGGCTTTGTTCGACGGGCTCAATCAGGCAAGCCGCAAGTTCGTCGACGACGTCATCGGGTCGCTGTCCGCGACGCAGCGCGCCGACAGCGCGGAAATTCTGCAGGCGCTGACCGCGAGCCTGCAGGCAGACGGCGGTCCCGGCGCCGAAATCCAGCAGCGCTACTACCGCCAGCATCTCGAACTGTGGACGAATCTCGCGCGCGCCGCTGACGGCGTGCCGCCGCCAGCGGCGGTCGCCGTGCCGGACAAAGCCGATCGCCGCTTTCATGCGCCGGAATGGCAGCAACTGCCCTATTTCGATTACGTGAAGCAGGCCTATCTCATCAACTCGCGCTGGCTGGCCGAACTGGTCGAAACCGCGCAGCTCGCGCCGGCCGCCAAGAACAAGCTGCGTTTTTTCACGCGCCAGATGATCGATGCAGCCGCACCCACCAATTTCGCGACGACCAATCCCGAAGTGATCAAGCTCGCCGCCGCTACCAACGGCGAAAGTCTTGCGCGTGGACTCGAACACCTGCGCGCCGACATCGAGAAAGGCCGCATCTCGATGAGCGACGAAGCGGCGTTCGAAATCGGCCGCAATATCGCAGTGACACCGGGCACGGTGATCTACGAAAACGAACTGATGCAGCTGATCCAGTACCAACCCACGACCGCGACGGTCTGCGCGCGCCCGCTGGTCATGGTCCCGCCGTGCATCAACAAGTACTATATCCTGGATTTGCAGCCCGCCAATTCGCTCGTGCGTTACGCGGTCGAACAGGGCCACACCGTATTCATGGTGTCGTGGCGCAACGTGCCGGCCGATATGGGGCACCTGACGTGGAACCAGTACCTGGAAGACGGCGTGATCAAAGCGATGAACGTCGCGCGCGATGTGTGCGCTGCCGCGCAGGTAAACGTGCTGGGGTTTTGTGTCGGCGGCACGCTGGTCGGCGCGGCACTCGCGGTGCTCGAAGCACAGGGCAACCAGGCGGCAGCGAGCGCGACGCTGCTCGCCGCCATGCTCGATTTCAGCGATCCCGGCGAACTGGCGGTGTTCATCGACGACGCTTATGTCGAGCAACGTGAAAAGGATTTCGCGCACGGCGGCGTATTGCGCGGCAAGGAACTCGCGCTGACGTTTTCGAGCCTGCGCGCCAACGATCTTATCTGGAGCTACGTAGTCAACAATTACCTGAAAGGCGGCACGCCCGACGCCTTCGACCTGCTTTACTGGAACAGCGACAGCACCAACCTGCCGGGCGCGATGTTCGTCTACTACGTGCGCAATACCTATCTCGAAAACAATCTGCGCACGCCCGGCAAGCTCACCATGTGCGGCGTGCCGGTCGATTTATCCAGCGTGGCACTGCCCGCCTACATACTGGCCACGCGCGAAGACCATATCGTGCCGTGGAAAACCGTCTATCAAAGCACGCAGTTGCTGGGCGGTGACAACAGGTTCGTGCTGGCCGCCAGCGGTCATATCGCAGGCGTGGTAAATCCGGCCGGCAAAAACCGCCGCAATTACTGGACCGCCGCGGCGCTGCCGCCGGATGCCGACGCGTGGCTGGACAACGCATCGTCCTGCGCGGGCAGCTGGTGGCCGGACTGGATAAACTGGCTGGGCGGGCACGCGGGCGACCAGGTGGCGGCACCGGCCTCGCCCGGCAATGAAAACTACCCGCCCATCGAGGTGGCGCCGGGGCGTTACGTGCGGGAGCGCTGTGAATAACAACACGGCGTGACTTCGTGATACGCTGGGTTTTCGGCAGCAGAATTTTTTCTTGGTGAGGAGAACACAGATGGCGCAACGCGTAGCGGTAGTCACCGGCGGCATGGGCGGATTGGGAGAAGCAATCTGCATCAAGCTGTCCAAAATGGGGTACAAGGTCGTCACCACCTACTCGCCCGGCAACACCAAGGCGAAGGAATGGCTGGCGGACATGAAAAAGAACGGCTACGACTGCCACGCGGCGCCTGCCGACGTCGCCGACTTTGACGCCTGCGCCAAGGCGATCAAGCAGATCGAAGCCGAAGTCGGCCCCATCGACGTGCTGGTCAACAATGCCGGCATCACGCGCGACATGACGTTCAAAAAAATGGGCAAGACCGACTGGGACGCGGTGATGCACACCAATCTCGACAGCGTGTTCAACATGACCAAGCCTGTTTGCGACGGCATGGTCGAGCGCGGCTGGGGACGCATCATCAACGTGTCCTCGGTAAACGGCCAGAAAGGCGCGTTCGGCCAGACCAATTATTCCGCAGCCAAGGCCGGCATGCACGGCTTCACCAAAGCGCTCTCGCTCGAAGTGGCGAAAAAAGGCGTGACCGTCAACACCATTTCGCCCGGTTACATCGGCACCAAGATGGTCATGGCGATCCCGCAGGAAGTCCTCGACTCCAAAATCATCCCGCAGATCCCCATCGGGCGGCTCGGCAAGCCGGAGGAAGTCGCGGGGCTGGTCGCCTACCTGTGCTCGGATGAAGCGGCGTTCGTCACTGGCGCCAACATCGCGATCAACGGCGGCCAGCACATGCAATAAACCGCCAAATCGGCAGCCGCACCGGACGCCGGGCTATAATGCAGCGATGCAGCATGGCCGGTCCGGCGATGTAAAAACGATGGACGGCGGCGATTTGCGAATTGTTGCCGGACACGATAATACTGCAACGCACACCAGAGGCCGGAGATGAGTGAAGCTATCAGAATAATCAAAAAATATCCGAATCGCCGCTTGTATGACACCACCACCAGCATCTACATCACGCTGGCAGACGTCAAAAAACTGGTGCTCGACAATATCGATTTCAAGATCGAGGACGCCAAGACCAAGGACGACCTCACGCGCAGCATCCTGCTGCAGATCATCCTCGAAGAAGAAGGCGGCGACGGCGTGCCGATGTTTTCGAGCGACGTGCTGTCCAAGATCATCCGGTTTTACGGCAATGCGATGCAGGGCATGATGGGCAATTACCTCGAAAAGAACATCCAGACCTTCATCGAAATCCAGAAAAAACTGCAGACGCAGTCGAGCGCGATGTACGGCGGCACCGCCGGGGTGCCCAATGCCGACGCGTGGAGCGAGTTTCTGAAAATGCAGGGCCCGGCGATCCAGGGCATGATGGGCAGCTACCTCGAGCAAAGCGCCAACGCCTTCCTCGAAATGCAGCAGCAAATGCAAAAGCAATCGCGTAATATGTTCGGCAAGTTCCCGTTCCCCAATTTCGTCGCGCCCAATCCGTTCGCGCAACCGCCACGCGCCGACGCGGCGCCTGCAGGCTCACCCCCAGACCAATCCCCCCCCAAGGATGAAGACGGCGACAAAAACAGCGGCTGATAGCAAACCACGAACGGCGTCAAAAACAGCGCCGGAAAAGCAGCGCCCACGGCGCCCCGCCGCCCCGAAAGTCGGTTTCGTTTCCCTCGGCTGTCCCAAAGCACTGGTTGATTCCGAGCGTATCCTGACGCAATTGCGCGCCGAGGGTTATCTCGTCGCGCCCAGCTATAAGGATGCTGATCTCGTCGTCGTCAATACCTGCGGCTTCATCGACAGCGCGGTCGAGGAGTCACTCGACGCGATCGGCGAAGCGCTGGCCGAAAACGGCAAGGTCATCGTCACCGGCTGCCTCGGCGCCAAGGGCAACGTGGTGAAGGACACTCACCCGCGCGTGCTTGCCGTCACCGGTCCGCATGCCACCGATGAAGTGATGCGCGCCATTCACGCGCACCTGCCACAACCGCCGGACCCGCACATCGACCTGATCCCGCCCCAGGGAATCAAACTCACGCCGCGGCATTACGCTTACCTGAAAATCGCCGAAGGCTGCAATCACCGCTGCACGTTCTGCATCATTCCGTCGATGCGCGGCGATCTCGTCAGCCGCCCGGTCGGCGACGTGATGCAGGAAGCGGCCAACCTGGTCAAAGCCGGCGTAAAGGAACTGCTGGTGATCTCGCAGGACACCAGCGCCTATGGCGTAGACGTCAAATACCGCACCGGCTTCTGGGGCGGCCGTCCGCTCAAGACCCGCATGACCGAACTGGCAGTGGCGCTCGGCGAACTGGGCGTCTGGGTGCGCCTGCATTACGTCTACCCGTACCCGCACGTCGATGAAGTCATTCCGCTCATGGCCGAGGGAAAAATCCTGCCCTACCTCGACGTGCCGTTCCAGCACGCAAGCCCGCGCATCCTCAAAGCGATGAAGCGCCCGGCCAGTTCCGAAAACAACCTGGCGCGCATCAAGCGTTGGCGCGAGATCTGCCCCGACATCACGATCCGCAGCACCTTCATCGTCGGCTTTCCCGGCGAAACCGACGACGAGTTCGAGCAATTGCTGGAATTCATGCAGGAAGCACAGCTGGACCGCGTCGGCTGTTTCACTTATTCCGCAGTGGAGGGCGCAACCGCCAATGCGCTGCCCAACCACGTGCCGGCAGCAATCAAGGAAGAACGCAAGGCACGGTTCATGGCCGTGCAGGCGGCCATCAGCGCTGAGCGCCTCAAACGCAAGGTCGGCAGGACCATGCTCGTATTGATCGACCAGGCCGACGGCAAAAACGTCGTCGCACGCAGCCCGGCCGACGCGCCGGAAATCGATGGCGTCGTGCATATCAAGGCCTCACCGCAGCTCAAGCCCGGCGAATTTGCCACGGTGCGTATCACGCGCTCCGACCAGCACGATTTGTGGGCCGAGCTCGCGTAGGTTTGCCGGCGCACATCCGCCACCCTCCGCACGGCTGATAAAATCCCGCGATGTGGCAAAAACTCCGTAACTGGGCACGCCTGCTCAAAGCGGAGACGCTGGTGCTGTGGTTCTGCTGCAGACATCCACGCACGCCGTTTGCCGCCAAGATACTCGCTACGGTGGTCGTCGCCTACGCGCTCTCGCCGATCGACCTGATTCCGGATTTCATTCCGGTCATCGGTTATCTCGACGACGTGATCCTGGTGCCGATCGGGATTTATTTCGCGCTGAAGCTGATTCCGCAGCCCGTGATCGACGAATGCCGCCTGCAGGCGCGCGACTGGCTCAACACGCAGCATGCGAAGTTGCGCAACCACATCGCCGCCGCCGTCATCGTCGTTATATGGCTGGCCGCACTGTGGTGGGGGTGGAACTGGTTCAGCGCACGCGGCTGAATTTATCCGCGCTGGAAAAACGCGATCACATCCTCAACGTCGCGCGTGCCTTTCATGGTCGGCAGGCTCCTCAGTATGCGCTTGCCGTAACCTTTGCTGAACAGGCGCGGATCGCAGATCATCAACACGCCGCGATCGCTTTC
>Ga0114978_10003533_pt1 | contig 12770 bp, 5 predicted proteins | sample S_140212_EF_Meta_FD_87027 | JGI IMG/M metagenome (GOLD analysis project Ga0114978, IMG submission 87027) | Freshwater microbial communities from Lake Simoncouche, Canada to study carbon cycling - S_140212_EF_MetaG | ecosystem: Environmental > Aquatic > Freshwater > Lake | place: Lake...
AAGCATCCGGTGTGGTTTACTGGATGGGCGTTGATAAGTTCTATTCCTATGATGGTCGTATCAATACACTGAACTGCGACCTGCGTAAGTTCATCTACCAAGACATTAACTTGGGTCAAGGCCAGCAAGTATTTGCCAGTACCAACGAAGGCTTTAACGAAGTCTGGTGGTTCTATTGTTCTGCTAATAGCACAACGATTGACCGCTACGTCATCTATAACTATGTAGAAGCCAACCCAGCCGGTGGTAAAGGTATCTGGTACTACGGCACTATGGCACGAACAGCATGGCTTGATTCTGGTTTAAGGGATTACCCTATTTCCGCTAACGTATTGAACGTCAGCACATCTACAAGCAACATTTTGAACCAAGAATATGGTTTAGATAATAATGAAACTGGCACTCCAGTGGGTATTGATTCTTACATCTCTTCATGTGAGTTTGACATTGATGATGGTGACAAGTTTGGCTTTGTCTGGAGGATGTTGCCTGACTTGACGTTTTCTGGCTCGGATGCTTCTCCTACGCCCGAAGTTGTTTACACGCTGTATCCAATGCAGAACTCAGGTTCAGGCACTGGCACGGCTGTAACAGGTAATGTGGATAAATTAACGGGCGCGTCTTATACGGTTACTGAAGGCTTTACTGGTCAGATTAACACCCGTGTGCGTGGCCGTCAGCTTATCTTAAAGGTTGGCTCTACCAATTTGGGAACAGCATGGCAGTTGGGTTCTACCCGTATTGACATCAGACCGGACGGCAGACGATGAGCTACATCATTACGTCTGAGTATGAGTTAAACAAGGTAGCCGCACCTAACTTGCCGTTGGCTCCACAAGAGTATGACGCTCAATACATTGACCAGTTAAACAATGTTTTACGTCTGTATTTCAACAGGCTAGATGCGTTAACTACGCAGTTGACAGCCTCTGGCGTAGTGCCTCCTTTGACTAACTACACAGTAGCTACGCTACCCAGTGCAGTCACTTCAGGCAAAGGTGCAAGAGCTTTTGTAACAGATGCTTTAGGCCCAACATTTGGGGCTACCGTTGTGACTGGTGGAGTGGTGGCTGTGCCTGTTTACTCTGATGGTACGAATTGGAAAGTTGGATAATGGCAATTTCAGACCAAGACATATTTAATTGGTTTTTGGCTAATCCCAATGCGGATGACGCTACTGTTGCCGCTACGATGGATCAGTTTAAACTGACTCCAGCAGATATTGCTCGTGCTACTGGTACTAATTTATCTAATGTTCAGTCTAGATACGAAGCTGTTGCACCTCAAACTGGCATAGTTACTATTCCAAATACTGGAGTAGATACTACAAATATTAGTGGAGGTATCAGTACTTTAGTAACTCCAATCCCAGTTACCCCAGCTATCACATCTGTCTCACCAGTTGTAACCCCAGTTGTAACTTCAGTCCCAACTCCAGTTGCAATCCCAGTTACTCCAGCTATTACATCTGTTACTCCAGTTGTAACTCCAGATGTAACTGTAGTTCCAACTCCAATCGTTACAGTTGTTACTCCTACGTCTGAGACAATACCTTTTAATTATGAAAGTGTGTATGACGCTTTTGGCGGGAAAGATGCTACCAATGCTTTGATTGCACAGATTAAAGCTATGGGGTTATCTGATAGTGATATTGCTGGTCTTTTTGCCCCGTATCAAAAAACAACAGCTATTGCTCCAGTAGTTACGCCTGTTGTTTCTCCTGTACCTGTTCCAGAGGTAAGTCCGACACCAGTAGTGACTCCTGTAGTTATACCTGCGGTTACTCCTATAGTCACACCAGCAGTCTCAGTTACACCCATAGTTACACCAACTCCTGTTGTTGATTCCTTAGTAACAACTGCATCACCAACAGTAGTTCCTATTGACACACTTGCTGTTGCAGGTAGTGGTGGGAATGTACTTAACATCCCCGGATATGGTGAACTTAATTCTTCTACCCTTAATTCATGGGAGCCTTGGCGCTTAACCATGCTGGGTATTACTAAGAATGCCGATGGTACTTTTAGCTATGGCGGAGGCCCAGCTTGGGAAACTACTGTAGGAACAACTAATAGAAATCTGTACGACCAGATCAATAGCATCTCTAATCTTCAAGGGATGAGTGGTCTGTTTACTGGTGGCGCATTAGGAAAAGATGATGGTGGTTTAGGATCGAAAGAAGCTGTTCTGTGGGACTTTGCTAATAAGTTATCTGGTCAAGGTGTTACCAGTCTTTCCGACATTGGTAGACGCATGGTTACAAGAACCATTTCGACTGAACAGGGCGATCAAACTGTAGAAGAAGAAGAGATTTACAACAAGTTAACTGGTAAACCTCTTAACATTCAAGGTACTACATTAGGTGGTAATCAAACTAACTATGGGTTTACTTTTACCAATACTGGGTTGGCTATTCCAACTACCACAGGTACTAAAAGTGATTGGGTAGATTTCACGCAGAACGTTTTACCTATGGTACTGACGGCAGTTTCTGTCATGTACCCAGCGGCGGCTCCTTATATTCAATCTTATAACGCTGCCAAAGCTGCGGCAAATGGTCAGTGGGCGGCGGCGGCTTTTAGTGGATTGTCTGCGGCTTCTGGATTTTCTGGACAAATTAAAGATCAAATTGATGCACTGGCTAATGCAGGTAAATTTGCCGAGGCAGAACAGTTATTTAACGATAGCTGGTTAGCTCAGAATGCTGGTACTTTGAACACAGCTAAAGGCGTAGCTTCATTAGTAAATGCTGTTGATACTAAAAACGTAGCAGGTGCTATCAATGCAGGTATGAACCTAGCAGGAGCAACACTACCACCAGAAGTTCGTACTGCTGTTAACTGGGCTAACTTAGGTAAAGCCATAATTGACAATGATTATGCAGGCATGGCTTCTGCGGCCAGTGCTCTTACTGGTAGTAGTAATTTAAAGGTAGCGGCATCGGCGGCTAACTTTGTAAAAGCATTAGACATATTTACAAAGACTGGTAATACAGCAGGATTGATTAGTGCTGGTAATTCCTTTGGTGACACCATTAAAAGTTTGCCAACATCTACTGGCACCGACGTTGTTACCACTCTTCAAGATTCTGGTTTAACAGAAGGACAAAATTTATCTGTAGCTGAGCAAAGAGCAAACGCATTAACAACAATTTACGATTACAACAGTGACTCTGAAAACCTTGGTGTAAATTTAATTAGTCCTACGCAACTTGCGTCAGGTGATGGATATACAGGTGGATTACCTAAACCAGAATTTAAACCAAACCAAGTTAATATTGATACTGCAACTGGTAAAGCATTTTTTACTACTATTGATACTTCAGGTGTAACAAAAAATATACCAGTAGTTATTGATGGTAAAACAGGACAACTATTAACTTCATCAGAAAATGCTGCATCATTAAATAAAGCATTAGCAGATATTCCACGCCTATCATTTAGTTCTGAATTAATGAGGGCTTTGCAGGTATTAAATCCTGCTATTGGTGATAGAACAATTATTCCTACAAGTTCTATTGTTACTCAGGCAGAGTTAGATGCTTTGCTTGGTAAAGAAGTAATAGATGTTACTGCTAAAGATATAACTAGCACAGATACAACAAAGACAACTAAATCACCATTTGCTTCTGTCGCTGATGTAATCAGAACATTTGGTAGTCTTGATGTTGCAGAAACTGCAATGGGTATTGATGCTTTAATGAAGATTCCCGGCGTTCAAGATGCAATGAATGCTGGATATATTAGAGATTTAGAAGAAGCACTTAAACTAGATCCTTCAAGGACTGAATTACTTGAGGAATATAAACGGATAACTGGTAAAGACTTTACTCCTAATGTGACTGATATGGGTACAGTTACTATTGTTGGCACAAGAATAACCCCATCTCCAGTAGTATCTACAATAGTATCTCCAATTCCATTATTTCAAGATGCAGATGGTAACTATGTTACGGCTGATGATTTAAGTTTACTGACATCAAAGAAAACTTCAGTAAGTCCTTCTCTTAATGTCAGCACATATCCTAGTGTTTCTGTATCGCCTTCGGTATCTACTACGCCAAAAGTTACAACGGTACTTTTTTATGATGCTGATGGTAATCCAGTTACACCAGATGATTTAGAAAAGATTACACAGAAACCTACTCCAAGTCCTTCTGTGTCTGCGTCAGTCTCAGTGACTCCAACGGTAACTCCTTCTGTGTCCGTAACACCCACAGTAACTCCGTCTGTTTCACCTACTGTTTCTGTATCTCCATCTGTAGAACCTACGGTTACGCCTAGTGTTTCCGTATCTCCAACGGTCAGCCCAAGCGTTTCGGTTAGCCCATCCGTGTCTCCATCGGTTAGTACTAGCGTATCGGTTAGTCCATCAGTTGAGCCATCGGTAAGTGTCTCTCCGTCAGTAAGTGTTAGCGTATCCCCATCGGTAAGTACATCGCCCAGTGTTTCAGTGTCGCCGTCTGTTAGCACATCCCCATCGGTGAGTACATCGCCGTCAGTAAGCGTTTCACCGTCTGTTAGCACATCACCGTCGGTAAGTGTTTCGCCTTCCGTAAGTACATCCCCATCGGTCAGTGTTTCACCATCTGTTAGTACATCACCTTCAGTAAGTGTTTCTCCATCGGTAAGTACATCGCCTTCCGTAAGTACATCCCCATCGGTCAGTGTTTCACCATCTGTTAGTACATCACCTTCAGTAAGTGTTTCTCCATCGGTAAGTACATCGCCTTCCGTAAGTGTTTCCCCATCTGTCAGTACATCTCCGTCAGTCAGTGTCTCACCATCGGTTAGTACATCTCCGTCTGTAAGCACATCTCCATCGGTTAGTGTTTCACCATCAGTTAGTGTTTCTGTTAGCCCATCGGTTAGTCCATCGGTTAGTGTTACGCCAACGGTAACACCATCGGTTTCTATAACACCTACTGTTACTCCTTCGGTGTCTATTACTCCGACTGTTACACCAAGTGTTTCTGTTACACCAACGCCAAGTATTACACCTAGCATTACGCCTAGTATTACGCCTACGGTCACACCGACCCCAAGTATTACCCCAACTCCAAGTATTACGCCAAGCGTTAGTCCAACGCCTAGCATTACGCCAACGGTATCAATAAGAATTAGTCTGACACCTACTAAGTCTGTTGAGCCGTTCACAATGCCGCAAGCACAGAACATTGCTGCTGCTTTTGGCCTGCCTCAACTGGCAAATGTCTTCTACTATGGCAAAGAGTTTGGCTCTAAGAAACAAAAGCTGGACAAAAAAGGTGAGCTAGAAGATGAAGACTACCGCGCTCTCAGTGTGACCAAAGCGGGAGCGGAGGGCGAAATGTTAGAAGACATTGCCCAAGAGAAGAAAAACAACGAAAATAACGCCAATGACGCATTGGATTTAATCCTTGGGAAATCTAGTGACTCAATGTCGTTAGACGACTTAATTAATATTGTGAAGGGTGGCTGAGATGGCTGGTTACTACAACGAAATTACTGGTGAATATATTGATCTTGGGGGTACAGACCCTACTGGTCTAGATACAGGATCCACTCCCGGGTATAACCAACTAGATAACACATCTGGTACCAACATTGATTCAATGGCCGGTTATACATTTAAAGACGGAGTATGGACTTCTCCACAGGGATTAACCTACGACACCAGAACTAATACTGGCTCTTTAGCAGACATGTTTACAAAGGGTGGAATTGGGAGTATGTTGGGTGTTGCAGGAGCCGCTGGTCTAGCTCAACAACTACTAGGTGGTGGTAGTAGCAGTGGTTATGCAGGCTACCAAGGTGGTATTCCTAAGTACACTGGTGAAAGACGGCAGTATGCAGTCCCATTAACTTCGGCTCCTTACACGACTAAGTTAAGCGATCAGGATGTCAAGAACTATTTAACCCGTCCAAACATGACAGAGGCTATGGTTGCTCGCGGTATGAATGAATATGGCATTAGCCCAGAGCGGGTAGCTGGAATTCTTAATCTTCCTGCGGCAACCGTTCAGTCTAAATATCAAGAAGCTCTTGGCCCTAACTATATGGCTCGCCGCCCCGGTTCTGGTGGTGTGACTTACTTTAGCCCCATGCAATACAAACCTGTTACGGCTAATACAGCGACTAACACAGCGGCTAACACAGCAGTAGTTACCCCTCCGGCAAATACTACCGTTGTACCCCCAACAAATGTTGAAGACACTTCTTACAAAGTATTTGCTAATGGCGGTATAGCTAGTTTGGGAGGGTATTCAGATGGTGGACAACTACTCCGTGGCCCCGGTGATGGTGTATCTGATGACATCCCTGCAACCATTGGTGACAAGCAACCCGCCCGTCTTGCTGACGGTGAGTTTGTTGTACCTGCTCGTATCGTTTCTGAACTTGGTAATGGCTCGACGGAGGCGGGAGCACGTAAACTCTACGCCATGATGGATCGCATTAAAGCTAGCCGCGCCAAGGCAAAAAACATTGCAGCCAATACCAAGGCTGATAAACATCTTCCCGCTTAAGGAATAACATGGCTACCTCATACCCTTCTCCCGGCACCTCTTCCCAATCAACTCTATCTGACTGGGCTGGTGGTTATGTAACGGACATGCTTGGAAAAGCTCAGGCTATTTCCGAGCAGCCCTATCAGGTTTACCAAGGCCCAATGACGGCTGGTGAGTCTGGTCTTCAGAATAAAGTATTTCAAGGTCTTGGAAGTCTTAACTTTCCTAGTCAGCTTGGTAATACGTTTAGTTCTGCTGGCGCTTATCAACCTCCAATGATGGGTCAGAATGCGTATGCTCCCGGTGCTATTGGTACTGGTGCCGGTGCTCCTATGGGTGCTCCTATGGGTGGTACTTTGGGTGATGGTGGTAACGCTCCATCTCAGCCTACAGGTATTGCTTCTCAATACATGAATCCGTATTTGCAGTCTGTATTAACACCACAGTTAGAAGAACTGCGCCGCCAGTCACAGATTAATCTTCAGCCTAGCATGGCTAAGATGACCCAAGCCGGCGGTTATGGTGGTGGCCGTCAGGCTATTATGGAATCTGAAGCTAACCGTAATTTGTTGCAAGCACAGAACCAAGCTATCGGCACTGGGTACTCTAATGCCTACGATAAAGCTATGGGTCAGTTCAATACTGAGCAGGGTCAAGCTAAGACACTGGCTGACATTATGGGTCAAGCTGGCGCACAACAGCGCGGTATTGAGCAAGAAGGTATTACTGCTGACTACAACGAGTTCTTGGCTCAGCGTGACTACCCAATGAAGCAGACTCAATATTTACAGTCTATGCTTCAAGGTCTACCGATCTCTACTGTTTCTACCACTCCCGCTTCACAGACAGGTTTGGGTGCGTTGCAGTCTACAGTGGGTACGTTAGGATCTACATACGACTTGCTCAAGAAACTTAAAGTTATCGACTAAGGATAAGACATGAATCTCGTTCAAATACAAGAGCGTCTAAAGGATCTACCTACACAGGCAATCATGTCCTATGCCAATGGAATGAACCCTGAAGTTCCTCCTTACTTGGCTTTAGGTGAGTTGAACCGCCGCAAACAGATGGAGCAGAAATCTGCTCAAGCTCCCACTGGTACTGTCAAAGACAACATTGAACAGCAGATGTCTACCATGCAGATGCAAGCGGCTAAGCAAAGACAGATGGCTCAGCAGATGGCACAGCAAGGTGCTCAAGCTCAGATGCCTGTTCCGCCCGGTGTGCCTGAGCCACAGATGCAAGCTCAACCAGAAGACTCTGGAGTGGCAACGTTGCCAACCGGAGAGATGAACTTTGGCTCTGGCGGTATTATTTCTTTTGCTACTGGCGACTTAGTTGATGAAGCTAAAGCTGCGGCTAAAGCTGCTAAAGAAAAGCTTTATACCTATGGTTTGCGTCAACGTCAGCAAGATCCAGAAGGATATGCGGCGGCTCAAGCTGAAGCTGCTATTGCAGAAGATAATATGGTCAAAGCCCAAAGATCTAGTCCTGAGACTGGCCCTGCGGGTGCAATGGGTAAGAGCATGATTCAACCTATGGCTCCTCCTGTGGCTGTGCAACCACCACCTCCACCTCCTGCACCACCTCCACCTCCTGCTCCTAAGCCAGAGGTAAGAAACATTCCACCCGGCGGAATAGCTAATGTTGTTCCTCAAAAAGTGATGCAACAAAATGTACCTATTGCACCGCAACAACCGCAAGAACCTTCGGCACCCGCATCTCCTTTGCTTGACATTCTTAAGACAAAGATTGCTGAGCCTACGCCAACGCTTCCAGACTATGAAGCTGAACGTGCTGCTGCTGCCGTTAAAAATCCTTTGTTAGCTATGCAACAGGGTAAGAAGATTGAAGAAGGCATCGCAGGTCTGCGTCAAGGCTACGACAAACAGCAAGCGGCATTTGATAGAGCAGAGCAGGAACGTGCTCGTGCTTCTTTGTGGCAAGGTTTAATCGAGGGTGGTGAGTCTACTCGTGGTATCCGTGGTCGTGGATTAGCTGGTCTAGGTACTGGCGCTGGTAAGTCTTTCCTAACTTCTATGGAAGGTGCCCGTTCCCGCGAGTTGGCTCAGCAAGACTTGGTAACACAGCGTAACTTTAATCTTACTAAGATGGAAAGTGAACTTGAGAACGCCCGTATTGCTGAGGCAAAGGGTGACTTTAATACTGCATACGGTCACAAGCTGAAAGCTGCTGAGTTCAAACAGAACGCTGCTAAAGATACCAATCAGTTGCTTGGTCAAGGTGCTCAGATTGAAAGTGCTGATAACCGTGAAGTTATGCGCCTGCGTAATGAAAGAGAACTGGCCGATCTTCGGTTTAAATACGAGAAAGAACTTAAAGGCATTCCTCAAGCACAACGTGCTACCTTTGAAGAACAGTATGTTGCAGAAGCTGTTAGACGAGGTATGCCTAGACTGGATGCTATGCGTGAGGCTAAGACACTTGGCGTTGAGGCCAAAGGTCAGCTTACCTATGGCCAAGCTGCGGATGATGTGGACAATTTCTTGAAAAGCACTCAAGGCATGACTTATATTGCAGGCTTAAACAAAGCTGCAAAAGAAAAGAATCAACCTATGCCTGATGCGTTTAGTATTCGTAAGAATCTTATTGACCAACAGATGCAACAGTCGGGTAGCAAGAACGCACCTAAGAGTGATTTACTTAAAGCGGCAGATGCAATTGTTGGAGCAAAGTAATGGCAACAGCAGAACAGTATGCAGAATGGTTAGTACAGAACCAAGATAAAAAGGGCACACCTGATTTTGATACGGTTGCCTCCGCATACCGTTCGCTTAGATCTGCTCCACAACCTACTGCTCCTTCCAGAGAAAGAACATACGGAGAAGCCGCCAAAGACATTGGTGCTGGTGTCATTGGTGGTATTGGATCTTTAGTTCAACTGCCCGGCCAGCTTTATGGCTTAGCTACTGGTAACTTTAATAAGACTGGTGCTTTGGGTGCTGGCGAGGAGATCTCTAAGTTTGCTGAAGAGATGAAGTCTGCTGGCCTCAAAGCTCGTGAGGCTGAGCGGGCTAGGAAAGTTGCTGAGTCTGCACAGCAAGGACAGTTTCAAGCGTTTGGTACTGCACTTGGTGAGACTGTCAAAGATCCCGGATTGTTGTTGTCTTTTATTGCAGAGCAAGCTCCTCAATTGCTAATTCCATTTGGTGCTGCCCGTAGTGTAGGTATGGCGGCTAAAGGTCTCGGTGCGGCTGAAGCTGCGGCTGGTAAGGCTGCGGTTTCTGGAGCGGTGGGTGCTGGCGCGGTACAGCAAGGTGCTGACGTAGGTGCTGGTGCATACGAGAACATCTACAAAGAACTTAAGAGTAAAGGTGCTACAGATACCGAGGCTGCTCAGGGTGCTTTGACTTTAGCGCGTCAAGCTGGTGCCGCCGCAGGTACTATTTCTTTACTGGCTCAACGTCTACCCGGTGCTCGTCAGCTTGAGGAAGCTTTGGCTGGTGTTCCCGGTAAGGGAGCGGCTGGTCTTGGTGGCAGATTAAAAACTGCTGGCGGTGCTGCTCTTGGTGAAACCATTGGTGAGATACCTGAAGAGGTCGGTGGTAAGTTTGTTCAGAACTTGGCTATGAGACAGGTTAAACCTGAGCAAAGTTTGACTGAAGGTTTAGGTGAAGCTGCGGCTATGGCCACTATTGGTGGCGTAGGTTTGGGTGGTGCGGCTGGTTTAGCTCGCCGTCCTGCTGCTCCTGAAGTAAAGCCAGAGACAACTCCGTTTGATGTAACAAAGTTACCACCTGAGATTCTTACTAGGATTGAAGAGATCACTGGTGTTAAACAACAACCTCAAGAACAGCAACCTATGCTGTCTGCTGAAGAGGCTGGTCGTCAGCGTATCAATATGCTTCAACAGAAAGTTGATGCTGAGTCTCAAGCTCTTTCTACTGCATTACCTGAATCACCACAAGAAAAGGCCGCTCGCGCTGCGGCACCTCCCGCGACACAGCCTAGCTTGAATGAGCAGATGCCTCAAGCTACACCTCTTGCAGAGTTGGAGGCTAAGCAAGCTGAGATTGATCGCCTGCGTTTAGAGGCAGGACTTCCTACTGGTGCGTCCTCTAAGACTCCGGGCGTACAGCCTACCACGCCCGTGGTGGAAGAGACACCTACGCCCAAGATTGTGGACAACCGTCCCCTTGAAGAACGTGCTGCAAAGAACCGTTTATTGGTCATGCAGAACATGCTTCAGAACCAAGGCGGTGATCCTAATAGCTTGGCTATTGTTCCTCACCCTACAGTTGATGGTAAGTTTGCTATCCAGTCTTTGGACGTTCCAGTCAAGCTGACTAAGAACCTGCCTGAGACTGCAATCAATAAACCTGAGTCTCCAGTTGTTATTGATCCTGTCAACGCATACATGGAGATTGCTCGCCGTACTAATACGCCTGCGTCTATGCGTTTGGTTAAAGACTTTGAGGCTGGCATTGTTACCCGTGAAGATGTAGAAGCTGCTATTGCCGCCGAACAAAAAGCCGGACAGCCTTTACCTTTGAACTACAAAGGTAACGGTGAGCCTTGGTTCATTGCGCCTGATACATACAAGCCACGAGGTGATCGTGAAGTTCCACCTATTTCTGACTATGTAAAACCTCCAGAAGTAGAAGCTCCTCCTCCGCCAGAACCTCCAATAATTACAAAGAATGAGATGCCTAAAACTCTTGAGGAGTTTAGACAGCGAGTTCCTGTGGCTAAGGACAATCCAGAATATAGAGATGCTAATAATCAAGGTAGCTTTACAAAGTTGGCTGATGCTATGGCCAAGAGTACCAATCCAATTATTAAAAGAGTTGGTGAACTTAGTCAGAATGTTGCAGGTCAAGTTAAGCTTCACAAACCCGGCGGTCTTTCTAACAGAAGCTGGGTAGGTCAGTACACTTACACAGACCACTCTATTAAGATGCGTCCTTCTCACGCTGGTGATGAGTGGACTAATGCACATGAGGCAACCCATGCTTTAACAGCGTTAGCTCAACGTTTCCCAACCAATGCACAAAAGCCACACGTTGAACAAATTCAAAAGTTATTTGACCATGTAAAGAAGGAACTAAACCGCAAAGGTTATGGCTGGGGTAGAAAGTATTCTAAGCAAGTCTATGGTTTGTCTGATGTAGTAGAGTTTACTGCTGAAGCAATGAGTAACCCTGAGTTTCAATACATGCTGATGCAAGTCCCATATCAGGGTAAGAAGTCTGCATGGACTAAGTTTGTAGAAGAAGTTGCCGCCATTCTTGGCATCAAAGATACTAATGCTTTGACTGAAGTCATGAACTTGGTGGACAAGATCTCTCAACAGAAACCTTCTAAGTTTATTAGAAATCCTGTTAAGGGAGAAATAGGTGCCGAGGAACAGCCATCTAAGATAGAACAGGTTAAGCAGAAGGTCTCTACTGCCCTACAGAAACAAAAGCCCCTTGCGCCTGAAGTGATGGCTGGTGTAAACCAACAGTTTACAGATGCAGCTAACCGTGTCTTCAAGCCACAGACCAGAACGATTGTCGAGAAGATCTCTGACATGCAGGATCGTTTCTGGCAGCGTCTGGCTCAGGGTATTGCTGACCAGTACCGCACGATCAAAGACTACTCTCCCGTAGGCTACATGCAAGCCCGTTTATCTAAGAGTGTTGACGGTGCTTTAGAAGGTATCTTATTTAACGGTCATGTCTTTAATGATGGCGGTGCGTTGAACATTAAAGGCAACACCAAAGGTCTCATCGAAACGCTCAAGCCTGTCGGCTCTGAGGTGGATCGTTACCAGATGTGGGTTGCACTGAACCGTGAATTTAACCTGCCAGAACCAAAACGTTCACGTAGCGATGACATGGACTACATGGTAGCCAATCGTAAGCAGTTGTCTGAAGGAACTATTAACGGCAAACCTCGTGCTGAAGTCTATGCTGCTGTCCTTAAAGATATGAATAATCTAAACCGTTCCGTCTTGGATGTGGCTTTAGATCAAGGTTTGATTGACAAGTTTAGTTACGACAACTTTGTCAATGACATTTACTACATTCCTTTCTATCGCCAGATGGAAAACGGTGATCTTCAAGGCGCTCAGACATCAGCAGGTCTGACCCGTCAGCAGTTTTCCAAAGCTTTAAAAGGCGGAGGAGAGCGTCCTTTCGGTGACTTGATGGAGAATACTCTGCGTAACTGGAGTCACATCCTGTCTGCGTCGATGAAGAACCAAGCCGCCGTAACAACTGTCAAAGATGCTGAGAAGCTAGATGCCGTAGAGCGAGCTACAGAAGCCGGCCCAGATACC
>Ga0114978_10003538_pt1 | contig 12761 bp, 13 predicted proteins | sample S_140212_EF_Meta_FD_87027 | JGI IMG/M metagenome (GOLD analysis project Ga0114978, IMG submission 87027) | Freshwater microbial communities from Lake Simoncouche, Canada to study carbon cycling - S_140212_EF_MetaG | ecosystem: Environmental > Aquatic > Freshwater > Lake | place: Lake...
AGCACTGAGCGGCGGGTGTCGATCGGTGCGGCGTCGAACGCGATGCGGAAGTCACCCGCGCCGAGCATCGACGAGAGCCTGGATGTCTTACCGATCAGTGCTGCGTTTCTTCTGTAATGCGAGCGCACAGGCCAGCGCCCCGAGGAGTGTGCCGATGCCAAGACATACGCGCCAGAAGACGTTGTTTGCTGCGCTCGTCGGATCGATGGCATTGAACAAGAAGTTTGCCGCCCAGAAGATCGGGGCCAGGATCGCGGCGATCACGGCCCCCAGGCCGATCCGGGGGACGAGGTGCTCGACGTGACTGATCACCCCGATAGTCAACAGCACCCACCCCACGCCAGCTAGGACCAACGGGCCGCGGCCGGGGACACTGGCCAGCCCCATCCGGCCGATGCCGAAGGCGATGAGCCCGATCGCTCCGGTGATCAGGGACAAGAATGAGGCGTGCACCGTGACTCGCAATTGCCACGGTGAGCCCGCAGCGTACTCCGCGAGGGTGGTCTTCATCTGACCTTCCTTGTGCACCGCGACCATCGCCAATCCGAAACCTCCAAGCACCCACCCAGGACCGTTGAACCAGAGTGGACTCATGTTGAAGACGCTCAGTAGATTGCCGACGCTAAGGAGGATCGCGCCGAGGCACATGAGGACCACCGCACTGCGCCCGATCCGGAAACTGAGGTGATCAACGTGCAACACCAACGCAATCACCACCAGCACAACGCCCACGAACGCGAGCGCTGAACCCACCTGAGATTGGTGAGGTGTGCCAACGATGTTCGAACCCAGCAGGCGACCGACACCATAAAGGCCGAGCCCGATGGTCGCGAGGAGGAGCACCGTCGTCGAGGCGTGAATGCGCTCGGTTTCAAAACGTCGTGCCCGGGGGTTAAGCGTTGACGCGGCCACTATCGACATTCCTCTCTCTGTCCATGTCGCTGGGCCGGATGACCAAGTCGCGCAATCCTTCCCCAAATTGAGGGGCCTGTACACCTTCTCGGTTCTCCGGTGGTGATTCCCATGTCCCCCAACCACGACGACCCCCGGAAACCTCGCATTTCCAGGGGTCCCGCACGTTCAGCGCGTGACCTAGCCCACGATCCAAGGCCGCGATGGTTCGTGAGGATGTCCTTGCGATCTCGATAGTTGCTGTCCTGCAGGGCTGGTCGGCGCGGGGTGCCCGACCGTTTTCGACCCCCTTGGGCTTACGGGGCTATCGACGACACATGACGCTTCCGAGGTCGAGTTTGCAGAACCGATCGCCCTTTGCGAACGCTTCGCGCGAGGCCAACCAACCTTCGTGGAGGAAATCGTGTCGACCCCTGAATCACGCACGGCGACCATCGGCGAGGTACTGCTGGGGCCACTCGGAGGCCCACTACGGCGCATCCGTACGCCACGGAGCGGCCTGCTATCGGCACTTAGGCGCGTCCCCGCCTGCTGGCGCTATGGTCACGATCATGAACAACGGGGGTTGGGTCGTTGGCTGGTTCACGCTGACGTTCATCAACTCGTCGATCGCGCAGTCAAAGAATCGCAGCGGCATCCTGTGGTGGTTCATCTCGCTGTTCTTAGGCCCGATCGCGACCGTCATCCTGGCCGTTATCCCGGCAGAGCCACCTCGCACCACGACCTGATCGGCTTCTCACAGGCGATGCGGAACGGCGCTTATGGGCGGCGAGTACGCCTGCCGCGCAGCCAGATCACGACCCCAATGAACAGAAGCAGCGCGCCGATGAGGAGTCCGATCCTGGCCGCCCATCCCCACCAGTAGAAGGTGGGGTAGCAGGACACGGGCAACGCTTCCCTGAGCGGCCCCCATGCGTCACCGCAGTTCGTCTCGTCGGTGTCGCCAGGGGAAAAGGCGGTCAGCGGGTGCGTACCGACCCAGAGACTGGCGAGGCTGACCACGGCGCCCGCGAGCAGCCAGCGACCCGGTCTGCGACCCGTGACGACCGTGCCCCCGGCGTTGGCCATGCGAGTCAGCATGTCGGATATTGCGCGGACAAGCGACCAAGACGGCCCACCCTCCGAGGCGAGGCGAGGCGAGGCGAGGGGGCCGCGACTTGCTGAGCGTCAGAGCGGCGGGAGCGCGATTCCGGTCTCCGCGTGGCAGTCGTCGCCACGAGGGTTCTCGTAGAGCTACTGCTGGTGGAGTTGCGCGCCGGTCCATGACGGCACTTCTGCTCGTCGCGGATTCCGCCGGGTCAACTGTCTGACTCGGTCGCGAGCGCCCTGTGAGCGGCCTGGCGGAGATCGAGCGGGGTCAAGGCCGACGGACGGTGGGAGAGCACCTACAGCGGCTCGGCATCGATGGAACTGCTCGACGACCTGCGGGACGCGCCCGCTGCCGGGGTCAGACTGGGACTGCGGTGACCAGGACGTTGGCTTGGTACCCGCCGCGCGCCCGGTCGTAGACGCCGCCGCAGGAGATGAGCGACAGCACTCTTCCACCGGACCGGGCGAAGATGTCCTCAAGGGGAACGGCTTGCTTGTCGAGGACCTCGCGCGCCACGACGCGGTAGTCGACGCGACTGCCGTCGGCCAGCGTCACCCGGATCGGGTCACCTACGCTCAGCGCTCCAAGCGCGTAGAGCGCCCCGCGCCCCTGGCCGCGGCCGTCGCGGTGCCCGACGATCACCGTCGAGCCGGAATCGCGGGGCGCGGGCCCGTAGCGATACCAGCCGAGCACGTCGACGTCTTCGGGGATCTGAGTTGTGCCGTCGCGATCGACTCCGGTGGGCACGACGTCGCTACGTACGCCGAGGGACGGAATGCTGACGCGCACGGGCGGTACGACCGGCCCGGGCGGAGTCTGGGGAAGCTCCCGGAACGGCGCGCCCACGACGTTCGCAGGAGTGGTCGACGGCGTGCGGGTGGACGGCGCGGCGGCGGCTGTCGCCAGCCCCAACGGCCGAGCACCCACGGACCCGTCGACTCCCGGCGCCGAGCCGGCCGCCACGAGCGTCGCCCCCGTCACGACCCCGGCCGTACCCAGCGCTGTCAACGACAGCGCGAGCACGACGACGGCGGGACGGGGGCGACGCATCGGGCGATTCCGTCAGGCGCGGGTCGTCGCCAGGCGTGCGCCGGCACCGGCGGCACCCACGGCGGCGAGCACGGCGACGCCGAGGACCCAGCCGGGCAGGCCGGACTGCGACGAGCCGTCGCCGGCGTCCACGGCAGCCGGGGTGGAGTGCAGGCCGCTGATCACCTGCGTGGCCAGCGCGAGGTTGCCGGCTTCGGCGGAGCCCCAGGCGTAGACGATGGTGTTGGTGCCCTCGGCCAGGTCGAGGGTCGCCGGCCCGATCGCGACGGTGTCCGTACCGGCAAGGACAACGTCGGCCTGGTAGGACGCGGCGGCCAGGTCGGTCTTGACCTCGTTGGGGTTGGTGAGGTCGGAGAACGCGACATTGCCGTTCACCCGCACGTCGACTGCTGGGGCCGCCGCGATGTGGCGGACGGTCACCCGGGCCTGGCCGGCGGCGGTCTTGCTCGTGTCGTTGATGAACACGTTGAGGGCAGGGGCGCCGGCGGCAGTGAGGTTGGCGGTCACAGTGGCGTTTGCACCCGCGGGCACCGCCACGCCCTTCGCCTCGAGCACCGGGGTGTCGGCGGCCGGGGTCTCGCCGTCGGCGTACACGCCGAGGTCGTAGGTGCCGGCCGGGACCTCGAGGGTCTTCAGGGTGCCGGGGGTGAAGTTGTCGATCAGGAGCGCGTCGCCGGCGTAGACGTCGACCACGTCGGCACCGGACCCGGTCGGGATCGCGTGCAGGACGCTCACGGTCGCCGCGTCGGCGGCCTGGGCGGGGCCGGCGGCGAGCACCAGCGCTGAAGGTACCGCGAGCGCGACCAGGAGAGCGGCGCGGCGGGTGCGGGAGGCAGATGTCATCAGGAGTCTCCAGGTTCGGGGAGAGAGGCAGACGGACCGTGTGGACCGCCCTTACTCCTACTTCTGTCCCAGGGCCCCCGCCGGATGCAGCGCGGCGGGACGAGTTTGGAGACCGCCCAGTCCCTGGCAAGGCACGACTCAACGAGTCCAGGGACCTGGCCACCTGCGGCGGCAGGTTGCTCAGGACTGGTCGTGCGGGCAGGGTGACATCGAGGCGGCAGAGCACCCCGATCACCCCGAGCCAGACCCGTTGGCTGGGGGTCAGCGCGCCGGCGCAGGAGGAACTCGCCCGCTGGTTCGTCGAGCAACACCGCGCCTACGACGCGCAACCGCTCATCGACGCTGCCCGCGCCACCTACACCGACATCGGAGCCACCGGCTGGCTCGCGAGGCTCGATGCCTGGGGCACCCGCCGCCACCCCACCGTTGCCTCTAGCAACACGACCCGATAGGCGCGGATCTGGCGCCGGGACAGCGATGCCTATTGCCGAAGATTGCGCGGACAAGCGACCAAGACGGCCCACCCTCCTAGGTGGGGCGACGGGGCCGTGACTTGCTGAGCATCAGAGCGGCGGGAGGAGGATTCCCGTCTCTGCGTGACAGTCATAGCCACGCGGGTTTTTGTAGAGGTACTGCTGGTGGTAGTCCTCGGCATAAAAGAATGGCAGGCCTTGGGCCGACCCGAGCTCTGTTGTGACACCGCCGTAGCCGCGGGCTTGGAGAACGGCGTCGTAGGCATCGCGGGTGCGCTGTGCGATGTCGGCCTGCTCATCGGTTGTCCAGTACAGCGCAGAGCGGTACTGCGTCCCGATGTCGTTGCCCTGGCGGAAGCCTTGGGTCGGATCGTGGTTCTCCCAGAAGACTTTCAGGATGTCGTAGGTGGACACGATTGCGGAGTCGTAGACCACGAGGACGTTCTCGGCGTGGCCCGTGCGACCTGAGCACACCTCTTCGTACGACGGGTTGGGCGAGATCCCGCCCTGGTAGCCGACTGCGGTGGTGTAGACCCCGGGCACGCGCCACAGACGCTTTTCGGCACCCCAGAAGCAGCCGAAGCCGAGGTAGAGGATCGACATTCCATCAGGAAACGGGCCCTCGAGTGGGGTACCGAGGACCTCATGCCTCGTAGGGACGTTGAAAGTCCGGGTGGGGCGTCCGGGCAGTGCTTCGTCGGGCGTGACGAGCCGTGATTTCGCGGACGATCCGAACAGCGAGGAGGTCATGTTCCAACACTTCCTGCAGAAGCCCGATTCGGCAACCGCGACGCATCGAATCATCGCAGCTTCGGGTATCGGTCCCGGTGTTGGTGCCTAGAGCGTTGTCGCGAACGTCCGTCGAGCGCCCGGCTCGACGTTAGGGTTCCCATCATGACCGAACCTCCGGTGTGGACCCGCTTCGAGACAGTGGCGCTGCACGCTGGTCAGGAGCCCGATGCGGCTACCGGGTCGGTGGTACCGCCGATCTACCAGGTATCGACCTACAAGCAGGACGGGGTCGGCGGACTCCGCGGCGGCTATGAGTACTCACGATCCGGCAACCCCACACGGGACGCATTGCAGGCCTGCCTCGCCGCGCTTGAGGACCCACTGGGCGCTGCGGCGGGAACGACGCGCGGCATGGCCTTCGCGTCTGGCCTCGCAGCCGAGGACACCCTGCTGCGCGCGGTGTGCGCACCGGGCGGACACGCCGTGATCCCGGATGACGCCTACGGCGGTACTTACCGGCTGTTCGCGAAGGTGCTCGCGCGCTGGGGCCTGGACCACACCCCCGCTCGGCTCACGGATCTTGACGCGGTGGCTGCCGCGATTGAGCCTGGCCGCACCAACGTCGTGTGGGTGGAGACGCCCACGAACCCACTGCTCCGCGTAGCCGACATCGCGGCGATCGCCGAGGTCGCACATGCGGCAGGTGCACTGCTTGTTGTCGACAACACCTTCGCGTCGCCATATCTGCAGCAGCCTTTGTTGCTCGGTGCCGACATCGTGGTCCATTCCACGACGAAGTACCTCGGCGGACACAGCGACGTCATCGGCGGCGCTCTCGTTGCTCGCGATCCCGAGATCGCCGAGAAGCTTGCTTATCACCAGAACGCGATGGGCGCCGTCGCCGGCCCCTTCGACTCCTGGCTCGTCCTGCGCGGGGCGAAGACCCTCGCCGTGCGCATGGATCGGCATTGCGCGAATGCCAAGGTGATCGTCGAGATGCTGCTAGCCCATCCGAAGGTCATCGAGGTCTTTTACCCCGGGATCGAGGGCCATGACGGATATTCACTGGCCCGCAAGCAGATGCGTGATTTCGGTGGCATGGTCAGCTTCCGCGTTTCCGGCGGTGAGTCGGCAGCGGTGGAGGTCTGCAACCGGGCGAGACTGTTCACCCTGGGAGAGTCCCTCGGTGGCGTCGAGTCCCTGATCGAGCACCCGGGGCGGATGACCCACGCCTCGGTGGCCGGCACACCACTCGAGGTGCCGGCAGACCTCGTTCGGCTCTCCGTCGGGCTCGAGCATGTCGACGATCTCATAGCCGACCTCTCGCAGGCTCTGGGGTGAAAGAGAAGTACGTCGTGTGCGTCGATACCGGGTCGACGTATACGAAGGCGGCAGCAGTGGTTGTTGCGGGCTCCTCTGCCGGACGGCTTCTCGCCACAGCCGCCGTTCCCACCACGGTCGGGCCAGGTCTGGATATCCTCACGGGGATAGACGATGCCGTGGCTCGCGTTGTTGCCGAGGCCCGTGGTGAACCTCTCGATGTTCGTGCCTGCTCGTCTGCCGGTGGCGGCCTCCGGCTCGCAGTCGTGGGCCACGAACGAGTGGTCACCGCTGAGGCCGGTGCTCGCGTCGGACTCTCAGCTGGCGCGAAGTTGGTGCACATCTCCAGCGGCCCACTCGATGAGTCGGGACTGGACTTGCTGTCAGTTGCAGGTCCGGACATCGTCCTTCTCGTGGGTGGCACGGATGGCGGCGATGGTGATGTCCTGCGCCACAACGCATCCGCGCTTGCACGGGGTGGACCGCTCGTGCCCTACGTCGTGGCCGGAAATGCGGTGGCTCGCGAAACCGCTGTTGCGGAGTTCACCGGCCGCGGTCACACGGTCACGGCTGCCGCCAACGTGCTGCCGCGGATCGGGGTGCTCGACCCCCATCCCGCGCGGGCCGCGATCCGTGACGCTTTTGTCCACCACGTGATCGGTGGCAAGGGACTCACCCAGAGCCCCCGTTTCGAGCAGATGGTGCGTGGGGCGACGCCGGATCTCGTCCTCGCCGGTGTCGAGTTGCTTGCCGACTCTGGAGTTGGGGATGTGCTCCTCGTCGACGTCGGGGGTGCCACCACGGACGTGTACTCGGCGCTCACCCCTGATCCCGACGCTGCCGCTCACCGCGACGTGGTTGAGGTGATCTGGCGTGGGCGAACTGTTGAGGGCGATCTCGGAATGCGCTGGGGCGCAATGGGTGTGGCGCTCGCGGCTCGAACTGAGCGTCTCGTAGCCGAAGCTATCGGGCTCGAGGGACTCGACGCAGCGGCCAGGATTCGGCACGAGAATCCAACGTGGCTCCCCACCAGCGATAAGGAGCTCGCCGGCGAAGCCCTCGTCGCACGTCTCGCTCTCACCGTGGCGCTGCGGCGCCACGCACGTGCGTCGGACACAGTTGAGGGGCGCGACCCAGGGCGCGACCTCTCGGGCGTGCGCATCGTCATCGCCAGCGGAGGCGTCTTCCGACACTCCTCTCCCGCGTTCATTCGGGAGGTTCTCGCGCCGATCACAACAGATCTCGCGGGCGGATGGCGGATGCCCAGGGCTCCGCGGGTGTGCGTCGATAGTCGCTACGTCGTTGCCGCCGCGGGCCTGCTGGCCGCCGAATATCCCGAGGCTGCTCTCGCACTTCTCCGTGGGAACGTCCTGATCGATTCGTGACAAATGGCCGAGGATCGCCGTGGAGTTCTCCGGTGTGGGGCCGCGTGCGAGTGATCCGGGGCATAGTGGAGTTCGACGTGTCGTCGATCAGGGGGTTCGCATGAGTGAGCAATCGTCCGCGGTTCCATCGGGTTCGACGAAGCCCCGGTCATCGCATGGAAAGGGCGCTCTGATCACGGGTGCCGTGCTGCTCGGTGCTGGCCTACTCGTGGGCCTGGTCGGGGTGGTCGGGGTGGCGGTGTCCGCGTCGAATCTCCTCTCGGGGCTGAGCGGCCCCGTGACGACCCCGACCACGATCTCTCGCCATCTCGACGCGGGAACCTCGTATTCGCTGTATCAGAGGATCGCGACGGAGGGCGAGCCTGACCTCGCGGGTTCGCGGCTCACCCCAAGTGACATCACCATCACGGGCCCCGGTGGGAAGACCGTGCCCTCCTACCTGCCCGGCTCAATGATGCAGAGGTACGACAGTGGGAGTTCGACATACGTCGACGTCGCGTCCTTCGACGTGCCGTCATCCGGCGTTTATGCCGTGGTGGTCAGGGGTTCTGGCGCCACGGTGGTGCTCGGGCCGTCGATCAACTCGCTGATCAAACTGCTGCCGTGGATCATCCTGATCGTCGTCGGGGGTATGACCGCGCTCGCGGGTTTCGTCACCCTGATAGTCGGCATCGTGCGCAGGTCGGCCTCGCACAAGGTGACCGCGATCCCGGGGTACACCGCCCCTAGCCATGTGGGGGCAGGTGATGGCGCGTCGGTCGCCGCGGCCATGCCAGTCGCCGCCGCACCCGCGTTGCCGCCGTCGGGCTGGTATCCGGACCCCTCCACCGGGAGCGGCGTCCGCTACTGGGACGGTTCCGCATGGACCGAGTACCGAGCCTGACAATCATTCGCTCTCCAAGGCGCGGCGCCTGTGTGGCGGTCTGACTCACTCAGCCGAGCGACCAGTCGACCACCTGGCCACCGGAACGCTCGAGCAGTTCGTTTGCCCTGGTGAACGGGCGCGATCCGAAGAAGCCGCGATTCGCTGAGAGCGGGCTCGGGTGGGCACTCGCCACAATGGGGGTGGCCCCCAGAAGTGGCTCCACTTTGTGGGCGTCGCGCCCCCACAGCACTGCGACGAGCGGGAGGTCGCGTGCCACGAGCGCGCGGATCGCTTGTGTCGTCACGCTTTCCCAGCCTTTGCCCCGATGGGATCCGGCATGCCCCGGTGACACGGTGAGCACTCGGTTGAGCAGGAGGACCCCCTGATCTGCCCAGCGCGTGAGATCCCCATTGCGAGGGGTCAGCAGGCCGGTGTCGGCCGTGAGTTCGCGGAATATGTTCGTCAAGGTCCGAGGGATCGGCCGAACATCGGGGTTCACCGAGAAGGAGAGCCCCATGGCGTGGCCGGGTGTGGGGTACGGGTCCTGGCCCACGATCAGGACGCGCACAGAGCCCATCGGGCGCGTGAATGCCCGAAGAACGTGTGCGGGCTCCGGGAGGAATCCGCGTCCCGACAAGCTCTCTGCGCGAAGGAAATCGGCGACGGACGTCATATCCTGCGCCACCGGCTCAAGGGCACGTGACCAACCCGGATCGACCTCAGTGTCGAAAGGGCTGGGCACGGGTCAGGCCGCCGCGACGATCCGGGTCTCGGGCATGCGAATGGCCATGATCAGCCCGGCGGCCACGACGATCGCACCGATCGCGAATCCGGCCGCGTACGACCCGGAGGCCACCACGATCGCGCCAGCGACGAGGGGGCCGGTGATGGTTCCGAGGTCGGATGTCATCTGGTAGGTCGCGACGAGCTCACCGCTGCGTCGACCACCGCCGACATCAGCCACGATCGCGGCTGGCGCCGAGCCCAGGAATGCGGCGCCGGCACCGAGAACCGCCATCGCGACGAGGAACAGCACGGGACCGCTTGTCAGCGCGAGTAGTACCAACGACAGCAGGGTGACGGCTGTGCCGATGATGACGGGATATCTGCGCCCATGGAGATCTGACATCCGCCCGGCGGGCCACAGGAGGGCTCCGGTCAGTACCGCTGAGACAAGGAGCCCTGCACCGGTGAGCCGCGGAGTCTCGTGCAGAACGCCGACGACGAACAGAGGCACGAGCGCGGACCTGAGCCCGAACGCGGCGAAGCCACTGCCGAAATTGACCACCAGGGCCGTGACGTAGGCGCGCGAGGCCAGTGCGACCCGCACGGCTTTCCAGCCCAAGTCCTCCGTGACGACGGCGCGCTCGCGAAGCTTGCTGCCGGCGAGCATCGTGATCGACACGAGGGCTGCGGCGCCCAGGGTGCCGGCGTAGACGAAGAACGGGAGGCGTACCGAGGCCGTGGTGACGATGCCCCCGAGTGCCGGGCCAACGATCCCGCCGAGCAGGAATCCACTCTGGTAGAGGCCAGCGGCCCGTCCGCGGACCTCGGGCGAGACCACGCGAATCAGGAGGCCGAAGCTCGACACCGTGAACATCGCCGATCCAAGGCCGCCGATTCCTCGGAGCACCAGCAGTTGCGGGTACGAAGTCGAGAACCCGGCCAGAAGACTGGAGATCGCCACAATCGAGAGCCCAATGCCGAGGACGGTGCGCTCGCCGACGCGGTCGACCATGAGGCCAGCCGGGAGTGCGCTGACCAGGCGCACCAGCGCGAAGACGCTGACGACGGCGCTCGCCCAGAAGGCCGAGACGCCGAACGTCTCGGCAAAGAGCGGGATCGCCGGGGCCACGATGCCGAAGCCGAGGGCGACACAGAAGGCCACCAGCGCGAGCACGAACACTTCGCGCGGCAGCTTGGCCTTGGTCGAGGTCGAGGTGGATGTCGAGGTAGGGGCTGCCGCCGCTGCCGCGGCCGACGCTCCGGCAGGGGTCTCCGCCGGATCTCCGGAGGACCGGATGGGCTCGGTCATGCGGGGTTCATCCAGGCGGCCACTGCCACATCCTCTCAGCCTTCTCTATGCGCTCGCCCAGTCGGATCAGGCAGAGCGGCGGCGGCCGGACCGTCGGCTGAGGTAGTCGCTCACTACGTAATCGCCGAGACGGTCGCCCTCGGGTGCGAGGACACGACCGCCGTTGCGCCGCGCGATGTCGTCGAGGAACCGCGCGAGACTGGGATCGTCACCGAGTCGGAAGAACGAGAGCGGCACTCCGCGACGCGTCATCTTGTCGACCTCGGCGAGTGTGAGTGCGATCGTCTCAGGGCCGGGAGGCCAGGAGAACCGCCATTCGCCGTCGCGGTCGAGGTGGGCGGTGGGTTCACCGTCGGTGACGATCAGCACGACGGGTTCGGCGTCGGGGTGCTTGTCGAGGAAGCGTCCGGCCAGCATGAGTGCATGCTGGAGGTTGGTGCCCTGCACCTCGTTGGCATCGAGATCGGGCAGCTCGTGGGGCTTGATCCGGCGTGCGAGATTCGCGAAAGCGATGATCTCGACAGCATCGAGCGGAAACTGAGTGGTGGCAAGGGAATGCAGCGCCATGGCGGTCGTCTTGGCGGTGCGCCAGGTATCGTTCATGACCATCGAGAACGACTGGTCGACCAAGAGCACCACCGCTGCACGTGTGCGGCGCTCGGTCTCGCGGATCTCGAAGTCTTCGGGGCGCAGTAGAGGGCTGTCGCGATCGATCATCCGGCGGCGCACCGCGTTGGACACGGTCTTGACGACGTCAAGGGATTGCTCATCGCCGAACTGCCACTCGCGCGTGGTGCCAGTGAGCTCGCCTGCGGAACCGGTGTCGCGTACGTCGTGGTCGCCGCGATGGCCAGTTTCGAGCGAGGCGAACACGCGGCGCAGCGCCGTTTGCCCGATGCGCCGGATCGCCTTGGCAGTGAGCTCGGTCTGGCCCCCGGAACGCGTGAGATAACCCTGGCGCTCGAGCTCGCGCTCGACCTCCTGCAAAGCGCGGAGGTCGTCAACGGCCTGCCGACCGAGTGCGCGCGCGACAGCCTCCTCGTCGACGTCTGCGAGGCTCGCCCCGGGGTAGTCCTGGGCCAGCGACTCGGCGAGGGAGTCGAGGTCGGAGAGCTCGGCAAGTGCCTCGGTGGCATCGCCCAGACCCAGTGGCTCCTCGCCCCGCATCCGCTGACGGCCCGTCCAGGGCATATCGGGCCGCAGCGCCCGCAGGTTGTCGTTGAGCCGGCCCATCTCCGAGGCGAGGTCGAGATCGCCAAGAGCGTCGGCCATCAGCTCGGAGAGTTCTTGCCGCTGTTCGGGAGTCATCGACTCGAGCATCCGAGACATCGCGGCCGCTCGACGTGCGAGCTCGTCGAGCAGCTGCTCGATCGACTCAGGCTTGTCGGGGAAGAAGTCGCCGTGCTTGTCCATGAAGTCGGCAAAGTCTTGGGTGGTGTCCTCGCCGCGACCGTGCTTATCGAGCATCGAGTTGAGGTCGGCCATCATGTCCTTGAGCGCCTGACGAGACGGCGAGCCTTCGGGGGTCTTGAGAGCCTGCTTCATTCCGCGGAACTGCTGGTCGAGCACCTCACTGCGCAGCATCTCCCGCAGTTCGTCAAATGCGGCGCGGGCTTCGGGTGATTTCCACTCGTACTCTGCGAGCTCACGCACTGCGGGGGCAGTCTGTCGTGGGAGGTTGTCGAGTTGGGCCTCGCGGAAGCGGGCGTCGTCCGACGGGTCCGGGAACAGCGCTTGGCGCTCGGCCTCGACTGCCCGATCGAGCAGTTCGCGTGCCTTCTCGAGGGTGCCGTCGAGCCGGCCGGATCGCTCGAGTGATCGTCGACGTTGCTGGACACGTCGCATGAGATCGTCTAGCCCGCGCAACCCATCTGCGCCGCGCTGCATCAGATCGCGAAGTGCGTCGCGCACCCGTGCACCGTCGAGCACTCGTTCGCCGAGCTCGTCGACAGCGCGTCCGGCGTCATAGGGCGGTGCCAACGGATCAGGCCCGTCGTCATATGCGCCGTAGCGGTATCCGCTCATCGGCTCAGGCTCCGCCGTAGACCGAACGGGA
>Ga0114978_10003543_pt1 | contig 12754 bp, 11 predicted proteins | sample S_140212_EF_Meta_FD_87027 | JGI IMG/M metagenome (GOLD analysis project Ga0114978, IMG submission 87027) | Freshwater microbial communities from Lake Simoncouche, Canada to study carbon cycling - S_140212_EF_MetaG | ecosystem: Environmental > Aquatic > Freshwater > Lake | place: Lake...
ACCTCAGGAGTACCGGGTTGATCCTCCCCAGCAACTAGGCGATATTCTCGAAGGCGAATTTCGTCCTGGCTTCTTTAAGGGAGTGTGCACGGTAGTACTCAAACTATTTTCCTGCGTACAACCTAAAGTCGCTGTATTCGGAAAAAAAGATTACCAACAGCTCATGATCATTCGAAGAATGGCTAAACAGTTTTCCTTGCCAGTTGATATCATTCCTGGCGAAACGATTCGTGCTGATGATGGCCTAGCCCTCTCTTCTCGCAATGGCTACCTCTCTACAGTAGAGCGGGCAGAAGCCCCAGAATTGCTAAGAGCACTTCAAGAAGTTCGTGAGCAAGTTTTACAACTGGATTTGCGCAATACTAGCGCTATATCTGCAATTGAGAAAGCAGCAGTAGCTAAATTAGCCAGCCGTGGTTGGCAGCCGGATTACATCGCGATTCGACAGCAGAACGATTTAGCACCAGCATCTAACGAAAGCCTGAGTGCTGGCGAGCCACTAGTGATTCTCACAGCAGCCAAACTTGGTAAAACCCGCTTGATTGATAACCTAGAGATTTAATCTGTACTGTTGGATGGGCTTTCATCTACCCAACTTTTGATTGGTGCTCGTTGAAGCTATATCAATAAACTTGCAATCGGAATTGAAATCAGACTTAATATGCAAGTAAATATAACGATTTGGCTAGCAAGTTGAGAGTTAGCGCCGTAGCGTGCGCAAAATACTACAGCCAAAGGTGTTGCAGGCATAGCTGATAAAAATAATGTTGCTTGATGATGCTCATTTTGCTCGCTTAGCATACTAAAAATGCCGTAAGTAATGAAGGGTTGTAATACCAGTTGAAAAAAGGCAGCCAAAATTAAGACTATCCAAACTCCTTTCATCTTAATGGGCTTTAATGAAAGGCCAATAATGACTGCTACCAAAAAAGTCATGGAGGAACTCACAATATTGAGCCCCTCAAAAAGTATCTTTACAACAAAACCATCAGTTGGAATATTCAACTGATTCCATAAAATCCCAAAAATCAACGCAATGGTTGGTGGATTCATGAAAATAGACTTTAATAAGCTAAATACAGAATTTTTATTTTCACTATCCCCAAAAGATTTAGCAACTACTGGGCCCACAACATTTACTGGTAGCCCTACACCAAATTGACCAGTGACTACTCCCATTGCACTGATTGCAGCATTATTGTCAAAGACTACTTTTAAAAATGCATTACCAATCTGAGAGACGCTGCCAAAAGTACTTCCTAAGATAAAGGCTCCAGTACTTGGCCTATCTAATCGTAAAACCCATTTTCCTGTTGCCCATGAAGCGGTCCCTGTGATTAATTCAGATATTAGAATTGCTGCGCCAAAAAATAAATAGGAATATTCAACTTGTAAATTTGCGACCTGGCTAAAAATAAAGGCCGGCAAAACAAATGATGTGAGCAGCTTTGAAAACATCGGATTCTGACTGGCCTCAATCACGCTCCAATGTCGCAATAAGAGTACGACCAAAATTAAAAATAGAAAAAGTACTATAAAACTAGAGGCCCCGTGAAATAAATTCATTCTGAGTTTCTGTAGACTATTTTTATAGTAGACATATCTTGAGGTGGAGTTTAAGAGTTAGTTGTTGTTTTTAGTGACCGGCTTCTCACATCATAAATGAGAGTCATGAATGTATGGCTGAAAGATCTTTTTAGTGTTTCTAATGCCATTAAAAGAGCTAGATGAGCAATTTAGGCAATTAAGTACTTCTCGCCCCATAGAGGATGGATACTCATTTCTGCATTAAAGTTGAATGAGGTACAAATCGCACTAAAATTAGGTAATGATGACAATGTCTAATCTACAAAATCTCTTGGATGAATCTAGGCTGATTTCCAAAAAAAATATTACGCATTACGATCAGAACGCTGTTTCTTATGACGAGGGAACACAAGGTCATGACGTGAGTCAAAATATCAATGCTCTATTAAGAGCTATCAAGACTACACCACCATTTCATATTCTTGATTTTGGATGTGGCCCGGGAAGAGACCTACAAACCTTAACTAAGCTTGGTCATGTTGCTACGGGTCTTGAAGGTAGCCAACAAGCCGCTAAAATAGCCAGGACTAAAAGTAGTTGTGAAGTTTTGGTGCAAGATTTTTTTAACTTAAATTTGCCAGAGAATGCCTTTGATGGCATTTTTGCCAATGCTTCACTATTTCATATCCCTAATAATCTTTTGCCAAAAGTATTGGGTGATTTATGGACCTGCTTAAAACCAAACGGCATTCTTTTTAGCTCAAATCCTCGTGGCAATAATGAAGAAAGTTGGTATGGCGATCGCTTTGGCTCGTATCATGATCTAGCAGGCTGGAGATCTTTTATGGCAAGTGCAAAGTTCACTGAAATTGAACATTACTATAGGCCAAGCGGTCTTCCAATTGAACAGCAGCCATGGTTAGCAAGCGTTTGGAAAAAGTGATGCTTTGAGGATTCTTGGGGGCCTGGGGCGGAATCGAACCACCCTCAAAAGGGATGTCTAACTCTGTTTCTTGACCATCCTTTTAGCGGGCGACGGACGCTTGATTACTATTAGATACAAACGGCAGCAGTAACCCATAAGCGACCTATATTAGGTCATCATCACCCACTAAGTGGAGTCGTCTTAATAGGTTCGCCATCTAAATTTATTCTAATTTTACTCAGTCCAATTTTTCGATGGGCTGTTAACTGCTTCAGTCCATGTAATGTAACCACTATGGTCTTTATCAATCAGATTAAATTCAGCTTCAGAAATGCCCGCTTTCTTTGCCTCTTCCTTTGATATTTGTTTGTCCCCACTAAAATCAATTTTTTTAAAACTATATTTTTTAACTACCGTTGAATTTACAGCTTCTGGTGATGGGGTAGTTACTTGTGAAAAAACCGTTATTGGCAATAAACATACTAAGACTGTTGCGATCTTGCTTAATTTCATTTTAAATCTCCAAGTTAGTTATGTTTTAAACCTGATGTTATTACATTAGTGGCTATTGGGGAAGTTTGTGAAGACCTCTTATTGGCTGATTTGTGCCATTCACAGTCTTCAGGATCGTTAAGTGTCAGATTAGCACTCTGAAAAAGAGGGCTAGAGGCTCTCTTTATGAATCTTGGTAACCCGCAGGACGTAATTGAATCATCTAAATAAGGATACTCAATCCTCTACTCCCCGCCAGTATTGGCTGTTAGCAACCCATCAGCTCGGAGTCTATAGAACGAAAAACTGCCCTACTTCTAAATTCAACTCTTTAGCCAATTCAGCGCCAGTGACTTTGCCTCCAGCACCCTTGGCTTTTAGGACCTCGATACGTCCACCATGGCAAGTGACAAAGAATGAATTCAAGGTAATTTGCGTGATCTCGCCTGGTTTTCCCTTAACTGCGCCAAAGGTAGCAACGACATGTTTGTGGCAATCGTAGATCTGTACTTTTTGTTCGCCAAACTTCGTCCATGCGCCAGGTGCTGGATTACAAGCACGAATCAGGTTGTAAATTTGGTTAATATGGGTTGCCCAATGAATCTGGGCTGCATTTACATCAAACCAACCTTCGTAATTCGCTTGTGATTCATCCTGGACTATTTCTTGATGTTGACCTGCCACTACTAAATCAGCAGTCTCTAGCAAGGCTTTCACACCAAGCGGGAAAAGATGGTCAAAGTAGATTTTTCCTAATGTGTCATCAGGACCAATAGCTACCTCTTTCTGCAAAATGACTTCGCCTTCATCTAAACCATCAGATGGACGGAAGATCGTTAAGCCAGTTTTTTCTTCACCTAATGCAATTGCCCAATTAATAGCGCTTGGACCGCGATATTTTGGTAGTAGTGATGGGTGATATTGAATCGTGCCATGCTTGGGGATCTTGCAGAGATCTTGTGGCACAAACTGCAGTACATAAGCCATGACGCAAATATCAGCCTGGCTATCAATCATTGCCTGTGCAGCATCAGACCCCTTCAGGGAAGCAAACTGCAAGGGGCTTAACCCCCTCGCTAACGCAGCCTCTTTAAGGACCTCTGGTTTGCTTGATTTAGGATTATCGGGTGGACAAAAAATAGCCACCACTTCATCGCCACGATCTAAAAAAGCTTCTAATGCAGCTTTACCAAAATCAGCACTACCAATCAACGCGACCCGCATCTTAAATCACCTTATCGTGACGTAATGAAATCAATTCATCAGTCGAGTAACCAAGTTCACTGAGAATCTCATCGGTATGCTCGCCCAGTAACGGTGAGCGCGTGACATCGGTTGGGCTATCAGACATTTTGATGGGGTTACCAACTGTCAGGTACTTACCTCGAATTGGATGATCAACCTCAACTACAGTACCAGTAGCACGTAAGGCTGGCTCTTCCGCAATTTCTTTCATAGAGAGAATAGGGCCGCAGGGGATATCGTATTGATTGAGAACATCCATGACTTCAAACTTAGTCATGGTCATAGTCCACTTTTCGATCTCACCAAAGATTTCCATCAAATGAGGTAAGCGTGCCATCGGTGAAGCGAAGCGCAAGTCAGTAATCCACTCTTCACGACCAATCACTTTGCAAACAGCCTCCCAAACTGGGGCTTGAATGATGACATACATATAGGCATTTGGATCGGTTTCCCAACCCTTACATTTGACGATCCAGCCAGGCTGGCCACCGCCAGAAGCATTACCAGCGCGGGGCACCGCTTCGCCGAATTCACCATTCGGGTACTGCGGATACTCTTGCATGAGACCAACGCGCTCTAAGCGCTGTTGATCCCGCAACTTCACGCGGCACAAGTTGAGTACTGCATCTTGCATAGCCGCCAATACTTTCTGGCCACGGCCAGAATGCGTCCGTTGATAGAGTGCAGTCACAATCCCTAATGCCAAATGTAAACCAGTACCACTGTCGCCAATTTGTGCACCAGTCACCATAGGAGGGCCATCATCAAAGCCAGTAGTTGACGCAGAGCCACCAGCACATTGCGCGACGTTCTCATAGACTTTGCAATCTTCATAGGGGCCAGGACCAAAACCTTTGACTGATGCCATGATCATCATTGGATTGAGTTCTTGAATGCGCTCCCAAGAAAAGCCCATACGATCGAGTGCACCTGGCGCAAAGTTTTCTACCAATACATCACACTCTTTAATTAGGCGCTCTAGGATTTCTTTGCCCTTTTGAGTTTTAGTATTGACGGTAATCGAACGCTTGTTGTGATTGAGCATTGTGAAATACAAGCTATCAGCATCAGGAATATCGCGCAGCTGTCCGCGTGTGGCATCACCCTCACCCGATTTTTCCACTTTGATCACATCCGCACCAAACCAAGCCAACAACTGAGTGCAAGTTGGCCCGGATTGAACGTGCGTGAAGTCGAGGATTTTGACCCCCTCTAATGCTTTTGCCATGATTTAAGTCCTAATAAGAATGAAAATTTTGAATTGTGATAATTCTACCAGCGGGGAATTAGGCTCAATAGGCTATGCCTAAATTTTAGGCATAGGTTCAAGCGCATGATCAATTAGGGGCTATTCAGGACTATGTGAGGCTCAAACTAATGATTTTCAAGGTCATCAATGCACTTATGAAAATCTTCTCCTAGATGTAGGTATAGATCTTGGCGGCATCCCACAGTTTCAAGATGATGGCTGAAGCATTACTGTTTGCTTTAAAGAGTAATAAAAAGGCGCTCACCAGGAGCGCCTTTGAGTGAATACGATGAGTAATCGTAATTACACTGCTTTTGCAGCATGCAATTTAGCGATGTCATCTGAACTGTAGCCAAGATCAGTTAACACTTCATCAGTATGCTCACCTAATACTGGAGACGGCTTTACTTCGATTTCCAAATCAGAAAACTTGATTGGGCTACCGATAGTCAAATACTTACCACGTACTTTGTGGTCCACTTCAACAATTGAGCCACTCTTACGCAAATCAGGTGAAGCAGCCAATTCTTTCATTGAGAAAACTGGAGCACATGGAATATCGAACTTGCGCAGAATATCCACAGCTTCATATTTAGTCTTGTCCTTAAGCCAATCTTCAATGATTGCAAAGATATCAAAAATCTTATCTTGACGAGCTTCAGCAGTCATATAAGCTGGATCAGTTGCCCACTCTGGTTTGCCGATGGCCTTGGTAATCGGCTCCCAAGCGTGCCCTTGAATGGTGAAGTAAATGTATGCGTTAGGATCTGTTTCCCAACCTTTACACTTCAGTACCCAACCTGGCTGACCGCCGCCACCAGCATTACCACCGCGTGGAACTACGTCAGTAAATGTACCATGTGGGTACTGTGGGTACTCTTCCAAGTAGCCAACTCTGTCCAAACGTTGTTGATCGCGCAACTTTACACGGCACAAGTTCAATACAGCATCTTGCATTGAGCAAGAAACTTTTTGACCGCGGCCCGTTTTTTCACGCTGCATCAAGGCAGTCAAAATACCAATCGCTAGGTGCATACCAGTATTAGAGTCGCCCAAAGCGGCGGCAGAAACTGTCGGAGGACCATCCCAGAAACCAGTAGTAGAAGCTGCACCACCAGCACACTGGGCAACGTTCTCGTACACTTTTAAATCTTCGTATGAGTGGCCATCGCTAAAGCCTTTTACAGAAGCCATGATCATTTTTGGATTCAATTCTTGAATACGCTTCCAAGAAAAACCCATCCGATCCAATGCGCCTGGCCCAAAATTCTCAACCATCACATCGGAAGTCTTGATCATCTTCTCCAATACTTCTTTACCTTCTTGAGTCTTGGTATCGAGTGTCAATGAGCGTTTGTTACCGTTAAGCATGGTGAAGTACAAAGCATCAGCGCCTGGAATGTCACGTAATTGGCTGCGGGTCACATCGCCAGAGCCTGGACGCTCTACTTTAATAACGTCTGCGCCGTACCAAGCCAATAGCTGAGTACATGCAGGGCCTGCCTGAACGTGGGTGAAGTCAATAATACGAATACCGTCTAGTGGTTTAGTCATGTTTGTTTCTCCTTAAGTATTGCTTATTTATTACTAAATTTAGTCCAAAAATATTAACTTTTTATTACGGCTTTTAATTCCAGTTTTTTATACCTACTCAATATTTATTTCTTAGCAGCTGCTGAGGATGGATTCAAGTTTGTTAATCGTCCACTCTCAGTGCCTGCAGTTTCATCAATCACAGCATTGATGAGGGCTGGTTTACCAGCAGCAATAGCTTCTGTTAATGCTGCTTCTAGTTCTGCTGGGGTGGTCACGTAATACCCTACTCCACCAAATGCTTCGATCATCTTGTCATAACGCGCATCTTTTACGAATACAGTTGGAGCAACATCAGCACCACCAGTAGGATTCACATCAGTACCACGGTAAACGCCGTTATTGTTAAATACAACGGTTGTGATTGGTAAGTTGTAGCGGCAAACGGTTTCGAGTTCCATGCCGCTGAAACCAAAGGCGCTATCGCCCTCAACTGCAATCGTTGGCAAGCCGCTAGTCACAGTAGCACCAATGGCATAGCCCATACCAATACCCATGATCCCCCAAGTTCCAGAATCAAAGCGTTTACGTGGCTTATACATATCTACGATGGCACGGCAGTAATCCAAAGTATTGGCACCTTCGTTTACTAAGTTTATCTCTGGGTTCTTCTTAATCACATCACGAATCACGCGCAATGCGCCATGGAAGTTCATTGGATTTGCTTCTTTAGCCAATGTTTCTGCCATCTTTGCAGTGTTCTTATCTTTCTTCTCAGTGATAGCAGCAATCCACTCAGAACTTGGCTTAGGAACGACAGCAATGCCCTTTAAGAGTTCGCCAACACATGAACCAATATCACCAATCAATGGTGCGGCGATTTGTACGTTGCTATCGACTTCGTTTGCCTGAATATCAATCTGAATAAATTTCTTAGGCTCTTTACCCCACGTCTTGCCTTTACCGTGAGCAAGCAACCAGTTTAAACGCGCGCCAATTAATAACACTGCATCGGCTTCTGCCAATACGAATGAACGGGCTGCAGAAGCAGATTGTGGATGGTTGTCTGGTAACAAACCTTTAGCCATCGACATTGGTAAATAAGGAATGCCAGATTTTTCAATCAAGTCACGAATCTCTTTATCTGCTTGTGCATACGCAGCGCCTTTACCCAAGAGAATCAAGGGTCGCTTAGAACCTTTGAGTACATCCAAGGCACGCGCAACGGCATCAGCAGCTGGAATCTGGCGTGGAACGGGATCTATCACTTTGAAAATAGATTTTTTAGCTTCTTCAACCGGCATGGTTTGGGCTAATAACTGAGCAGGCAAGTCTAAGTAGACACCGCCTGGACGTCCAGAAACGGCTGCACGAATAGCGCGGGCAAAACCGATACCGATATCTTCAATGTGATTAATGCGATATGCCGCTTTGCAATAAGGCTTGGCAGCATTGAGCTGATCCATCTCTTCATAGTCACCTTGTTGCAAGTCAACAATTTCGCGTTCGCTTGAACCAGATATCAAAATCATGGGGAAGCAGTTCACAGTAGCATTAGCCAAAGCGGTTAAGCCATTCAAGAAGCCTGGCGCAGAAACTGTCATGCAAATACCAGGCTGTTGGGTCATATAGCCAGCAATCGCTGCAGCATTACCAGCGTGTTGCTCATGGCGGAAGCCAATAAAACGGATGCCTTCTGCTTGAGCTAAACGACACAAGTCAGTAATGGGAATACCAACCAGACCAAAAATTGTATTGAGGTCATTCGCTTTTAAAGCATCAATGACGAGATGGAAGCCATCGGTAAGTTGTGTGTTTTGGTTATCTGTTGTCATAGAATTTTGATGTGAACTGCAAGCTATCACCAGATGGTGCGGTGGTGCAGTTTAGCTTTCGCTAGTGTCTCCAATTAAGTTATTCATCGTGCTACGGGCAAAACCTCCCGTCTAGGGTGAGGTGAATATTAGGCTTGAGACAAGGGTTCCTCCTTGACTTCGGTCAATTTCCCCCTAAATCCTTGCATTTAAAGGGGGTAGCTCTTAAAAAAGACTTAAATAAAGAGCTCTTTATGCCTTGTTTTGAGGCGACTCAAGGTTTCCGGGGAAAGATTGAGATAGGCCGCCAACTCTTTCTTAGGAAGGAGCTCAAACAGATCCTCATATTTGCGTAAAAAGCGCTCTACCCGACCGGGGGCATCGAGCATATGCAAAGTGATGGTATGGGCCATGATCTCGCTCATAAGGCGCATCACTTCAAATTCAAAACTTTCTTTGAGGGATTTATGCTCCTCAAGAAATTCAGCCCATTTCTTTAAGGGCATCCTGGCTACGCGAGCTTTAGTGACCGCAGCAATGCTGTAAGGAGCAGCAGTCTTTAAACGCCATGCAGCATAGCTGGTCTCAATATCTTTTTCGATCGCAAAACGCAGAATCATTTCCTTAGCATCGGCACTAGAAACAATCCGTTTTAGGATGCCATCGAGCACAAAGTACTGCTCCATTTGGTGATCGCCTTGATGAAGCACAATCTCTGATTTTTTCAGGTCCGAGATCTCTAAGTGACGTTCTAGATCGGCCATGACTTCGGGACTTAGACTTTTGAGCACGCAGTTTTGGCTCAACTGAAGTCGAATCAGATTTTTTTCGGGGTGCCTATCTAATGCAGTCATCAATTGTTCATCCTAGAGCCAGCATTGTAGACTTTTTACCTTGAAAACAGGGCAAAAAGCCTCTGACAATATCCAGATGGACTAGAATGATTGGGTCGTGGTGCTTTATTGCAATGCAATAGAGTTAAACGGGAAACACTAAACGTGTGCTGCCCCCGCAACGGTAAGTAAATGCCTCTCAAGTAATCACCATAGAGGTCAGGAATCTGAATACGCCACTGTGCTCGTCAATCGCATGGGAAGGCCAGATTCTGAGATTTACTAGCCCGGATACCGGCCAAGACAGGTGGAATTTCGCGGACGGGGACCTTCGCGCGCCGATGATAGCGCCTGGTCTTAGATCTGACGCCTGCATTGACGCCGATCTCCTACACGAGAAATTCTGTTCGACCCAGCTTACGGGGAAGTGAGCCGGGCAATCGACAACAGAAAGTCAGCAATGAAGCAGCAGTTCAGAGGTAAACAACTTAGCGTACTTTTATGCGCTGGTTTTTTCACGCTCAGTAGTCCAGCGTATTCACAAAATAATCCCGGCGTATTGGTAGCGATGGTTTCAAATCCCCTGGATCCCATCATTGTTACCGCAACTAGAACTCCTGCTAAGGCGAGTGATGTTTTAGCAGATAACGTCTACATTGGCCCAGAAGAAATTGCCCAAGCAGGTCAAACAAGCTTAGTTGAATTACTACAAAGGCAAAAAGGAGTCACCATCTCAAGTTATGGTACTGGTGGCTCTAACGCAAGTGTTTTCTTGCGTGGCACAACCAATAATCAAACGCTTGTATTAATAGATGGTGTTCGAGTTGATGATGCTTATAACGGTGGGGCAAACTGGTCTGCTATCCCTTTAACCATCGTGGATCATATTGAGATTGTCTTTGGACCTCAAAGTAGCTTGTATGGCTCGGATGCCATTGGTGGTGTTATACAAATTTTCACTAAACAAGGTGATGGCCCAGCCAAAGTTGGCGCCTCTATCGGATATGGTACTTATGGAACCAGTATTAGCGAGGCCGGTATTCATGGCTCAACTGCAGGCGAGCAAAAAATACGGTACTCATTAGCAGCGTCACAAACGCTTTCTATGGGATTTAATACGATTGCGCCCAACAATAAAGATGGTTACGCCGCCAATGGTAGAACTGGATATGTTCAAGACAGTATTACTGGCAGGTTGTCACAGGAATGGGGAAAAGGACAAGAACTTGGCTTGCAATTTCTCAATAGCCGCCTCAATAATCAAGTTCCCGGAATGGATCCACAGGAGTATTTCTACCAACAAATCCAAAACCAAATCTCACAATTGGGAACTTACTCTCTTTATTCCAAGAACCAGGTACTAGAAAATTGGCGTAGTCTTTTACAGGCATCTGCGCAAACGAGCACCGCCTTAAATCATGCTCCCAATACTCCGAATAATCCTGCTTATGACAGCACGCTGAACCAACGACAAAATACCTACATTTGGCAAAACGACATCTCTATTGGAACGGATATATTGCAAGTATTGGCAGAGCGAAAAACGCAAAAGGTCTCAAGTAATCAGTTAGATTATGGAACCTACGATTTTAATAATTACCCCACGCCACTCTCATTTTTAGGCTTCAGTCAAACTCGCAACACCAACTCTGGGGCAATCGCATATCAATTAAAACGGGATGCCAATATTGCCAACTTCTCAATACGCAATGACAGTATTTCTGGCTATGGCCCACAAACCACGGGCTCTGCTGCCTATGGTTATTTCTTTACCAAAGAATGGCGCGCGAACATTAATTATGGCACTGGGTTTAGAGCGCCCACGTTTAATGATCTTTATTATCCAGGCTACGGAAACTCTGCGATTCTTCCTGAGAAAAGTAAAAATACAGAAGTTGGACTACATTATGAAAAAGCGAGGCTTGAGAGTCATCTCGTTATCTTTAGCAATTCCATCTCTAATCTCATTCAAGCTAGCAACTCCCTAAGCTGTCCTATAGGAACCGGTGCTTTTGGTTGCGCATCAAATGTATCAAGCGCCAAAATTACTGGGGCCAGCTTAAGCGGCGTTGCACAATTATCTTCATTGAACTTAAAGGCTTCATACACACAACAAAATCCCGTAAATGAAGGCAGCAACAGCACTTTAGTAAAGCAAGCGAAACAATACGGCAATATTGCTGGCGAATATATTTATTCCAAAGTTACTACTGGAGTAGGCGTTACTTTTTCAGGAAGGCGCAACGACTATCTAGGTGATGCTACTGGTATGGGTGCTTATACCCTCTATAACCTCTATGCAAACTACGAGCTAGAAAAGGACCTCAGTTTATTTGTCCGCTGGAATAACGTTTTTAATAAAAATTACCAGCTTAGCTATGGCTACAACACCCCAGGCTCTAATGCGTTCGTAGGGTTACGTTACGCCATGAAATAACCCTCTCATTTCGGACTACAATGCCAGTATGAACGAGTCAAACCCTCCTTCCACTGGCGATGTTGATCTGGATACCCTGAGCGCATCCATCAAGTGTCTGTCCGAGAAAATCTCCATGGTTCAAGATGCCGTGGGCAACCTCAATCACCGTCGCGTGCAGCTTGAAGACAAGATTGAGGATGCACAAAAACGAGTGCAACGGATCTTGAGCCGTTTGCCAGAACAAAGCGACGGCCGCCAGCTAAACTTATTGAACGAAGCAATTCCACCAACCACCTCCGAGGGCGACAGTGAGCCAACAACGCATTGAAGTAACTCTTGCCGGTCAGAAGATCACTTTAGCGACTAGCACTGAACATGAGCCATTGCTGCGTGCTGCTTGCGTATTGGTTGATGAGCAAATTCAGCTGGCTATTAATGGTGGTAACCGCAGTATTGAACGAGCTAGCATGATGGCTGCCCTCAAAATTGCTGGTGATTTCATTGCTTTACAGAAAAATCAAGCACAGCAAAGTTCCAACTCAAATATAAGTTCCGAGGAAGTGGCTCGCCTTCAGGCAGAGATTCATGGACTTGAAGAACAAGTGGATACTTTGATGCAAACCCTTTCCCTGCCTGGCTCGCCAAGGCCAATAGTTCCTTGAACCGATGCGCAAGCATCCGGAACGATCTTTACCTTGTGGGCGTGAGCGTTTTGCA
>Ga0114978_10003544_pt1 | contig 12752 bp, 9 predicted proteins | sample S_140212_EF_Meta_FD_87027 | JGI IMG/M metagenome (GOLD analysis project Ga0114978, IMG submission 87027) | Freshwater microbial communities from Lake Simoncouche, Canada to study carbon cycling - S_140212_EF_MetaG | ecosystem: Environmental > Aquatic > Freshwater > Lake | place: Lake...
CGATCCTGGAACCGATTCCGATTGAAGTCCCACTGCTGCCGACGCCCGTGATCGTGAGATCTGCGGCCAATTTGTCACTCGAAAACTCGATCGATGATCCTTTAGTTCATCAAGATGAACAGGGGCTCTTGGCAGAACTTGCGGCATTGTCCGAGGGGATTTCCAGCAATCCCCCCGAAGAACCACCCATTTCATCCCGCGCCGCTCCCGCAGTTGGCGGGATTCAAAAACGTTCTTCCCTGATGTTCTTCCTGATATCGAGCAGCCTCTTCGTTGCCGGAATGCTGATGGAACGGTTTGCCCAAATTTTGCCAACGCGGACTCAGATTCGCGATCCCGGACCGATGGAGAAGACAGCGACTGTTCCCGGAGATGAGTTACAGGGACGCATCACCTACAAAACAAAAGCAGGAGCAAGCCATCCCGACCGTGGTGCGCGCATTCTGGTGTTTCCGGCGAAACGAACCGGCGACGCTCGGCTCTCCGTGGTGGGGTTTCGACCCGGTGACTCGCTCGCGGATCAACAGATTGCCAACGCCACCTTGAAGGAGGTGGGGGGTGCCGCAGCAACGGCCGATGACCAAGGGGAATATCAGTTGTCCTTGGAAGCAGGCTCGTACCAGATTCTGGTGCTGTCTCATTTCCAATCGGGGGATGGAACCGCAGAAACACCGAATCTGAAAAAATGGCTGGCAGACTATTTTGAAGTCCCAGAACAATTACTTGGTCGAGTCCAGCATGCATTCTCGCGACTTCGGATCAATGGAACAGGCGAAGTCTGGGACTATGCTTTCGAGTAATCGTCCGTGGTAGAAAAAGGGAAGTCGCCGGAAAAGGAGTCTCAGAAAAAGGGAGAGTCTGATGAAAATCTGAGCCAGTCATCATTGCGGCTCACCGATTGACGAGTCGTCCCACGAGAAATACATTGAATTTTCCGGTATGATTGGTCGAGACAATCATTGATCGGATTGAATCCGCAAATCTGGGGCGCATGGGGACTGATAATGCGTCGGATTGTGCGGTAGTTGGTAATTTAAAGGCCTGGGCAGGATGTTAGGGCAGCCAAGGGTTGCGAGACGAGTCTTGATGACGGGTCTCGCCCAGCGGTGAAACGAAATCGCATGCGTGCTCCTGCTCCCCTGATTGTTTCGGTCGGGATATTCATTATCGGCATCACCCTGGGGGCCGGAATCGTTTCCCTTCCCAGCCATCGCTCGGCCGAGGCGCAGCCTCTGGATGGCGTCACGACCGAGCGTGTCTATCGCGAACTGAGTACGGAAAGTTCGCCACTGCAGGAAGGAAGTCTACAGCTTGCCAAAATTTCTGCCGTGACAACCCCCAGCGTGGTCCATATCCAGTGCGAACGCCGGCTGCAGGGTCGATCAAGAGAAGAAGAGACGGGCTCGGGAGTGATCCTCACCAGCTCGAAGGCAAGCGGATTTTTCGTGGTGACGAATTGCCATGTCGTGGATAAGACGCCCCTCGATTCGATCTCGATCCATCTTTCGGATGGACGTGTAATCCAGCCCGATAAAGTCTGGACCGACGCCGAATCGGACATCGCGGTTTTAAAAATTACGGCCACGAATTTGATTGCCGCCAAGTGGGGGGACAGTCGAAAGATTGAGATTGGGCACATGGTACTCGCCATGGGAAGTCCTTTCGGATTAAGTCGTTCGGTCACTTTTGGGATTATTAGCGCCAAGGGGCGTGGAAAACTGCAGTTGGGGAAATCGGAAGTCATCAATCAGGATTTTCTGCAGACGGATGCGGCGATTAATCCCGGGAATAGTGGCGGTCCCTTGATCGATCTGCAGGGACGCGTGATTGGAATCAACACCGCAATTGCCTCGCGAAGTGGCCACAACGAGGGGATCGGATTCAGTATCCCCAGTCTGCTGGCCCAGCGAATCATGGATCAATTGCTCGAACATGGTGTGGTTCCTCGTGCATGGATCGGTGTGAAGTTGGATGAAAACTTTGAAGCCAAGGCCGCGATGAAACTCCGATTGGAACGATTGCAGGGGGCGCGGGTGAATGAGGTGTTCGAGAACTCACCCGCTTCACGAGCCGGTTTGCAGTTTGGCGATGTGGTGTTGAATTTTGACGGCGTCGACGTCCACGATCACGATCATCTGATTAACCTGGTGAGTCTCTCGCCGATTGGAAAACAGATTCACATGTCGGTTTGGCGAGCTCAGAAAAAGGTTTCCATGACGATTATGCTGGCGGACCGCAGCGACCTGCGCAAAACCAGCGAAGCCCCCGCGAATCCGGTTCGGGGGGGCCCCGTACGCCCGATGGGATTGATTGTCCACCCGCTGGATGAGGATCTCGCCAAGCAGCTTGGCTACGAGCCCACAACTCGGGGCCTGTTGGTTTTAAAAATGGATCGCGAATGTCCGTTGAGTGGCAATCTGCAGCTGTATGATGTGCTCGAACAGGTCGGCCGGTCCCCGGTACGAAGCCTCGAGGATCTCACCAGAGCTCTCGAAGAACACGACGAAATGGAGTCTCTCGTCCTCAAAATCCAACGAGACCCGCAAGCAAGCACCACGGCGCAACTCGTTATCTGGAAACGAGATCGATAACAGCCATGGACTCGGAAAGAGGCCGTGAATAACACGATTCTTTGCCCTGGTTGCTGCTCCGGCCTCGATTGGAATTTTTGTTGTTATCGACTCGACAGCATCAGTTGTCGGAATCGTTGATCGATGGACGATAAGGTTCGGCAGCATCGGAAGATGCGTGTGCGATTTGAATGCCGCGCAGCGTTAAAATGTCCACTTAAATCACGATGTCCCCATTTTTTCCCTTAATCGTAGCCAGAGGAACCCCACTGAACGGAGAACCGTATGCGGGAGAACCGCCGGTACGGTACGGAGGGAAGGGAGGGGGGACAGAATGTCATCAGTCGATCCAACCCCGATCGTTAACAACTTTCGTCTGGCCAAAGCCGCTTGCGGCGTCCCCAACGTAGCCATCATCGCTCCCGAGTGATGAGGCTCCGTCGAGAACCAAACAACCGTTCAAAACCAACCCATTTGAAATATTTCAATTCAACCCAACGCAAATCACCCAGCGAATTCAGTGATATCTCGGTTCTCATCCAGCCGAATTTCCTGATCGATTTTTTGTCTGAGTCTGTCCAAGAAGGATGATCCGAGTCTGCTGAAGGCGAGCTCAAAACGAACAAAGTCTGGCAACCAAGCCTCATCACACTGAAAAACTGTCATTTGCACATTTTACAGACGATTTTCGCTCGTCGAGTCTTTTCCCCCTTGTGAACGGGCGCTAGGCGTCCGCGTGACGATAAAAAAACTTCGTCCGGCAATCGCCAGTACCAGCGGACTTTTCCCATTTTTCCTGCACTTTGTTCGTCTGACAGCCCAGACTCCGAAACGCCCTTCGCAGTAACGCTTCGCCGATCTCGTTCTCGGCCGCCTCGGCTTGAACCTCGAACGCAGCCACCTTTTTGCTGCGAAGTCGTTTAGCTTGGGGGACATAGACCCTGTGGACATCCGAAGGTTTATCCGTTGTGGCGGGAGGTCAGGCGGTTGTCGCGCGAAGACGCCATAAGCGGCTGAGAAGCACAAGAGTACCTAAACCAAGCATGATCAAACTCGATGGCTCGGGCACGGTGGATATGTATGTCCTGAATGCCATGTCGGGACTCTGTTCGATAGAGTTGTTGAAGTAGAAACCTCCTTTTGGGTACGGGTCATTCATTTCGACGCCCAAATCGAAGGCGGCGCGTGGGGTAATACCGATAGTGAAGAGCGTCCCGGGGGCGACTTGGATGCTGGCCGTCGAGGTGTCGACAAAAAAGAATGTATTGACATCACTGGAGGAGACGGTGACGGTGTCTTGAAACACCATGCTCCCGGACTGGGCACTCCCCATCTTGACAAACACATCGACCTGGATCGAGGAGGAAAGACCGATCCCATCGGAGGTGAAGTCGAAACCCGCCAACGAGCCAGCAAGCCCGGCGACGATCTCTTGCTCGCCAGTGTTGTTTCCTCACCCGAATCCGTATCCGGAGATATGGACTAGTTGCTGCTGATCGATAATGATTCCCGCAGAGCAAGTCCGCCCAGCGATTACCGAGACACCGACGATAATCACGGCTAGGCCACAGAGATGGAATCTCATTAACATTCTCCACTTGTCAGGAACGAAAAGCGACTCAAGTTATGCCGCACAGAGCCGACCGACTCACGTTTAATTTCACCGGGGCGTTCTCGCCGTCCGTGGTGAATGCCTTGCTCGGGATTCGTTGAATCACGATGTAAAATGTGTATTCCATTGTAAACAACGCCTGTCATTTGCGTTTTTGTTTCCTGATTCCTTTGATTTCTCCGCGTAGTAAACGGGCGAAATAGAAGGATAACAGACTAAAAAATTAAATCCGTTGAATCGATGCGGTCTTGAAATCAATCAGACATAATCTTTGATGCCGTGATTCTTTTCATGGTATCCTCTGTTTTGAAACTCGCATCAAACAAAAACTTAAAGGTCGCAAATTCTGTGTCGTTCTCCTTACCTTGTGTCTGGCGTGTTCAGTCTTGGCGTACCGAATGGCTGGTCGAAGCGGCATTGAGTGTGGAATGGCATGAATTGGTTTAAATCGATCCACGATTCTTTGTAGGATTTGAGCCGTCTACTTCGCCGTAAGTTGTAAAATTTTGAACCACTTGGCTCGAAAACGCCGGTAATGTCTCGCTGCATCTTCTGTTAAGATATCTTGCTAACACGTCGGAGAAATCAAAGGGGGCGATACTCATTTCCGTCGATCGAGGGCGGATTTCTGACGCGTGGTCGTCCTCTGGGGTGATACCCAACTCTGAAAACACTTTTGAAATGCTTCGAGACGAAATGCCATCATCAACCGGCGAATACAATCACGCAAAGGGATTCCGTTTGGAAGAGAGAGAAACTGCGACAACCAATCTGCACGTTCCTTGGCCCATCGGTGAATGGCGGTGGGACCATCGCTGCCACAGATCATTCCACAAACCGAAATGACAATAATGTCTTCCAATAAATGCTTCCGGTTCCGCGAATGACGCGGATCAGACAACGATTCAAAGTAGGAACCAATTGACTCAATATCAACGAGTTTGACCGACATGCATTTCGTCTCGATACCAGGCTGCAAATTCGCCGCACGGTGCTCTGCCGTCCGCGCAATGACGGCTTTGCCATCACTAAAATATATCAGTCCGAAACCGATTGCGCCAGCCTACCCAGATTGTCTATTTATTCGCCCCAGCCGTTTTTCAGAATCTGCTTGTGTGAATACTCAAAAAATTGCGCGTCAATTTTTTTCCATCCTCCCTCCAGCGTACCTGTAAAATATTCACCGAGTTGGATTTCACAGCGTAAAATCAACTCGTCATTGAAATATTTTTCGTCGAGCACAATGTCGCCGTTTTCGTCTGCTTGGCAATCGACATCGTCGGAACTGTTTAAGAACTGCCCAGTCACCTTCTTCCCGAAGATCGATTCACGATACACGGTTTGGGCGCACAAATTCAGGGGGTCTTTAATTGAACGCAAATGCTCGCGATCGGAAACCCATTCCACTGAGCCCAACCGCTCAGCCCCCATTTGGTTTGCCAGCTTCAGTCGAATCGTGATCCCCACTCCCTTTCTCCGACCCGGAGCACTGGACAATAGTGGAACGGTGATTTCAATGGTATCCTGATTCAAAGGAATCCACCCGCCCAGATGCAAATCGTGACATTCCTCACCTGGCTCTAGGAATGAAGTGTGGAAAATCACTTTTTTGTTTCGGTACTGTTCATCGACAACCAAGGCGCCGTTCGCATCGGTCGTCAGATTTCCTACGATTCCTTGGTCCCAGTCCTGCATCGTCACCGTGCGATATTGTACAGGCATTCCGGTTTGATTGTTTTTCAAAATGACATTGATTCCCATGATCGCTCCAATTGTTAAAACATGACACCAGTGTGATTTTCAGGAAAAATTGGGAAAATGCAAGTGACAAAAAAAAACAAAAAAATTTGGTTGTAAAAAGTCGGTGTTAAGTTTTTTTCGGAATTCGTAAAAAGAAGTGAAAAAGTGGCGACAGGCAGGGACATCAGACTGGATACGAGGTGAAAGGCAAAGAGCACTGCTTCTCCGAAGACTCCGAAGCAGTGGCATCGGGCGTTGGTCACTCGTTGGCAGCACCCGTGAGCTTGAGGGCTTCGTCGACAAGTCGGTTGACCTCTTCGAGCTTCCCTTGCTGCATCAGGGGGCCGACTCGTTCCATCACGCGTTGAACCGGAGTCACATCCTGACCGTTTTTCTGCATTTGTTCTGCGGCTCGCATGACGCGCTGGATCTTGGCGATTAGCTGCGGTGGGGGCCTCCTTGTGGCATCCGGGAACACAAATGAGCTGCGTCCCCTTTTTTTTCCGAAGTCATTGCACAAGGGTTGATGGGAATCGATCGCACTGACATGAGCGAGCGATACAAGCATTCAGCGATAATTTTTCATTGACGAATACGCTCAACAATTGTCTTGATCGCGTCCACATTGCGGAGACTTTCGAATGCAGAATCCGTCAGCAATCGCTGTTGAATTGGGATGTCCACAAATCCTGTCATTTCATCAATACGGAGAATGAGTCTGATGGCTTTTTGTCGGTGCGCTTCGGGCGTGTTGCCAATTCTCAATGCCAGACAATGTTCCAAAGCGACATCCATGAGATGCACGCTATTGGTCGGTTCAGCAAGCTCCGGTTCCGGACATACTGCCAGGGTTTCGACGAACTCTTGGGCAGCTCGATCATCGAAACCAGCACGGTGAAGTGCCACGATAATCCTGACGCGATGAAGTGCCCAGAACTCCTTGATACCTGGAGCCGAAGGGTAGTCTTCGAACATTTGTCGAAGCAATTTCACCGCTTCGCGTCTCGCCGCAATTTCCGCTTCGATGTCATCGACATAGGTCAGCGTATCCGCGATGTTCCCATACGACTGGGCGAGATCTCGTCGGATGCGGAGAAGCCACGGGAACCGTTCCACGACCTCCGCTCGCAGATCTCGCGCCTGCTTGTGCGAATCCAGAGCAGCTTGAAACTTTTTTTGAACGCACAGCATTAGCCCGTAACTGTTGAGGATTTTTGCGTGCAATCGGGTTGTCCTTACCCAATCTGAATCGAATTCATCGTCGATCGGGGCGGGTATTTGATTCTGGTTGAGTAGCCCGAGTCCCCGTTGGCTATGAGCCAACGCTTCATCGAGTCTGCCGAGCTTATGATTGATGATCGCCGCCTGACTTTCAATCATCGCGCACTCATAAAACACCTTTCGGTCCGAAACGTTCATTCGGATCGTCACATCCAAGGACCGCTTAATTCTCTCAGCGGCATTAAATAAATTTCTGCGGCGCAATTCGATGGTCGTTGAACGCATCGCGCGGTCATAATCGATCTCGGCAATCAAAGATTGAATGCGCAACGACTCTAAGATGTCATCGAGACTTGCTTCCTTATTTTCCCTGAGTGTATTCACAGCCAATTCGGCTTTCACCATTGCCTCGTCCGGGTTACCGTGATCCCTCTCCAGTGTTGCACCGAGCCGGTAAGAGGTCGCTAACAGTAACCGAGCCTCATTCTTTCCCTCGGGAAACGCTAACAGCCGCCGGCAGACTTGCTTCGCCCACTCGATAGCCAACGTGGAATCAAGCGTTTCGCCGCCCAGATCCAGCAGAATTTGCTCACTAAACGACTCGTTAATTTGTCGGGAAATATGATGGAGTTGTTGAACTATCTGAAGCATCTGATCCCGATTCTCGACGGCACTTACATCCCATTTTTCATATTGTTTCCATGCCCATCGAAGTACATTGAGCCGCAGTGGGATCAACTCGGGGTCACGCAGCACTTTTTCGTTCTGACCGAGCATGATTAGGATTTGCAAGGAATCAACGGCGACTTCAGCGCTGGTGTTTGCATTCAATTTATGTCGATCCGCGTCCGCTCGATGCTGGGCAATCCGGGATTGTTGCCAGCTCAAAATAAGAAGAGAGAGAATCAGAATCATCATGGTAAGAGCGGCAGGAACAACGACCTGAACATGGTGTGCCACCCAGCGCGACACTCCCTCCATGAGGCCATATTTACCTCGATGGGCGATTACAAATTCTCCACGTTCCCAGCGTTGGATGTCCTCACGGAATTCCGCCGCCGACGCGTAACGATCCTCGGGCAAAACGGCGAGTCCTCGTTCGCAGATCGAGACTAATTCGCGGGGAATTGCCCTGCCATGAACTTGGCCTGCGACATCTGCAATATTGGTGATGGGTGCCTTACGAAAGATGCTCCAGAACCGAGTTCCTCTCGGTTCATTCGCACAGACTCGAGCGGGATTTCCCGTCAAAATCATGTGCAGGATTCCACTCAGGGCGAACACATCTGTTCGTGCATCGTATCCTGCGGATCGTCCGCTTAACTGTTCGGGTGCCATAAATTCGGGTGTGCCCGCCACCAAAACCAAATCCGACAGTGACGCCAAATCACGATGTGAGCGAGCCGGCATGACGTCGGCGCGGTTACTGAAAGGTTCCGCTAATCCCCAGTCGACAACGAATGTCGCTCCCGATGGTTCCACCATCACGTTGTCAGGCTTGAGATCAAGGTGGAGATAACCCGCTTGATGTGCGGCCTGGACAGTGTTGGACACGTCCTTAAGGCAGGCCAGTAGTTTGAGCAAGGTGATTCGACGTTCGTCGCGATTCTGGTGACTTAATAGCGATCGTTCCCTGCGAATGATTTCGCTCAGCGTCTGGCCAACAACCAGGCGCATCGAGTAGAAACGCCGTCCATTGGAAAGCCGACCTGCAGCATAAACGGGTGGGATACCAGGGTGCTGCAGTCGAGCGGTCAAACGATACTCACGATAGAAGCGGTCATGCTCACCCTTCGTCCAGGAACTGACCGACTTTGAGATCTTAACGGCCACAATTCGGCCCACTTTTCGGTCGAGAGCTTCATAGACATCCCCCAGCCCTCCACCACCAATCCAACGCCTTCTCGTAAACCGGGCCTTACTCGAAAATCGTCGCGGAGTCCTGTTCACGTTCGCTATTTGCCGATCGAATGCCGCGAACAACGACCGTTTGAAGTCATCCAGATTTGGCGATGCTGCGCCATGACGGGAGGTGAGTGTACTTGGACCAAGCGCATCAGGTATTGTGGTACCATGAGCCGGTGCAGTCCCCTGGGGGGCATTTTCATCGGCGAAGTTGTGATCTGTGTTCATAGTCTCTCCAACAATAACTCTTGCGGTTCGAATCCGCCCCGTTTGGCAATCCCTTCAATCTCAGCGAGGATCGCTTGACGAACCCGGGAGAGGATTTTCCGCTCACTGTCCGTTCGAGCATGAGTTTTGCTGATATCGTCGGGATCATCACCTGAATCGAGATCAGAAGACATTCCCTTTGATTTCTTCCACGACTCGTAGACCTGCCAGTGAGGGGCAGTCGTGACAACCTTGACGCGAGACTCCGCCGCATTCAAAACCTCGACACGCCAGAAGCCACTCACCAAATCGGCACAAGTCGGTCGCAGCACAGCTTCGTTCAACTCGACCTCTCTGGATCGCGATATCCGTCGTTTGGCGACCGAAATCGCGTCTTTTGCCAATTGGCCGACACACTGACCAAAACGGGTCCCCTCGGGGTGCCGCCACCCTTTTGTGATGTCTTTATGCAATTCGATTAAGAGGTTCTGCGCGATATCCTCCGTCTCGCTATGCCAGTGATTCGGGAGTGCATTTTGAATCTGAATCAGAAATATCGGAAGTCGCGCTTCAACGAACCTCTTGAAAGCTGACGAAAGTCGCGCGGGATCGCCGGAGTAGACATCTTCAAGAAATGTATCCGATGTGATCCAGAGATCTCGCTGATGTGGTCCGTTTGCACGCATTACAAAGTCCAGAAGCTCACAAGGTCCAGAAGCTGTTGACAAGACGCCGCAAAACGCGACACAAGAATCAAAGGTGTTCAATATATCCCATCGCAAGGGGTGAAACAAGCTAAAATTAATGCCTGCAATCAGTGATTTCCTTTTGCCAACCGATTGATGTCGGCAAGAATCTTTACGAGAGATACGACTCTTTTTAAAAGTGCCGTATTCGACAAAAAATCTGTCACGTTTCGGTTTTGATCGTCAGAGAGATACTGGAACCTGAATTACAGCACTTTCAGCACGTCATTCATCCCGCTGAATTCGATTGCCGACCAGATTTCGACTACTTTTGGCCAAAAACAATCTTCAAAACGTCACGCCATACGCAGGTGGGTCGGCTTCTTTCGAACAACCTTGAACTGACGCGGAAGCGGTGACAGACTCAAATGGGTCCACGAGAACTTGTGATTGGTGCGGATCAGACCTCGGGAAGAAACTGCTACTCCTTCCCGAAGCGCTTTCATGGCCCCTTCGCGATGCGTCCAGACAACACGAACGGGCACTCGCCATCCTCCAAGCAGAATAACCATCCTCCAAGCAGAATAAGAAAATCGTCGTCTCACACACAGCCAAAACCGACATCAACTGACAGCGGACTGGTGCTGTTCCATCCGCGCAACGGGTATCAATTCAAACCGCTGCTGACATTTAAAAACTATACGAAATGGGGCCGAGTCTGATGGTTAGTAGCAAAGAGCCAGAGAACCGAAACGAGACCGGCTCGACAGAGATCGATAGCGTCGGTGAATTACTCAAACGGGTCTCCGCTGGTCGGCAGGCCAGTGGGGAAGCATACACGTTACTCAAAGCACAACTTAAAGAAATCGCCCAGCGTCAAATGACGGCTGCCGATGATTTGTCGGTGGAAGCGAGTCACGTTGTCAACGCCGTTTATGTAAAGCTGTCTGGAGACCCGGAGATCTCCTGGAAGGACCGAGAACAGTTTCTACAATATGCGTGCATGGAGATCCGGACATTTTTGGTCGACAAAGCGGAAAAACGCAAAGCGTTAAAACGAGGGGGTGGACGGATTGCAAGCGGTGCCACCAATTTAGACGAGCAAAAATCTCATCAATCCGATCCAGCCGAGATTGCCGCCAAAAATGATGATTTATTGCTACTGATGGATAAGGTGCTTCCGGAACTGGAAAAAAGTCATCCAGATCTTGCCCAGGTGGTTTATCTACACTTTTTTGGTGGTTTGAATTTTGAGCGAATCGGTCCGCTTCTGGGGATTGACCCCGGTACGGCATTACGTCGCTGGAAAAAAGCACAAATTCTCCTCCAACGCAACATGAACCAGTTCGAATCCACCGAGGATGATTAAAACCCAATAGTTCGATCTACCTCGAAATAGGCCGATCTACCTCGAATCCGAAATTCACTTTGCATGGGCAGGCCAATGAAACCGGAACTTGAAGAACGCGCGTTAAGTATTGTCCTCCAATTGACGGATCTGCACGTCAATGATCGCCACAAGTTGCAACGGCAACTTTGCGGGGACGACATCCAACTCCTGCACGCTGTCGACGAACTTTTTCGTGTTTATGAAAATGCGAACGGCATGGACTTTTGGCTGGGGGCTTCAAAAGCCCGGTTCAATTTTTCCGGTGCGGATTGTTCGCAAAACGACGATGTGGTTTTCACAGACCAAAAAGACCAAAACCGGATTAGGCGACCACCGACACTGGATCGATTCATTCCCATTGATCTCCTCGGACTCGGCGGTCAGGGTGAAGTCTGGCTGATGAAGGATCCCCGCATCGACCGCCGCGTGGCATTAAAAATTGTGCAGCCGTCGAAAAAGGACTCTCGAGCGACATTGACTTCGTTCCGTCGCGAAGCGGAACTGAACGGTAAACTCGAACACCCCAACATCGTTCCCGTCTACGACATCACGGCCGAATTGAATGAGTCAGGTGAGCCTGATTCAAAGTCTCCCTGCTTTGTGATGCGAGTCTTTGGCGATCCGCGTCTGCATGCGGCGATCTCAGCCTTTCATGAACGCCCCCGGTCAGACTCCGAACAGGAACTGCTCGTCGCATTGCGAGCCTTCGACAAACAACAGTCCGCAGAGACACGAAGCGAGTTGGAGCACCAACTCGCAAAGGTTACCTTCGATTCGAGTCAGGCGAGCGATCAAACGCTGAAATCGGCAGTGGAATCGATTCTCAAGGATGATTCCGAAGCGGGAACGCTGACCAAAGCCATCGCGAAACTGCATGCTCGCGAATGGTCCGAATCAAACTTCCGGAAACTGCTCGGTCGTTTTCAAAGGATTTGTGAAGGTGTCGCTTATGCTCATAGTCGCGGTGTCATTCATCGAGACCTTAAGCCCGATAACATCATGCTGGGAGAATACGGCGAAACATTGGTTGCCGATTGGGGTCTGGCGAAAATTGTTGGACGGCAAGACGAGGTTCATCCGGAAAATGTTGAAGGGACATTACGAGTTTCCTCCGATTCCGCAGATTCGCCTCACACGCGACGTGGCGAGCTGAAAGGGACGCCTCGTTATATGTCACCGGAACAGGCGATGGGCCGGATTGATGAGCTCGGTCCCGCTACGGACATCTACAGCCTGGGCGCTATCCTCTACTGCATCCTGACTGGCAAGCCACCCATCGAAGGCAAGACCTTCGAGGAAATTCTGTCACGAGTTCGAGCTGGCAAATTCGCTCGTCCGACGGAAGTTCAACCTCGGGTTCCGAAAGGGCTGGAAGCAGTCGTACTGAAAGCGATCTCGTTGAAGCCCCGCGATCGATATGC
>Ga0114978_10003545_pt1 | contig 12747 bp, 16 predicted proteins | sample S_140212_EF_Meta_FD_87027 | JGI IMG/M metagenome (GOLD analysis project Ga0114978, IMG submission 87027) | Freshwater microbial communities from Lake Simoncouche, Canada to study carbon cycling - S_140212_EF_MetaG | ecosystem: Environmental > Aquatic > Freshwater > Lake | place: Lake...
CCCCTGGAATATATAGTAACTTTAGATCAAGATTAGATGGCAAATTATACTGTCTTTTTACTAATGCGTGTTAAATTGGCAGTGTTTCAAATATTTCTTTACAAGGCTTGCATAGGGGAAAGTTCTTTCCATCACTTGTTGGAACCCATATCTTTCCGCATAAGGCTACCGCAGGCTTGCCTTCTACGAAGGCTTCCATCATCTCGTCGCGGTGAATATAATGAGAAAACTTATCGTGATCTCCGTTGCCTGTTCTTGTATCTGCTTCAGTATCAACTTCTATTATTACATCACTCATGTTCACTCCGCAGTCTTGCAAATCCATACCTGGTAGTTCGTAACTATAAGGTCATAGCGTCCTCTAAACAACATCAGAACGCAGTCAATACCGTCCTTAGGGTTTAAGGGTGTTCCTTTATACGTAGGCCAGTCGTAGTCATCAAACACCATGATGCCGCCAATCTCTAGGATTCTCCACGCGTTTAAGGAGTCAATCGCCGTCTGCAACGCGGTGTGATCTCCGTCTATGTAGATGACGTTAAACGTCTTGCCTTCAGGATGACCTGCAAAGTACCTATCACTTGTGCACTTATACTTCTCTACCTTTGCAACGTCCTTAAACTTTGCGTCATAGACCTGCTCTACCTGGTTAAAGTCATATTTACCTTCATGCTCGATAGAGCCTTCCCAGGTATCAACGTCTACTATCCTGTTGATGTTTTTGTTATCTAAAAGCCACTGTGTTGTGTCGCCTTTATACGCACCAATCTGTAATACGTTTAACGGAGAGGTGAGTGTTAGGTAGCTTTCAAAGTTTGGTTTAACGTAGTCAAACCACGTAGGAAGTTCCTGCTCCACTACTCAACGCGTCCAAAATCATCTTCATATCTAATGATGTCATCTTCTCCAAGATACTCACCTGTTTGGATCTCGATAAAGACTAGGTCGCCTTCTCCTTCGGATCTTACGCGGTGAACTTCTTCAACTGCAATTGACACGTAGTCTCCCGGGGCAAGATGAAGTATCTGGTCAGATAGCTCGACCTCCGCGTATCCTTGCGTGATATACCAATGCTCTGCGCGGTGTTTGTGTGACTGCTTACTTAGGCGACTTCCATTTTCAACGTGTATTCGCTTAACCTGAACCTTTGGCTCAGTATGTAGTATTGCGTAGAAGCCCCAAGGGCGAACAAAGATCTCTGGAATCATATATGAACTGTATCATGAAACCTTAACTTCTAGCTGTTAACCGCCGTAGGTAACTGATTGCCATTTACTACTTATAGGAAGAGTTAGTGGCGTCCAAGTAATTCCGTTGGTAGACGTTGAGACGCGTGACGAGTTGTAGGCAACTGCGACAAACACGCCGTTACCGTATGTAACTGACCAGACTCTACTTTCACCAAGTCCCATTGCAGTCCATGTCGCGCCGTCAGTAGAATACGCCCCTCCTGATGAGCTAGAGGGAACTGCAACAAAAACTCCATTGCCATATGCAATTGATTTCCAGTTCCTACTGGCAGGCATAGTTCTCTGCGTCCACGTAATTCCATCTGTCGAGGACGCGGAGGTTGACGTGCCGTAGGCAACTGCAACAAAAACACCGCCTCCGTATGCAACTGCAGCCCAGTTCCTGCTTAAAGGCAAAGTCCTCTGCGTCCATGTAATACCGTTGGTAGACGTTGCGGCAACTGATGAGCTGTAGGCAACTGCAACAAACACTCCTGCGCCATACGCAACTGATATCCAGTTTCCACTTACAGGCATAGTTCTCTGTGTCCAGGTCACCGTGTCAGTTGAAGATGCTGCGTGTACCGTGTTGTATGCAACTGCAGCGAACACGCCGTTGCCATAGGCAACTGATTTCCACTTTACAACTACAGGCAAAGTTCTCTGTGTCCAGGTTATACCGTCTGTAGAGGACGCGGATATGCTCGAGTAGTAAGCAACCGCTGCAAACACGCCGTTGCCATAGGCAACTGATTTCCACGTCGCAAACGTAGGCATAGTTCTCTGCGTCCAGGTGGTACCGTCAGTCGATGAGGCGGCCGTATCAAAGTTAGCTGTTGCTACAAATACGTTAGGTGCAGGAGGAGGAGGCAAAAACGACTTCGTATTTTGTGAAGCTGCTATACCTAGGATCGGCATGGAATTCCTTATCCATAATACTTCAAATGTCTAGCTAAGCTAAGTGCCTTAATGATAGATATTCTATACTGTTATTACATTAGTGATGTTAAGAAAGCCGAGCTAGCAGCGGGCGACGGGACTTAGTACTACCCTCAAGGTAGTTCCATCATTGAGCGGTCCGTCCAATGCTTGAGCTTACCCGCTGCTAGCACACAACTCTGAAGTCGGGACGGATGACAGTTGTACGTCTTGTCCAGGACGATTCGAGCAGGGAGGTCCGCTAACGTTCACCTTCATTATGACAAGCTACTAGTTGCTTCGCGAGCTGGTTCGATACTTAAATTATAACAGGATACTAGGTTGTTTTAAGCGTGTTTACCCAGCCAACGATACCTTCAACGGACAGGTCCATCATGCCGTCTTCACCTAAGAGATCCTCTAGACGAACTAGGATCTCGTCAAGTTCTTCCCTGTTTACCTCGCAAACGATCTCGATGTGCGCCTCCATGAGAACCATCAGTTCCTTCATAAAGTCAACTGGGACAAGGAGTAAACCCTCCTCCTCAAGGTACTGGGCTAGTGCATCATCATCTCTATCAAAATCGTCGAATTCCATTGGTAGATAGTATATCAAAAAACCTGCGGTGATAGTTTTACGTTTTGGCCTCTATATGATATTGTTTATTATATAAAATGACACACTACGAAAGGGACTAAACTAAGATGAAAAGACGCATATCAATACTCGGGCTTGCCTTAACGGCAACTCTTATCTCCGCCCCAGCTCACGCGGACTGGGCGCTTGACACAAACTCAGGCAGCACGGTTTCTCGCATGCTAGAGGACAAGCTGCTTCAAACTAGGGCTGACGGTTACTTCTTAATTACCGCCAATGAAATTCTAGCTACTCCACAGGTATCTTTACAGACGCAAGGCCCTGGACCAAAAAGACAGTATGCGGTTATCGTTGACGGCGTCGTTGACAAGATTGTTACCTGGGACGGATACACGCCAAATCGTAAGATAGACGCTTATGGTATCATCGTAAAGCTTCCAGTGTCAAAGGGAGTTAAATATGTAGACGCGGCTGGAGTTGTAAGACTTAAGCCTATCACACAGGGCTCCATTATTTCTGTTGTTCAAGACGCGGGTAAGGTTGTTACTCCTTCATACGATGTATTAAACGAGGTAGTCACTCTATCGCAGCCGGCCGCTGACGCGGTAGTGCAGTCTAACACCCCGGTTGTTGTATCTCAAACTGTTCAGGCAAACAACTCAATTTCTCTAGACATACAGGTTTCCGATGTTGTAAATCTTCCTTCAACATCCTCGGTGTCTGTCTACGTTGTAACTGACGGTAGATCTACCACCGCGATTGGTCTAGCGCCGTTACAAACTGCGGTGACTGTAACAGATATTCCTCAAGGGGAAAACGTTACCGTTAAGACCGTTATTCGTGACTCGTTGACAAACACAGAGACTGTAATCTCTAATCCGGTGATTGCTACAACGTCTATCAAGGTTCCTGTTGCCACACCTGCACGAGACGCCTCACAGGACCTTGTCACGGTTGCCGCTCCGGTAACTCAGGCGGTAACCACCGACTTGTCTGGTGCTCGTAATGCGTCTATCTCAATACCTGCGGTGACAAACTTTGACGGTAATAAGACGTGGGCAACTTTAATGGTTGTTGATAAGAAGACAGGGTCTACCACATCAATTGGCACCGACGGGTCTGCACAGACTATAGACGTTAACTCGCTAGGTGCCAACAGCGACTACACAGTTAAGCTTGTTCTTCGTGATCTCGCCACAGGACAGGAAACAACTATCTACGGTGAAACGATTACTAAGTAGTTAAAAGTTAAGTAGCCGCGAAGGTTGCAAAAGCAACCTTCGCAGCTTAGGCTATTGTTCATTTTTAATAAATATACAGTTGTACTGGTCTTGATATTGGGTGTCTGAATCAAATATGACAAACCCAAATTTTGCCAAATACTCTTTGACGTCATTGTCTAGCCACTGATCTTTCCAATACTCAGTCTTCTCAACCTCTATAAATATACTACTAACTTTTGGCAGGATATTTGATGCTCCCATAAGAACTTCACGATTTGCCCCTTCACAATCTATCCATAGGCATATATTGTTAAATTCAGAAAATAAGGAATTAAGAGTAAGGCTTTCAACCAATATATATTCGTACTCTTTAACCTCATTTCTTTTCATTATAGAGTTATTAACGGCTGCTTTTTCAACATCTTTTTGTAACTCAAACTGGATAAACCCCAACGTATCTGAGACGGCCTTGTTAATATAATTGATGCTATCAATAGGGTAATTTTTTTCATACACATAAGGGTTTGCTTCAAATGCCCAAATTTTTGCATCTGGATATTTTGATAATATTATTTTTGAAAACTCTGCGTCAAATGCACCAACCTCAATATATATACTGGGCTTCAAAGTTTCTTGAAGATCAATAAATTTATTTGATAGATCAAAACTTAAATGCGTGCTCAAAAAAATATCCTCTTTTCATAAAATATTATCTACGTCTCTGTCATTATTTGGATCGATTACGGATTCAACTTGATTCATGTGATGAATAATTGGATTATCGTTTTTAATTAAAGAAAACCCATTAAGTTTTTCTTCCTGAGAATAATGAAAAATGAAACAATCATTAGTGTATTCTAGACCGACTCTTTGCAATAACTTTAATACCTTTTTTGCACATTGTAATGAAAATATAATTCCAACTGCACTAGAATACTGATTTAAAGATCTATGAATGTGCTTAGATCCAATTTCAGTGGAGTCTGTTAAGTCATTTTGATTGGTAAAATACGAAAGGGCCAGAAAATCAAAATCCTCTGGTAAGTCTTTTAAGCATAGGGCTAATTCATCTATAAAGGTATTTGACAGATCTGCGTCATCCTCAATAACTAAAAGCCTATCTATTTTGCTTTTTACTATATACTTAAATATGTTTATATAGCTAACCCATATGCCTAATTCTCCAGGCAGGGGTTGAGACGTTCTTCCATCATAAGGGTTCCAGGCAGATCTATCTATACCCTCTTTATCAATTATGCTACCCGCGTCTTCTATGTTGCCGTTGCAAAAAATAATCTCATCTGTATAGTCAAACTGATTAAGCATTGTTTTAATTGTATTAACATTGTCTATTGAGCGATCATTTACTTTCATTATTGTATACTTCATTGAAAGTACCCTGAATTTTCAAACATATCTATGCCTATTCTATCTATTAGCTTGTCAATAGCTATATTTGTTCTGTCCTGCCAGCTGTAATCTTTTACTACTTCTGATACTTGGTTATAAAATATATCCGCTTGCAACTCAAAATCTTCTACAGCTTTTTTCATTAAATAAACCATTGAATCAAGGTGGGGAATAACAACCTCCCCAAAACGTGTGTAGGTCTCGACAATATCTGAGACGCCTCTATGAGATTCAATTATGTTGCCTTGAAAATATTTATCATAAGAACACCAGTCAGAAGTAGATATTACTGGCATACCTGTAGTAAGAGCTTGTAAAGGAATTAGACCAAATCCTTCACCTTCGGAAGGATATATTAAAACATCATGAAAATGAAATAAACTAATAAGATGTTCTAAAGTCATATTTTCTTTAATATGACGAACATTTATATCTTGCCATTCTCCATAATTTGCTAATACTTTTTTATTAAACCAGTCTTGCTCTGATGCTGCATGGTGACTATACTTCAAAGTAATTTCATAGTCAGGATTGTTACCAAACGCCTTTTTAAAGGCTTCTACCGCTAGCGGGGCACGTTTTCTTGGTGATCCTGAGTCTATATGTAGAAATCTTATAGTATCTTTAGTTCCCCGTTTTTTAGGCGTCCAAATAGAAGAGTCTACGCCATGTTCATAAACATGAATTTTTTCAGATGGAACTCCAGCATTTATAAAAGCATCTGCTCCAAATTGATTAGCAGTCCACCATTCGTCATATCTTTTTGCATGTTCTACCCAATGTGGCGGAACTAATGTAGACTCCCATTGAGTCATTTGAATTTTATACTGATGGTCATAAAAAAATCCATCTGGCGATCCAAAATATAGTTGAGTTTTTGATTTAGGAGAATTTATATCGACATTGATAGTTTTATTATCACGTTTATAATTTCTTAAATGTTTGTTTATTTCTTTATATGCGTAGGCATACCCAAAGTAAGACTCAGAGTTTCTTACGTGAGGGTGCGCATACAACGACATCCTAAACATGTATTTTTAAGCACCCCTCCACCATTGAGTTTTATAATTTTGCTTTTAATATGCAATTATCCGTGAGTTACTGAAAACCAATTGGCGTTTGAAGGCATCGTGCTAGCGGTCCAAGTTACACCATTTGTTGAGTAGGCTGTTCCGCCACCGTATGCGACGGCAACAAACTTTCCGTCTCCGTGAGTTACTGAAAACCAATCATTGCTCGAAGGCATTGTGCTCGCAGTCCATGTTATGCCGTCTGTTGAGTAGGCTGCTGCGTCAGAGCCATATGCAATTGCAGCAAACTTTCCGTCTCCGTGAGTTACTGAAATCCAGCTTGCACTCGCAGGCATAGTTCTTGCTGTCCATGTAATTCCGTCAGTAGAAGAGGCTGCTGCTGCAGAGCCATTTGTGGCTACTGCAACAAACTTGCCGTCTCCGTGAGTTACTGAATACCAATTGGCGTTTGAAGGCATCGTGCTAGCGGTCCAAGTTACACCATTTGTTGAGTAGGCTGCTGCAGGGCCATATGCAATTGCAACAAACTTACCATCACCGTATGTGACTGAACCCCAGTACGGATCAGAAGGCATCGTGCTTTCTGTCCAGGTAATACCGTCTGTTGAGTAGGCTGCTGCAGTGCCATTTTGAATTGCAACAAACTTTCCGTCTCCGTGAGTTACTGAATTCCAGTTTGCACTCAAAGGCAATGTAGCAGCGGTCCAAGTTACACCATTTGTTGAGTAGGCTGCTACGTTAGAGTTATTTGTGACTACTGCAACAAACTTGCCATTTCCGTGAGTCACTGAATGCCAATTGGCGTTTGAAGGAAGTGTAGCAGCGGTCCATGTTATGCCGTCTGTTGAGTAGGCTGCTTTGTTGGAGCCAAAGGCAATTGCATAAAAAGCAGTTAGTACAGATTCGGTTCCATAAACTTTTACCTCAACAACATCAACTGCTGATGGCAATACAGTAATTTTTTGTCCAGTAGTCATTGGTGTTGTTATGGTTGTTATTGTTGCTGTTGCTCCTGCAGAAACTGCTTGATCATTTATTAGAGCATTTAAATCAGTTAACTCAACACCGCTATTAAGAACAGCAAGGTCATAGGTAATTGTATTTGCAGAATTATTTTTAACCGTTACCTCGTCAATATTTGTTTCTATAATACCTGCAACAGTGTAAACATCTACTGGGGCAAGAATTTCTGCATTCCCTTGCCCTTGATTTCCAATTGATACTTGTATTTCTACTAATGTGCTTATTTGTCCTGCGGCTATTGATGACCAGGATCTAAATGAAGGAAGAGTGCTTGCAGTCCAGGTAATTCCGTCTGTCGTGAACGCCGCTGCGTAGCCTGTCGAAACCGCAACAAACTTACCGTCTCCATAGGTTATTGAGCTCCAACTGTCATTTGAAGGAAGAGTGCTTTCTGTCCAGGTAATACCGTCTGTTGAGTAGGCTGCTGCGTAAGTCCCTGTCGAAACCGCAACAAACTTGCCATTTCCGTAAGCCACTGAATACCAATAGGTGCTTGAAGGAAGAGTGCTTGCTGTCCAGGTAATACCGTCTGTTGAGTAGGCCGCTGTGTTAGAGTTATACTTAACCGCAACAAACTTAGCATCTCCATAGGTTATGTCAGGCCAGACTCCAGATGAAGGAAGAGTGCTTGCAGTCCAGGTAGTGCCGTTTGTCGAGTAGGCTGCTGCGTTGGAGTTATAAGTAGTAACCGCAACAAACTTACCATTTCCGTGAATTACTTCTCCCCACGCTTCACTTGAAGGAAGTGTGCTTTCTGTCCAGGTAATACCGTCTGTTGAGTAGGCTGCCGCAGAGCCGTATGCAAGCGCAACAAACTTACCGTCTCCGTAAGTTATCGAGAGCCATAAGTTACTTGAAGGAAGAGTGCTTGCAGTCCAGGTAGTGCCGTTTGTCGAGTAGGCTGCTGCGTTGCCGGTTCCGCCTAATGCAACAAACTTACCGTCTCCATAGGTTATTGAGTTCCAACTGGAGTTTGAAGGAAGAGTGCTTGATAACCAGTTTATGCCGTTTGTTGAGTAGGCTGCTTGGTTGACGTAACCAGACCCTACTGCAACATATCCAGGACTAACAGAACCAGTCGTAGTTGTATAGTACCCTGTTCCAGTTACTGGGACGGATGTGTACCCTATAAGTCGAGAAGCGAGCAGGACTAGTTGATTTATAAAGTTCTTTATGTTAGCTGATGCTGCTACACCTAAAATTGGCATATTTAGTCTCCGATACTGGTAAGAATAAGAATAGGCAAATTTTATCCTGCACTAATAAAGGTGATATTAGTAAGGTAGAGCTATCTCCACGTAATTGGAGACTTCTTAATGTGATCTACTAGGACGCCAGGGTCAAAGTGTATATCGATCCCGGCCCTATACGCCTTAATACACCAGGATATATCCTCGCCTACGGTGTCAATCACAGGTTGTCCGTTGTTGTCCTTGCCCACCTTTACCTGTTCGTGGTTAAACCATGGACGTTGAATACTTTCAAACACGCCGGCCTTCATCGCGACAAAACCAAACCCGATGCTTTGCACCTTTATAATCTCGCTCATCTCAAGAATTTCGTCTGCCGGTATCCCGCCGGGAGTCCCCCACGCGTGCACCGTTGTGGTGTGTCCGTCTGCAAGTAGGTACGCACCCGAGGTTACCTCGTACTCGGATTCATATATCTTAAAGAAGTCCTCTACCTTCCAGGCAATGTCTGAGTCAATCCAAAATATCTTGTTGTACGTAATATCGTTTCCACCGGGTGATTCCTGTGTCGGATCAAGGTTGAGACCCTCCGCTCCGCTGGCGGTAAGCTCGCGTGCGTGGTGTACCAACGACGTGTAGGCGTTAAGCCACTTGTAAGTAATCCCGCGCTTGTCGCACTCCTCAAGAGTAAGAACTAGACTCCTTACATATTGCGCCTCAAGCATCGCGCCAGGAGTTGCAATCAAGACGTCGTAGTGTTTCATTACTTTCTTCCCCAGCTAATCTTGTCCCAGATTCTTTCGTGCCAGTAGTATATACCTACCTTTACAACAGTCTCCCAAAATGCAATCAAGGCAGAAAGAGTTCCTTCTCCTGTGATGGCGTAGACAACTGCAAACGACGAAAGAGTTCCAAAGATGCGGTAGCTAAGAGATTTAGTAAATGACCTAGACTTAGTTACCTTCACTGTCCAGCACCAACTGCTAGGTAACCTAAAACTTTAGATACCCATCTCTTTACGTTTTTGAGTAGCGCTAATAGCTTGCGTGGCAGCATCTAAGACAACCTCCTCAATCTTGTATCCAACATCTCGCCCGTAGACAATGTTTGTTATGTTGGGAAATCTAACAACCATCGCATCCTTCATTGCTGGATCCTTGTCGATATAAAACTTTACCTGGTCAAATGATAGCGGGTCCTTCTCGCTTACTCCTTGCGTATTGCGCACTCCTAGAAGCACCTGCGGTGTTCGCTTTCCGGCCTCGTTGTATAGAGCATGGTGTCCTTCGTGCCAAGGTTGGTAGCGTCCAAGCATTAAAGTTGTTGGCTTCTTCCAGTCGTGTAGACCTGTTGCGGTAAGAACAATTTGAACTTCCTCATCAACTGTGCATCCTGTTTCAATGCGAACACTATATTCAAGCGGGTCCTCCCACATCTTATTTGTATCTGCAAAGCGGCCTTCATGGATACGGTCTACCCACACTAAATAGTCTGGCTTTCCAAATGCCTTGCGCGTTTCAAACGTAGGGCAGACAAAATCAACGACAACTAAACGTCCCTGCGAGTCTAGCAGACGAGCAAGAGCTCCCATACGACGTGCCTGTTCAATTCTATCCTCGGGAGTAAAGCCAAGATCTTTATTTAGATCAGCTCTAACCTCGTCTGCGTTAAGATGAATGGCGTCGGTGTGCTCCATTAAAGACTTAGCTAGCGTTGTTTTTCCAGAGCCTGGCAGACCTATAATTTGTATGATCATTTGCTTCTCCTAGTTTATTTCCAAAACTCTAGCCCGGAATACTTCTTAATTGTATCCGCACTAAAGATGTCTGAGTAGACATACTCTTCTCTTTTAATAGTTGACTTGACCTTGTGGTGATCCTTTATACCCCAGGTGTCGTTAAACTTGTGTGGCGTGTCTAGCTCTGTAAACGAGTGCTTAAAACTAGGTATGTCCAAGAACGCGTATATTTCATTCATGGTATCCTCGGTATTAAGCGTTAGGTAGTCATAGTCAACAAGTAGGATGTTGTCCTTAAACTCCGGGTAGAGTACACGCTTATGATTTTCTATGTTGTGTGCAATTCCGCCATTTTCATCCTTGCCAAGTTCCATGAAGTACTGCGCTCGTCTATCTGCCATGAGACGTTTGTCCCTAAAGTTGCGTTTAATTTCCTTGTCGTATGCATTGTTAGGATCCTTCTCGCATAGTCTATTCCACGACGCAAGAATTCCTAAGACATCGCGCATCGGGCAGATTATCTTAATTGGGTTTTTAAGATGATGCTCTAGGATAACGTATTGGTGCGGGTCAAGCCAGGTAAAGTTTTTATCAACTATGTAGGACTCGGGTCGACTACCGTAGAAGGTAGGAATAATCATTTCCATAACGTTGTAGATACTTTGGAACTGATCAGAGTCCTTGTTCTCCTTGCTCTGATACTGGTTGTATGCGGCGCCTAAGGTGTTAGGTAGGACAGACTGCGGTGAAACATACACGTCTGGATTTTGACTTAACAAAGATGACAGCAGTGTGCCTCCTGAGCGCGGAAGTCCCGCCAAGAAAAAGAACTGCTTATCCATATGTCAATGGTAACATACAAAGATAAAAAGCCGCCTAGTTTTCACTAGACGGCTTTTGCTATATGCTAAAGTTTAGTTCATTGCCTCGTAGATAGCTTGTAGAGCAGCCTGCGCTGCTTGGCGCTCTTCAGGAGTTGTTGCTGCCTCTACCGCAGCCTGCGCAGCTGTGATAGCTGCCCTTTGCTCAGCAGTTGGCTTTGCCCGGCCAGCTTCTCCTGGTCCTGTGGGCGCGTAAGGCGCAGCTTCATCATCAACTGACGCAACGTAAAGTTGTGCCCAGGCCTCTGCCTCGGCAGCGTCTGCCCAGGGTGCTTGGTTTGGCCAGTTAGGTTGGAAAAGTGATGGAACGTCCGCGTCTGGGTAGAACACACGCACCGCGTTGGTTCCTTCTTCGATCTCGTATCTTAGTGCCATATTTGTGTCTCCTCGGTTGTTTTTTTTTATATTTTATCCTAGGTGAATAAAGGTGATATTTAACTTTTAGCTACTTCCTAATAAGGCACCAAGAAGTCCTACTAAGAAGTAGCTAGAGTATGATAGATTAGCCACAACTAGTTTTAGGGTAGGGGTTAAATATGTCCGCTGGAATTCATAATATAAAGGTTGAACAAGGTGCGACGTTTTCCCAAACCTTCACGTGGAAGATCAGCTCTAATGCTGTCAACCTAACAGGATACACTGCTCGACTCAAGGTTCGTGATACTACCCGTCGACCATCTGCGGTGAATGAAATGATCTCTCTTACCTCTCCTTCAGGAGGTATCGTTCTCGGCGGAGCAGCCGGAACAATCGCGGTGACGATTTCAGCCTCGGAAACCGCGGCCGTAGTTGCAGGCAAGTATGTCTACGACCTAGAGCTTGTCGCACCTGACACAACCGTAACACGTCTTATAAAGGGCACCTTCACAGTTCTCTCTGAGGTAACCTATTGACCGATCCAACGAGCGTTGTCTCGGTTAACGAGTCAACTACAACCGTAACTGTAGTAACAGAGTCAGACGTTGTCGTTGAGACGACTGTTCTCTCTACAGAGGTTGTTATATCTAATCTTCAAGGTCCGCAGGGTCCTGTCGGTCCTACCGGTCCGCAGTCGGTTGTGCCTGGACCGACAGGTCCCGCCGGAGCACCTACAGGTCTTACCGGCGTGACAGGTTTAACGGGTGCAACAGGCTTAACTGGTCTAACGGGCGTAACCGGTGCAACAGGCTTAACTGGTTTAACGGGCGCAACAGGTTTAACAGGTCTTACCGGCGCAACTGGTGCAACTGGTCTTACTGGTGTAACTGGTGCAAACGGTGCAACAGGTCTTACCGGTTTAACAGGTTTAACTGGTCTAACAGGCGTAACTGGTGCAACAGGCTTAACTGGTTTAACGGGCGCAACAGGACTAACTGGACTTACAGGTTCAACTGGTGCAACAGGCTTAACTGGTGTAACTGGTGCAAACGGTGCAACAGGACTTACCGGTGCAACCGGTTTAACTGGTCTAACAGGCGTAACCGGTGCACAGGGAAATACCGGTTTAACAGGATTAACCGGTGCAAC
>Ga0114978_10003552_pt1 | contig 12738 bp, 2 predicted proteins | sample S_140212_EF_Meta_FD_87027 | JGI IMG/M metagenome (GOLD analysis project Ga0114978, IMG submission 87027) | Freshwater microbial communities from Lake Simoncouche, Canada to study carbon cycling - S_140212_EF_MetaG | ecosystem: Environmental > Aquatic > Freshwater > Lake | place: Lake...
ATTAAATAGTAATACAATAACTATAAAATATAATAAATAATAAATAATAAATAATAAATAATAAATAATAAATAATAACTAGAATAGCAACAAACTAGAATAGCAAAAAACAATCTAATATAAATCTAATAGAAATCTAATAAAAATACAAGCACAAAATGTCTGTAGATCCAAAAAAGATAGTTATTTTTGATAAATCTATAGTTATTAGTAATACTGAGACTATTACTGAACAAACAGATAAAGGTTCTAATGGTCAAATTCGCTTTAATAATACAACATATAAATTTGAAGGTTATCATAGTCCTTTAGGGGCAGATATATTTGGTAATATATGGCGACCACTCACTCAAGATGTAGCAAGTACTAGCAACCTAGGTGTATTTAGAGTAGGTAATAATTTAGTTATTAATCCAGCTACAGGTATTATGTCATCAATCGCTTCTGGTTCTGGTCGTATTAAACAATTAGTTATTACAGTTTCACCTATTGTTGGTGCTGCAGATTATCTTAGTATCAATGAAGCAATAAGCAACGCAATAGGAACTCCAGCTGGGAATTATTTAAATGGTTCTATAACTAGCATTATAGGTTCAGCACCATCCCCAATATATCCATTTTATATACAATTAGCTCCAGGACAATATAATGAAGTATTAAATCAAATAGTTCTTCCAGATTATGTATCTCTTGTTGGTGAAGATAATTATAATTCTGTAATTACACAAAATAATGGTAATACTACAGTGTCTACTGGTTCTATGTTAGTTGCTGGTAATAATAGTGAAATTAGTAATTTAGTAATAAAACTTGCCGATATATCAAATAGTCCAGTATCGAATGCTCTACTAATAGATAATAAGAGTAATGTTTCAATTGACAAATGCATTTTTACTTGTGCATCCAACATAAATACTACTGACAATACATACTTAATCTATATGAATACTACTAATACTAGTACTAATACAAATTCTATATCAAATTGTCAATTCTTATTAAATTCAAATACTCTTACAGGAAATTGTACGGCTATTAATATATTAAATACTACTCCACGAATTATTAATAATAAGATTGACCTTTCATTATCATCAACAATTAATACTACAGGATTATCACTATCTAATTGCGATATAACAGAATCCATAATTGATAAAACATATGTTGAAAATCTAACACTATCTAATAATTATTATAATACTACATCAATAGGTAATAATAAAGGTATTTTATTAGATAATAGCCCGGTGTTTCTTAAAAATAGTATTATTGAAGTAGCAACTGACCCACAATTTAACTCTATTAATTATGGTTTAGTATTTAATAGCGATACCCCATTAATAACTAGCACATCTAATAATGTAATTAGTTTTACTAATTCTATTGGGGTTCCAAGTATAATACAGAGCTCCAATATTAGTATTGTAAACTTTAATACTCTAGGATTCCAAAATAATCAATATCTGGCTGTTACTGGTTCAAGTGTAAATGATGGAGTTTATAGAATTAGAACTGTAGCCTCCACTACAATGACTCTTGAAACGGGTTTCGAAGTAATTACAGAATTAGCAAGTATTAGTAATGATATTACATTAAAAGCATTATATTTTACAGATATTCAACAATGTAAAATCAGTGGTACATCCAATAGTATTATTAATGGTGATTCAAATGATAATTATATATTTAATTTATACGATACTATTTCACAAGGCGGTTCATATAATATTGAACCATCATACATTGTATATAGAAGCTATAAGACATTAACTGTTGGAAAGATAAATTGCGATTATAATAATCTTAATGATGCTATGCTATCTATAGTTGATAATAGTTCTAATACACGATATCTTATTAAAATACAATCTGGTATTTATCATGAATCATCATCTATTATTTGTAAGCAATTTGTAAATATTGAAGGCAACGGCGATTCTAATACATCTCTATATTTTTATCAAGCTGATGACAGCTTCAATATACCTACTAGCAATTCTTCATGTCTCCTATTAGCTTCAAATATGTCAATTACAAACCTCTCCATCATGAACATAAGTACAATGAATACATCAAATTCAACATCAACAGTACTATATAATCCAACACCAATATACAATTTTTTAATGGAAAATGTTATAATAACTAGCAATTGTAGTTCTATTTATAATACTGGATTATATTTAGTAAATGTAACTAAACCAATATTATATAATGTAAATATTACAGCTTACTCAACTACAGCTTCATCAGTAAATGTAGGTATATACAATGATATGTGTAATAATTTCAATTATCATAATGTTACTAGCACTACTAACAGTTCTAATGCTTCAATAAATTATTCTATGAATCTTATAGATAGTGGCGGTAATATTTATAATTCAGAATTAGCATCAAATTCCGCATCAATTGAAAATATTGGTATAAAAACTGAAAATGCTAATATGTCACAAAAATTAATACAAATCTATAATGGTCAAATTAGAGCTACAGATGCTATAGATTATAGTGTTTATGCTGATAATTACTATACAATTGTATGTAATGGTGTACAACTATTAGGTGATACACAAACAAATAGCATATCTAGTCGCGTGTTTTGTTGTGGATGCTATACTTTTAATAATTCTAATGACATATATAATATTCAATCGCTCAATAATCGTGGTCAGAATGAGCAACAAATTTATAAAACACTTACCATTGGTGATACAGCAGGAAAGCTCAATGCTACTGGAACAGATAATTTAATTATAGGTGTAAATGCTGGTTCTAATGTTACTACAGCTTCATATAATACAATTATGGGTTCTCATTCAGGAGAAAATATGACAGACGGTGTTAATAATACATTAATCGGGTCATATTCTGGACAATCAATAACAGACGGTATATATAATACTATTATTGGTTCACTTGCCGGTCAAAACATTACATCTGGTTATAATAATACTCTTTCTGGTTATGGTGCTGGTTTTTATTTAATTACAGGTAATTATAATACGCTTATTGGTGCTGATAGTGGAAAATCTTTAATAACTGGACAAGAAAATACATTTGTTGGTCAAAATTCAGGATATATAACTAATATAGGTTATCAAAATACCTATCTAGGTATTTCTTCTGGAAATAATAATGAAACAGGAAATAATAATATATGCGTTGGAAACAAATCAGGTTATGAAAATATAAATGGAAATAATAATCTTATGCTAGGCACACAATCTGGATATACAAATCAATCCAATGGTATTGTATCAATTGGTAATTATGCTGGATATAATAACTCGACTTCAATAAATAATACTTATTTAGGAACAAATTGTGGGTATAATAATATTGCCGGTGATTGTAATACATATTTAGGTAATAACACAGGCTATAGTACACCTAGTGCTACAGGTGGATTTAATACAGCAATTGGTAATGAAGCTGGGTATTCATTAACAACTGGATCTCGCAATGTTCTCCTTGGTTCTACAAGTAGTTCTAATGGTGTATCAAATGATAGTGCTGGGTGGTCATTAACATCTGGAAATGATAATGTACATATTGGTGTTAGTGCTGGTAATTTGGCAAGTTCAACCATTAACAATGTAATAATTGGTTCTACTACAGGCACATCTATTACAACAGCAAGTAATAATGTTCTAATTGGTCAAAATACTGGCAATACATTAGATACTAGCGGTCAAAACGTAATTATTGGTACTAATTCTGGAGATGCCTATAATGCTGGTAATGGGCTTATTGTTGGATATAAAGCAGGAACTGGATATACTGGTTCAGCGGCGTTTGCTATTGGATATCAAGCCGGTTCAAATATTTCAGGCGACTTCAATATGTTTATGGGTTATAATTCTGGTGGATTACCAAAATTAAATACAACTGGAGCATATAATATAGCTGTAGGACCATATACCGGATTTAACTTATCATCAGGAACACGAAATGTAATAGTAGGTTCTGGTGATTCAGGTGGAAGTGCTGGTAAGAATATGAATACTGGTAGTGATAATACATTAATGGGCTACAAATCAGGTAGTGCTTTAACAGGTGGAGTGGGTAATACGTTAGTTGGTAGCAATTCTGGAGCAAATTTAACTACTGGTAATAACAATCTTGTATTAGGATATAAAAGCGCTTTTAATTTAAATTCAGGTTCATTCAATGTAATATTAGGTCCAGAAACAGGATATAATATTAATAATGGAATTGGCAATATTTATACTGGCTATCAAGCTGGATATTATAATTCTTCTGGTTCTTATAATATTAATATGGGTTATCAGACTGGATATACTTCAACTGGAAATGAGTATAATATTCATATAGGTCACAAAGCTGGTTATAGTTCCGAAGCAGATAATAATTTATTCTTAGGATACCAGACAGGATTAAATAATACATTTGGTACAAATAACATATTTATTGGTTTAGAAGCAGGTGCTGGTGTAAATCCAAATACTCAACAAATAGGCGACAATAACATTTTTCTCGGTACAAATGCAGGACATAGTAATGATAATGGTTATCGCAATATATTTTTAGGTTATAATTCTGGCTATAGTAGCATTGGTGGTTCTAAGAATATTTTTATAGGTGAAAATGCTGGGTCACAAGGCACAACTAGCCACAATATTTTTATTGGTACATCAACATCAGATAATGCCGGTGTTGGATATAAGTCTGATACTACTGGACAATATAATGTATTTTTAGGTCATGATGTAGGTATTGAAAATACAATAGGTAAACAAAATATTTTTTTAGGTGATAAGGCAGGTAGAGAAAATGTTGATGGTATAGAAAACATTTATATAGGTACTAATGCTGGTAGAGAAGCTAATGCTAGCACATCACGATATAATATTGCGATTGGTTCCGACGCTGGTATTAATAATCAATCTGGTACAGAAAACATTTTAATAGGACGAAAAACTGCTGGATTAGTTACAAGTACAGATTACAATCAAAATATTATAATTGGTTCAGAAGCTGGTCAGAATATACAACAAGATAATCAGATATTTATAGGCACAAGCGCAGGTCAAAGCAATACTACTGGTGATCGTAATATATTTATTGGTCTTAATGCTGGAAAATTAAATAGTGTTAGTGACGATAATGTAATCATTGGAAGCGATGCTGGTGTATCATTAATAGGTAATGGTTTATTAGGTGATAATGTAATTATTGGAGCACAGGCTGGTCACGATTTAACAACGGGTATTAATAATATTTATATAGGCTCAAGTACAGGTAGCAATGCTGTTACAAGTATAAACAATGTTGTTATTGGAGCATATGCTATGTCAAACGGAGATTCTAGTAATGTAATAATAATAGGTCATAATGCTGGACAGAATAATAGTGCCGATAATAATATTTTTATAGGTAGCAATGCTGGTGTTAATAATAATACAGGTATTGGTAATATATTCGTAGGACAAGAAGCCGGGTACGCAATAACTACTAGCAATGGTAATATTGTATTTGGTAATCTAGCTGCTTCCACTGGTCGCATAGCTGATAATAATATTGTTCTAGGTAATGAAACAGCAAGAAATGTTGTTAATAAGCAAGATTTCATAAATAATATTGTTATGGGTTCAAGTGCTGGTAAAAGTAGTAATTTAGCAATTAATTCTATTATGATAGGTACAAATACAGTTGGAACAGGCACAGGTGGAGATGTAAATATTATTATGGGTAATAATACAGCAGTAAATTTGGGAGACCCACATAATGTTTATCCTACTATTCTTACTCAGATTACAACACTTATTAATTATACAACAATAGATATACCATTTGGTTCTGGAGCATATTATTTTAATTATGGAGATACAATTATAATTGAATCATTAAATAATGATTATATGTTTCAAACAAAAATTGTAGCATTAATAATTGATAATGATAATGTTGGAAATAATGGTAAAACAAAAATAATATTTGCCGATAAATCAACCCAAGTAATACCGCTAGGTTCTATTATGTACGTGAAAAATATTAAAGAATCGGTAGTTGGAACAGAAGATTATAGTAAATCATCTAGTAATATGTGTATTGGAGACCAGTGTGGCTATGAATTGACTACAGGAAGTAAGAATTCAGCAATTGGAGATAATTCTATGTATCAAAATAAAGTAGGTCGCTACAATATTTCTTTAGGTACAGAATCAGGATATTCTTTAAATACTGATAATAATCTTTGTTTAGGTATTAAAGCTGGTTATTCTCTAGATAGTTTTAAAGATACAACAACAACAACAGATTTTATATTCTATCAATCAAATAATACAATTACATCTTTAACTAAGGATTTTAGCGGTTATGCTTATGGTACAGTATTTGATGTTAACGGGTCAAGTAGTAATGACAGTAGGTACAATGTATTTGGTAGAGGACATGATTATTTAACAGTTCAAGGATTTCCTAATATTATAGAAAATGGGTTTCAAAATGTATCTTTTGGTTATACTGTAAATGCTTCTCAGTATAGCTATATTAATTTTTCATTTACAACACAAAATATTGAATTTAATACATATCAAATTACTATTTTTGGTGTAAATACAAGTACTTTTGATATAAATGAATTACAATATGCAACATATATTACAATTACAAATTCGCAATTTAATAATGGTATTAAAATGATAGATTTTACTAGAGGTGGTATATTTAGCAGTTTTCCAAATCAAATAACATTTCGTACTGTACAAAATAATTATGTTCAAGCAGCAGCTACTGAACCAAATGATGTAACATTATCAATTAATGTGATTTGTTATAGAAATTCAATTACTAAAAATTCATTTAACTGTAATATATTTACAGATGATAAAATTAATATCCTTATTGGTGAATATAATGGTGCTTATAAAATTAGTCATGATATGCCATATTTTTTAGAAAATGGAGATCCAGACTTAACTGAAGTAAGAGGTGTAATTGTAGATACACCTTTACTAAATTATGCTGATGTAATAAATCAAATTTATATAAAAGGTAAAACATCACCATCATTATTAGTTTCGAAAATTCTTGATATAACAAATGCTGCTATATTTGAAGCTTCTACTAATACTCTTGAGCATTTAAATTTTACTACATTCTCACAAATTGTTCTACCTTGTTTAGTTTATATAAGTGGAACATTATATAATGATGGGTATAATTATATTACTAAACTTACTAATATATCTTCTTGTATTATATATTTTGATGCTAATTTTCCAATAATAAATGAAAATACAGGAACTTTACCTTGTACTATTAGAGTTATTGAATTGCAAAATCAAACTGTAATTGGAGAAATTTATAGTTCTAATTCCGACTTTGCTGGTAATATTATAAATATTAAATATAGAAATGATTTATATCAGAATTATGCTTTTGGTTCATATGTATTAGAGAAATACTATAATAATAATGCTGCTTTAAATGATAATCTCCTCAAATATTATTCATCAAATGCTTCAGATGTTAGTATGAACATTACATTTTGTGATAATGCTATAAAAACAATTACAAATGATTATATTTCTAGTAATGATTTAATATTCCAGACTTCAAACTCTTCATTTAGTAATATAAACTTTTATTCTGCAAACTCTACAATTACAACATCTGTAAATTATGAATTTGTTAATATAATAGCACCTGTAATAATAAACATTAGTGGTAGCTCTAATAATAATGGTTTCTATTTAGTAACGCAAAATAATAGTCCATATACAACATTGCTAATAGATTCTATTCACCATACCTTAGTAAATGAAACAAGTTCTAACGTTGTAATAAAAACTAAATCTATTTCTAGTTATCTGAGTGGATTAAATCTTTCATATCTGCAATTTAATAAAGAATATGAAATATTTGGGTCAAAATATAATGATGAAACCAAGTTTACATTATATAATGATTCTTATGCTAGCTCTAATATTTCAGTATATTTAGATGATAATACAACAATTGTTAATGATACTTATAATGATTATTATTATTCGATTGTTAATAGTCCAGCAGGTAATTTAGCATATGGAAGCGCTTGTAATAGAGGTTTAATGCAACATTTTACAATAACTAGTATTTCAGTATCTTGTATAAATTCAACGACTTTAGATTTTACTGATATAACTACAAATTTTGCTGATAATTATTTAGTAATGAATGATTCATATATTACACTTTCAAATACACCTTCTGGAACATATGATGGTTTATATTGGATTAATACAATAACTAATCCCTCTCCTACTGTTTTTAGAATAATATTTAATACTACATATTCTAGAAATAATATAATATATACTGTACCAGACCCATTTTTTGGAGCATCATTTACTACTTGTAATGTATCAGTTAATCAATTTGTATTTGATGTAAATAATTTAGCTATAACATATGATGGTTCTGGTTTTGTAAATAGCTTTCCAATTTATAATTTAGATTGGACTAAAGTAATAACTGGATTCGGTGAAAATGCTAAATATATATCATTTACACCACGTAATGGATGTATAACATTTGCCGGTGGCACATATAACCCATCAGATTTATTAGGAACAGTATCAAATAATAAATCATTAACATTTGAAATAGCTAGTTATGCTCTTAATACATCTAGTAATGCTGTAGCATTTGTAGAAACTTGCCCTAATACTAATCCTGGATACTTTCAAGAATCAGTTAAAAGTTATATTATTAATTTTGGTGTTCCTAATCCATCTACTCATACAAGCGATATATATAGACCAAACTTAAGACCAAATATGTATTCGAATCAAAATTTTGTTAGAAGTGGTATATTAACCTGTAATTCTAATGCTAGTTTAAATACTATATCTGTTAGCGGAGCATATGTGAAAAATGATTTTGCAGCATTCAATAGTTATGGTAAAACATATTTATACCCAAATTTTGCTATGCTTTATCCTGGACAAGTATTTTATTTAAATAATAATTTTAATCAAGGATTTTATTTAGTTAAAAGTGTAAGTACAGACAAATTAACATTATATCTAGATCCAACATATTCTACATTATTAACAACAATAGCATATGGTGGTCTTGAAATTTATACCAATTATACTATTTATGATACATCTGTAGATTTTAAGAAATTTGTACCATCCACATTTACATCAGATGATTATCAGATTATGACATTCAAGTATCCAACTAGAACTGGTTTGAATAGTACAAGAACAGGTTGGATTCAAGATACATCTGTATCTGAACTGTATTTTCCTATTAATAAAATCGATATAACTAATACATCTAACACTTGTTTAGTTTTTGATAAAACATATTATGATAATCCTACATCTAATATAGCACCACGCAAATTAGGAGAGTTATGTATGAATCATACATTACTAATACCAACTGACAATATACTTACAAACTATACAAATATTTCATTCCATAATAATACTGTAATTGGTTCTAGCGATATATCATTTTATTCTTCTAATAATACTATTACATCAATAACAAGTAATTTGAGTAGTTTTTTAACGAGTGAATACATATTGGTATCTGGAACTGTAAGTAATAATTTCTTATATCGTATTAATGATTCAATATCACCAACATCTACTAAAATTATTGTATCTCCAGATTACACATTAGTAAATGAGTCGAATAAAAGTGCTACAATAAAAGCCAATTGTATTAATAGTTCAAATGTTGCTGTTACTGATTTATCAGTTTTTAGCTATAATCAAGTTCTCATAGTTTCACAAACAGGTAATAATAATACTAATTATACTTCAAATATTAGCTCAAATTCCCAATATAGTATATATTGTGATACTCCAAATGTTGTTACTGAAGTTCCAGAATATTGTTCAATTAGAAAAAGTATGTTAATTGATGAAGTATCTAGTTTACAAGGTATAGCAGATATAAATTTTAGTGGTTCAGCAATTACTTTATCTGATAATGCTGTTGATTTAAGTGGATTTAGAACAGGTCAAAGGCTTCAGATTACAGGAACAACACTTAATAATTCTAATGTTACTATTTCAGATTCAATTATTCCTTCAAATATTTCTATTATAACAAATCAAGCTTTAGTAAATGAATCAAATACATCGGCTGTGCTAACAAAGTTAATTGATTTTACAGTAATTGGTCAACCTATACAATCAGTTATTACGGAAAACTATAGTGCTGTATATAATTATGAAGATGCTGAAGGGAATAATTCAATGATAGGCTCTTTTGCCGGGCAATATATAGGTGCCTTAAATAATTCTATTTATAATGTTGTTATTGGAAGCAGGTGTGGTCAAATAAATCACGGGAGTGGTAATACATTTATTGGTAGCGAAAGCAAATTGGCAATAAGTCCTACTGATGATGGTTATACTACTTATAATAATAAATTTGCTGTTTATAAAAATAATTTAACAGGTATACCATTAAATCCATTAATTTCTGGTGAATTTCAAACTGGAAGAGTAGGTATTAATATAATGAATACTGAATCATTAGTGTCAGCATCATCAATAACTGTTACAGATACAAAATTAATAATTAATGGTGGAGCGCTTGCTAATTCATTTTCACCATTTACTGGATGTCATATAGTTAATATTGTTAATAGTAATATTGCTAGCAGTATTGTTCCAGGAATGATTGTATCAACAACTGGTATACTTATTAAGCCATGTGTAATTAATATATTTTGTACAGTTACAACATCAAATGTATCTTGTGATAAGGCAGTATTTGGTGTGTATGCTTATAAGGAAACTACTAAAATAGTAAATGATTCAGAATATATAGTTAATTCAGAAGGTAAATATGTGTATAATGAAAATTATAATAATAATATTGAAACATTACATTATGTAGCAGCTGTTGGAGAAGGCTGTGTATTAGTAACTAATATAAATGGTGAAATACAGAATGGTGATTATATAACATCAAGTTCTATAGCAGGATATGGTGCTTTACAAAATGATGATATATTACATTCTTATACAGTTGCAAAATGTACAGAAACTATTAATTGGGATAGTTTATCTAATAATATTAATTATAATGGTCAAAATTACAAATCATATTTAGCTGGATGTACTTATCATTCTGGATAATATATATAATTGGCTTTCCAAATACTTAATAAATTTATAATATCTAGAATATCTAGAATATCTAGAATATCTAGAATATCTAGAATACTTTTATTTAGTCATAATTATTTTATTAGTTATAAATAGATATAAAAGTATATAAGTAATTATATAAAAATTATAAAATGTTTAATAGCAAATACTCTTTATTATATTGTATAATTGTATTAATAATAGTAATTTTAATGGATTGGTGTATATATCGCAATGAAACAGAACCATTTTACGATTCAACTACAACCCCATTTACTACAATCCCAGCTACTACATCATATATAGAAAATTCGCTCAATAGTAATTATAATAAAATAAATGAAGTTAGACTTGCGAATTTAGATAATCAATTTAAACTTAATGATATAAATAATCGTGCTAATAATATTAGTATGAGTCTTATAGATCTTTCAACTAAAAAAAAACCAGTAGGTTCTTTAACATTTTATTAAATTATAAATTTTAATTTTTTAATATAAATTTAATTTTTTTACATAAACATAATTTATTAGATATATTTATATTAGACATATACTAAAATAAAGAGGTGTAAATTATAGAATAAAAATGGCTTATGATACAAGAACTATATCACAAATTGATATAAAAAATATAAAAATAGGAAAAACATTTAAATATTCTCTAGGAAATGATAGTAATTATAATTTAACTAATATTTATTATATTGATAATAATGATAATAATAATGGTAATAATGGTAATAATGGTAATAATAATGATAATGGTAATGGTAATAGTAATGGTAATAGTAATGGTAAAACTATTTTACCTAAAGAATTAGAATCAACAAAACAAGATTCTATAGATGATAAAACAAAATTAATATTACAAACACCATTATTATATATACCTAATAGTGTAATATATTTTAATGAAAAACCTTTTTTAGAATTATCATTTAATAATGAAGATAATGATAAAGATGTTTTAGAATTTAAGAATTGGATAAATAATCTAGAAGATTATATATTTAAACTTATGAAAAAAAGAACAAAACTTGGTATTGATAAATCAAACCTTTGTAGTATATTAAAAAATAGTAAATATTCATATTATAACAAGTCAACAAAGCTTATTGTACCTATTAATATGAATGTTAGTAAATGTATATTAAATGATGATAATAGTAAAAGCAAATCATTAAGTAAATTCTTATTTAATTGGGAAATTCCAGTTCCTACTTACGGTTTATCAATTATTTGGGTTAAAAATGTATGGGTTAAAAATGGTAAATGGGGTATTAATCTTTTTATGTATGCTTCTAGAGTTATGAATTCTCATATTCTAGATCCAATTGATTTTATGGGTATTGATAGTGGCACTAGTAAAAATAGTAATAGTAATAGTAATAAAACTATTAAATTAAATGATGTAAATAAATATTTTAATAAAGATGAAAAAACAAGTATCCAAGTAGGACAGCTTCCAGAATATACAATGTTTTTTAAAATGTTAAAATTAGGTATACCTAAAGAAGCTGTTAAACAAAAGATATTATTACTAGGTTTAGAAACAAAAATTATAGATTATCCAGAGGCAACACCATATTTAACAGTATTAC
>Ga0114978_10003554_pt1 | contig 12738 bp, 7 predicted proteins | sample S_140212_EF_Meta_FD_87027 | JGI IMG/M metagenome (GOLD analysis project Ga0114978, IMG submission 87027) | Freshwater microbial communities from Lake Simoncouche, Canada to study carbon cycling - S_140212_EF_MetaG | ecosystem: Environmental > Aquatic > Freshwater > Lake | place: Lake...
ATTGATCGGTGAGCAGGCCGAGATTGTTGCAGATGCCCAGCATCCGGCGCGGCTTCGCGTTCGCTCCGGTCGGGGCGCCGCCGGTCGCGGCGCGGGCGAAGGCCGGGAGCATCGAGTCGAGGAAGGGCAACGACATGACGATGCCGGCGCCGCGGAGAAAATGCCGGCGGGAGACGGCGCGCTGGGTGGCGATGTGAGCGGAAGGACGGGTGGAGGGCATGAGAGGCGTCAGAGGTAGGAGCCCGCTTGCGGGCGATGGATCGGAGAGCGAGGGATCGGAGAGGGATGGATCGAAGGGCGATAGATCGGACAGCACGTTGAGCCGGAGGGATGAGCCCGCAAGCGGGCGCTTACTTATTCAGGAAGAGGTCACTTTGGACGAGTTCGTGGATGAGCGTGCGCACGCCGTAGTGGCTCGCGCTCGCGCGTTGGAGGATTGTTTCGATGTGGGCGCGATCACCGAAACGCACGGGCGCACCGGTCGCATAAACGGTGAGTTGCTTGGCGAGGTTGCGGGCGAGTTGGGCTTCGTCGGCGAGCAGTAGACGCTTGAATTCGCGGATGTCGGCAAACTTTCGGCCGTCGGCCATTTCGCCGCTGGGATCGACGGGGAGGGCCTGATGGAAGACGAATTTTTGGCCACCGTGGCCAAAACCTTTTTCCGGTGGCGCCCCGTCGCCCGTCGCGCGGTAGCGGTCGCGCCAGCCGCCCATGACATCGAAGCTCTCGAGGGCAAAACCGGGTGGATCGATCTTGTTATGGCACACGGCGCAGGATTCCACGTCGCGGTGTTTCTCGAGCTGCTGGCGAATGGTGGTCGTGCCGCGGATGTCCGGTTCGACGGCGGGCACACTCGGAGGAGGCGGGGCGGGCGGCTGACCGAAAATGCGCTCCAGCACCCACGCGCCGCGAATCACGGGCGAGGTCGTCGTGCCGTTGGCGGTGACTTTGAGGACGCTCGCTTGGGTCATGAGGCCGCCGCGTGGGCTATCGACGGGGATGGTGACGCGGCGGAGCGCCACGCCCTCGACGGGGGGCAGGCCGTAGTGTTGCGCGAGACGTCCGTTCACCATGACGAAATCGGAGGCGACGATATTGCGCGCGGGCAAATCGGTGCGGACGAGCTCGGCGAAGAAGCTCTGCGTCTCCGCCAGCGCCGATTCGGTGAGCAGGTCGTCGAGGTAGTAGTCGTCGTAGAGGGCGGAGTCCGGCGCGGTGCCCATCGTCTTCCGCAGGTCGAGCCAGTAATCGAGAAACGCATTCACGAACTGAGACGACTTCGGACCGGTGAGCAGGCGCTCGGTTTGGGCACGGAGCACGGCGGGTTGGCGGAGTTTTCCTTGGGCGGCGAGGGTGCGCAGCTCGGCATCGGGGGCCGAGTTGGTTAGGAAAAATGCGAGGCGCGACGCGACGGCGTAGTCGTCGAGTTTGCCGGGTTTTTCCTCGAGGCAGACAAATTCGGGGGAGCACAACACCGCCGTGTAGCCGGTGATCATGGCATCGGCGAAGGCGCCGCCCGATTTCAAGACGCCCGCGACCACCGGGAGAAATCGCGGCACCTCGCCCGGCGCGACGGGCCGGCGATAGGCTTGTTCGATAAAGGCTTTCAATAAGCGCGCGGCGTCCTTGGCCGGATCCGCCGACGTGACCTCGACGGGCGCGGTGCCGGCGGCGGGTTTCTCGATCGGCTGCATCGGCAAATCGCCGAAGAGCAAACGGTGTCCGGCCGACGGCCACTCGTCGACGAGCGGGCCCTCGACTTCGAGCCAACGAAAGGCGACGCCGGGCTGGCCGTCTTTTTCCGCGAGTGGATTTTGCCAGCGGGTGGCGCCGGGCCGGGAGCGGAAGAGCCGGGACGGGTCCGGTCGGATCGTTTCGCCGGCGAGAAGCCACACGTCGAGTTCGTTGACGGCGGGCGTCGGCTGGGCGTCGAAATTTCCGAGGTGGCGGAGGAGGCGGGGCGGAGTTTCGGAGTAAATAGTGACGGGCTCGGAGCGGCGGCCAGTCGTGACATCGTCGAGGTCGGGTATCCACCACTTTACGGCAGAGGGGGCCGGGATTTTGCCGTCTTTGCCGGGGACGGCTTTGCCGGGGCCGACCCACACGGAAAACGTGTTGAAACGAATTTTGTAGCGGCCGGCCAGCGGGGCTTTGAACTGATTGAATTTTGGCTCGATGGGCTCGTAGTTGCTCGCGACTACACCGACGGCTTCTAAGTCGCGGTTGGCGGGGTCGGCCGCGCCGACGGTGGCCGGGGCTTTGCCGGTGCGCACGTCCGGTTGCGGTTGGTCGCCCAGCATCGGAAACGACGCGCGTTCAGGGGAAGAGTTGAAGACTGAGAATTTCATTGGCCCCATAAAACTGCGCTGCTCGCGCGCGTAGTAGCGGGTGATCTTGGGCTGCGGACGTTCGACCTGCGGGGCGATGACCTGACGCAGCGCGTAATCGGCGGCGGCGAGGTAGCGGTTCATCTGGACGTGCGACATGTCGAGGGCATCGCCGACTTTGTTGAAACGAAACGCTTCCCCGTCTTCCGGGAGCGAGTCCTTCACTTGCAACCAAGGTGCGTGGAGCAGGTCGCGCAGGGCGTTTTCGTATTCGAAGCGGTTGAGGCGACGTTGGGTCGCACGGCCCTCGGTGGCGACGCGGGTCTGTTCGGCGAGCGCGATGGTTTTCGAAAGTCCCTGGGTGAACGCCCGCAACTCGGCGGCCTCGGGGCGCGGCTTTTTTTTCGGCGGCATTTCGCCATCGGCCACGCGATCGAAGACCCTCACCCACGTGTTGAAATTTTTCGGGTCGCCGGGCGCGAAGGTGAGGTCTGTCAGATTCAGGCCGCCCTTTTTCTCTACGTCGTCATGACAACTGGCGCAGTGTTTCTCGATGAACGATGCGGTGCCGGGTGGGACGTGAGGGACGACTGAGGCCGCGTGGGACCGGACTCCGCCCAACAGCAGTGTGAGAGTGGCTAAACCCCAGGCGGTGACGGCAGGAAAGGCAAGGGGGCGGGTCATTGCTTGGATCGTGTCAGCGGGTCGGGTTGGGGATACCTCTTTATCCTCCTATCGGTAGCAGGGGTGCGTCAATGGGGGTTTTTTTGGCGGAGTTTTTTGATGGGGGGCATGGGAAGCATGCGGGTTCCTTGCTTCCTCTGCGGCGTATTTTCCTGTCTCAGGGGGCACCGCGACGGGCTCGCCCGCTCTCGAGCACACAGGTCAGGGGCTGATCCCGTCGCCTAGCCCGGACTACCGATACGGATCGTTCCCAGCCCCCCCCCCTTGATCCTATGCATTTCACAGAGAGCACGGAGCCCAGCCCACAGAGGTCACCAAGCGGACACGGTGTTGGGCTCCGTCACCTGGATTCGGACCGCGGTGCGCTCTGCGAAAAAAATTTCTTCAGAAAGGTGTGATTGCTGCGGGTGAGCGGCCGCGTGCGGTCTGAGGTGGTGCGTGCGCGCTTTGGGATCACCGGCCGGTGCGGGTCGAGTTCGCGGTGGATTAAAAATCTCTTTGCGCCGACCGGTAGATTTTGCGGCGATGGGAGGCTTTATGTCTCGTCTCGCTGAAACTTTCGCCCGCACCCGTGCGCAAAATCGTGCCGCTTTCGTTGCCTACGTTTGCGCGGGGGACCCTGACTTCGAGACGTCGTTGGCGGCGTGCCAAGCGTTGCTCGCCAATGGGGTCGATGTCTTGGAGCTCGGGGTTCCGTTCTCTGATCCACTGGCGGATGGACTGACCAACCAACTCGCGGCGCAGCGCGCGTTGGAGAGCGGGAGCACGGCGGCCAGCGTGCTTGAGTTGGTGCGCCGCCTACGCGAGACGAGCGAAACGCCGATCATTTTCTATACCTACTACAACCTCTTGTTTACGAATGGCGTCGAGGCCTATGTACGCGCCGCCAAGGACGCGGGCGTAGATGGCATCCTCACGCTGGACTTGCCGCCGGAGGAAGCGGGCGAAGTGACGGCTGCGTGCCGCGCCCACGGAATGGATACGGTGTTTATCGTGGCGCCGACCACACCGGACGCGCGGATTCCGATCATCACGGGTGTGACGACGGGTTTTATTTATTATGTGTCGCGTGAAGGTGTCACGGGCGTGCGGGATCAGGTGGCGGGAAATATCGCTGAAGCTGTGGCGCGGATCCGTCGACACTCGCCCTTGCCGGTGGCGGTGGGCTTCGGGATTGGTTCCCGCGAGCAAGTGGCGCAGGTGGCGGCCGTCGCGGACGGAGTGGTCGTCGGCAGCGCGCTCGTGAACGTGATCCGGGAGAATCTAGCGGATCGGGCAAAAATCGCCGCAGCACTCGGAGCGAAAGCGGCGGATCTCGCGGCGGGAGTCTCCCGCGGGCAAGGCTGAGCGTACAAGGCTGGAGTGGGCGGGATATTTTCTTATCTCAAATGCCCTGTTTTTGAAGATGAGCGTGAAGGGGTTGGAGGGAAGTGCCTGCTGGCAGGCGCTTGTTACGTCCTGAATCGCCTGCAAGCAGACTCCTGAAATTACATAGGGATTGTCACGTAATACGTGACAATTTTTTCGCGGGGTTTTTTAAGGAGGGACGGGACGGAGGGGCACGTGGGTGACGGGCGTAAACGAGGGCTGGAGTCGCGAGGGATTTGTCGCAAGATCGGTCCTATGAAATTCGGAATCTGTAATGAAATTTTTCAGAATTGGGCGCTGGAAGACGCGATGAGCTACGCCAAAAAAACGGGCTACGACTGCATCGAGATTGCGCCGTTTACACTCCTGCCGGGCACGGCGGGAAAGTACGTCACGGCGATTTCCGCGGCCGAACGCCGGACGATCCGCGACACGGCGGCGCGCGTCGGGATTGAAATTTCCGGCATTCACTGGGTGCTCGTCCAGGCGGATGGCATGTATCTCACGCATCCCGACGCGGCGGTGCGGGGGCGCACGGCCGACTACTTTGTCGCGCTGGCGGATTTTTGCGGGGACCTCGGCGGTAAGACGATCGTCGTCGGCTCGCCCAAGCAGCGCAATGTGATGGCCGGGGTGAGCCCCGCGCAGGCGTGGGACTGGGCGACGCAGGTGTTTCGTCCAGCGGTGGAGCGGGCGGCCGAGCGCGGGGTGACCATTTGCTTTGAGCCGCTGGCGCCGGTGGAGACGAATTTTATCAACACGGCGGCGGAAGGGATCGTGTTTGCGCAACAGTTTCGCAGTCCGGCGATGAGCGTGATCCTCGATGTGAAAGCGATGTCTTCGGATACGAAGCCGATCCCGCAGATCATCCGCGAGTCGCGCGGTAACTTCGGTTATTTCCACGCCAACGATGTGAATCTCAAGGGGCCGGGCTTCGGCGACGTTGATTTCAAGCCGATCGCGGCGGCTCTGAAGGAAGTCGGTTACGACGGCGTGGTGTCGGTGGAGGTGTTTACATTCGAGGAAGGGCCCGAGGTCATCGCGACGCAAAGTCTCGCGTATTTGAAAAAGACCTTCGCGTGATGCGCGGCGGTGCGCGCAGGGCCACTTCGTCGGTCTGGTAGGCAGCGAGCGTGCGCGCGCTCTGGGGAGGTCGGACCAGAGCCCGCAAGCGGGCGGCCGCGGGCGCCTGCGGGAAAGTGCGGGACTGCTATTAACGCGGCGCGGTCGCCGTGCGCAGAGTCGGGCCGTCGACCCATTGGGCGGGGATCGTCGTCGTTGACGGCCACTCGGGGATACCGCGTTCATTGCGCTGGAGCTGGCCGATGAGCAACTCGACGCCACGGGAACCGAGGGCACGGGGTTGCAGGTCGAGGCCGGCGCACGGGCGGGTTTTCATGTGGGTGTTGAGGGAGACGAATCCGTGGGTCTCGGGCAGCCGGGCACCGCAGGCGGACATCCAGTCGATCGCCGGAGTGTGGTGGGCGAAGACGACATCGGGTTGGTGGCGCCGAAACCACGTTGAAAAAGTTTCGGCAGAGAATTTATCCACGACGAGCGGGGGGACCGATTTGGTGCTGGGGTGGTGCTGCTGGAAGGTGTGAAAGGCGGCGCTCCAACGATATTGGAGGCGTTCGTCGTGGTGGCGTTGTAGATACAGTCCGGGACGTTGGTAACCGAGGGCGGCGGTGCGTTGCAGGGCGGCGAGCAGGGAGCGGTAGTGGTCGGAGCAGATCGAGTGCAGCGCCGGGCGTTCGATGATGTAGTCGGCGTAGATGCCCGCATAATGCGGCCAATCGAGAGCCGCCAGGTCGGGCTCGCCCCACGAGGGGAGGAGCACGATGCCTTGGATGCCGCGGGCTTTGAGGATCGAATCGAGGCGGGGTACGGAGACGGCGCCGCGTCCCACGATGATTTTTTCGACCTTGAAGCCGAGGGCGGCTCCGCGGGTTTCGGCACCGAGCACGAGTTCGTCGTGAAAATGGGCCGCGGACGAGGGGCGGTCGGGCTCATCGAAATCCACGGCCGCCAACACGCCGCGAAACGAGCCGCCCCGTGACCGCCGCAGCTCGGACATCAGTGCCCCGGCGAGCGGATTGCGGAGATAACCGGCTTCGGCGGCAGCAATTTTCACGCGGGCAGCTGTGTCCGGATCGACGCGCGGGGATCCGCGCAAGGCATCGGATACGGTGGTGCGGGAGAGACCGAGCGTCTTGGCGAGGGAGCGAAGCGTGGGGGCGGGGGCGGACATAGACCGGACTGTCAGGCTCGCGGTCGGTCGCCTCGTTTGGCAACCGATTTCATGTCATTGGGGTCGGAGGCCTGGAGGTGGCGGGGTGCACGGGTGCCTGACGCTGCGGTGAGTGTGAGCTCGCCGCGCGGAACCGCCCCGCCCACTTTTCCGTAAACCCCTTTTTCCTTCCGGACCCCCTTTATGAGAATTTTTGGCAGCCTGCACCTCGTTGATCTCCTCGTCGTCGTCGCCTATCTGGTGGCGGTCATTTACATCGGCAAGCGCGCTGCCAAGGGCGCGGCCAGCGAAGAAGGTTTTTTTCTTGCGGGTCGCTCGCTCGGGAAGCTTTACCAATTTTTTCTGAATTTCGGCAATGCCACCGAGCCGCAAGGGGCGGTGAGCACGGCGAGTCTGGTTTTCCAGCGCGGTGTGACTGGGGTCTGGTTCACGTTTCAGACCGTGTTCATGAATCCTTATTTTTGGTTTATGAACGTGTGGTTTCGCCGGGTGCGGTTGGTGACGGCGGCGGATCTGTTTGAAGACCGGTTTGGCAGTCGCGGCCTCAGCCGCCTCTACGCTTTATTTCAGGTCATGGTGGCGTGTGTGTTTCTCGGGTTCGGCAACTACGTCGCGTACAAGATCGCTTCGTCGCTGGTGGTGAAGCCCGAGATCGAGTGGACGTCGGCGGAGCGCTCCGCGGTGGACGATTACCGGGAGCTCAAGGGACTTGAAAAACAAGTGAGCTCCGGGGCGGTCGCGGTGTCGGAGGAAGCCCGGGCGCGGCTCGCGACGTTGCGCGACCGGCAGGCGCGCGGCGAACTGCACAGTTACGTTACGTTGCTGCGGTCGCTGCCGTTTTACCTCGGCTTCACGTTGGTCGTGGGGGCGTACATTGTGCTGGGGGGCATGGCGGCAGCGGCGGTGAACGAGGCGTTGCAGAGCGTGTTGATCATCGTGTTTTCCGTGCTGCTGATTCCGACGGGGCTGGCGGCGATCGGGGGATGGGGGGAGCTGGCGAACAAAGTGCCGGGGCAGATGCTCGATCTTTTCGCGGGCCCGGGCGGATCACCGGCGTTTATCTTGGCCGTGCTCTTCATCAGTATCGTGCAAAACGGCGGCTTGAGTCACAACATGGGCATCGCGGGTTCGGCGAAAAACGAGTTCGCCGCGCGCATGGGCGTGACGGGTAATTATTTGAAACGCTTCATGATCATTTTGTGGGCGTTTGCCGGCTTGATCGCGATCGCGCTCTTCGGGGTCGGCGGGCTGGCGGACCCAGACATTGTGTGGGGTGCGATGTCGAACCGGTTGCTCGGGCCCGGCCTCATCGGCCTCATGCTGGCGGGCGTGCTGGCCGGCACGATGTCGACGTTGGCGGCCAAGGCCCTCGCGATTTCGTCGCTCTTTGTGCGTAATGTTTACCGTTATCTGCGACCCGAGGCCACGCAGGACCAAGGGTTGACGGCGGCGCGGTGGACGATCGTCGTGGTGCTGGGGCTCGGGGTGCTGTCGGCCGAACTGATGGGCGACGTCGAGTCGATCGTGAAGCTCGTTCTGACGGTCAACGTTCCCTTCGGTGCGGCGATTCTCACGGTTTTCTTTTGGCGCCGGCTGACGGCCCCAGCGGTGTGGTGGTCGGTATCGTTGACCGTGCTCACCATTTTGGTGGTCCCGAACATTGCGACGGAGATCCGCTCCGTGCGGCAGGCGTCCGAACTCGCGGTGATGAGCACGCCCGCCGACGCGAAGCCCGTGCCGGTTTACTGGAAGCAGCTCGTGCGCATCAACCCGGGCGACCCCGCCAGCGCGCTGGAGGGCCGCGGTCGGTTCAGCCTCGAGTGCTACCTGCTCGGCAAGGTCGGGCTCGATGTGGCCAAGCTCGCCCCGCAAGGCCGCGAAGCCGCGACGTTTTACTTCGACGGCTTGTTTCCGTTTATGGTGCTCCTGCTCGTGAGCTACCTGACGCGACCGACCGACAAGGCGCGGGTCGATCAGTTTTACGGGAAGATGAAGACGCCGGTCGGTGACACGCCGGAGCTCGAAGCGGCGGCGATGGCGGAGACCCGCCGCAATCCCGGGCGGTTCGACCATACAAAACTGGTGCGTGATTCGACGTGGGAGTTTTGTAAATGGGACCGTGTCGATACGATTGGTTTTCTGATCTGCTGCGCCGTTTCGGGTGCGATCATTGGGATTTTTGTGCTCTTGCTGAAGTGGGCGGCGTGACCGCGGGCGTTGGGCGCGAACGAACGAACGAACGAGCGGAGCGTGCACGTTTTCTCTAGCTACGAGGGGCGGGGAGGTTTTGGGTGAGGCCGTGTCCACCCTTGGACATGCAACTTCCTCCTCCACCTGTCCGTCTCTCCCTGCATGCATCGTGCCTCTCCGTCTCCGCTCCTCCGTGGTTGTCTCTACGCGTTCAGGAGCGTGGGGGTCCTCTTGCTGGTCGCGACGGGGTTGCCGCCGCTTCGCGCGCAGAACGTGCTCGCGGCGGGTGCGGCCGGCCCGGTGGTGGAGCTCCCGAAGTTCGTGGTGACCGACAGCCGCGAGCTGGCCCCGCCCGAGGCGTGGCGTTACGCGGAGATCCCCGGTTTTGAAATTCTCACCAACGCGTCCGACAAGGCGACTCGGCGGCTGATTAAGGATTTCGAGCAATTCAAGGAAGCGCTCGCGCTCGTCTGGCCCATTCCGAACCGGTCGGGCGTACCGACGTCGCTTATTCTGTGTGGGCGCGGCGGTAAGTTCGACGCCTTCGTCCCCAGCGGAAATACGAGCGCCGACCGCGCCCTGGCGAGTCTCTTTCTCAAGAACAAAGAGCAAACGGCGATCATCATCGATCTGCAGTCGTCGACCCTGAACATCCTCGCCACGGACACGACCAATGATGCGGCGACGGGCACGGACTCCAGTTACATCTCGGTCGACCACGACAAGCAGCTCTACCGCGAGTACGTCCATTTTCTCCTGAGCACGAGTGAGCCGCGGCTGCCGGCGTGGCTCGAGGAAGGCATGGCGCAGATCATTATGGCGATGAAAGTGGACCCGAAATATATCGTCTTCGGCAAACTGGAGGATCCGAACACGGTCTCCGCGCAAGCCGGCGCGGTGGCGGCGATGAATGCCCTGTTGGCGGCGGACGATCCTGATGGCATCCAAATCGCCGGTGCGCCGGCGGAGGATCGCGATTTCAACGCGGCCCTGCAGCGGCGCGCGCTGGTGCCATTTCCGAAGTTTTTTGCGGTGACCTCCGACTCACCTGAGGCGATCAATCCGCTCGGAAATAACGTCTGGGCGAAACAAAGTTACGCCTTCGTGCACATGTGTCTCTACGGACGTGGCAAGCGCTATCAAAAAGCCTTTGGCACGTTTCTGACGCGTTTGGGCAAGGAGCCGGTCAGCGAAGAACTCTTCAAGGAGTGCTTCAAGATGGACTATAAAAAAATGCTGATGGAACTGCGCGGCTACATCGATTTCTGCGACTACCAACATCAGGAATACGTGCTGAAGGGTGAGGGGCTCGGGTCGGGCAAGCCGCTGGTCCTGCGCGATGCGACCCAATCCGAAGTGGGCCGCATCAAGGGCGAGGCTTTGGCTCTGGCCAGTCACCACGTCAAAGCGAAGGCCGAGCTGATCGCGCCCTACATCCGCGGGGAGCGCGAGCCGCTGCTGCTCGCGGCCCTCGGACTCTACGACCGCGCCCATGGCGATGAGGTGAGAGGGCGAACGTTCATCGAAGCAGCGGCGGCCGCGAAGGTCACCCGGCCGCGGCTTTATCTGGAACTCGCGCGCTACCGCTATGCCGACGCCCTCGCGAAGCCCGGTGCGGGTGAGAACTTTTCCGCCGAGCAGGTCAGTGCCATCCTCGCGCCGCTGCTGATCGCCCGGGTGCAGCCGCCGTCCATGCCGGAAGTCTACGAAGTGATGACCGATGCGTGGGCGCACAGCGCGGAGACCCCGAAGCGCGACGATGTCCTGTTTCTGATCGAAGGCGTGCGCTTTTTTCCGGGCCGCTTGCGGATGCTTTATCAGGCGGCCGTCCTCAGCTCGCGGGCGGACATGCTCGACGTCGCACATGCGTTCGCGGACCACGGAGTGAAATTCGCGCCCGACCCCAAAGGAAAAGCCCGCTTTGAGGAGCTCAAGGCGTCGCTGCCGCCGCTTCCGCCCTCGGCTCTGGATGCGGCCGCGGCGGCGAAACCGGCTGGGCCCGCTCCGAAACGCTAGCGCCACCGGCGTACCGCACAACCACGCTATCCGTGATGTCCCCTTCGTTGCACTTTGTGAAGAAAGCCCCGGTGTGGGCGGCTGGCGTTTTGGCGATGGCCACGGTGGCGCGGCTGACGGCTCAACCCGCCCCGCCTGCGGCGGTGATTCCCGCCGGCGCCGAACAGCCGATCATTGAGCTGCCGAAGTTTGAGGTCACGGACAGCCGCGTGTTGCCGGCGCCGGAGAAGTGGCGCTATGCGTCGATTCCAGGCTTCGAGGTGTTGTCGAGTATTTCCGTGCGCGCGACGACGCGCTTCGTGAAGGATTTTTTCCTGCTCCAAGCGGCGATCAACGAGATCATGCCCGGGTTTCGCCGGTCGGACGTGGCGGTGCCGTCGAGTTTGATTTTGGCCGGCGGCGGCAAGGGATTCGACCGCTTCCTCCCGACGCAGCGCGAGGAGGAACGTTATCGCACGAATAGTTTGTTTTTCGACGATCCGGAGCGCGGAGCGATCGTGGTGGATTTTGCGTTGGGCGAGCTCCAGCTCGAGGACAACACGACTGAGGAGGCCGATCCTTACCGTGGGTTCTACAAAGAATATTTCCGTTACCTCATCCGCAAGCAGACGAGCGGAAAGCCGCCGCCATGGTTTGAGGAAGGTCTGGTGCAATTGTTCGCCTCAATCGACGTAACCAAGAAGTGGATCAATTTCGCGCAAGTGGGTGATGGTTTTGGCGGACCCCGCACCGGAGATTTCAACCGCCTGCTATCGCAGCGCGCGCTGATGTCGTTCCCTGAGTTGTTCGCCGATCCGCCGGTGCAAACCGGCACGTTTTGGTCGGCGCAGTCGTATGCGTTTGTTCACATGTGCCTCTATGGCCGCGGGCAGAAATATCAAAAAGGATTCATCACGTTTCTCTCGCGGACGGGTAGCGAGGCGCCCAACGAGCGGATTTTCAAAGAGTGCTTCGGCAAGGATTACAAACAGATGAATCTCGAGCTGCGCGGCTACCTCGACTTCACCGATTACAAGTCGATGCAGTACACGGCGAAGAAAGGTCAGGCCCTGCCGGATGCGCCGCCGTTCACGCTGCGCGACGCGACCGAGGCCGAGTCCGGCCGGATCGTCGGCGAAGTCCTCCGCATGGGCGGGCATACCGCCGCCGCCCGCCAAGCCCTGATCACGCCCTACATGCGCGGCGAACGTGAGGCGCCGTTGCTCGCGGCCCTCGGCCTCGCTGAACGCATCGACGGGAAGAATGACCGCGCGCGCAAGTTTCTCGAAGCCGCCGCCAAGGCCGGCGTGGAGCGACCCCGCGCGTATCTGGAACTCGCCCGTCTCCGCTTCGACGAAGTGCGGGCGAAGCCGGCGTCGTCCGAAGAAAAATTAAGCGCGGCGCAAGTGGCGCGCGTGCTGGAACCGTTGCTCGTCGCCCGCCAGCAACGCCCGCCGATGGCGGCGGTGTATGGTTTGATCACGGACGTCTGGGCGCGGGCGTCGTCGCCGCCCACGCTCGAGGAATTTGCCGTCGTGATCGAGGGCGTGCAGACGTTTCCGCGCAATGCTCCGCTGGTGATGCAGGTGGCGATGTTGGCGTCGCTGAAAAAGTTTCCGAAAGAGGCGCTCGCGCTCGCGAAGCATGGTCAAAAAATCGCGCGGGATCAGGCCGAGCGGAACCGCTTCGAGTTAATGGCAAACGCGTTTGAGCGTGATGCTGCGCCTGCACCGGCCGCGGCGGCGTCCGCGGCACCGGACCCGGCCGAACCCAAGCAAGGCGAATCTTATCTGCCCAAACTGCCATGATCCGAAAATCGTTTGTGATGAGTGTTCACGCTGGAGCCGAAGCCGAATACGCGCGGCGGCATCAACCCATCTGGGCGGAGCTCGAAGCGGTGCTCAGAGCCCACGGCGTCCACAA
>Ga0114978_10003557_pt1 | contig 12733 bp, 17 predicted proteins | sample S_140212_EF_Meta_FD_87027 | JGI IMG/M metagenome (GOLD analysis project Ga0114978, IMG submission 87027) | Freshwater microbial communities from Lake Simoncouche, Canada to study carbon cycling - S_140212_EF_MetaG | ecosystem: Environmental > Aquatic > Freshwater > Lake | place: Lake...
AGCTCATCCCAGTTAGCTGCCTCAATGACCATTACGCCGGCTTCGTCATAACTAAATTTTGTTGGGGATACGCCTACGGATACTGCGTCAAGTGTGCCATCTTTTGCCATTGTGAGCGCATCGCGCCCTAGTGCTGTGTCTGAGATCCGAGCTGTGAACATCATCCCTTGCGGTGTATCTACCCGCTCGACTACTTGCCCAATGATTAAATCACTTTGGTGCTGCATGTAAAGCTTTGGGTTTTTGCCTTCAACTGGCAATGATCCTTGCTTAAATCGCACCTGCGTGCCATCTGCAACTGTGGCTGTTTCATCGTAGGTAACTGCAACGCCTGAGATTGAGCGGCGCGGCAAGCCCTCTGCCGCAGCCGCGTCAACCGTGATCATAGTTGTGGGGGTTAATTTGATCATGAGCGCGATCCTATCTCATCTGTTTGTTGTGTTGCTGGCATTTCGTTAGATGGCAAATAATCGCCTTGCAAATATTCATCTACATCAAATTTTACGCATGTGCCATTTGGTAGCACATTGTTTTGGCTAAGTGTGCTTTGGATGCACTCAGCATATGCGCGTGCGCCAAATGTCCAAAGATCTGCGCGGCTTTCTGCGCTGTTTTGATAACTGTATGAGCCCACAGAAATCCCGGCTAAGTATGGTGGGATATTGCAAAGCCTGCAAAGCTCAGCGGCTTGAAATTCGGCAGCTGCAATCAATAACATCTTGTCCGGACTTGTCGCGGTTTCTATATAGTGCACTTCAGGCGAAAGCGCCGCAGTTTGATTTGTAGCTCGAGCCTGATTAAAACTGGCTGCAAGCGCTGCAAGTTCGTCAGGTGAAAGCGGTTCGCTATTCGGTTGCACTTGCAAAACGCCCGCTGGAATTGCTGAGCTTGCGTTTCTAAATCGTGCAGCTTCAAGTTTTGATGCTGTAGCAATCGTTTGCTCACTCATAAACACAATGCCTTGAATTGGGCAAAGAAATTGCACAACATCCTCATAGGGGATGTATTGACCTTGAAAATATATTTCTTTTGATGGCGCGTAATACACCGGACCAGCTTGATCGCGGGTTACAACTAAATTTGCTGGTAACCGCGTAAAAGAACTTGGGTAGCCGTCAGCTGTGCGACTGGTAACAAACCAAAAAGCCCTACCACTAAAAAAAAGATCATCTACAGTCCATGCGAGAACAAACGGATTTGGCAACAAAGGATCTATTTTTCGTAGCCAGCTGCGCGGTGCTAGTGGCAATTTTTCCATTTCATCGCCGTTCCAAATTTCGTTATACATTTTTAAATTCATGCAACTAATAAGAGAACAAATCAAATCTCGAGCCCTAGAAATAGTTGGAACTGCCATCGCTTTCTGTCTCGAAGCGGCTTCGTAATAACTGTAATATTCGCCAATCATGCTTGTGCCGCTGTTTGCATTTACTTGATACGCGCCGGCTGCAGCCGCTTTTTGTGGCTGATCTGAGATCATCGCTTTAGTAGCTGTGCGGTTAAATATTCCCATGCGCCAAGTATGCCTTAAAAATTGTGTGCTGTTTGTGATAGGTGGCTAGCGCAGTAATCCGAGAAAGAAAAGCACTCGCTAGCCACCCGCTGCAAATGTTAGCCGCCCGCATAAATAATTGTCGGTTTGCCCACATTGGCTGGCTTGGCAACCATTGCCACACAAAACACTAAACAGCGGGCAAGTTCAATAGGTCCGGGTGAGCGCAAACTAGACAAAGTTACAGCACCCTGATTTTTTACCGCTACAGCCCTTTCAACATGTTGAGCTAAAAGCGTTGAGCCATCGTGCACTATGCGTTTCTCAATAATCGCGGCTCGAGCGGCTGCAGTCCAGCGTTGCAGCTCACGATTACCTACCATTGATGACCGGCGAGCAAATTTAGGTGGTAAAGACATCTCAAAAGCCGGCGTAATAAGCAAGCGTGTAGTTTGATCTGTGCAAGCCGTTTCTACTGCCTGCCAGCACTCTTGCAAAGTGTCTTTCACAAATTCTAAAGTTACTTGTGTTTTGCCTTGCGGGTTTATTGCTGCGCGAACACCCACATAGCGGCTTTCATCTTGCGATTGCTCAATAGCTAGCACACCGCCTTTTGGCATCGGTTCGCTAGTTTTTAGATCATCCCATGCGCCCGGCTGTAGCCAGCTGTTAGCGCTGGCAGTCCAAAGGTTTACCGATGATCTGAGAAAAGCATTGCGGTTAGGTTGCTGTGCTTCGCTTTCTAAAACCGATATGTCTAGTGTCGAGCCGATAGCCGGGTTTGCTTTTAGCCATGCAGCTGCGCTCATCGGATCTAAAGAATTTTCAGGTGAATATTCGGCAAAATATAGTGCACCCGTTTTCTTTTCATCTATTGCCCGTAGCCCTTGCTCACGCCATCTCAACATCTCTTTACTACTTTCATCGCCGCTTGTAGATGTCATCAGCATTAACGGGCTGCGCCTAGTTCGCATAGTAGGCATAAGCCCAATACTTACCGCATCCGGTGAAACCGCCCAAAGTTCATCAATGAAAACTGCGTCAGCTGTTAAACCATGAAACGAAGTAGGCGTAGCCGCCCTAACCAGCCAGCGCGTGCCATCCGGCAAATTAGCTTCGTTACGCCCTACCGCCCAAGTCAAAATGGCATTAAATCTGCGCTCTAAAATCGGTGCAACTTTTTGGAATAATTCAATAGCAAGATCCAGCCGGTGCGCTGTAGTTATCACGGTTTGCGCTTCGCCGCGCAGCTTAGGCATCTTTGTCAACCAATAGCCAAGCGTTGCTTGCAGAATTACGCTCTTACCGTTTTGCCTAGCCACAGAAATAAGCGCCTGCCGGTGCAAAAGATCGCCATGCTCATCATGAGCTAAGAAACCGCTAATCACATGCTTTTGCCAATCCATAAGTTTTACATTGAGATGCTCGAGCGCCCACAAAGCCACACCATCAGCAAACACAGCACCCGCCCGCGATGTCTCAGTTTCCAAACGCGGTATGCATGACGCTGTATAAGTATGCATTGAGCTGATCTCGGCTAATCCAGCTGAAGCACGGCTAGTTGCTACCAAACCGCTATTTTCAGCCTTATTAGATAAGAATTGAGGTTTGTCGGGGGCAGGAAGCGTTTCAGAAAAAAATGAGTTTTGTATATTTATGCGTGATGGTGCATAAGGGTTTATTGTTGGGCTGGGTTCGGTTATGTGTTTGCGTTTTAGGTTTCCGTATCTTGCGCCGCGTGAGCTGTTGCATGGTTTGCATGCGGCTACTAAGTTATCGAGCGAATTTATTCCCGGTTCATTAAGTTGCCAGCGATCTACTTCAATTAGGTGGTCAGCTGTGGTTGCTTGTGCTGCGTTGCACCAATGGCACATTGGTTTGTCTTGTAGTAATAGTTTGCGGTTGCGTTTAAATTCTGCGGTTGCTCTTGCTCTTTGGTTGAGTGTGTATGTGCCTAAGTTTTGTGTGCTTTGTTTTGGTGGGTGTGTTCGGCGTTGCTTTGGCATGGTTTGTTTCTAGCGCGCGCTGTCGCGCTTGCTCTCGGTTAGCGGTTGCTGTGCTTTGTTGTGATGTTTAGGTCTGTTATTTGTTTTGGTATGTCATCGTTATGTTTGTTGTGTGTAAAGCCTAATGCTGTTAATCCCCCCGCTCGCTGCCATCACTCGAGCACCCATATCTTTACCGTTGCATGATCATGTATCGCTACATAGATCATCTACCCGCGCTTTCCGCGTGTCGCACACATCATTGCACTGATGCAAGCCTTGCCCGTAATCAAGTTTTATTTGTTGTCTAAAGCTTTTAATGCATCTATCACTTTGCTTACATCATGCTTTAAGAGATCCCCAGTTGTATGAATTTCGCGCCCAACAGTAGCACTACAGAAACTTTTGAGATCATCACTTTTTAAACCTTGCCCATTGGCTAATGCGCGCATCATTCCAAGCTGTTTAGGTGTTGCATAATCTCTTGGCTTTTCCTCAGGAAACGGCAGTTCCACATCATCACGCATAGGCACAACTGCAGCAAGCTGAGCCGGTGCGCTTCGAGCCTGAGCGGTTTGAACTTCATCACGGGAAGCAATGCTTTTGCCTATTCCGAGCCCAAGAAAGCCGAGAGCCCTTCCCAAACAGCTCGTGCTCGCGTTCATCATCTCACTGCCGCGTGTGTAGGGCGTTTTGCCGGGTATCTGTTCCCAGCAATAAGCCACCATCGGGTTATTGTCGTTTGCATCGCGCCAAACCGTGCAACTAATTTCAACATATTTTTGATTATCTACTTCAATTATTTGTGGGCGGCTTTCTTGTATGCGTAGATCAGGAAACTTTTTTAAAGCCATTGCCAAGCGTGTCGACACATCGACATAATCACCTAAGTTAAAACCGCTCATGCCGATACCTTGCAAAACCTTTTAATTGTCTCGAGCGGTGTGAGCTGGTCTAGATCGCAAACTGCGCGTATGCCATAACCGAAATCATGTGTGTGATGTTGTTTAATGAAACGCTCTTTGCTGATACCACCCAAAATATGAAAATGCGGTTGTTCATAAATGTTTTCCCGCTGGCTTAATGAGTGCACAAGGATTGCTGCATCACTTTTGAAGTCCTCAATGCCGTTAAATATAAGTTTGCGGATGCTTGAAGTTTTTATCTGCCATTTCAAACCCCAAGCTTTAAGATCATTGCCATCATCGCCGCCTTTAGTAAAATCTAGATTTGTTTCAACATCAAAATATCGAGCACAAGCCAGTTCACCAAACAAACCCATTGCAGTAGTTTCCGAACATTTATCAATAAAGAAGTTTTTGTCTTTTATGTTGTTTTGTCTTTTGTATGCATCAAGGCGTGTTGCCCAATCGCGCACAAACTCAACATCATTCTGATCAAATTTAACGATCATTGCACAGCCAATCTTTCAAGCCGGGCGATCTCGCTTTCACGCTCTTTAATACTTTTCTTTAAATCTGTGATAATGCTGCACAAATATCTAATCTCAATTCGAGCTTGATTAAGCACATCAATCAGTTCACCGTCATCCAGCACATTGCGATCCTCAATTTCCCAGCGCAATGCTCGAAGTGTGCTTTGAGCTGCCATCTCATGCGGCTCATAAAACGGCACTTTATTTTCTGTGATGTCTTGCATCACTTGGATAATTGCTTTTAATTGCGGATCTGAATTAAGTTCATCAAACATTTCCGGACCACCTTGCAAGCAATGTTTCAAGTTGCTGTGGTTTGCACACACTTGATAAAGCACCTACCAATGCTTCAACTGCGTTATCACCGTAACGCTGCCTAACTGCAATGCACAGCTGATTGATTACATCAGCATCAAATTTCTCGGACATGATTAACCCTTTCTCTAGTTAATGATTATTGAAGTAACTTACCACAAGCGTGTATGCGCCTAACACAGCTGCAACGATGTAGTGCCTCATTTGCCACCCCATGCGCGCCATCCGTTGCTGTAGCGGTATATGGCAAGACCTGCCCGCAAATTAGTTTCTAAATCAAACAGATCTTGGCATGTGTCGAGTAGTGCTAAAGCTTGCATGTAGCCCTGTTTGTAGTAGCGCGATGGTTTGCACCAAAAATCATTTACCTGCAAAACGCCGTAGGACTGCCCTACTGTGTCAGCTTTATTAAAAGCATCCGGTTGGCATCGGCTTTCCCGCTGAGCTACCGCAATCAAAGTAGTTAGTTCGCTTTCATCCCAGCCCACATAACGAGCCATCTCATATACCTGTTCACAAGCGTTTAGAGCCGTTTTAAGCGTAGTTGTGGGTATGACTGGGCTTGCATAGCCTTCAAAAATCTCTGCGTGTCTAGGCGCTAAATCTTGGGCTGTAGGTGCGGGCGGCGGCTTCAAAATAAATAACGAAGTTAATGCAGCAACTATCGCTATAGCGGTTTTAGTTAATAAGGGCATAAGCACCTAACCTTTCTCGGATTGGATAAACCTACCTTAGTTAAAGGTTTAGACGGTTTGGGGGATTGCGTTAAAAACCTTATTCCATGCGATTTTTACAGCATTGACATCTTTCAAAAGTTCGTGATCCACTTCGACATGCAGCCAATCCCCATTTGAGAATTTGCCTTTGAGCCATGTGCCGCGATCACATTTCCAGCTGCGGTTTTGCGAATAGTTAATTACTAGCGCAATGCCTAATGTGTCTGCGTTTTGCAAAAGTTTGTTTAGATAAATCATTGCGAGTTGCTCGCCATCCTTGCAACCTAATTGCTTGTCTTGCATCCACCGGTAAGAAAGATCTACTGCCAGCCCTCGAGCGTGATTGCTGATAATGCCGGGCTTGCCTCGCACATCGCGCACTACCCAGCTGCCGTTATTCCACAAAACGCCGTTGCTGTTTTTTACCGCGTGCCTAATCCACTCATCCATGCCGGGAATAGGTTTGCTAACTACTGGCTGTTGAGCAATTAAATAAGGTCTAGTCATCTAAATCCTCTGATGTTGTGTTTCTGTTTTTGATGCCGTTAGATGCCACTAGCCCAGAAAGTGTGCCAGTCAAAAAAACTACAATAGTGCTCATTAAATCAATGAAAGCCGCGTCATTGGGCGATTGCTCAAGCGGTTGCGAAATAAAAAGCAATCCATAGATCATGCCAAGCACAATCAAACTAAAAACTATTGCAAGTAAAACGCCCACTGTTACCACCATGCGCGCGTGTAGCTCATTTGGTGTGTATCGGTAGCGCCTCATGGTGTGATGCCGCATCGATCCGGCACATAGCAATTACTTAGTGCGCTGTTTTTTACTCGTGATTTAACTGTGATTGTGTTATCGCGTGTTGTTTCGCAAGCCGTCAACGCAATAAGTAACATTAAACTAGCCAAGTAGTGCGGCGGCTTCATCTGCTGTTAACCCAAGTTTGTCTAACACGGCTTGATGCGCCGCAATTTTGGCAATTTGTGCTTCTGCTTTTGCTGCGTGTGCTTCATTGTCTGTTTGCCATTGTGCGTGTTCGGTTTCTGTCATTTCGCGATCATTGTTGCCGTCAAAAATAATTGGTTTTGTCATTTGTCTAACTTTCTGAATAGCCGTAAACGCGGTAAACGCCGGACATACTTGACGCAACAGAACTAATAACAGTTAGCGAGTCAAATTGCGTTGTGTCGTTAAACCAACTAGAACCGTTGACCGCAACTGCCGCAACCGTAGTTTTTGTGTAATAACTTAAATTGCCTTGCAAAACTGTTGCTTGTGCTACTTGCGGTTGTAATACGTCAAAACTAAACTTGTAAAGACCTGCAAAAGCAGAGTCACTTTCTCCAAACGTAAATGAACTTGCAACGGTATTGGTATTAGAAACGGCACTCCCCGCGCTATTTATTCCTGTAAACATTGTAAAATAATTTGACGTAGTGTTATCAGTTCCGCTTGCACGCATACGCAAAGTAATATCGGCATCAGCCGTCAACGCAGTTAAACTAAACAAAATCCGATAATTACGATAAGTGCTGGTAAAAGTGCTGGTAGGCAAACTAACGGTAGTCGCAGTAGTAAAAGTAGCGCCCGTGATAAAAGTTAGACCGCTTGACGCGCCTACTGATTGCCACGCCGCACCGTCATAATATTGCGTAGCGTTAGTTGCCTCGATATAAGCAAACTGACCTTCGGCAAGCGCTTTTTCACCGGCACCACCAAACGCCGCGTCACGCGTAACCGTAGTAGCAAAAACAGGAATACCAGTATTTATTTCGGTCTGTTGTTGCGCGGTCAAAACCTGCGCTGCAACAAACGCTGGAACTGATGTCTGTGTGTTTGCCATATTGTCTTTTACCTTATCCTAAAACATTATCTGAATTGATGATCCCAAAAACCGCATCATTTAGCACAAGCTCATAAACCACTGTGGTAGGGCTTGTAAAAAGCGTGATCCTGTGCCCGGTGTTAAAATCTATAAAATGCTCAATGCCCTCGATAGCCAGCTCTTGCGCTAATTCTGTAGTGCCTGCACCGCTGGCAAAAGTTTTTTCTATCGTTACTGTGTTGCCAATTTCTATTGTGGCTAACACATCTTTTTGCGGGCTGGTCAACATATTAAATTGGGTTTGCACAGATGTATAGATCGGCTCAGGTTCGGGCACAAGCAAATATTCTGCGAGCGTTAAAGCTGCGGCATTGTTGTGCAAAAGGCTGTTGCTTATGTTTGTTGCTTGGACAAAATAGGTTGCTTGGCTTGCCGCGTCATCAGCTGTTTGCGGGCTGTTACTGCCGGCAATAGTTACGGTTGCTCGATTGATTACGCGATCAGCTTGGAAACTTATGCCTACCCCGTTGTATTTAAAATTTGTGCCATCATCATGAAAATCTGCTACAGATCCGCTAAGCGTGTTGCCTATTCTTGGCTGAAAAACAATATCGCCTTCACGCGACATATAAAGCCTGCCTTGCTCAGCAAGGTTTATATTTGAGCAATATTGAGCGACATTGACGCCCTGATCAATAGTGAAAGCGGCTGAGCCGCCTAATGTTTGTGTGCCGGTGCTAATAGATCGCTGGGCTATTGGGAAAGCTACTTCGGGCAGATCTAAAATGGCTGTAAGTCGAGCGCTTGAAAGTTGTTCGCTGACATTAAATTCATCTAAAACGGTTTGTGCCAGCAAATAAAATTGATCCGCGCAATAAACGGTAACGCTATCCAAACCGCCTAAAGCAAAATTGTAATCATAATTGATGATGTAACCGTTAAAGATGTCTTGCGCTGCGTTCAAAGCATCGTAACGTTGCAGTTTTACTTTACGCATTGGCGCTAATCCGGGTTGCTGTGTAGTTTCATCCCAATAGGGCGAAAGCTGATCGAACGGATTAAAAATTCCTGTCGTATCAATCATTTGGAAAGTCATCGTGCCCGGTCCAAATTGATCGCCGATATCTTGCCGCCCGCGTTTAACGCTTACCGATGTGCAACCATCAAGCACCCCAGCAAAATTTGTTGTGCCATTTAAAACAAATTCTGTGTTATTTAAAACGCCCGCTGTAGCGTCATCTAAAAGAAAAGCATCTTGCAAAAAACCTGTATCAATAAACAGCTCATAGTTACCTGAGCCGACTACAGCTACCCCAGCCATTAGGCAATCTCAAACTGTGCTGGACCGGATGAGCGGTTATATGCTCGAAGCGCATTGACTACAGCACCGCCTATCTCTGCGCTGGTAGCTAGCCCGCCCGTAACATTGACTGTTACCGCGCCGCTGCCATCAAAACCGCGTATCCCGTCAGGTCTGCCAATAGATGGCATATTGGGCGCACTAACCGATGGTGCACCTATCGCCTCTGTAAAGCCCGCTGAGATGCCTTTAACATCAGCAAACCTTATGCCTTTGGCTGCCAGTCGAGCATTAGCGGCAGCTAGCGCAGCCTCTACGCCTCGCAAATACTCTTGGGCGTTAGATACGCCTGCACCATAAAACTTTGACGCTGAAAGCTCACCGATGCGCTGGGCAATGGCTTGTGTTTGCTCTACGAGTGTGTTTGCTCGCAAAACATTTTCTGATGACGCTAAAAGCTCTTTAGCAATGGCTGATCCGCTATCAATGCCAGCATCAATAACTTGCTGTAATGCATCCTGAGATAGACCGCTTGCTAACAGTTGCTCGACAAGTGCACCGAATTCTTTAGTTTTGTCTGCCTGTTTTTGTAGCGCACTAAAAAAAGTTAGCCCGGCATCCTCGCCGCCTTCTTCAAACGCTTTACCAAAATTGAGTGCATCGGTTATTACTTTGGCAACTGATCCGCTGAAATCATCAAAACTATCTTGAGCGTTTTTAAGTTTGCTTTGTGCGTCATCTAGAGCTTGCGCCATGTAGGTGCGTAAAGCATCGCTGGCTTCTTTAACTTTCTCAGCAAGCTTGCCTGCCTTGTCAGCGGCTCGACCTGCGCCGCTACCTACCTTCTCAACTTCTTTTTCGGTTGCTGCCATGTATTCAGCTATTTTTGTGCCACGAATGTAATCAAGCGTAAATCCGAGCCTGCCCATTGACTGCGTAGTGTTTCGCGCCGAGTTACCTAGACCACTCGCGGCGGTAGTTGCCGAGTTTGTTTGATTTTTAAAGATCAGTAACGCGCCGCCTACTACTACTAGACCGGCTGCAATGGCGGCTGCAGCAACGCCCGCTGTGCCCGCTGTGGCTACCGCTGCAAGTGATGCTGCGTTAGCAAAATTTAATGCTGTAGCTATAACAGTTACGGCGTTAGCTGCCATTTGTGCAACCTTGTATGCAACTACAGCTGCCGCTACAGCCGCTATAGCAATGCCTAGCCCTGTAATGATGCCGGTGTGGTCTGCAGCCCAGTTGCCAAAGCTTGTAAGCAATGGCAGCACAGCTTCAAGAGCTGGCAGCAAAGCTTTACCGATGCTTTCTTTTGCTTCATCCAAAGCAACTTTTAACCGCCTGAATTGTCCTTCAGCTGTGTTTGCTGCAACTGCAGCTGATCCACCAAAAGTTTTATTTAGCGTTGACATCACTTGATCTAGTGATGCACCATCTTTAATCATTACTTTTAGTTCGGGCGATAATTGCCCTAGTGCTTTGTAATTACCACCATAAGCTTTTGCTAACGCATCGCTAACACTTGCAAGATCCATGCCAGTGCCGGCAGCAATGTCCATTGCCAAGCCAAGCCCTTCATTTGCATCTGCAAGGTTTTTTGTGCCACGCACTAATGAAGCAAACGCCGGGCGTAATTCCTCATCCGATACGCCGGTAGCCATTTGCATTGCAGCAATGCTTGCTTCGACTGCAGCAATCTGCCCTTGTGTAGCGCCTGTAACATTTTCTAAAGTTTTAGCCAAAAGTGCTTGCGCTGCAGCATCCTCTACAGCCGCTTTAAGACTTAGCCCGGCTACAGCTGTAAGACCTGCAAGTGCTGCAACCGCTGGCAAAAACGCTTTTTCCATAACAAAGCCGGCTTTTTGTGCATTGGTTTCTAAACCTTTAAATTCCAGTGCGGCTTTCTCAAATCCTTTGCTATCAAAGCTAGATAAAATCGGGATGTTAATTGCCATAGCGCACCTGCATATTTTTGTTTAATCGCGTCATAACTTTTTCAACAACATTTAAAACTTCTTGCTCGACTGTGGCACGGTTCATTTCTACAGCTGGATCAATAGCGCGCGGCTCTAAACTTGTCTCAGCATTTAAATTTGTTACAAACTGCCCAGTAGTGCGCCTGCCAGCATGATCATAGATAGCGCCGGCAGCATCTTTTTGTTGAGCAACCATAAGCTGATACGGCTTAGCGTTATATAGCACCCGATGACTTTCACGCGGGTTTGTTTCCGGATCAAATTTATCTTTAAAAGTAACTACTTTTTGCCTTTGTGCGGCTTGCCCTACCTTAATTTTGAAGCCGGCTCGAGCGGTGCGGTTATCCCAATAGACATCACGCCCTTTTACAAGTTTGCCGCGCATCATGCCCGATAGCGGCGCACCGTTGCCAAGTTCGTTTGGAAACTCTTTTATCATTGCTCGAGCGCTCACCAATATTTTTTGCCCTGCGCTAGTAATGTCTTTAGTTACTTGGCGGCGATATTCGCGATCAAAACTATTTAACTCAGCCAAAGTTTCTTTAATGCCGAATATCTCAATGCGTGCGCTTGCTTGTGCCATCAGCGTGCCTTATTGCGTTTGTTAATTATTTCTATCACGGTGTTCAGATCATCCAGCTCAAAAGTCTCTGCACCCCAATAGCCGCACTCGACAAGCACTTCAGCGAGCGCATACCTTATTGATCCTCTACGGCTTTTGGGTTATTTTGATCGACCACCTCAATATTTTTTAGCGTGTCAATGTATGCATCAATGGTTGCTGGCACGGTAATGCCGACTTTTTGTGATGCTGTGTAGCAAAGAAAAGCTAGATCCTCGATGCCGATGCCTTGCGCCATTTCTGATGCTTTGCGGCGATACTTTCTTTCCCAGCTAACAATGGTTGCCAATGTGGTTTCTACTGTTTGCGTGTTGCCATCGTTAAAAATGGCTTTAAGTGTTAATTGCATGTTTGTCCTTTCTCGGGCAAAGCTTCGCTACTCGAAGTCTTGCGTTTATATTTCTCAGCGGCTTGAGCCGCGAGATCATGATACGGCTTTAGTTAATGTGCCGCCGCTAAATGTAAGCGTGATGGTTGACAATTCGCCAAGTGATGCATTAATCGGTGTGTGGCTTTCCAAATATGCGCCGGTAAGCGTATATTTTGGCGCGTCAGCTGCCGGTGTAACTAGACCTGTTGCAGTAGGTGAAACTGTAATTGTGGTTTGAATACCTACCAAACCGTAAATGGTTGCTTCAGTTTCTGATGCTGCATAGCTTTGATAAAGCTCAACTTCAAATGTGTTGTTTTGTAACGAAGTAACAGATGAGCCACCAAACTTGCGTGCTGTATCGCCAAAAGCTGTTGTCTCTAATTGCTCATAAACAAAGTTCAAAGTTGCTGATGTGCATTGATCCGTAAGGTTCACGCTGTTTATAGTGAGTGCCGGATTGCTGAGATAAACGGTTGTCGCCATGATGATTATTCCTTGTCTGTGTCTGTGTCTTTAGTTTTAGCACTTTTTTTAGGTGTATGTGGGGATATGTGCCCAGCTTCAATAAGGAAAGCCACATCGGTTTCAAGTTCGCTTATATCGACTACATCGCCGCGCTTTAAACCGTTAAGCCTGTCGCTTGTAACTAGATACTGTGCCATGATGATCCTTTATGCCGTTTGTGCTTGCATG
>Ga0114978_10003560_pt1 | contig 12733 bp, 11 predicted proteins | sample S_140212_EF_Meta_FD_87027 | JGI IMG/M metagenome (GOLD analysis project Ga0114978, IMG submission 87027) | Freshwater microbial communities from Lake Simoncouche, Canada to study carbon cycling - S_140212_EF_MetaG | ecosystem: Environmental > Aquatic > Freshwater > Lake | place: Lake...
ACCCAACTCCTAGTCCGGAAATAAAATCAAAAAAACCTGGAACCATTGGATATCCTACTACCAATATTCGTTTTAGATTTTATGGCCGCAACCTTCAAATGATGGTTGATAAAGTTTCAGAAATGCAAGAGCCCGAATTGCGCCAAGAAATGGTGAATTTAATTGCTTCCTTCATGTACAACAGTTGTAAAATTTGGAACAATGAAAATTTAAGCAATGAGGTAATTGCAGAACATTTGAAAATATTATCTAAGGGTCAATTGCAACTTGAGGGTTCTGAAATTACGGTATCTGTAGATGCGAGTAATTTCCAACCGAAAAAATTCTTCAAAAACAATAACAATAATACCGGAGGATTTAATCGCAACAAGAACAACAACAATAGTAACAACAATAAGAAAAATCAAACCCGCGGTAAAAATTACCGTAGATTTTAAAATTCATGGCAGTATTTGAAATTGAAGGTGGCCACAAGTTAAAAGGGGAAATTATTCCTCAAGGAGCTAAAAATGAAGCTCTACAAGTAATTTGTGCGGTTTTACTTACCTCGGAGGAAGTAATTATCGATAATATTCCTGAAATAAGAGATGTTCTTAAATTGATTGAACTTCTCCAGAATTTAGGAGTAAAAACGAATCGACTTGAAAGGGGTAAATTCTCTTTCAAAGCGGATAATGTAAATTTAGAATTCTTAGACAGTGCAGAATTCAAAAAGCAAGGTGCGGCATTGCGTGGCTCAATTATGATTGTTGGCCCTCTCCTAGCACGCTTTGGAAAAGGCTATATTCCAAGTCCTGGTGGCGACAAAATTGGCCGCAGACGTTTAGATACTCATTTTGAGGGATTTATAAACCTAGGAGCCAAGTTTGAATATATTGCAGATCAAACTTTTTACAGGGTTCAAGCAGAAAAACTTAAAGGTTGCTTCATGCATTTGGATGAAGCTTCGGTTACAGGAACAGCAAATATTTTAATGGCCGCAGTGCTAGCTGAAGGTGAAACAACCATATACAATGCTGCCTGCGAACCTTATCTTCAACAATTATGCACCATGTTGAACTCAATGGGAGCAAAAATTGAAGGCATTGGATCAAATAAACTTATTATTCAAGGTGTAACTTCTATGAACGGTTGCGTTCACAGATGCTTGCCAGATATGATTGAAATTGGTTCATTCATTGGTATGGCTGCCATTACCCAAAGTGAAATAACCCTCAAAAATTGCAGGGTTGATATGTTGGGAATCATTCCCAAAACATTTGAACGTTTGGGCATTAAGCTAGAAATTCGTGGCGACGATATTTATATTCCTGAAAATGAACACTACGAAATAGATAGTTTTATTGATGGATCCATCTTAACCATTTCCGATCAAATTTGGCCTGGTTTTACACCAGATCTTATATCCATAGCTTTGGTAACTGCTACTCAAGCTAGAGGAACTGTTTTAATCCATCAAAAAATGTTCGAGAGCAGATTGTTCTTTGTAGATAATTTAATTGATATGGGAGCTCAAATCATTCTTTGTGACCCGCATAGGGCTACCGTAATTGGACTTGATAGAAGAACCAAACTCAAAGGAATTACCATGTCTTCTCCGGATATTAGAGCCGGTGTAGCCTTATTGATTGCCGCCATGAGTGCCAAAGGGAAAAGCACCATACGCAACATTGAACAAATTGATAGGGGTTATGAGCGAATTGAGGAAAGGTTGAATGCCTTAGGTGCCAAAATTACTAGAATAGATTAAATAATGTTTCAATTTAATTTTTCATCTGGATCATTTGGAAACAATCCAAATGAAAACCAAAATGCGGCTAAAAATATCAAACAGATTCAAATTGCCAAATTAAAAAAATGGGTTATCAGACAGTTGTATACCGGATTTTTCATTTGGCTTTTTAAAGATAAATCTTGGATTGATACCGTAACTTATATTTGGATATTTTTTGCTTCTGTAAACCTGTTGGGTATCATTTTCGTATACCGTTTCATGAATAAAGTTTCTTCTAACTTTCAACCACCTGACAATTCAAGTCAAAGCAAGATTAACAACAATAATGACGACGGAGATTTTGTTGATGTTGAAGTAATTGAATAATTAAGGCAATACCGAACTAATACCAAAATACATATTCATACCAGAATGTGATTTTGTATCTAGCGATTTAAGCATATTGTCAGTTCCTACAAAAACTGGTCCTACACGAACAAAAGCGCCAAACCCAAACTGACTGTAATTGTCGTAAATAGAAATTGGGGTAGAAACTTCGAACCATTTCGTTTCAATTCTAGGCACAACCACCAAACTGCTATTCCCTAAAATAATATTTTGTTGCACTGAAGCCAATCTCTGTTGCCAATGCGCTGCAATATTAATGTATTTAACCAACTGAAAATCCGTTTGTAATTGAATGGTTGTAGGCAAATCAATCACGGCATCTTCTTCAATAGATTTATATACGCCTTTTTGTTTTGCAAATTCAGTTACGTAATTAAAAACACCGGATGAACCCTGGGTCACTGCATACAAAAATGCTGGATCCTGCATGTTTAATGTTACTGGAGTTGAAGTTGTTATTGAGTATCCCGTTGTTTTTGACGGATAACTGATATGGCCTAAGTCTAAAACCGCACCCGCAATTTTCCACTTGTAATTTTTAGTATGTAATTTTTTCTTTTTATTCTGAAGGACATCATTTTCACCAACTTCAATGGCAAATCCTACATCTAGCCCATATCCAAATCCAGAAATTTTATTCAAATTGGGCATACTTCCAAATATTACCCCTTTTAATATTTGACTTAAAAAATCAAAATTCGTGTATGTTACTTTGATATCAGAAGAATTCAAACGAATCGAATCATGTCCATATGCCTGAAGTTTAGCACCATTGTTGTGAATATTAAAACTACCCAGACCCAAAAGTAATTTCCCTGTTGTTCCCATGCTAAATCTCATGTCGCGGGTATTCACAAAGCAGTATGAGAGAGAAGCTGACACTTCCTGAAAAGAGTTTGCTTTTAGATCGAAAGTATGGTTAATGGCATCTAATATCTGATAATTGGATCCAGAGTCTAACAATGATTTTGCCCAACCTACGATACCTGGATCCACATTAGAAAGATTTACAAAATTCCTAGTTCTGGTTGCCGTTGCCCAAACCAAATTATCTCCGTAACGGGTGGCAAAAGAAGGTCCTCTATATTCTAATTCTATATTGGCCCACATGTTTTGACCCGACTGATTTTCCTTTATCCAACTTGATTGCCAATCAATATTACCATCACTATTTTTATATTTGGCATCAACATTATTGGTAATTAAATCACCAAAAGTAAATGGTGTTTCTAAACGTAAATAATTGTTATTGATATTGAAACCTATTGAAGAAAAATTTGAATACCGTTTAAATGGCATATTTGCCAACAAGGCCGGATTTGTATACAATGAATGCACTCCAGCATAGTTGCTATTTTGTAATCCAAAAAACGTTTGTCCACAAACGAAATTTAAATTAAACATCATCAAAAGCCCTAAAACTAGTTTTTTCATTGAGCAAAGTTACATTTCACAATAACAAAAAAAAGGACCTCCAAATGGAAGTCCTTTTTAGTATACAGTGATATTAAAATATCTTATTTAACAATAAATTTAGATGATTTGGTACCAGCTGCAGTTTCGATAGTTACTGTGTAAATACCAGTTGACAAATTGTTAGTAGCCAATGGCAATTCATTCAAACCAGCATTCATCAATTTAGAAGAAGTTTCCAATACAACACGACCGTTCATGTCATAAACTTTCGCACTAACCATAGAAGCTGACTTCAAGTTAACTACAGCAGTAGCATTGCTATTTGTTGAAGTTGGGTTAGGATAAACAGCCAAACCAATGTTTGAGTTCATCAATTCTTTGGTAGACAAGTTATCACAAGTAATGTGAACATCTGCATTCATCATATAACCTGTTGCATAAACAGTTGTTGGGGTATAACCTTGCCAAATTTGAACTTTAGCACCAGGCAATAAAGAAGTGTATGTCCAAAAAGTATTGTTGATTTTGTATGGAGTTGTAAGGTTATCATGAGGAATATTATCAAAATACGCCATTGAAACACCAAATCCGTTAATTTTCTTGGTATAATTCGCATTTGTCCAATCCAACAATGTATCATTCAATTGTGCAGCAATCATTGGTTTGAAGTTGATTGAATAAGCAACTACATTGCTAGTAACAGCAGTACCATTGGTTGATAATGAATTAAAGTTTGGAGTCAAAGTAATTAAACCAGGGTAATAAGATTGGCCTGAAATATTAAATGAATCCGCATCAGCTGCAGTCAATAAAAGTGTATCAGTTTTCAAAGCAGATTTATTCATTGCACGGTAAGGAATAAAAGTTGTTCCTTTTGGTACACCATAGTAATATTGTTTTTTCAATGGATCTGTTGTGTAATTGTATGCAGTAATGCTCATTCCTGATGCATCATAATACTGAACAAACAAAGTATCAACTACGTCTACCATGTTACCACCAACATTTACTTTATCTACGTTACGTACATAACCTTTACGGAATCTGATGGTATCAACATGATATGGGTTAAATTTGGTTAAAACAGTGTTTGGACCATCGAGAAAAGTAGTATCTTTTGGATCGAAAGAAGCACCTACACCATGAAAGTGAACATTTGATCTTCCGCTTGTTGGATAAACTACGCAAGGATTACTATCTGGAGCTAACCAAAATAAAGTATTTTTACTTGAGTTTGATGTCGAGTTAGAGTATGCATCAACATAGTTGTAAAGTTCAGATGTACCAGCACGACGGCTAATTTTAGTTGATTTAGCGCGAGCAGGAGCGATACCGCGAATTCCTTGATCTTTAACGATAGGTTGTCTCAAATTTTGTGCATTTGCAGACATCGCCGCCAACACCGTGAAACCTAAAAATAGTAATTTTTTCATTTCTATATGTTTTTTGAATGTTATTATTAGGCAAATATAATGATTTTGAACAAAAAAACATTACCCAATTGTGTAACTTTTGGGAATATTTTACGCAATTTTCGCAATTATATATCGCCTAAAATTGGCCTAAGCACAACCTCTTCCATAACAGTGGTTTGATTGATTGACCAAGCAGCAAACAAAGAATCAGCTACATCCATCGGTTTCATGAATCTTGATTCAGGCAAATCAACACCAGCCCATGAATCAGTTAGCGTTGCACCTGGCATTATTGAAGTTACCCTGATTCCTTTTTCAAGTCCCTCAAGCCTTAAACTCTTTGAAAATCCGTGCAAAGCAAATTTCGAAATGGAATAACTTCCTCCAGCGGCATATGCAGTAAAACTTGCAATGCTGCACATATTAAAAACATGCGACCTTGCATTTTCCGTGAATGAATTCCACAAAAATTTAGATACCCAATAGGCAGAAAACAAATTGGTGTTCATCATTTTTGCCAACTGAGAAGAATCTTCTTCCATCATTTTGCCACCTAAAAACACACCTGCGTTATTTACCAAAACATCAATGCTCGAATATTCGCTCAAAATTGCATCTGCAAACAATTTACACTGATTTTCAACAGATAAATCTGCAGCAAAAAAAGAACATTTGCATTGAAAATCATGCTCAAGTTCTCTTTGTAATTCTATTAATGTGTTAGGGTTGGTTCCTCCAATAAATAAATCAAATCCGTTTGAAGCAAATTTAATTGCAATTGAACGGCCTATTCCTCTGGAAGCCCCAGTAATTACTGCAACTGGTTTAGACATGGCACAAAGTTGGATAATTATTATCCAATTACCAAAGAAAGATTAATCTTCTTCAGGCTCTTCTTTTGGTGCATCCTCTTCAGGCTCTTCTTCAGACTCCTCTGCTTCGGCATCTTTTCCAAGAGGTCGAATCATTGCGTCTAAATCATCTTCTGTAAGGATTTCTTTTGCCTTGGCACTCAATTTCACCAAATAAATTCTCTCTTCTGTTTCCAATCTCACTGCGGTTACAATTTCGCCTTTTGAATTTGGGAAACGGATAGTTTTCCCAGCAATTCCATGTGGGTATGTTTCGTTAAATAACTCCAATAATTCTGGGGTTAATTTAGCATAATCCGTAACAACTTTTAGTTTATCCATATACTTAAATTCGAGTGTAAATTTAATAATCCAAACCAAACGAAGTATTTTGGTTTATTAACATTTTTTCAAATAGTATTTTTTTTAGTGCAATGCTTTACAAGACACAGAAATACAATATTTTAGCATGAATCAGAGAAATGAAATTATAAAGAATTGGAATAAAAAAGTCAATAATTACCAATTTATCCATTCATACTCACCAAGAATTCTGTGTTGTCTTTGGTGTTGTGCATGTATTTCAGGAAAGTATTCATCGCTTCTTCAGCATTCATGTCCGATAAATGATTTCTCAATACCCACATTCTTTGCAATGAAACTTTGTCAATTAATAAGTCTTCTCTTCTTGTGCTCGATGCCAATATATCGATAGCTGGGAATATACGTTTGTTCGATAATTTACGATCTAATTGCAATTCCATATTACCTGTACCTTTAAATTCTTCAAAAATAACCTCATCCATTTTAGAACCGGTATCGGTTAAGGCCGTTGCAATAATTGTTAAAGAACCGCCGTTTTCAATATTTCTTGCTGCACCAAAGAATCGCTTAGGTTTATGTAGTGCGTTTGCATCAACACCACCCGACAATATTTTACCAGAGGCAGGTTGAACCGTATTGTAAGCCCTAGCCAAACGGGTAATTGAATCTAACAGAATTACCACATCGTGGCCACACTCCACCAGTCTTTTTGCCTTTTCTAAAACCATGTTCGACAATTTTACATGCTTGTCGGCTGGTTCATCAAATGTGCTGGCTACAACTTCTGCCCTTACACTTCTTGCCATGTCGGTTACCTCTTCAGGACGTTCATCAATAAGCAAAATAATCATATAAACCTCAGGATGATTGGCCGCAATTGCATTTGCAATTCCTTTTAATAACCAAGTTTTACCTGTTTTAGGTTGTGCCACAATCAATCCACGTTGACCTTTACCAATTGGAGAAACCATATCGATAATTCTATTTGGATAGTTTTTAGGATTGTCGCATAAATTCAATTTTTCATCTGGGAACAAAGGTGTTAAATGCTCAAATGCCACCCTATCTCTTACTTCTTCCGGTGTTTTGCCATTTACAGACTCTATTTTTACCAAACAAAAGTATTTTTCATTGTCTTTTGGGGGACGAATGCTACCGCGAATGGTATCACCCACCTTCAAACCATTTTGCTTAATCAAATATCCTGGAACATATACATCATCAGGAGATGCCACATAGTTATAATCAGGAGATCTTAAAAACCCATATCCATCTGGTACAGTTTCCAAAACACCTTGTGTTACAACGATTCCATCCATTTCCATCAACTGAGCCAAAATTTCGCGTTTGCGTTTTTCGTCTTCTGTTTCTTGTGGTTTTTGGCGTTCTACGTGATCTGGATTTACATTGAAATTTGTTTCTGAAGCTACTTCAGTATTTCCCTCCGAAGAAACTTTTGCATTTTGATTTGCATTGTTTCTGTTATTCGGGTTTCTAGGATGATTTGGGTGACTTGGGTGATTGGGATTGTTACTCAAACGCGGATTAGGCGCTTGATTGTTCCTTTGATTGTTATTTCTAGTAACTTCACTCTGATTTTCTGGAACAGGCAAATTAGCAGATATGGCAGGCTCACCAACAATTTGATTTGATTCCGTTGGGCCATTTTTAAATCCTTTGTTTTTGCGTTCTCTAAAATTGCGTTTTTCACGGTCATCAGAATCAATTGCAATTGATTTTACAACTGGAATTTCAGCAGTTTCATGAACATTCACTTTCGTTTCAGTAGTTTCCTGAACTTCTAAGTTTGCCTCAGTTGTATCAACCAAAGGTTCAGTTGAAGACAATTCATTTTTTACAGGAACACGTCTGCGTTTGGCCGCACTTTCCTCTGTAACCGCATTACTTAAGTCAGAATTTGAAGTATTAGATTCAGATTGATTTGCAATTTTTTCAATTGCAGCAATAATTTCAGGTTTTTTTAACTTTTCAGTTCCTTGAACTTCCAATGCAGTAGCCAATGTACGCAGCTCTGCTACACTCATTTTACCGAGATCCGGTGTATTTGCCATATCTTGTGATAACGAAAAAAATAATTTTAAATGTTTTTGAATTTGTTAATACCTATAGAAAGGTAAAAAGCGTAAAGGTAAACCTTGTTGCTCCTCAATTCGAGTGCAATAATAACTGATAATTCACTTACAACAAAATTATTTGCATTTTTTACAAATCTTTATTGATTAAAACTCATAATTATGTCAAAATTTGAATCAATCGTATTGCTCAAAGAAATATTGCTTGCGGTTGTAGCCCATTTGCTTCAATCTGTTACGGGTTTCTGCGCACATATCTTTCCAACCACATACAAAGATTCTCGCCTCTCCTATTTCCCTCAAAATATTTGAATAAAATTCATGCACGTAACCGTAATTTTTAAATTCTGATTCTTGGCTTAAAACAGGAATAAAATGAAACTTTGAATTTTGTAGCATCAACGATTCCCATTCTTTTATATACAAAATATCGTTTAGTTTACGGTTGCCAAATATCAAATAGACTTCCTGAGAACCCAATGATAAGGCTTTATGAATCATACTTCGAAAAGGAGCAATGCCAGTGCCGGTACAAACGAATACCAATGGATAATTCAAATGTGCATCGTATAGAACAAACTCCCCTTTCGGTTCTGAAATTTCAAGTTTGCTTCCAATGTTTTGTTGAAATAGCCATGGTGTAAAAACGCCCTTTTCATTCAGCGCCACGCAAAGTTCAATCTTATTTGAACCCGTATTCTCAGAAGAAATTGAATAACTGCGGGCGTTATTAAATTCTGGCAACGTTGGATGAAAAATCTGAATAAATTGACCAGGTACAAATTCAATTACAGTGCCATCTAAAGTTGATAATTCGAACCGTTTTACACGGTATGATTCATCAATGATATTTGTAATTTCCACTTGCATCATGCAAAAATACGAACAGCAAAGCTTATTTTCGCTTTATGAATTTAAAAATCGTTTTGTTGATCGCTCTCGGCGGTAGTATTGGTGCTACTTTAAGGGGTCTGATTAATAAAATATTGCCATTTCAAACGTTTCAATTTTCCTACGGTACTTTTACAATCAATTTATTGGGCTGTTTGTTTATTGGGATTTTGTGGTCTAAGTTAAATTCAGATTTTAGCAAATCATTCTGGATCACCGGCGTTTTGGGTGGGTTTACAACCTTCTCTGGTTTTGGATTAGAAATACTCCGCTATTTAGATGCAAAAGAATTTGGACTTATGTTTGGTTATGCAATTATGTCGGTTGTTTTAGGGGTATTAATGGTATGGGTAGGACAAAGAATAGCTTAGTTTTAATAATTTTATTGGGTAGTTTCTTGATTGCCAAAGCAAATCAAATATTGATTCCCATGGATGAATCTCAAAAAAACCATTTGAAATCTTATGGTATTGCATTTTGGTTGCTCGACAAACAAAAAACTGAAGTTACATGGTTACTCAATTATCGGGGGGGAAGTTTTATGTCGCCCTATACCCCATCCCTCGAAACTGAATGTAAAACCAGAGGAATATCTTTCGATGTTATTTCAAATGCCGAGGCGAATGGCATTGAATCAACCATTGCCGACCCTTCCATCAATATGAACATGGTGAAATTGTTAAACGCACCGAAAATTGCAGTTTATTCACCGAAAACCAAACAACCGTGGGATGATGCAGTTACCATGGTGCTCACCTACGCCGAAATTCCATATACCGTTGTTTTTGACGATGAGGTTTTGGCAGGGAAATTATCTGAATTCGATTGGATTCACCTTCACCATGAAGATTTTACGGGTCAATTTGGCAAGTTTTTTTCTTCCTTTGCCAATGCCCCTTGGTACCAAGCTGAGGTTTCAGAAGGAGAAGCCACAGCAAAAAAACATGGCTTTGGTTCTGTTCGTGAACTGAAAAAGAATGTAGCACTGAAAATCAGAGACTTCTGTTTGGGTGGTGGATTTTTATTTGCCATGTGCAGTGCAACAGATACCTACGACATTGCACTAGCAGCACAAAATACCGATATCTGCGAAGTGATGTTCGATGGAACCCCTTCAGAACCGAATGCCCAGCAAAAACTAGATTATTCGCAATGTTTTGCATTTAAGAATTTTCTGTTAGAAAACGACCCTTATATTTATGAATACAGCAATATCGATGTGAATCCCAACCCTATTTTAAGAGGCGTAACCGAAGAAACCGACTTGTTTACCTTGTTTGATTATTCGGCAAAGTGGGATTTGATTCCCAGTATTTTATGTCAAAACCACACAAGAACTATTAAAGGATTCATGGGTCAAACTACTGCATTCCACAAGGAATTGGTAAAAAGTGATGTGCTTGTTATGGGCGAAAACGCCCTTATCAAAGAGGCGAGATACATTCATGGAACCATGGGAAAAGGAACTTGGACATTTTACAGTGGCCATGATCCAGAAGACTATCAGCACATGGTTGGTGAACAACCTACGGATTTGAATTTACATCCCAATAGTCCAGGATACAGGCTTATTTTAAATAACATATTGTTTCCATCTGCACAGAAGAACAAACAAAAAACCTAATGAGTGCATTCAAAGAAAAGAGTATTCGTGTTTTACCCTTTGCTTTGATTTTTGGGTTGGCTGTTTTTTTACGATTTTACAAAATTGACCATTTTCAATTTGACAGCGATGAATTGAGTGCAATATTCAGGGCTCAGAACGCAATTAATTGGCATCAACATATATTAAATGGAATCATGGTTGATGGACATCCAGCAGGGATTCAAACTTTGATTTGGCTTTGGGTTAAACAATTTTCATTCAATCCGTTGACTTTGAAAATCATTGCAGCCCTATTTGGCTTGGCCAATGTGATATTGACATTCATTATTGCAAAAAAAGTATTTGGATTAAAACCCGCCTATTTTGCAATGCTTTGTATGTCGGTATTGTGGTGGGAAGTGGACTTATCTTTATGGGTTAGGCCATATATTTTTGGTCAGTTTTTTACCCTCGCTGCGCTTTGGCAATTGGACATTTCCAATAAGGAAGCATTTACTCATCGTAAAAACTGGATTTTAATTTCCATTTTTTCAGCAGGAGCATTTTATACCCATCATTTTGCATCGTTAACTACTTTCATACTCATTGCATATGTGTTTTTGTTTCAACCGGAAAAAAGGAAAGATTTATTGAAAGCTTTTTGGCTGTTTTGCTTTTTGGCCATTCCGCAAATTTCAATCATTGCCTCTCAATTAAAATTAGGTGGGCTGGATTGGCTAGGCAAACCTGATTCATCTTTCTTTTTAAACCACGTCATTTACATTTTCAACAACAGCAAATCGTTTTCTCTACTGATATTGTATATTGTTTTAACAGGTGTTTTTTTTGCCATTAAACATAAAAATATTCAATGGAAGTTCAGTTTCATTTTATCCATTTTGTGGTTAATTCCAATAGTAGTTGGTTACTTTTATTCAATCAATTTCAAACCCGTTTTACAGAACAATGTATTGTTTTTCTCTTTTTCTTTGCTGATATTAGCTATTGGTAATCTTTTAAATGGTTTTAAGAGAAATATTTACATCGCTTTTATGTGCATTTTTGCAGCGGTAGGTGTTATTCAAATTTTTGTTGTAAAACAACGGTTTTCAGTTGAAATAAACGATGTGTACGCATTCCAAATATCAACTTTAAATAAACATTATAATTCGCAATCTGAATTCATGATAGACGGACCAAATGATGTATTCCAATATCACCAATTTAAGATTAACAAATCATTCAATCTGTTTGCTAATCCGAACATTTGGATGATGTCGAAAAGCGATTGGAACTGGAAGGACGTTTATTTATCCCTCAAAAATATGAAGGGAAAATCTACATTGTGGTTCATGTCGAATGCCGGAACTAATCCTGTGCTTAGACCCCTTCTCTATTATTACTTTCCGCATTCTAAAAACCATTCCAGTTATATTGGAGGGCAAATAGACGAGTTTAATATCAGTTCATTGAGTGACACCAATTATTTAAGTTCAATGCACAAAAACTTTGATGGTTTCCCATTTATGTTAGCGAATGAAACTTCGCTTTCAACAAACGTAAATTATACGTATTCCTTTTCGAGTGATTATTTTGGCAAGTACATAGTAAATAATCACAGTTTTGTGAATGAAGATATTCAACCAAATGATTTGATTGTCATTAAAACAGACAAAACCGAGTTCATGGGGGATGCTAAAATCGTAACAGCTATAATCAATCGTAAATCATCTCTATTTTCAAAATCTGATAAAACAGAGCAAATTGATTACAGGTTTACGAATTGTAATGATTTCTGGGAAGCAGGATTTGGAGCAGCGTTTCATGTTTTAAAGCTATCTGATATACCCAATTGGAATCAAAATAGCGAATTGAGAATTACCATTGAAACTTCAAATAAGACGATTAAAAATATCCCCATTTGTATTTATCGTTTCAACGGAAATCCATTTTTTCAATAAAGATATTACAGTTGATAATTGAAACATAAAATTTACAAATTATTTAAAACTTGAAACCACCAAACTAAAAAAAAC
>Ga0114978_10003563_pt1 | contig 12731 bp, 13 predicted proteins | sample S_140212_EF_Meta_FD_87027 | JGI IMG/M metagenome (GOLD analysis project Ga0114978, IMG submission 87027) | Freshwater microbial communities from Lake Simoncouche, Canada to study carbon cycling - S_140212_EF_MetaG | ecosystem: Environmental > Aquatic > Freshwater > Lake | place: Lake...
CAATGTTGTTATCGGAAATTGTTGCGTGATTGCGGGTTGTGCTGCTATCTCAGGAAGCACAAAAATTGGCAATTACTGCATCATTGGCGGGGCAGCAAATTTTGCAGGCCATCTGACCATTGCTGATAGAACAACGATTTCAGGCAATACCTCGATTATTCGCTCCATTACTGAGCCAGGCCAACATTTCACGGGGGTTTACCCCTCAATGCTCCATAGTGCCTGGGAGAAGAATGCAGCAATCTTGCGTGGCCTAGATAAAATACGACAACGTTTACGTTTATTAGACAAAAATAAGAACCCCGAGTCTTAAGACTCTTTGATCGATCCATTTTATTAACTTTTTAGCAGGTCATATATGAGCAAACCAATTGCGATTGATATCCATAAGATTCTCCAGTTGCTGCCACATCGCTATCCATTTCTTTTGGTAGATCGTGTTCTCGAAATTACTCCGCGTGAAACCATCACCGCATTAAAGAATGTCACAATGAATGAGCCATTCTTTCAGGGGCATTTTCCAGATTTTCCGGTGATGCCCGGAGTTCTCATTATTGAGGCATTAGCTCAAACGGCTGCATTACTGACGTTTTCTGAAGAGCGTGCAGAAGATGCGGTCTATTACTTTGCTGGAATTGATGGCGCTCGTTTTAAAAAGCCAGTCTTGCCGGGCGATCAATTGATCATGACTGCAAAATTAGAGCGTGGTCGTGCAGGTATTTATAAGTTTGCGGTACAGGCCACAGTAGATGGTGAAGTTGTTGCCGAAGCTAATATTACTTGTGCGGTTCGAAAGAAAGGTGCGTAATGACTCGGATTCATGCATCTGCCATAGTCGACAGTAAGGCTGAAATTGCTAGTGATGTGGAGATTGGTCCTTATTCTGTTGTTGGCCCTCATGTCAAAATAGGTTCTGGCTCGAAGGTTGGTTCACATACTGTGATTGAAGGTCATACGACGATCGGTAAAGAGAATATTTTTGCTCACTTTGCTGCTATTGGAGGACCTCCGCAGGATATGAAGTACCGCGGTGAGCCAACGCAACTCATGATTGGCGATCGGAACACGATTCGGGAGTTCACTACGATTCATACTGGTACATCCCAAGATGAAGGTATTACTCGTATTGGTAACGATAACTGGATCATGGCTTATGTTCACATAGCGCACGATTGTCAGATTGGTAATCACACTATTTTTTCTAGTAATGCTCAAATCGCAGGACATGTTCAAGTCGAGGACTGGGCCATTATGGGTGGTATGTCAGGCGTACATCAGTTTGTACGGATTGGTCAACACGCTATGTTGGGCGGGGCATCAGCCCTAGTACAAGATATTCCACCGTTTGTGATTGCGGCTGGCGATAAGGCTTCACCTCATGGCATTAATGTCGAGGGATTGAAGCGTCGAGGTTTTTCAAGTGAAACGATTTCTGCGTTGCGCCAAGCCTACAAAGTCCTCTACAAGGATGGCTTAAGCTTTGAAGAGGCTAAAGTGGAAATTCAGAAAATGGTAGTTGCCACTACAAATGATCAGGCCACTTCTGAAAAGCTAGCGCAGTTCCATGATTTCATTGCCGCCTCCACGCGCGGCATCATTCGGTAACGATAGGAATACCTTGCCAAAGTTAGCTTGTGTAGCCGGCGAACCCTCTGGCGACTTACTTGCTGCGCCAGTCCTCAGTGCCTTAAAGCAAATACCGGACATGACGGGTTTGGAGGTATTTGGTATTGGCGGTCCTCGTATGCAGGCAGAAGGCATGCGCTCCGATTGGCCAATGGAGACTTTAAGTGTGCGGGGATATGTTGAGGCAATCAAACAGCTTCCCGCTATTTTGAAACTCCGTAAGGAGCTCATTGCCAATCTTTTAGGTGAAGGGCACCCAGATGTATTTTTGGGTATTGATGCACCTGATTTCAATTTAGGGGTAGAGCTTAAGTTACGTCAAGCTGGGATACCAACCCTGCATTTAGTATCACCATCGATTTGGGCCTGGAGAGCAGGGCGTATTAAAAAGATTGCTCAAGCAGTTGATCGCATGTTGTGCATCTTTCCTTTTGAAACAGAAATTTATGATCGTGCGGGTGTGCAATCAACTTATGTTGGCCATCCACTTGCTAGCGATATTCCTCTGGAGCCAAACATCAACCAGGCTAGAGAAAAAATTACCAAAACATTAAAACTTACCAGTAACCATCTTGATGGCATTGTCATTGCAGTTTTACCAGGTAGTCGTCAATCAGAAATTGAACTCATTGCCCCAGTCTTTTTTGAAACCATCAATCTATTGAGTAAGAAATTACAAGGTCAAAAACTATACTTTTTAATTCCAGTAGCAACGCCTCGATTGCGTGAACCCCTTGAGCAATTATTGCTCGGGATCAAGCAGATCAATCCAGATATTCAAATTCATCTACTTGACGGTATGGCCGATGAGGTTTTAGAGGCCTCCGATGTTGTCTTGATTGCTAGCGGTACTGCAACATTACAGGCAGCTTTATGGAAAAAGCCAATGGTGATTTCATATAAGGTGCCTTGGTTAACAGCACAAATTATGAAGCATCAAGGTTATTTGCCTTACGTAGGTTTGCCGAATATTTTATGCGGTGAATTTGTGGTTCCAGAATTGCTGCAAGACGAGGCAACACCAGAAAAGTTAGCAAAAGCAATTTTAGATTGGTTAGAGCATCCAATGAAAGTTACCAAGCTCAAAGAGCGCTTTACACACATGCATGAAACCTTACGTCGCCCTACGGGTTTATTGGTAGCACAAGCAGTAGCGCAGACTATTGCCAATGCTCGCAAGAGCAAACTTCCTGTATGAGTCTGATTTGGATCTGCGGTGTAGATGAGGCTGGACGTGGTCCATTAGTTGGCGCAGTGGTTGCTGGCGCAGTGGTACTCGATCCGAATAAGCCTATCGATGGCTTAAAGGACTCCAAAAAACTGACAGCAGCTCGCCGTGAATTTTTATATGAACAAATTATTGAGAAGTCTAAAGCGTGGGGTGTAGGTGAAGCCAGCCCTACCGAGATTGATAGTATCAACATTTTGCAAGCAACGATGCTGGCAATGAGGCGGGCGATTGAAGACTTGACTACACGATTAGGTGGCTGGCCTGATAAGGCATTGATTGATGGCAATCGCTGCCCAGAATTACCCATTGCTGCGGAAGCAATCATTAAGGGTGATGCTAAAGAGCCGGCTATTTCTGCAGCCTCTATTTTGGCAAAGGTAACTCGGGATCGACAAATGATGCTTCTTCATGAACGGCATCCGGAGTATGGTTTTGCCCAACATATGGGCTATCCAACTGCGGCACACTTTGCTGCACTAAAACAATATGGCGCTTGTGTTGAGCATCGTAGAAGTTTTTCTCCCGTGCGTAAGGTCCTCGAAGCGCTCACTGAGTAAATAGATATGAACTTTGATCTGATTACATCTAAAGAAAATCCTTTATTCAAAGAGATTCGTCTTTTGCAAGCCGCTGGACCAAAGGGGCAGAAAGCCAGAATTGCAAGAGGTCAAGCATTATTAGAAGGCGTTCATTTGGTTCAAACTTGGGTGGGTGATCCCGCCTTAAAAGTATTACTTACTTCGGAAATCGGCTTAAAGAATATTGAGATATCACAAGCGATCTACGAGCATTTAGAAATCTCTCCTGATACTAAAGTGTTTCAATTAGATAGCGCCCTGTGGGATTTACTCAGTGAATTAGTCAATGCGCCTCATATTGCTGGTCTATTAGATATTCCTCAATCTTGTCTAACGCCACCTCAATCGATTGCTACCCTGGAGGGAGATGTGCTCATTCTCGATCGCGTTCAAGATGCTGGTAATGTGGGCTCTATCTTGCGTACTGCGGCAGCAGCAGGTTTTACTAAGGTACTTACGCTATCTGGGTGCGCACATTTATGGTCAAGTAAAGTATTGCGCGCAGGTATGGGTGCCCACCGTCTATTAGATCTTTATGAAGGATGGTCTACCCAGCAGGTATTAAGTGCTATTACCGCACCAATGCTAGCTGCCTCAGCGAATGCTGAGCAGGACCTCTATCACATAAAGAATGACTTACTGCATCCCGTTGCTTGGGTGATGGGTAGCGAGGGGCAGGGAGTATCTGAAGATATTTTGGCGCAAGCCAAAAGGGTATCTATTCCAATGGATCCCCGTGTAGAGTCCTTGAACGTTTCTACCGCTGCTGCAATTTGCTTATTTGAGACGATGCGTGTTCGACGCAACTAAGATCCATTAACCTACTATTTTTTAGAGCTTAAGGTAGCTCAATCTCAATCTCGCGAACTACCTTACTCCAGCGAGCAGTTTCAGCTTTAACATAGACCCCAAACGCTTCGGGCGAAGGGCTTGTCGCTGCAATGACACCACCAGAAGACAGTCTTTCCTGAACAGATTTTTGGGACATGACTTTGCTTATGGCAGAAAAAAGTTTATTCACTATTTCAGTCGGCGTTTCGCGCGGGGCAAAAATACCTTGCCATGAGGAGCTAACTCTTGAGGGGTATCCTTGCTCAACAAGAGTGGGTACCGAAGGAAGTTGTTCAAGGCGATTTGTTGATGTAACTGCCAGCGCTTTAATCTTATTGGATTTAATGTATCCGATTGCAGAAGGTAGGGTAACAAACATGACATCTATTTGACCGCCAATAAGATTAGTAATGGATTGACCGGCTCCACTCTTATAGGGCACCTGCGTCATATTTATCTTGGCTTCTTTTATGAGAGAGATCATCTCTAGGCTATTTAGACTTCCGCTACCTGAAGATCCAAAATTAAGCTCTCTTTTTTGTGTCTTGGCGTAATTAACAAACTCTTTTACCGTCGAACTTGGAATGTCGGGATTGACCACTAGAACGGAGGGGACGTCAACCACTTTGGATATGGGAATAAAGTCCTCCGCGGGCTTAACCCTTAAAGTAGATCCAAAAACACTTGGATTAATCGATATAGCACCTACGTTCCCAAAAAATAGTGTGTAGCCATCAGGCGCTGCTTTTGCAGCAGCCTCCATGCCGATATTGCCTGCTGCACCACCCTTATTTTCAATCACAATACTTTGTTTTAATTCTTCGGTAAGTGCTTGAGCGATGATTCGAGCAGCAAAATCTGAGGCTCCGCCTGGAGCAAATGGCACGATTAAGCGTATCGGTCTCTGTGGATAAGTTTGTTGAGCATTAACTGTAGTACTAAGCGCCATTAAAAGCACATAAAACGCAGTAACAGCAAGATTCTTCATCTCAATTTAATTTAAAGAGAATTGGCAGAAATGAAGACATAATTCATTTAACTACTTTCTTTGCTGCGCGACGAGGCTTAGGCTCAAAGCCAGGTTCGTAGTGAGCGCCAGACATTGTGCCATCGATGGCCTTTCCAATAATGCCCTGAGAGAGATCTTTCAACGCAAGAAAAATAACATCCTGATCAGGATCGGAAACGAGGCAATGAGGAGCATTTGCTGGAATGTAGACAAGAGTTCCTGCAGGCGCAACCACTTTCTTGCCATTAATCGAGCCTCGCAATGTTCCCTCTAATACATAATTGAATTGTTCATTTTTGTGGCTATGCATACGTGAGCCGGTGCCGCGAGGTTTATGTATGTAACCTACCAGCATGCGAGCACCTTCTACAACACCACCCACTGCTGTGGAGTAACCAGTTCCAGCCGCTATTTTTTTTAAGTTGGCAATCCGGAAAGAATACTTACCATCTCCCGCTGCAATTGCGCCCTCAGTCTTAGTTTTTTGTTTTGGCATTTTGTGTATTTTATTTTTGACTATTTAAGTTGTTAGAAAATTAATTAAAGATTTTTTAAAAAGTCTAATTCAAGAAGTTTTCACTTTATGAATTAGACTATGCGCTTATAAAAATACTTTATCAATCGGATTTATACCTAGCATTAAGAGTTCGTATCGATGGATTGGATAGTTCGCATCGATGGTGATGGCTCAATCTGGACTTGCTCCTACTTCCTTGACAACTTTGCCCCACCTCTGAATTTCAATACTTAAGAATTCTTTTGCGGCTTCTGGAGATTTGCTGGTTACCACAATCGCGCCTTGTCTATCAAAGCTTTCCTTAATCTCGGGCATGCTCAAGGTTTTAATAGCGGCGTTATATATCTTGTTGATGATTTCTTTTGGGGTACCTGCGGGAGCTGCCAACATTGTCCAAGATCCCCCAACTAATTCTGGATAACCAAGCTCAACAACTGTGGGTATGTTTGGAAATTCAGGCAAACGATTTGTCGTGGTAATAGCAAGACCTTTTAATTTTCCAGCATTGATAAATTCTCGAACAGAGGAGATATTTAAAAAGGCCATTTGTGTCTCACCACTCACTAGACTTACTGATGCTGCTGCAGCACCGCCTTTATAGGTAACGTGTACTAATGATGCGTTGATAGACCTGATATATCTCTCTACTTGCAATCGGTTTACGCTTCCCGAGCTTGGTGATGCAAAGTTAAATTTTCCTGGGTTCGCCTTTAGTAGGGCACTTAATTCAGCAATATTATTAACTGGTAATGCTTGGGGAACTGTGAGCACTCCCGGCAAATCCGCCACCAAGGTAATGGGAATGAGGTCTCGTAAAGTATTAATTTTTAAATTGGGGAAAAGGGATGGATTAATGGCTAATGCACCGATATTGCCTAGATAAATCGTATAACCATCCGGTGCAGCTTTGGCAGCATAATCTAGACCAATATTTCCAGAGGCTCCTGGCTTATTGTCAATAATGATCGGTTGTCCTAGAGCTTCACCTAATTTAGATTGCAATACCCTAGCGACTAAATCGGAAGTTCCTCCAGGCGCAAAAGAAACCACTAAATGAATTGGCTTATTCGGATAATTTTGTGCATGGGAGTTATGAATAACTCCCAATAGTAGAAATGAAAAGAGTAAGTAATAACCCTTGGATAATCTTCTTATCAACACGGCACACCTCGCTTCAGCTATAGTATATTTACACGAGAACAAGACAAGTTTTCTAACTTACTGCATGCTACATCAACCACTCCATTAATGCTAGCGCCCGCTTTTTAATGGCGACAGAAAGAGGAATTTTTATATGCCATTTTATAGATTTGAAAAATTACAAAGTAAGGCGCTTACTCCTGATCTATCGTCTGCACGTGGGCCTGTCATTGAGGGCGAGTATATTTATTTCTGCCAAGTCAATAAAGTAGCTGGAACAGGCTCAGAGCTCCATTACCATCCGAATGAACTGCTCATTTTTCCTACTAGCGGGCAAATTAATGCGATTGTTGGTAAAGATAGGCGCATTGTGGACCCCGGTACATTTGTGCACGCCCCGGCTTATGCTCGCCATTCCATGAAGGCTACTGAAAGTGGCGATCTTTCCTATTTATATATCAAAGATAAAACTTGGACAGTTGTTGGATTGGCCGCCGATCAAGCCGTGCCTGATAAAGCCTTTACTGTGGATGAAATTAACTCATTGATCAATAAGGGTGGGAAGCGTCAGTCTGCTGCAGGGAAGTCACAGGCAGTTATTGAGGGACTTCATAATAGTTACTACCCTATGATCGAATCGCTAGATGCCCCACAAATGTCCACTCGAAGAGTGTATTGGGTTGAAGGTGAGAGAATGGGTTTTGGTTTAATCGATATGCCAAAAAACTATCAAGAACCTACCATTAAATCTCAGCACGAAGTTTTTATCTACGTCATCTCTGGGGTGATGAATGCTAAGGTGGGTAGTAAGAGCAAAATCGTAAAATCAGGCGATGTGATTCACGTACCACGTGGACAATCCTATAAGCTAGATAGCAAATCTTCTTTTGTTCGATATGCGATGGCCTGCTCAACACCATACTTAGAGGCCAAAATAGATGGAATGAGCAAAAAAGAGCGAGACCAAGCTCGAATTCATAATAAGGCTAATTAATTTTAATAATTACCTATGAATGCGATTCTCACACCTGAGCAAATTTTTAACTATCGAGCAAATGGATATCTTGCTCCACTCAATGGCTTAAGCCCTGATGAGGTAAAAGAGTATCGCAATGAGTTGACTAGGACGGAGAAGCACTTAGGCGGATCTCTGATGGAGATCGACAAGAAATATCGAGGTAATTTGCATTTGATGTGTCAATGGGTAGATAAGATTGCCCGTCATCCTGCCATTGTGGGTGTAATTGAGGATTTGTTGGGCCCTAATATTCTTCTATATACCAGTCGATTTTTTATTAAAGAGCCTAAAAGTGAAACTATTGCAGCCTGGCATCAGGACTCAACCTACTTTGGATTACAGCCCTTTGATCATGTGACTGCATGGGTTGCCTTGAGTGATGTCACTGCCGAATCAGGGCCTTTAGAGTTTGCTGTTGGTAGCCATATTCGTGGGCAGTTGATTCAGAAAAGTGGGGTAGTGAAAAATAGCGTGAATACGGGAGGTCAAATCATTGTCGACTGGTTTGATCAATCTAGGATTGATCATGCACTACTTCGACCTGGGCAGTTTTCATTGCATCACACTTGTGTAGTGCATCAATCGGCCCCCAATCAATCTAATGAGCGTCGAATTGGGCTTGCATTGAGTTATATTCCAACCCGCACTCGTTATATAGGCTCTAGAAAAATGCCAGCTTGCCTAGTACGTGGACAAGATTTGCACCAACATTTTGATCTGCAACCAGCACCTCAAGAAGATTTTGGTAAAGCGGAAATGCTTCGTCACGATACCTCCTTTAAGCTTTATCTTGAATCATTTTATGAGCAGCTTGATGCTAGTGAAAAAAATATGCCACCTGATATTGCGGCAATTATCATGAACTAAATGAAGCTTGATAGACATAACAGCATCTTCCTCATAAAGTATGAATAATAATCTTTCAGTAGCATTTATTGGCCTAGGCAATATGGGTTTACCCATGGCTTTGAGTTTATTACGGGCCAATATTGAGGTTCATGTTTATGATATAGCTGCTCCTGAAAACATTGCATTGGCAAAAAATGCTGGTGCAATCCATGAGAGTAGCTTAGAAAAATTAGCCTCCTCATCAATTTTCATAATTGCCATGCTGCCAAGTGGAGAGGTATTGCGTGATATTTTATTTGGCGAGACTAATCTAAAGTCATTTATTCGGTCGGGATCCATCTTGCTGGATATGAGTACATCAAATCCAAAACATACGCAATTAACCCATGCTGAACTAGCCCCCTTTAATATCTCGATGATAGATGCGCCAGTCATGGGAGGGGTTGCTTTTGCAAAGGATGCAAGTTTGGATTTCTTGGTCGGCGGAGATCTGGGCCTTATAGAGAAATGTAGGCCAATTTTTGACGCCATAGGAAGATCGGTTACCCACTGCGGGCCGATTGGCTCTGGGCATGCCCTTAAGGCCTTAACAAATTATATAAATGCAGCAGCAATGATGAATGTAGTTGAAGCCATTAGTATTGGCAGGGCATTTGGTATGGATGAGCAGGTCATGTCTAAATCACTCACTGAGACGTGTACAGGTAGAAATCATCCGATTGTAAAAAAGGTCATTCCAAAAATATTAACTAGAAGTTACGATTCGGGGATGGTCATAGGTTTGCTAGAAAAGGACTTAAAGATTGCTGCCGATCTCGCAATTCAGACTCAATCTGAACATCCGCTTTTAGATGGGACTCTAGAAATTCTGAGTACCATGGCCGCATCCCTTGGCGCCACTACAGACCAAACAGAAGTGGCTAAATTTTGGCGAAAATGATTACTAAATGAGGCCTCAAGGACTCATAGGTCAGTGTTTTCATAGATGGTACAAAGCTTCTAGAGGCAGACTGAATCAATCTCAGTTGATGACAGATAAGCCAGTGATTACTAAGCTCAATTATTTATAGCAGTATTTTTTTGGGGTTGAACATCCCCTGTGGATCTAAGCCTGCTTTGATCTTTTTCATTAAATTAAGCTCCGTTGGGGTTTTATATTTAACGAGCTCATGCGCTTTATTCGCGCCAATACCATGCTCAGCAGAGATTGACCCACCCATTTGATCTACAAGATCATGTATCAGTTCATTCACAACAACTTTGTTTTTCATAAACGCATCGACGTTTTCCCCCTTGGGCGCTGCAACGTTGTAATGCAGGTTGCCATCACCTAAATGACCAAAATCAATGATGCGAGCATTTGGGAGCTGCTCAAGAATAATTTTCTTGGCCTCTTCAATAAAGTTGGGTATTTTTGATATCGGAAGGGAGATATCATGCTTGATATTTTTCCCATCCTCTACTTGTGAGAGCGGGATATGCTCTCGAATCTCCCAAAACCGTTTTGATTGTGCCAATGATTGCGGGATGATGGCATCGGTAATTAAATTCATCTCAAATGCCTCTTCAAGCATAGCATTTAGAAGCTCATAGGCATGCTCTTCACTCTCGTTATCGCTGATTTCAATTAATACGCAGTACGGTACTTTTGTTGAAAATGGGTAAGCAAATTGTGGAAAATATTGATCTACTAGATTGAGGCAGGTATCCGAAATGAGCTCAAATGCCGTGAGTTGAGAGTTTGCCTTCGTTTGCACGTATTCTAAAAGCTGGATTGCTAGACTAGGAGAATTTAGGCTGAGTAATGCTGATAAACGGGCCTTTGGCAGTGGTACTAATTTTAAAACCGCCCCAGTAACAATGCCCAGCGTTCCTTCTGCTCCGATAAAGAGATCTCTTAAATCATAACCAGTATTATCTTTTCGCAAACTTCTCAAGCCATTCCATATCTCGCCTTCAGCGGTAATGACTTCAAGACCTAGGCATAAGTCTCTAGCATTTCCATACCGCAATACAGCTGTACCGCCAGCATTGGTAGATAGTAGCCCTCCAATCGTTGCACTCCCTTGTGAGCCCATGGTTAGAGGAAATTCCAAACCATGTTCTTGTGTATATTGATGAAGATTTTCTAGAATCACTCCAGCATCAACAGATATAGTCTTGCCAAGGGCATCTAAGGATCGGATTTTATTGATTCGCTCAAGCGAAAGTACTAACTCTTGCCCACTATCATCCGGGAGTCCACCACCCACCAAGCCCGTATTGCCACCTTGTGGAACAATCGCAACATGATACTTTGCTGATAGTTTCACAATGCTGGCAATCTCCTCGGGATTAGCTGGCTTTGCTACTGCAAGCGCCTTTCCATTTGCCCTGCCAAACCAATCACTCACATATTTTTTTTGGTCAGCAATATCAATCAGAACATTATTTTTGCCGATTAAGTTAGTTAGCTCTTGAATGAATTGGGTGTACAAAATATGACTTTCTATTGTGGTGTATATGTCAAAATAACGCCTTGCATATAATAGATCAATACATGTATTTCAATAGTTTTTATAGACTACATCTATAATATATACCATATGGAACTAAGACATCTTAAATACTTTTTAACTATATCCCGCCTTGGAAGTTTTACAAAGGCGTCAGAAGAGCTTTGTGTCACACAGCCAACCTTATCCCATCAAATGCGGCAGTTGGAGACTGAATTGGGTTGTGATTTATTAGATCGATCCTCAAGGTCTATTCGCTTAACTGGAGCAGGTGAAATATTTGCCCGCTATGCCAATCAAGCAATCAAAGAAATAGAGGATGGAAGGGCTGCCATTCAAGGCTATCAGGGCTTGCAAGTGGGTAGTGTAGTCATTGGCGCCATTTCAGCTTTTACGAATAATTTACTTCCGCCAATTCTTTCAGAGTTTTCTCAGTCGTACCCTGGTATCAAGGTCAGGATTGTCGAATTGCCTACTGGTGAAATGCAAAGGCAAATTAGAGATGGCGATTTGGCATTTGGTTTAGGTTATGGGCCTGAATCAACTGAACTTATTTCTGGTGAAGAGCTGTTTCGGGAGGATTTAATGTTAATCGTTTCTAAACGACACCCCTTATCAAAGAGTGCGTTCGTAACGATTAAAGATATTGGCCATACAAAACTGGCTTTATTGTCATCTGAGTACATGTCTAGAAAATTAATAGATATGGCATTCCTAGAAATTTTGGCTGCACCTGATATCGCGATGGAAATGAATTCTATTGATGCAATCTTGGAGACGATCGGTGACTCGCAGTTAGCCACTATCATGACCAAAAGGATGATGCTCAATTATAAAAAATTAGTCGCCATACCCATTCGTCCGGAAATCTTAAGATCTGCTGCAATATTTCGACGTGAAAATGCTAATTTATCGCCCGCAGCTCAGATTTTGGTAGATATGCTCATTGCGAAATATAGAAAGAATGTAAAAAAATAGCAGGGGTTTGCATGACCAGCTTTTAAACCATGGTTGCGCCACCATTGACATCCATCGTGATGCCTGTGATGTAGCTTGCTTTACGGCTAGCTAGGAAAACAATGGCATTGGCGATTTCATCAACCTCAGCCAGTCTACCTAATGGGGTTGTTTTTTGTATGTGAGCCAATCTTTCTGGGCTTCTAATAGCATTGGTACGGGGTGTAGCAACGTTTGCCGGTGCGACTGAATTTACGGTAATACCATAGGGACCAAGATCTTTGGCTGCCTGTCTGGTGAGAGCAAGTACACCGCCTTTTGCGGCAGTGTAATGAGGTGGGTTAGGATTAGTCCCGCTTCGTGCGGCCATACTCGAGACTGCTACAAACCTGCCATATTGATTCTTAATCATATGGGGAGCCACTGCTTTGAGAAGGTAAAACATAGAGCGTAGATTCGAATTTACTACCGAATCCCATG
>Ga0114978_10003565_pt1 | contig 12726 bp, 13 predicted proteins | sample S_140212_EF_Meta_FD_87027 | JGI IMG/M metagenome (GOLD analysis project Ga0114978, IMG submission 87027) | Freshwater microbial communities from Lake Simoncouche, Canada to study carbon cycling - S_140212_EF_MetaG | ecosystem: Environmental > Aquatic > Freshwater > Lake | place: Lake...
TATAGAAAACATGCTTTAATTTAAAAGGAAACCATAATCATGGCAGCATCAGCAACCAATAGTTATACCGGTAAAGGTATAGCTGAATCTTTTGAGGATATCATTTTTGATATTTCTCCAGAAGATACACCATTGTTATCAATGGCAAAAAGAATGTCAGCAGGTCAAACTTACCATCAATGGCAAACTGACGCATTAGCAGCAGCAGGTACGAACAGAGCTATTGAAGGTGATGATTCTTCATTCTCAACATTAGCAGCAACAACAGTATTAGGTAACTATACTCAAATCTCAAGCAAAACAGTTCAAATTTCAAACACTTATGACGTAGTACGTAAGTATGGTCGTAAGTCTGAAGTTGCTTACCAACTTATGAAAGCTGGTAAAGAAATGAAGCGTGACATGGAGTATGCTATCGTACGTAACCAAGCATCATCAGCAGGTGGTCCAGCAACAGCTCGTTCATCTGCAGGTATTGAGTCTTGGATTACTAACCGAGTAATTGCTACAGGTTCTACAGCAGGTACAACACCTGGCTTCGTAAACGGTACAGTAGCAGCTCCTACAGACGGTACAGCAGTAACATTCATTGAAGCAGATTTAAAGTCAGCATTACAATTAGCTTGGACAGACGGTGGCGAGCCATCAACAATCCTTATGTCAGCAACTAACAAGTCACGTTTCTCTGGCTTTGCTGGTATTGCTACTAAGTTTGTAGATGTACAAGTTAAAGCACAGGCTTCAATTACTGGTGCAGCAGACGTTTACGTTTCTGACTTCGGTAATCATACTGTGAAACTTGACCGTTTCATGCGTGATGCAGCAGTTCTATGTATTGACCCAGGCTATGTTGGTTTAGCTTCACTACGTCCTTTAAGCAAAGAAGAACTTGCTAAAACTGGTGACTCAACTAAATATCTATTAACAGCAGAATATGCTTTAGTAGTTCAAAACCCTGACGCACATGCAAAAGTGCAAAACGTAGGTGCTTAGTAATTAGATATGATATAATGGAGGGAATTAATTTTCCCTCTGTTGTATTTTTATTATGCCAATATTATTTGACCACAATAGCGTAACAGGTGTAAGTCAGTACTTTGACTATGACCCAGCTAAAGATACATACTACCTAACCTCTACTCAAGACTTGAGTGGCATGTTAGACAAGATTAAAGAAGCAAGAGATAACCCTAAAATTTGGAATAAGGGTGTTCAAGAAGAATGGGCGCACTTTGCTAGTATTCCACCTGTAGTGGAAATGCAGTTAAAGCAAAAGGGTATAGATATGTATAACCCACACCAAACTAAAGAACTCATAAAAGAAATAAACGAAAATTATCCATATCTCAAGTTGACAACAAAGAATGGATAAAGACGAAATAAAGAATATACAATTAGCCATACATGACCTTATCAATCAGGAAAAGTATGACGAAGCATTACCACTTATATACACTGTATTAGAAGAATATCCTAATGAAGCTGCTACACTAAACTTCTTAGGTTATATCTGGTTAATGGGCGATAAGCCTGCATTTGCATATCAGTTCTTCCGTAGAGCATTACAAGAGATGCCAGGCAATAAAGCTATATGGACATCACTAGGTCGTGCAGCACATGAACTAAACATGTATGAAGATGCTCTAAAGTATTTCTTAAAGTCAGCAGAATTAGACCCTACATACGCATTAGCTTATTCTAATGCAGCAGCAACGCTAGTACAAACATCTAAATGGGATGACGCAGAGAAAGCCTGTAAGATGGCTTTAGAATGTAACCCTAACGACTTACATGGTCAACTAAACCTAGCACACACTTATCTAGCTAAAGGTGAATGGGATAAAGGTTGGGCAGAATGGCATAAGTCACTAGGCGGTAAGTTCCGTAAAGAATGGGTATATGGTGACGAAGTAAGATGGGATGGTACTAAAGACAAAACACTTATTATCTATGGCGAACAAGGTCTAGGTGATGAGATATTCTATGGTAGCTGTATTCCTGATGCTATTAGTTCTAGTAAGCAAGTCTATATAGACTGTGACCCAAGACTAGAAGGATTATTTAAACGTAGTTTTCCAGAGGCAGAAGTGCATGGCACTCGTAAAGAAAATAGCCTTGAATGGTTAGCAGATAAAAAGTTTGATTATAGATGTGCCATAGGTGGTTTACCACAATTCTTTAGACATACGAATAAAGACTTTCCTGGCACACCTTATCTAAAAGCTGACCCTGAAAGACGCACTATGTGGCGTGGGTTATTTGACTCATGGGGTAAGAAAGTAATAGGTCTTACGACTAAAGGTGGTATTAAACATACTAACGCTAAAGGTCGTGAGCTAACACAGACAGATATAGAACCATTATTAAAGCTCAAAGACTATGTGATAGTCAGTTTAGATTATAGCGTAGAACGCAAATTAGACGGTGTTAAATACTTTGACTTTGCGACAAGTGCAAAAGACTATGATGATACAGCAGCGTTAATAGCTGAATGTGATTTAGTATTAGGTGTAAATACGACTGCTCAACATTGTGCAGCAGCTATGGGAGTAAAGACATGGTGTCTAGTTCCTACATGGCATCAATGGCGTTATGCTCAACCTAGTATGCCTTGGTATCGTCACATGAGAATTATCTACCAAGACAATGATACTTGGAAAGAAGTTATTAATAAAGTGGCTAAGCAACTTAATGGAACTTGGTAAACTTATTTCTGAAGATTATCTAAAGCAACAACAAGCATTACACAATGATAAAAGTTATGGTGTTTCTGGTCATAAATGGGCTAGTAAAATATCACATCATAAAGACATATTAGATTATGGATGTGGTAAGAAAACATTAGAAGAAGCACTTAACAGACCTATTGCTAATTACGACCCATGTGTAGAAGGATTAGAAAATAACAATCAACCACATGACTTTGTATTCTGTGGTGATGTATTAGAACATATAGAATTACACTTGCTAGATAATGTCTTACAAGATATAAAGCGTTGTATGATACATTCAGGTTTATTAGTTATTAGTTTAATACCTGCTAAAAAAACTTTACCAGATGGTCGTAACGCACATCTTATTTTAAAAACACATCATTGGTGGAAAGATAAGTTAGAAAATTACTTTATCATTATTAAAGAAAAAGCAAACAACAAAGAATATGTAGTGGAAGTAAAGCCATGGGTTTAGGTGATTGGTTAATGGCATCCGGTGATGCTAAAGAAGCTAACGAAAGAACCGGTAAAAAGGTTAAGTTAGGTGATGGCGTTAGAATGTCATGGGATGGTCAAGTATTTGCTAACAATCCTAGAATGGCTAGTAACTCTGATACAGACGTAGTATGGGTTAAAAACTATCAAGGTTATAGACCATATCTAAAAGGCACTAAAGATGGTCGGTTATTATTTAATGATGACTATAAGCCTAGAGTAGGTGAAGTTTACTTTAACCAACTAGAACAAAAAAGCATAAAGAAGATAGATAAGGACTACATTGTAGTAGAGCCTAATGTTAAAAGAGTTTATGCACACACAGTTAATAAAGCATGGCATGATTGGGATGAGTTATTAAAACATGACTTACCATGGCTACAGTTAGGTGATGTTACTGTAAAACGATATACAAAGTGGAAAGAAACAAATACTTTTAGAGAAGCATTACAAGTATTAAGTAAAGCAAAGTTATTTGTAGGAACAGATGGTGGTTTACATCATGCAGCAGCAGCATTAGGCATACCTTCCGTAGTGATATGGACAGGTTTTACTTCACCGAGGCACTTAGGATATGATACCCATAGAAATATACATGACGGTTCAGAGCCATGTGGGACTTATGATAGCGTATGTCAACATTGCCTTCTAAAAAGCAAAGCAATAACCGTAGAACAGGTTTTAGATGCAGTTAATACTGAGTGGCATAGAACGCAGAGATAACGTCTTAAAACGCTTGCAAAAGCATTGTAAGGGCATTTTAACAAGAGAATGGGATGGTAAGTCTATTCCAGTCGTAGTAGGTAATTTACAGGGCGCAGATAAGATACAAATAGCCTGTAGAGAACAAAACATACCCTATATTCTGATAGACCATGGCTACTTTCACAGGTCATCTGAATTAGAATGGGCTAGATTCTGTGTAAATAACTACCATTGCACAGATTGGCGTGTATCAGATAGAGAAACACCTAAAGTTCACGAGTATCGTAGTGGTGAAAACGTAGTTGTGTTACCACCAGCAGAGAAAATATCATACATTTATAATGGTTCTCGTTGGTTAGATACAACAATAGAAGAGATTAGAAAACATACAGAGAAAAAGATTGTCATTAAGCGTAAAGGCGAAGGTGACTTTAAACAAACATTAGAAAAAGCTCATGTCATTGTGAGTTTTGGTAGTGTCGCAGATGTAGAAGCACTTATTCGTGGTGTCCCTGTCATAGGTTCACCTTATAGCCCTGCAAACCCTGTATCCAATAACATTAAAGACATAGAAAACTTAACATATTTTGACAGAACAGCATGGTTAAGCTCATTAGCTGCTAGTGAATGGCATAAAGATGAGATGGACAAGTGCTGGGATAGACTAAAAGGACAATTAGATGGCATTTACTAACTACACTAGCTTTGTTTCTACAGTAGAGAGTTACTTAGCACGTACAGACTTAACAAGCGTCATACCTGACTTTGTTCAGATGGCACAGTTAAGAATGAGTCGTGACTTAAGAACAGAAGCTATGTTAAAAGTAGCAACAACTACACCTTCTGATAATAAGGTAGCGTTTCCTACTGACTTCTTAGAGTTAAGAGAGATGCACTTTCAAGGTAATCCACCTATTATCTTAGAGTTCCAATCACCTGACTTGTTCTTCCGTAATGGTCAAACATCATTATCAGGTCGTTCACATTACTTTACAATGTTAGGCACAGAGTTCCAGTTTGCACCTAGCCAAAACTCTGATTACACAATTCAAATTTTATATTATGCTCAACCTACATTTATTTCTACTACAACATCTAGTAACTTGTATTTAGCATACTATCCAGACGCTTTACTTTATGCAACATTAGCAGAAGCAGAACCGTATCTTATGAATGACCCAAGAGTAGCAACATGGTCAGCATTATACGATAGAGCTATTGCTAATATTCAGAAAAGCGATTTAGGTCAAACATACGCATACACCACATTAAACGTAACACCAAGATAAAGGAAAAATCATGGCAGAAATTAGTAATTATTTAGAGAACGCAATTATCAATGCTACTCTTCGCAACACAACATATACATCTGTAGCAACAGTATATGTATCACTATGGACAACTGACCCTACAGATGCAGGTAGTGGTACAGAAGTATCTGGTGGTTCATACGCTAGAACAGCAGTCACTTTTGGTGCACCTTCTAACGGTGTAACTACAAACTCTGCTGACGTTACATTCCCAACAGCAACAGGTTCATGGGGAACTGTAGGTTGGATTGGTATTAATGATGCTTTAACAACAGGTAACTTACTTTATCACACACCATTAGATACATCTAAAACTGTTACATCTGGTGACATTTTTAAGATTTCTACAGGTAATCTTTCAGTTACATTAGCATAATGAAAATAGACTTTACATTTGATACACAATATGGCTTTTATCGTGATGCTTTGTATTTAGACGATAACCATAGCTTTACAGAGCAAGAAATTGAAGCTATGAAACAAGAGCGTGTAGATAATTGGATTGCTGTTATTACAGCACCTTCAGAAGAAGTTATTGAAGCTCCAGTAGAGGACATTGTAGAGTAATGGCTGATAGATACTGGGTAGGGGGAACAGCCAACTGGGATGGTACAGCAGGTACTAAGTGGGCTACTACATCTGGTGGTGGTGGTGGTGCTTCTGTTCCTACATCTGCGGATGATGTTTTCTTCTCAGCCTTATCTACTGGCACTTGCACAATTGCTACTGGTAACACAGGTGCTAAATCTATTAATTGCACAGGGTTTACAGGAACAATCACAGGTACAGCAGCAATTTCTGTAGCTGGTAGCATTACTTTATTTATTAGTCAAACCTATACTCATACAGGAACAGTAACACTTACAGGCACAGGTACGCTTACAACTGCTGGTAAATCGTTTAGTACTTTAGTAGTTGATGGTGTTGGAATTACAGTAACGCTTGGTGATGCTTTAAATATCAGCACTAGAACTATAACTGTAACTAGAGGAACATTTACTACTTCAGGTAGCAATTATAATGTAACAGCATCAGCTATAAGTTCTAGTAACTCTAATACTAGAACAATCACATTAAATGGAAGTACTATTACATTAGGTAGTGGGTCAGCAGCTATTGATTTTTCAACTTCTACTAACTTAACATTTAATGCAAATACATCAACTATTGATTGCTCTAGTTTTACCTCTAATTTTTTTGGTGGTGGGCAAACATTTTATGATGTAACTATTGGCGATACTTTAAATGATGTCCATGCTATGACTGGTGCTAATACATTTAATAATTTAACCTTTCGTACTCGTGGTGCAGCTGGTACAAGTAGATTATCACTAGCAGCAAATATTACTGTAAATGGAACATTTACTTGTAATGGTACACAAACAGTAAATTCAAGACGATATTGGATTTATTCAAGTGCTAATGGAACTAATAGAACCATTACAGCAGCAGCGATTAGTTTATTTGGTGTGGATTTTAGAGATATAACAGGAGCAGGTGCAGCATCTTGGTCTGATAGTTCAAGAACAAATTATTGGGGTGATGCTAGTGGAAATTCAGGTATTACTTTTGCTACAGGTAGAAATGCTTATTGGAATTTATCAGGCACACAATTATGGACTGCTACAGGATGGGCATTAACTAATAATGGAACTCCAGCGACAGCTAATTATCCTTTAGTTCAAGACACAGCAATATTTACAGAAGCAGGTTCTGCTGGAACAGTGCAACTAACTTCTCAAGGTTTAATGATTCCTACTGTCACTATGGCAGACGGTGTTTCTAATAGAACATCAGCTATGACATTAAATTTTGGCACAGTTGATAGAGATAACTTCTTTGGCAGTATTACATTTTTTAGTAATTTAACTTTAAGTGGTGGTGGTGCTAGAGCTATAAGATTAAGTGGATATGGTAATACACAATCTATTACATCAGTAGGTAAAACATTACTAGCTAATTTAGAATTAAACGAGTCTTACAATAACATAGTACAACTTCAAGATGACCTTACAGTAACTGCTGCAAGAACTACAACAGTTACCACAGGAACATTTAATGCTAATGGGTTTAATTTTTCTACTGGATTATTTAATAGTTCTACTTCAAGTGTTAGAACTATTACAATGGGTTCAGGTACTTGGACTCTATCAGGCACTGGAACAGTTTGGGATACATCTACTACTTCAAATTTAACATTTAATAAAGATACAGCAAATATTGTATTATCTGATACATCTACAACAGCTAGAACTTTTGCAGGTGGTGGTCTTACTTATAATAATTTAACCATAGGTGGCTCTACAGGAACATCTACACTAACTATTACAGGCACTAATACCTTTGGAACATTAGCATCTACTAAAACTGTAGCTCATACTATTACATTTCCTAATGTCACTACAACAGTATCTAATTGGACTGCTACAGGCACAGTAGGCAATGTTATTACACTTACTAGAACAGGTGCAAGCGGAACATTTACTCTTGCTAAATCAGGTGGTGGAGTAATATCAGGATTAGATTATTTAAGTATTAGTAACTCTACTGCATCACCTATAAATACTTGGTATGCAGGTGCAAACTCTACTAATGGTGGCGGTAATACTAATTGGCTATTTACAGTAGCCCCTACTGATATATTAGGTTCAGCATCTGTAACTGCTACAGCAACTGTTACTGCGTTAGGCAACTACACAACATCATCTTCTGGTTCTATGGCAGCTACAGCAACTGTTACTGCGTTAGGCAACTACACAACATCATCTTCTGGTTCTATGGCAGCTTCTGCTACAGTATCAGCATTTGGAAACTTGACATTTAGTGTAAGTGGTTCAATAAATGGAACTGCAACTGTTAGTGCTTTAGGTAGTTTATCTCAATTTGGTATAGCATCTATTAATGGCACAGCTAGTGTATCTGCACTTGGTGGATTATTAAATTCAGGTCAAGCATCTATTACAGCCAATGGAACTGTAACAGCTAGTGGTGGTTTAGTATTTGGCGGTCAAGCATCTGTAAATGGCACAGCTACAGTTACAGCAGATGGTTATTATATTGCAGATGGTGTTGCAGCAATTAGTGCTTTTGCTGACGTAACTGCATTAGGTAATTATACAGCAACTGGAACAGCAGGTATTACAGTTAACGGAACTATAATAGCCAATGGCGTTATACAAGGTGATAACTGGAGTCCTGTATCAGCAGGAGCAGAAACTTGGACAGAAATTACAGCAGGAACAGAAACTTGGACTGATACAACTCCAAGTACAGACATTTGGTTAAGACAAGGATAAAAGATGGCAAAGACAAAAATTTCGGAATACTCATCAACGGTTGCAGGTGCTGGGTTAAACACAGATATAGCAAACATTAATATTGATGAGGGATGTTCACCATCTGGCATAAATAATGCTATTCGTTCACTTATGGCTCAAGTGAAAGATTTACAGTCTGGTGCTAGTGGTGACACTATTCCTATCGCAGCAGGCGGCACAGGTGCTACTACAGCAGCCACAGCTAGGGCTGCATTATCATCAGCAGCTAGTGGTGCTAACTCTGACATTACTTCTATTACAGGGCTTACAACTGCTCTTACAGTAGCACAAGGTGGTACTGGTATTACAAACAATCCTAATGTGCTCTCTATTACATTTATTATTGATGGTGGTGGCTCTACAATTACTACTGGTATTAAAGGTGACCTTACAATTCCTTTTGCTTGTACTATTAGCGAATGGACATTATTAGCAAATCAATCAGGTTCTATTGTAGTAGATATTTGGAAAGATACATACTCAAATTATCCTCCTACAGTTGCAGATACTATTACTGGGTCAGCAAAACCAACTATTTCATCAGCAACCAAAGGTCAAAGCTCAACATTAACAGGATGGACAGCTTCTATTACTGCTGGCAATATACTTAGATTTAATGTAGACAGCGTTTCTAGTATTACAAGAGTAACATTATCACTTAAAGTTACAAGGACTTAGTTAATGGCTACTTTATTATTAACATCAGGCACAACTTTTAGTGCACCTGCTGATTGGGATTCAAGTAATAATGCTATTTATTTAATAGGTGGTGGCGGTGGCGGTTCAGGTGCTGCAACCGATACAAGTAAACGAGCAGGTGGTGCAGGTGGTGGTGGTGGAGCATATACTAAACTAACTAATGTTACTTTAACTCCTTCTACATCATATACAGTAGCTATCGGACTTGGTGGCACAGCAGGCACTGCTGGCGGTACTTCATCTACAGCAGGCAATGGTGGCAACACTACATTTAATAATGGCATTACTACATATACTGCCAATGGCGGTACTGGTGGTCTTGTAACAACAGCTACATTAGCATCTACAGGTGGTGCGGGGGGAACAGCACAATCAGTATCAGGATTAATTACACAAGCCTTTGCAGGTGGTAAAGGCGGTAATGGTGGAACAAATACAGCTAATGGTCAGTCCTCAGGCGGCGGTGGTGGAGCTGGTGGACCAAACGGCACAGGTGGAGCTGGTGGTAACGGTAAATCAAATACAGGTGCTGATGGAGCAGGTGGTGGTGGCGGTGGTAATGGTGGCGGAACTGCTGGTGTAACAGCTACTGGTGATAGTGGTGTAAATGGTGGTAATAATTCTTTAGGTACAGGTGGTGGAGTTTCAGGAGCAAATGGAACTGACGGTGGTGGCGGTGGTGGTGGCGGAAATAATAATATTGGTGGTAATGGTGGAGATGGTGTAGATATAACATCTATTTATGGCAGTGGTGGTGGAGCTGGTGGTGCAGGTAATGGTAATAATGTAAATACAGCCACAGCAGGATTATATGGAGCAGGTGGCTCTGGCGGTCCTTCTTCAAACTTAGTTCAAAATAATGGTGGAGCAGGAGCACAAGGCGTAATTATTATTGTATATGGAGCATCTTCTGTTCTTAATCGTACATTTGCAACAATTATAGGATAAAAAATTATAATCTAAAATATTGGATGTTTAGTAGCGACATAAATGGTTAGTCCATATTTTAAATAAAAATATTATAGGAAAATGAATGGCTACACAACGCATACAATTTAAAGACTGGTTACCTGACCAACCATCTATACTAGACACAGTATCAGAGGCTAATAACGTCATTCCTTTAGCTATAGGATATGGTCCATTTAAGTCAGCAGTAAATTTTTCTTCAGACGCAAGTGAAAACTTAACTAATGTTTTTTCTACTAAGGTAGATAATAATGTTACTTTATTTGCAGGCGGCTCTACTAAACTATTTAAACTAGACTCATCTACTTTAGCTTTAAATAATGTTGGTAAAAGTGCAGCAAGAACTATAAGCAATGTAGCACTAACGTCTAACGTAGCTACTATTACTACTGCATCTGCTCATGGTTATAGCACAGGCGATAATGTAACAGTAGACGCAAGTAACAATGTATTTGATGGTGCTTATACCATTACTACTGTTCCTACCTCTACCACATTTACCTATGCTAAAGTCAACGCAAATATTACAAGTGCAGCAGCCACAGGAACAGTTATAGGAAGTGCTTATGCAAGTTCTTACAGATGGCAATTTATACAGTTTGGTAATTATGCACTAGCTGCTAATGGTTCTCAAAAAGTGCAATATTATGATGTAACCGCATCTACTTATTTTGGTGATTTAGCTGCATCTGCTCCCGTTGCAAAATACATAACAATAGTTCGTGACTTTGTTGTTTGTGCAAATATTGGTGATGGCACAAATCCATCACGAGTAAACTGGTCAGATATCAACGACCCTACAGACTGGACAGCAGGTGGTGCATCACAAAGTGATTTCCAAGAACTTCCAGATGGTGGTGACATCACAGGTATTACAGGTGGAGAGTTTGGTCTTATATTCCTAGAAAAATCAATTGTGCGTATGTCATATATTGGCTCACCATTTTTCTTTCAATTTGACACTATCAGTCGTAATGTAGGTTGTATGGAAGGTGGTTCTGTAGCACAATATGGTGGAGTAACATACTTCTTATCAGATGATGGTTTCTACTCATGTAACGGTCAACAGATTACTGGTATTGGTGCAGAAAAAGTAGATAGATACTTTTTTAACAACGCTAACATTGGAGATATTGATTCTATATCAGCAGCAGTAGACCCAGAACGTAACCTTGTTATTTGGGATTACGCATCTATTTCAGGTAATAGAGCATTGCTTATCTATAACTTCCAAACACAAAAATGGTGTGAGGCTGATACAGATGTAGATTATTTATCTACCCTTGCTACTACAGGTACAACTTTAGATGGCATAGATACTGCATATAACATAACAGCAGGTTCTTTTGTAGCCACAAAACAATATACGATTAGAACTGTAGGAACAACAGATTACACACTTATAGGTGCAGTTGCCAATACAGTAGGCGTATTATTTACAGCTACAGGCGTAGGCTCAGGTGATGGTATTGCTATTGATATGGCAGCAAGTGCAGCAGCATCAAAGACGATAGACACACTTGTAACTACAATGGATGACCGACTATATAAGGGTGGTAAATTCTTATTTGGTGGTGTGCGTGATGCTAAAGTCATTACCTTTACAGGAGCTAATGCCACAGCCAGTATCACTACAAACGATTTAGAGTACGGATATAACTCTGTGCTTACCCTTATTAGACCTTCTGTAGATAATGGCTCTGCAAACGTTTCTGTGGCTTCTAGACGTATGTTAGATGATACTATTACTTATGGTTCATCTGTTACAGCAAGCCAAGAAGATAGATGTTCTGTAAGAAGTGCAGGTCGTTATCATAGAGTAAACTTTGTGCCTACAGGTGCTAACTGGTTATCTGCTATTGGAATGGATATAGATTACTCTACACAAGGAACTAGATAATGGCTCGTGATATGTACCGCAAGCTATCGCCTGTTGGTGGTGACCCTAGACAAGTAGCAGAGATAGTAAATAACCTTGTTGAAGGCAAAAGTAATAATACTGGTGAAATTACTTTAGCTACAGGCAATGCTACAACTACCACGATATCAGATGAAAGAATAGGTTATAATAGTATAATACTACTAACACCTATTAGTACTGCTGCTGGTAGTGATACTGTTCCTTATGGTGCGTTTCAAGACTCAACTGACCAGACTGCTGCATCAACAACAGCAGCTTATGCAATTACATTTAACACTACTGACTTTTCTAATGGTGTTTATTTGTCAAACAGTTCTAGGCTTAATGTAAGAAATAGTGGTCTTTATAATTTAGAGTTTTCTATACAGTTTAAGAATACAACCAACGACTCTCAAGACGCAGAAGTTTGGTTTAGAAAAAATGGCACAGATATTGCAGCATCAAACAGTAGGTTTGGTTTAGCACCAAGAAGGTCTGCTGGTGACCCAAGTCATATTATTGGTGCATTAAACTTTTATGTAGAATTAGTAGCAGGTGACTATGTTGAACTTATGTGGAAAGTATCTGATACTGGTGTGTCTATAGAACATTATGCA
>Ga0114978_10003566_pt1 | contig 12723 bp, 10 predicted proteins | sample S_140212_EF_Meta_FD_87027 | JGI IMG/M metagenome (GOLD analysis project Ga0114978, IMG submission 87027) | Freshwater microbial communities from Lake Simoncouche, Canada to study carbon cycling - S_140212_EF_MetaG | ecosystem: Environmental > Aquatic > Freshwater > Lake | place: Lake...
CACGCTTTATGCGCCGGATCTGCGCGCCCCCCTTCGTGTTTCAGCCGTTTCACCGCGCGGGGGGGTGACCCATGCGGAGGCAAGGTCGATTGGGGCAAGGGGGGGGGGGAATAGGGGGCTTCGCCGAAAACTCAGCCACCGGCGCGATGCCTGCTCCGTCGAATCCCTCGAAGCCCGTCGGTTTCTCACCGCCAGCCCCGGGGCTGCCGACGCCCTACTGCTCTGGCAGAGTCTCGCGCCGCCGGGCCAACTGCCGCCAGTTCCCCCGGCCGCCGTGTCGAACGCTCTTTAACGCCAACGACACTCGTCGTGGCACCAATCGCTCCTCCCCTTTCCGGGGTGGAACGCGTTTTCCTCCGATATCGAATGGCTTCCCATGTCGATTCGCCAATGGGGCTGGGTGATTCCTTTAATTGCTTGCCCGCTCATGGCTCATTTTCTTCTCGGCATGTTGTTTGGTGGAGCGAACCGAGAGCTCGACGCTCCATTTCGGGAAACGGTGATTCCGTCAATATCCGGTATCGTTGGGTTTCTGTTGATCAGGATAGTCGCGGCTCCCGTGCTCGAAGAAACGCTCTTTCGCGGGTATATCCTCGACGAGCTTCGCCGCACGATGGGGATACCACTGGCCGTCGTCACACAGGCCGTCCTTTTTGGCTTGATTCACTGGTCGCAAGGACCGCTCGCGATGATCAGCATCGCCATCTCGGGCAGCCTTTATGGTGTTGCACGGGTCTCACGGGTCTTCGGAGTAGGCGTCGCGCCGCTGATCCTCGCCCATTCGATATTCAACCTAATCATGAGCGGGCCTTTTCTAGCCTCGCTCCCGGAAGCATGGCCGGTTGCCGTTTCAGCACGCTGCCAGGAACTCGACGCGCTCAAGTCAGAACCTGCGGAGAAGGCCGTTCCAATCATCATCGAAGCCCTTGGCACCGATGATGACCCGGTCATCGTTTGCGCGATGACGCTTTTGAAACGCCGATACTCGGCCGTCGCCATGCCTGCCCTGCGGGATGCCATCGAATCGAAAAAACGATCGCTCGTTTTTGGTGCGATCTTCGCCTGGGGTGAACTGGGCTATCCAGAGCTTATTCCTCGAATGAGGCGGATTGCCGAAAACAGCTCCGATCGAGGATTGCAAGCCTGTGCACTCGCTAGGCTCACCGATCATGGCGACGCCGACTGGATCCGTTCGCTGGCGACAACCGCGCCTGATGAACGGACACGCCGCATGGCGTGGAACGCCCTCGGCGAACAGCCGAAAGAGTGATCGGCCCCGCAAATATCCTTGTGGAGCGGTCCTATCGGATGACCGCAAGGCCACGAGCGGTTGATTGCCGCCGATCATCCGCAGTCGAAGATCCGCCGTGCGGCCAGTCGGCTCGTTGCCCCCCGTGAAAGCCCATGAGCCCACTTTGAATGGGCCGAACGGGGCCCGGTCACTCCTCGCCGGTGACTTCGATCGATACGAGCTCCAAGCCCGCATCTTCGAGGATCGTGAGGGCGTAGATATCGGCTACCTCGAGCCCCTCGGCCGTGTCGGCGAGCGTCGGATTGACCGCCACGAGATCGGCGAGCGTGAGCTCGACCTCGAAGGCGTCGCCGTCGCGGGCCTGACGCTGTGGGGGCACGTCGACTTCGAACTTCCCCGAAAACACCCCCTGCATCCGCTGCGTGCTGACGCCGAAGCGAATCGCCACCGGGCGCGTCGTCCGGCCGCGGAAGCGGAAGCGTGATTCGGGGCCGATCCGCACCGGCGCATCGGAGGCGCGCCACACGGCCGCGCCGACGACATGAAGGAGCACCGGCGCACGGCTCCCTTCGCGCCACAGCAGAGGAAAGGCCGCCAGACGCGCCGGGCGATCGGCCGTCGCCAGCCGGAGGAGCCCATGCCCCGCCGCACCGATCGACACGGGATCGAGCTGCCAGTCCGCCGTCGGATCGGGCTGTGGCTCGGCGGCGAGGGGCGTGTCGGCGGCGAGAGTCACCGTGCACCGGCTCCCTGGGAGAACGTCGAGGATGGCGCCATCGACGCGCCGGGCCGCCCGGACAAGGCCGCCGTGGACTCGAACCACAGTCTCGGTCGCCCCGGAGCGGACGTCGAACAGGGCCCCGGTCGCTTCGAGGACTGCCGCCGGCGTCCGCACCACGACCGGCGCCGCAGCGGTCCCTGATGCCGGGTCGAGCCACAGGCTCCCCTCGACGAGATCGAACCGTCGCTCGCTCGCTTCGGGCAGGAGAACCCGGATCACCGACTCCCCGGCGATCGTGAGCGTTGCCCCATCGCTGAGAGCGGTGGCCACCCAGGCATCGCTCGACCGCGACTCGAGCGTATCACCAGGCCCCACCGTCGCCCCCGCCGCGATCCCCTCCTCGATCCGCCCTGCCGCCGTGAACAACCGCGTCGCCCCGACGGCCTTTGTCACCTGCCCGATGACCAGTGGCGCCGCCGGCCGCGCGGAAAACGCCCCCGCGGCCGCCGCTGCCACGACGAGCCCCGCGGCGATCGCCGGCCAGCGCCACGCCTGCCGCCCGGCCCGGGGCCGCTCCCCTTGCCTCGTCTGCGTGTCGTTTTCCTCGCCAGCCATACGCCTGCAATCGGCCACCGTGACCGCCTGCTCGGCGAGATCGCGGAGGAGGTCCCGGGCGGCCGGATCCTGGCGGAGGATTGCCTCGACCTGACGACGCTCGTCCGCCGAGCCGCCGTCATCGAGAAAAATAAGCAACCGATCGAGCAGTGGGCCTGCCTGGTCGGGAAGGTCGTGTCGCGTCATCGAATCGCTCCCTTGGACTCGATCAGCTTCCCTTCGACACACTGCCGGAGGGTCGCGTGGAGCCGCGACAGCCGCTTGTAGACCGCATCGAGCCCCACCCCGACAGCCGCCGCCACCTCGGCACAGTCCAGGCCGTCGGCATAGCGGAGCTCGAGCACGCGCCGCGATTCGGCCGGCACCTCCTCGAGACATTCGCGGAGGGCCGCCAGCCGCCCCCCATCAGGCCCACGCTCGATCCACTCCGCGTCGACTCGGTCGAGGAGACCACCTTCGAGCCCCACCTCCTCCCGTGACCGCCGCCGCTGCCAATCGATCGCCGCGTGACGCATGGCGATGAACGCCCATGACACCAGCGCCGCCTCGGCCTCGAAAGCGACGTTCGTGGAGATCGCCTTCACGGCCACGGTCTGGAAGATGTCCTCGGCGGCATGCGCGTCGTGCGTCACCAGCCATGCCGCCGCCGAAAGACGCGTGCGCCATGGCATCAAGACGCGGAGGATTTGGGCGTTGTCGAGCGGCATGGTGGAATCGAGCGGGGTGCCTGGTGTGTCACTCCTTCGCTCGCACCAGCTCGATCGTGATCGGCTGGGGCAATTCGATCGTGAGCGTCATCGTGTCGGGGCCAGTGAACCGATGGCGGAGCGTGAGATCGAATCGATTCCCATCCCCGCCGGTGATGCCGAGCCGAGCCGTCGCCGCGCCATCGTCGCCGACGGTCCAGCCCCCGGCGAAGGTTGCCCCACGGGAATCCCCCCCAACCTGGAAGACCGTGCCGTCGGCGGCATTCACCGCCAGCAGCGATGTTGACGGATTGTCGCCGCCGGTGTTCACCACCTCGAGGACCCGATCGGGAATCTTCCAGGCGTAGGTCGTGTGCACAATCCGGCCGCCGGTCGCCTTGTCGATCCAGGTGCCCTTGAGCTGATTCCACTTCCGCAACGCGAGAATCTCGGCCAGCGACTTCCCCTTCGTATCGGCGACGGGTGCGGTCTCCTCGTTGACGAAAAACAAAAAGTCGTTGCTCACAAGTCCGCCCGGATTTTGTACCTGGAGCAAGTGCATACCGTCGCCGGGCATGGCAGCCAGCTCCACAACGACCGTCTCTCCATCGACACGCACAAGCCCCTCGGCACGGCGGCCGTCGATGAGGGGAAACGCGCCTTCATCGACATGCCGGCCACGCATCGTCATCAGTCTTTGATGGGATTTCAGCCGCGGAAACGCCTGATGCCCCGCTTGGACCTGAATCTCCCCCTCTGTCCAGATCGCCGGCTGCGGCTGCGCGCCTTTGGCACCGATGCGGGCGGTGAACGTCGCGGTGAAGTCGCCGGCCGCGGCGGCGGCAAGAAGCTCGTCGCGCGACCAAGCACGGCCGCTCCCGTCATGCGTGACATACACAGAAGCCCCCCGCGCCCCATCAAACTCGAGCGTCACGTCGCCCGCCCCGTCGCCAAACGCGAACTTCCCGTCGCCGCGGAGGAGCACCGTGCCGTCACTCGTGGCGGATTCGAGGGCCGCGAGGAGATCGCGCGTGAGGCGCTGATCGGGAGCGGCCGTGGTGGCATCGAGCGTCACCTGCCGGCCAAACGCACCGGGGAAGCCGGTGCTCCCCTCGAGCACCATCTCCCACACCGGGTCAAACCGCTCCCGGCCCCCCCACGACATCCGCCACACGTCGCGCTCGGGCGTGCCACGGTGGGCGATGTCGCGGAAGAAGTCGAAGTCGATGATGTTGAGTCTCCCCTGGGGGAGGATCAGCCAGCGGTCGTACGCCCCGCGCCAGGTCGGCGTGTCCATCCCGGTGCCGGGGGTGTTCGTGCTGACCAGATGGGGCATCCGGTGGCAATCGCCACAGACATTCGGCGTCGGCTTCGAGGGATCGAGATCGCCATCGACATGAAAGAGGCGGAATCCGCTCCGGGCTGTCTCGGAGACGACGTTCGTAGCGCTGCGGCGCTGGGCCGGCGGATAGGGGACGTCGAGGAGGAAGGCAGCCATGGCGTCGCGCTCGGCCGCGGAAAGCGAGCCCGGCTTCGCTTCGTCGTTGACACTTTCGTCCCCTGAGAGCCGCATCGTCGAGGCGAGCCCGCCGTCGATGAGATGGCGGACGGGGCTCGTCGGATCGGCGGGATCGCTGTTGGCCTCGACGGCAGCGTGGACCGAGTGGCTGTTGATGCCCCCATAGGGATCGCCGGGGATCCCGTCCCAGTGGAACGGGGCCGTATCGCGGAGCCCCCGGCAGGGCATCGTCGAGCGCGGCATGATCTGATTGCCCTCGGAGACGACCGGCGTGGCGAGCACCCAGAGGAGCTGATCGGTGTGGCCGTCGGGATGGCAGCTCGCACAAGAGAACGTCTTCGTCGTCGAGGCTGAAGCGGTGTGGAAGGCAATTTTCCCAAGGCGAATAAGCTCGGGCGTCGGATCGGCAAGCGGAATTGTCGCCACGGCCGCCGGATGCTCCCGATCGCTGAGATCGACGAGGGTCACTTCATTGGAGAAGGCCGACAGCACCCAGGCCCGCGTCGGGCCACCGAGTGAATCGCACTCGAGGAACACGCCGTCTGGCCAGGCGCCGACCGCCACGCGGCCGAGGACCGCGCCACTGGCCACGTCAAGCGTGAAGAGTGTTCCTGAGCCGGCGGCGGTGGCGACGATCGCCCGGCCGTCGTCGCTGACCCGCAGCCCGAACGGCGTGGCAAGGGCTGCTCCATCGGCGGGCTGTTCAGGCGGAAGCGGCTCGAGGTCGTAAAACCGCGGTGGCGCCCCGCTGCCGGGGAGGACGCTCGTGATCCGGTTCAGGAATGGCCTGTTTTCCAGCTCTGCAAGCCCCTGCTGCTTCATGCCGGCCCGACCGTTGGCGTCGTTACGGGCGTCGGTCTGAGCGAGGAACACGCGGCCGTCATGGTCGACAGCAAGGCCGTAAAGGAGGGTGCCGAGGCCGTGAATCGTCTCCACGAGGTCGTCGGTGGTGGTATCGAACACGAACAGATCCCGGTCGGGGACGTCGGGGTGCTTGATGATGTCGACGACGTGGCCGAGGGAGAGGACGTTGTTGTGGCGGATCGAGTGTTCCCAGGCGTCAAAGGTGACCAGGTCGCCGTCGGGCTCTCCCCGGCCGCCCGAAAGTTGCGTGCGGTTGTGCGATTCAAACGGCGCCACATAGAGCCTGCCGCCGCGCACCTGGAGGGCACGCGGATCCTGGGCAGCAATCGAAAGCGACTTCACCACGCTCCGCCGCGCCACGTCGATCACGGCGATCCGATTCTCGGAAGAGAGGGCGACATAGGCCTTGGAGTTATCGGCGAAGGCGATCCCCACCGGCTCATCGAAGCGGGTGGCGAGGGTGAGCGGGTCGAGGTCCTGGATCGTGGCCACGACGTGGAACAGCGTGGCGCTCTCCGGAGCGGTGTCGATCACGCTCACCGAATCGGAGACGTGGTTGGCGACCCACACCTCCCGGCCGTCGGGACGGGCCACGACCGACACCGGCTGGATGCCAACCGGGATCCTGCGGACGACGCTCCGCGAGGCAATCTCGATGATGTCGAGCGTATCGGCGGGAGTGTTGGCGACGAACAGATGCCCCCCAACGATCGCCAGCGGATTGACATGGGGGGAGAGAAACCCGGGATGGCCGACGCCGGGGAGGGGGTCGGGGGGAGTTGCAGCGGCAAGCAGCGGTGCCGCGGCAAGGAGGGCCAACACGACAAGACCTGTGACAGGCGAGCGGACGAAGACCGACCGCAGCGGATCGTTTTGCATCAGCCCCTTCTCCGGGAGAAAAATCGTCGTGGCACGGGTACAATGATCGATGGCAACAGAGGGGATGACGATCGTTCTGCAAGGAAAAACGCCCACCCGACGGAATCCTGACACTCCCCTCCACACTCCGCCACGGGAAATCGCCCCCCCACTGAGCGGCCATGATCGTCCACAGTCTGATCGGAACCTCCATGGCGTGCTAGACTCTCACCCAGAATCCACGTCCCCGGTCACCATGGAATCCTCCCCTTGTTCGAGGCCCGCATTCTTCGGCGACACATTGTCGAATTGGCCTTTCACGGCCGATCCGCCCACCTCGGCTGCGCACTGTCGCTCGTCGAGACCTGTGCGGCGCTGTACGGCGGGGTGATGCACTACGACCGGCACAATCCAGCCGCGCCCGATCGCGATCTCCTCGTCCTCTCCAAGGGGCATGGCGTGATGGCGCTCTACGCCTGCTTCCGGGAGCTGGGGTGGATCGCGGAGGACGATATCCGCAGCTATCTCCACAATGGCACCAGGCTCCGCGGCCTCAGCGAGTCGGATGTCCCGGGATGCGAGGTGACGAGCGGATCCCTCGGCCACGGACTTCCGGTGGCGGTCGGGATGGCCTACGGTCTTGCGCGTCTCCACTCCCGCCGCCGGGTGTGGTGCATCGTCGGCGATGGCGAGATGAACGAGGGATCGATGTGGGAGGCAATGCTGTTTGCGGCCCACCGCCGCCTCGTCAATCTCACCGTGATCGTCGATGCCAACGGCTTCCAGGCGATGGGGCGAACCGACGACGTGCTCTCCACAGAGCCGCTCGTGGCGAAGTTCGAGGCCTTCGGCTTTGCGACAGTGGAATGCGACGGCCACGATCTCCCCGCCCTCACCACCGCACTGACTCCCCACGCGGACCATCGCCATTCCCCCCGAGCCGTGATCGCCAGAACGGTCAAGGGACAGGGCCTATCGTTTGCCGCGGACGATAACCGCTGGCACTACACCCGACTCGACGAAGCCACCCGCGCCGCCGCGCTCGAGGAGCTCCGCTGATGCGCCACGCCCTCTCCCCACTCCTCGTCGAAGCCGCCGAAGGAGACGAGCGTTTTCTCGTGCTCTCAGGCGATCACGGCTACGAACTCTTCGACGCCCTGCGAACCCACCATCCAGATCGCTTCGTGAATGTCGGCGTGGCCGAACAGAGCATGATCGGGATCGCGGCGGGGCTCTGCCAGACAGGCTTTCGCCCGTGCGTCTACGGCCTGGCCTCGTTTGTGCCGATGCGGGTGCTCGAACAGGTGAAGATCGATCTCTGCTTCGGGAGCCTCCCGGTAGTGATCCTCGGAGACGGGGCTGGGCTCGTCTATTCCATCCTCGGCGCCTCGCATCAGTGCGGCGAGGATGTCGCCTGCCTCAGGCCCCTGCCCCACATCGCCATCTACTCCCCCTGTGATGCCCAGGAACTGCGCGCTTGCTGGATCGAGGCCCGAGAAAACCAAAATCCTTCGTACCTGCGGATCGGCAAGTCGCACCCAGACGACATCCATCCAGGCGCCGTCCAAGGCACATCCCCGCAGATCGTCCACGAGGCGACACCTGGATCGGCCAAGGCAGTGATCGTTGCCACCGGTGCCATGGTCCGAAGCGCGCTGTTTTTTGCCCGCGCGAACGGCCTCCGCTGCATCTCCGTCCCCAGGCTCAAGCCCGCGCCTCTCGAATTGATTCCCATGCTCGGCGATGCCGAACAGATCGCCGTGCTCGAGGAACACACGAGCGCCGGCGGGCTGTGGAGCCTGGTTCTCGAAATGCTCCAGGCTGCTGGCACCATCCGTCCGCCGCGCGTCGAAGCCTTCGGCCTGCGGTTGATGTTCACCAAAACGGCGGGCGACCACCAGCACGCCCTCGGCGAGCACGGTCTCGACGACGACCATTTGGCCAGGCGGCTCGCCGCATGGCTGGGTGCCGAGCGGCCCTTGAACGAACGAACCGGCGGCAACTGAACCCCAGCGCGGCCGCCCACCGGCAGCCCCCCGTTCTCGCCGCTCACACCTCGACCGCTCGAGTCTCCTGCTGACCGACCGCAAAGACGCGCCGGTAGCGCGCGACTTCCGCCGACGGCCCAAGGGCCTTGACCGGATTGTCGGAGAGCTTCACCGTTGGCCGACCGTCAGCGCTCACCGCCTTGCAGACGAGGCTAAAGGGGGCGAGGGCATCGGCAGCGCACAGCCCGCGGAAGTCGTTGGTGAGAAGCGTGCCCCACCCGAACACCACCTTCACGCGTCCTGTGAAGCGCTCATGAAGCGCTTCGATCTCGGCGACGTCGAGGCCATCGGAGAAGATCACGGCCTTCCCCCGTGGGTCCTCGCCGTGCGATCTCCACCATTCGATCGCCAGCTCCGCGATCCCGACCGGATCGCCCGAATCGATGCGGATTCCACTCCAACGGCCCACCGACTCCGGCGCCCGAGCGAGAAACCCGGCCGTGCCGAAGGTGTCGGGGAGGAGGATTCTCATCGGAGCGTCGTAGTCGACCTCCCAGTCGGCAAGCACCGCATAGGGGGCTGCGGCGAGGGCCTCATCGCTGTCGGCCAAGGCCGCGTAGACCATCGGCAATTCGTGGGCGCTTGTGCCGATCGGATCGACCCCATGCCGCATCGCCAGCAGCACGTTCGACGTGCCGAGAAACGCCCCTCCTAACCGGTTCCGTGCCCGGACGACCGCCTCCTCCTGCCAGGCAAACGAATGCCGGCGCCGCGTCCCGAAATCAGCCAGCCGCAGCCCTTCGAGCTTGGAGAGGCGATCGAGCTTGGCATCGAGCCGGGCGCCGGCCTCTGCGTAGACGCGCCGGCGCAGGCCGCTGGCCATCCCCTCGAGCACGGCGCGATTGCGGAGCTCCATGAGGATCGCCAGCGCCGGCACCTCCCACTGCATGACCGCCGGCCAGGAGCCGGTGAAGGTGAGATCGAGTTGGCCGTCACGGACATTGAGCGCGTAGGGAGGAAGACGAAGATCGGCGAAGGCCGCGACAAACCCTTCGGTGAAGATTCGCCTCCCACCGATCTCAAGCCCGGAGAGATAGGCCGCCTCGGCGGGCGTCAGGGCGAGCGACCTTGCCCGGTCGAGCTCCGCCCGCAGTTCGTCCTCGTCCACCTCCTCGGCCAGCCGCACCGACGTGGACCGATTGACGATGGAAAACGTCACCTCGACCGCTGGCCGGTGGTGAATCACCGACTGTCCCATCAGCAACTTGTAAAAATCGGTGTCGAGTCTGGATTGGATGACGGGAGAGTCTTCGTCGGATCGTGATCGATCGTCAAGGCGTGTCATCGGAGAACACCTCCGCGCTCGATCGTCACGCCGGCGTCGTTCATCGCTGCCCAGCCCGCGGCAAGCGACCCGGCTTGGTCAATCGCCCGGCAGGCCGGCTCGATGACACGCACCCGGTAGCCGAGCCGGGCCGCGTCAACCGCCGTGGCCGCCACGCAGAAGTCGAGCGCCAGACCGACAACGGCCACGGCCTCGACGCCGCGAGACCGCAGATAGCCATCGAGGCCCGTCGATGTCGCACGGTCGTTTTCAAAGAAGGCCGAATAGCTGTCGAGCGCCCCATTCCCCCCCTTTCTCAAAATGACATCGGCCCAGTCCGTCTCCAGGCCAGGATGAAACCCGGCGCCGCTGGTCCCCTGCACGCAGTGCACCGGCCAGAGAACCTGCTCGACGCCGCCGACCAGGCCGCGGTCAAACGGGTTGGCGGCGGAGTGATTGGCTGCAAACGAGCGGTGCTGCGGAGGATGCCAATCCTGTGTCAGAACACGGACACTGGCCTGCGCGAGCAGCCTGTTGACCAGCGGCACGATGGCGTCGCCGTCGGCGACCGGCAGAGCCCCTCCAGGACAGAAGTCGTTTTGAAGATCGACGACGATGAGGGCCTCGGTCACAGGGATCGCCTCCGGGCTGCGTGGGCGGTTTTCATTTGGTTCTTGTGTTCCCGGAGGAGCCTACGATCTTTCGGACGGACCTCGCTACGTCTAAAAGGATCGCCACAGGCCCCGATGCGGGAGATACCCATTCGCACTGGCGAGGGGCCGCCGCAAGCTCCCGTGAGCGCAGCGAATCGGAGCTTTTTTCAGCCGATTTTGTCGGAGTATGTCAGGATTTGGCCCTCCAGCCGTTTTCCCTGTGGCATTCCGTCGCGTGAACGACGCGTGCACGTCGGTCCGTCCCGGTGGAGCCATCATGCCAACGATCCCCCTCGCTATCTCCCCACATCTCCACCGCGATCGCGCGCACCGCGATCGCCCGGCTCGACGCCGCGCTTCCGCGCCCCGAAACACCGCGGCGTTCACGCTCGTCGAGCTGCTTGTCGTGATCGCGATCATCGGCTTGCTCGTCGGCCTCCTCCTCCCGGCCGTGCAGGCGGCCCGGGAAGCCGCTCGGCGGACGGAGTGCAAATCGAATCTCAAGCAGGTGGGAATCGCCCTGACGATGTTTCTCGACCGCAAGAGCCGGGGACGGTTCCCCGATGCCGCGTCGCTGCCGAGCGACGAACTGATCTTCGCCACCAAGGATCGCCCCGCCCGGCAAAGCATCGCTGCCGCCCTCGGCCCCTACGCGGAGAACAACCGCAACATCTTCAAATGCCCCTCCGACATCTATTACTTCCAGAAGTCGGCCCGGGGGATGGAGAAGTTTCAAAGCGACCTCGCTGCCATCGGCAAATCGCTCGCCGATGCCCCTCCGGAATACCAATCGCTCCCCTACGAGGGAACAAGCTACGAGTATCCTGAATGGCGCCTCGCCAACCTCACCCGTGAGGAGGCGATGAGCTTCGGGGGCGTGCAAGGGGGCACGTCGAAGCTGTGGGTGTTGTTTGAGTTCGATGCCTTCCATGGTGGCGGTGTCGGATTCGCCTCCGGGGAGGAGGGCGCCTTCAACGGCGCCAATCCCAACGCTCCCCGCAGGCCACCGCAGGATGGCGCCCGCAACTATCTCTTCCTCGACGGGCACGTTGACAATCTCTGACCAGACATCCTTCCAGGGAATCCCCGCATGAATCCGACGCTCCGCCGGTGGGGTGGCCGCACGCTCCTTGCCGCCGTCGCCCTGTTCCTCATCGCCTGGCTCGGTGGCTGGATCCGCTTCACGACCGATCCGCGTCTGGCCGAAGTTCTGGCGATGCAGCGGGAGGTTGACCGGTTGGTGGCGGCCGACGGCGGCCCGAAGACCGAGGCGGAGGCGAGGGTGATCGCCGATGCCTGGGGGAGGATCAGGGAAAAAACCGAAGCGCTCCCCCCCAGGCTGCGCGGACAGGCGGCTGCTGCGGGGTGGGCCACCGCGGAGGCCGGCAGACGTCGAGCCATGGACCAGTTCTTCGCCACACCTCCGGCCGAGAGGAAGGCCGAGCTCGACCGACAGATCAAGAGCGAGAGACTCATCGGGGGAGCGCTGGCTGCCGCGGCCGCGACCCGGTCCCAAGCGCCGGCTTCCGCAGCACCCGCCGCAGGGCAGGCGGGGGGTGCTGCAGGAGTGCCGACGGGAGGCGGCAGCGCTCCGCCGCAGGGCCCGAGCGAGGATTCCCGCAACGCCGGCCGCAAGGGGGTGATCGACAACACCAGCTCATCGCAGCGGGCCCGGTTTTTCGAATATCAGCGGGCTCGCAATGAGCGTCGCAAGGAGACCGCGGGACGGTGATGCCAACATCCTGTCCTTCCAGCTACGATCCCGCTCTCCCTTCGGACCTGTCTCTGGAATGGAACCGATGAGCCCCCCTGCCGATCCCCGCCGCCACGATCTCGATGCCCTCCGCGCCGTGGCGATGCTCCTCGGCATCCTCCTCCACGCCAGCCTCGCCTACGTGCCGGGCATCCCCTGGCCGGTACAGGACACGCAGCCGGCCCCCTGGCTCGGGCTGCTGTTTCTCGCGATCCATGGTTTCCGGATGCCGCTGTTTTTCCTCGTCAGCGGCTTCTTCACGGCCATGCTCTGGCAGCGTCGTGGCCCGATGGCGATGCTCGCGCAGCGCTACCAGCGAGTTTTCGTCCCCTTGGTCCTCGGTTTTTGCACATTGCTTCCCCTCTTCGACTGGGTGATGACGCACCCACCCGGTAGCGCCGCTGCCGGCGCACCGACGGTGCCCGCTGGGCCCACCTCGCCACTGACCACGCTGATCCGGACCAGGGATGCCGCCGGTGTTGCTGCGGCG
>Ga0114978_10003573_pt1 | contig 12701 bp, 10 predicted proteins | sample S_140212_EF_Meta_FD_87027 | JGI IMG/M metagenome (GOLD analysis project Ga0114978, IMG submission 87027) | Freshwater microbial communities from Lake Simoncouche, Canada to study carbon cycling - S_140212_EF_MetaG | ecosystem: Environmental > Aquatic > Freshwater > Lake | place: Lake...
AGTGTCGGGGCGCAACTCGAACAGGTCGACAAGGTCGGCGAGGACCTGCGATGCGCGCACGACTGCGATGTGGATCGGCGGCGTGACCCAGGCGTTGCGGATGCGGCCGTTGGTTGAGATCACCAGCGAGCCGCTCTCCGCGATCGCGCAATCGACATCGGTGATGCCGACTTCGCAGTCAAAGAGGAGATCGTCGTTGTTGTTGGGCGCAAGGCGCGCGCCCGCTGCGGCGTTGGCGCGGGCAGCGAGGCTCGCGTCACGCATGGCGACCACGGTCATTGCTCGAGATTCGAGAAGTTTCGCGAGCGTTGCGTCGAGTTGCGCGTCGGTGACGCGTGTGACGCGCATGCCGACCGACTGCGCCTTGGCCGCGAAGAGCGACGCGAGGTCCGCCTGATCGCGCGCAATGCGACGCACGACCGTGTGCGCGGGCACGGCGGCCACCGTCACCGCTTGCGCGCGCACGGCTTCGCGCACGCGCGCGAGCAACGCATCGATGGCTGGGCCGCGCGCACTCATCGGCCGCCTCCCGATTTGTTGTCGCGACGGGCGAACCAGTCGCGGAAGCTCTCGCCGGTTGCGATGCCGAGGTCGCGTGACTGCGTCCATCCAGCGCCGGGGCCAGGCGCCGATTTGATCCACGAATGTTCGGCGCCGCTGCGAGCATCCTTCGAACCGAGCATGCGCGCATGCAGCCGCACCGCGCGGATCGCAAACCGGAACATCGCCGGCCGCTCCGCAAGCCATCGCCACAGCTTGAGCATGTGACCTTCCGACTTCGGCGACAACCCGCGTTCGCGCAATCGAGCGCGGTCGTGCATCAGGAACTTCGGGATATCGATCTTGACCGGGCACGCCTCGTAGCACGCGCCGCAAAGCGAGCTCGCGCGCGGGAGATCCGCGTAGTTGGCGAGGCCGGCATCGGTGTTGCCCTGCGCGCGCTCGAGCTCGGGCGTGAGCACCGCGCCGATCGGCCCCGCGTACATCGAGCCGTAGGAATGTCCGCCGACCTTGCGATACACAGGGCACGCGTTCAGGCACGCGCCGCAGCGGATGCAGCGCAGGAGATCGCGCTTCTCGCTCGCGAGGACGCCCACTCGGCCCGCGTCGACGAGTACGAAGTGCAACTCCTTCGGTCCACCATGCTCGCCCACGCGCCGCGGCCCGCGCACAAAGCTGGTGTAGACCGTGAGCGGTTGCGCCGTGCCGCTGCGCGCGAGCAGCTTGAGGAACGGCGCGAGGTCGCGCGCGCCGCGGATGAGCTTCTCGATCCCCACGAACACGATGTGCACGGGCGGGCCGCCGACGGAGAGATCGAAATTGCCTTCATTGGTGCAGATGACCGCCGCGCCTTCGTCGGCGAGCAGGAAATTCGCGCCCGAAACGCCAAGGTCGGCCGTGCGATAGAGCCCGCGCATGTGCGCGCGCGCAATCATGGTGAGCTCGGTCGGATCCTCGGTGTAGCGCGCGCCGAGTTCGCGCACGAAACTCTTCGCCGTCGCCACGCGGTCCTTGTGGATCATCGGCGTGACGATGTGCGAGGGCGCGTCGCCGTCGATTTGCAGGATGAACTCGCCGAGATCGGTCTCGAGCGTCTTGATGCCCGCGGCCTCGAACGCGGGCAGGAGGCCGATCTCCTCGGTGACCATCGACTTGCTCTTGACGCACGACATTGCTCGACCTTGGGCGCCGTGCGCGCGCGCGATGTTGAGCGCGATCTCGCAGGCCTCGCGGCCGGTGGTTGCGGCGTGGACCTTCGCGCCCGACTTCTCGGCGTTGGTGATGAAGCGCTCGAGAAGCTCGTCGAGGTGATCGAGCGCGTACTGCTTGGTGTCGCGCGCGACGGTGCGGAGTTCGTCGTAGTCGTGTCCGAAGTCGCGGCCAAAGATGCCGCCGCGCTGCGTGTCCTTGAGGTGCGTGGCGTTGCCGACGAACTGCTGCAACTTGAGGTCACGCACAGCATCGCGCGCACGTGGCTTCATATCGAAGGGAAGCGGCGGGGCGATGAGCGGATTCAAGGCTTCCCCCCATTCGGGGCCCCGGTCTCGAGCAACCCGAGCGATTCGGCGAGTGCTTCGGCGGGCGAAATCACACGCAGCGCGACATTCTTGCGATGCGCGAGCCCCGCGAGATGCGCCGCGCAACCCGTGTCGCTGGCGACGAGCGTCGCGGCGCCGGTCGACGCGACATGCGCGAGCTTCTCTTCGCCGAGCGCGGTGGAAACTTCGGGAAACTGCGTGCTGAACATGCCGCCGAAACCGCAGCACTGCGCGGCATCGGGGAGTTCGCGCACCTCGCCGCAGCAGGCGCGCGTGAGGTACGGCGCGGTCGATCCGTGGCGATGAATTCCGCGCAGATGGCAGGCGTCGTGGCAAGTGATCGGGGCGGCGGATGGCGTCTTGCCGCGCAGAGTGGCGGGGTCGATCTTGAGCTGCGTCTCAAGGAACTCGATGAGCTCGAAGGTCTTGGCCGCGAGCGCGACGACCGCCTTGTGGTCAGCGGATCCGTGCGTGAACAGCGCCTCGTATTTCTCGCGCACCACCGAGCAGCAGGAGCCCGAAGGCGTGACCACGGCGTTGTAGGGCGCGAAGATTTCGCACATACGCCGAGCGAGTATCGCTGCGTCAGCGGGCAGACCGTTCGAAAGCATCGGCTGTCCGCAGCAGGTTTGCGCGGCGGGGAGTTCGACGGTCACGCCCTCATGCTCGAGTACGTGCTCGAGCACATGCTCAAGCACCAGCACCGTCGCCTTGAGCGCGCGCGGCGCGAGCGCTTCGGCGAGGCAGGTGGTGAAGAGGGCGATGCGCATGAGGCGAGGAATGTATACGACTCAGAGTCCGCCCGATGCGGCGCGCAGCACGAAGGGCGCGGCGAGCGGCGTGCATGCCGCGATGGCTGTGGCGATCGCGAGTCCGGCGCAGACCAGCGCCATCGCCTCCGCCGCGATGAACACCGCCACCCGCCCGCGGCTCGCGCCCAGCCGCCGCATCAACGCCAGCTCATCCGCGCGCAGCCGGATCGACAGCGCGAAGGTGCTGGTCGCGACCAGCGCCACCAGCAGCGCGATCGCGCCCGCCACCGCGCCGAGCACGCGACCGACGCCGAAGATTCGCTCGAGCACGCGTTCGGTGAACAGGTCAGGGCGCATGAGTTGCAGGCGCTCATCGGTGCCGGTGAATCGTCCGAGGAGGATCGCCTGCGCCTTCGCATCGACGGGGCGCACGATCGCGCCGTCGATCGGAAAGTCGTCGGTCGAGCCGTGGAAGTGGAAGTCGCTCGCGACGCCTTCCGCAGCAGCGCGCGCGATCGGCAGCGCTTCGCCAGCGATCTTGTGGTCGCCGCTCGCGGTCGCCACGGTGCCGATGACCGCGCCAGGCGTCGCGCTCTGCGCGGGTTCGTCGTGGCGATGGCCGAGGCCGCGGATCGTCCACATGGTGCGGAGGTCGACGAAGATCGCGTCGTCGTCGGGGCTCTGTGTTGGCGCGAGCACACCGGTTGCGGTGAGTTCGAGCGGGAACACGCCGGCGAGATCGGAGAGCGACGCGGGGTCGGTGAAGAAGCGGTCGCCGGGCGTGACGCCGCCGAGCGCGCGCGCGGCGTTGGCGCCGACGACGCACTCGCCGATGGTCGCGAACATGCGGCCGCGCGCGGTTTGCGCAGTGGCGGCGAAGTAGTCGATCGTGGTGCCGACGACGGGCGTCTTGCGCGCGGTGGCGCCGACGGCGATCGGAATGGCGGTTGCGAGCGACTCAGCTTCGACGCGCGCGAGGTCGCGCATCGCGAGTCCGCGCGCCGGTTGCGCCGCAAAGAACAGCGTGCCGAACACAAGATCGGCTTCGCTACCGCGCGCGCCCAAAAGCAGCGGCGAAACCGCAGCGCGTGCGCGCATGTCGGTCGATGCTTGTGCGAGCAGCGTGGTGAGCGCGACGGGGAGGCCGAGCGAAACGCCGAGGACGATCGCAAGGAGCGCGCTGCGTTTCCACGAATGACGCAGCGAACGCGCGGCGATGTAGCTCGAATGGCGCAAGAGGGCGATCATCGCGGTGCGCCTCCGCCAGTATTGAGGTTGCCGGTGGCGAGATCGCCGATCGAAAGCGTGCTGTCGAAGAGCGGCAGGATCGACTCGTCGTGCGTCGCGACGACGAGCGCGGCGCCTGCACTGCGCGCTTCGTGCAGGAGAAGTTCGGCGATCGCGCGCTTGAGTGCGGGGTCGAGGTTTCCCGTGGGTTCGTCGGCGAGAACGATGCGCGGCTGAGTGACGAGGGCGCGCGCGATGGCAACGCGCTGGCGTTCGCCGTGGGAAAGCGCTTGGATCGCGCGGTGTTCCTTGTCGGCGAGGCCGACGCGCGCAAGCAGTTCACGCGCGTGCGCGGCGGCGGCGGCGTTGAGTGTGAGCGAACTGTGAAGGCGCAACGGCAGCAGAACATTCGCGAGCACATCGAGCGACCCGACGAGTTCGAAAGTTTGGAACACCTGCCCGCAGCGGGTGGCGCGATAGGCGCGGCGCGCGGACTCGCTTTCGGCGGTGATCTCGCTGCCGGCCGCAAACACGCGTCCCGACCAGGGAAGGAGTTCGCCCGAAAGTAGCGCGAGCAGCGTGCTCTTTCCCGAACCTGACGGCCCGCGCACGGCGAGCGACTCGCCCGCGTTGAGTGCGAAGGCGGGCGTCGACAGCGTGAAGCCCGAGCTGCGTTTGAACACAAGTTCGGTTGCCGCGAGCACGGGCGTGATCGGCGCGCTCGCAGGTTTGGTCGATGTTCGAGTCGGAGGTTCCATCGGCTTTCGTCGCGGAGCAGGAGCTGGCAAGGACTCGGCGCAGACTACCGCCTGCACAGATATGCTGCGTTGATGCTGGTTTCATCGAGAACTCCAAAGTGGATCCGTGTGTCGCTCTTCGTCGTGACCACTCTGCTCATGCTGGCTGGAATCGCATCATTGTTGGTGAATTGCGATGCGCGACCGCAGGCTGCCATCGATGCGCCCGCGCCGGCACCCGCCAAGCCGCTGGTCTTTGCGTCGCATCCGTTTCTCGTTGAAATCGTGCAGCGACTCGCGGGTGATGGCGTTGAGATTGTTGCGCCGTGGAAGTCGTCCGTTGGCGATCCTGCGTTCTGGCAGCCGACCGCCGAGCAGGTTCGCGCGATTCAGGCGTGCGAGCTGATCGTCCTCAATGGCGCGGGTTTTGAGCACTGGACCGATCAGGCCGCGCTGCCTCGAGCGCGCACTCTTGACACGACTGCATCGCTCAAGGCGAAGTTCATTGTTGTTGAAGGCACGACCCACAGTCACGGTCCGCAGGGCGAGCATTCGCACGAAGGCACGGCTTTCACGACTTGGCTTTCGCCTGAGTTTGCGCGCGTGCAGGCCCACGAGATCGCGGCTCGGTTGGCGACGCTGGTGCCATCGCGCGCTGCTTCGATGAACGCCGCGTTGGTTGAGATCGACGCAACGCTTTCCGCAACCCAATCCGCCCTTGCCGCCGTCGCCCTTGCCGCCGCCGCGCAGGGCGAGCAGCACTGGCTCGCGTCGCATCCGGTGTTTCAATACCTCGGCCAATCTGCCGATCTGCAAATCTCCGCAGTGCAGTGGGAGCCATCCGAAATGCCGTCGAATGACGAATGGTCGAGGCTGGCGCAACTGCGCGGTTCGCAGCCGAGAGCATGGATGATTTGGGAGGGCCAGCCTAGCGTGGGCATTGCGACGAAGCTTGCGATTTTGGGCGTAAAGGTGGTGGTTGTGGCTCAGTATGGGACCGCGGACGGGTCGGTCATCGCGGGTCTGCGCGCGTCTGCAGAGGCAATGCGCGATGGCGTTGCACAGCGCGTGCCTTGAGCGTTGTAGACTGCTCCGATGCACTTTCGCACCGTACTTGCGGCCCTGACCGCGCTCACGCTTAACGCGTCGCTCCTCGCACAAAACAAGTCGAAGCCTTCCGATTCGAAGTCTTCCGAATCGAAGTCTTCCGAATCGAGGCCTTCGGAAACAAGGTCCAGTCAAAAAGATGTTCGCCCCGCAGGCATCTGGTACGGCATCGAGCATGCGCGTCCGAAGCAGCAGGGCGCACTGCGGCTCGCGGCGTACAACGCGGAGAATCTCTTCGACGACTTCGACGATCCGTCGCTTTCGGGCGAGTACGACGACATCAAGGAGAAGACCAGCGAGGAGCGCCTCAAGGCTGTCGCCGCTGAAATCCGCAAGCTTGACGCCGATGTGCTTTGCCTCGAGGAGATCGAGTCCAAGCGTTGCCTCGAGTGGTTTCGCGACAAGTATTTGAAGGACATGGGCTACGAGTTTGTCGCCAGCGAAGATGTCGGCTACTACCGCGGCGTCGAGCAGTCGGTGCTGTCGCGGGTGCCGATCACTGCCGTGAGTATCTTCAAGGGCGATGACGCGATTGTGACCGACATGGAATCGCGCCGCAACGCCGACAGCGCCAAGCGACTCGGCGGCGAGTGGGCTCCGCCATCAAAGGGCACGCAGCAGGATCACTTTCAGCGCTCGCCGCTGCGGGTTTCCTTTAAGACCAAGGATGGCTACGAATTCACCGTGTTTGTGTGCCATTTTAAGGCCGGCGGCAAGGACTTCGCGCAGCAGCGCGAGCTCGAAGCGCTGCAGACCGAGGCGTTTGTCGGCGAGGAGCTGAAGAAGAATCCCGATGCGAACATCGCGGTGGTCGGTGACTACAACGCAACGCCCAACGACATGGCCACCAAGTCGCTGCGCATGAGCGAACTCGGTTTGGTGAGTGCTTACGACTGGCGTTTCGACAAGGACGCGCCCAAGGAAACCTACACCACCCACGCGAGCGCGCGCGTGATCGACTACATGATCATGACGCCGGGTTTGGCCGCGGACTGCGTCCCGAGTTCGTTTTTCGTGCTGGGCACGCTGCACGCTGCGAGCGACTGGGACTTCAAGAAGGCCGACACCATTCCTCCGCCCGCGGGCTACGCGAGCGACCACTGTCCGATCGCGATTGACCTGATGACGACGCCCGACAAGCCGGCGAGCGCGTTCTCGAAGGACAAGCCGAAGTTCGAGGAGAAGAAGGTCGCCACCGATGCGAAGCCTGCGGGGTTGCGCGCGCTCGAAGGCGGCAAGAGTGCGTCGGCGGCCGATGTGGCTTCGGCGAACAAACTTCAAGCGTCGGGATGGACCTATGTGATGCCCGAGCCAAAGAGCAAGACTGCGGCGTGGGGCAACAAGAACACCAAGTCGACTTGGTACCCGGGCTACTGGAAGAATGTGGGCGGCGCGACGAGTGTTGCGCAGCCGACGGAGGCCGACGTGTTCAAGGGCGATGGCGAGTCGAAGCCGAAGTGGAAGGATGGCGGCTCACCGAAGGCGCCGAGTTTTGTGGAGTGGCTGTGCTCAAAGGGCGGCGGCATCAGCCCTGAATGACGGTGCCTGGTTGGTGCCAGGTTGGTGCCAGGCACCAACCAGTTTGGTGCCTGGTTGGTGCCAGGTTCGTAGGATGGTGCCTGACGAGCGCCAAATTGGTGCCAGGTTGGTGCCAGGTTAGTGCCAGGTTGGTGCCAGGTTGGTGCCAGGTTGGTGCCAGGCACCGATTTAGGATTGGCCGATTTAGGACTGACCGAGCAGGCGCATGACTTCGGTCACATCCTTGTCGCCGCGCCCCGACAAATTGAGCACAAGGTTTTGCTCGCGCTTCATCGCACGGGCCACCACGATCGCGCCATGGATCGCATGCGATGTTTCGAGCGCAGGAATGATGCCTTCCATGCGCGAAAACAGTTGAAACGCCTCGAGCGCCTGCGTGTCCGTCGCCGCGGTGTACTCGACGCGCTTGCTGTCCTTCCACCACGAGTGCTCCGGCCCAACGCCTGGGTAGTCAAGCCCCGCGCTGCACGAATGCACATCGGCGGTCTGCCCGAACTTGTCTTGCAGCACATAGCTCATCGATCCGTGCAACACACCAGGCGTGCCCAGTGTGAGTGTCGAAGCGTGGTCGCCCGGCGTCGCGCCGCGTCCACCGGCCTCGACACCGATCATCCGCACCGAGGCGTCCTGCACAAAGGGATAGAACATCCCCGCCGCATTGGAACCACCACCAACGCAGGCCACCAACGCATCAGGCAGCCGTCCGAGTTTCTCGAGGCATTGCGCGCGGCACTCGCGGCCGATCACGCTTTGAAAGTCGCGCACCATCATCGGAAACGGATGCGGTCCAACAACGGATCCAATGATGTAGTGCGTCTTGCCGACCGAGCCCATCCAGTCGCGCATCGCTTCGTTGGTCGCGTCTTTCAGCGTCTTCGAGCCGGAGTCGACTTCGATGACGGTGGCGCCCATGAGCTTCATGCGAAACACATTGAGCATCTGTCGGCGCACATCCTCGCTACCCATGTACACGCAGCATTCGATACCAAAGCGCGCGCACGCCGTCGCCGTCGCCACGCCGTGCTGGCCCGCGCCGGTCTCGGCAATGATGCGGGTCTTGCCCATGCGTTTCGCAAGCATCGCCTGTCCGATGGCGTTGTTGATCTTGTGCGCGCCGGTGTGAGCGAGATCCTCGCGCTTGAGCCAGATGTTTGCGCCGCCAGCATGGGCCGACAGTCGCGGCGCAGGGGTGAGCTGAGTCGGACGGCCAACGAACTCGCGCAGCAAACGGTCGACTTCGCCGAGAAATGCGGGGTCGGCGCGTGCGGCGGCGTACGCAGCCACGAGTTCTTCGAGCGCGGCGAAGAGCGTCTCGGGAACATAGCGGCCGCCGAACGGACCAAAGCGACCATGGATATCGGGAACCGTCAGGTGGTTGATGGCGGTCATATTGATGGTTTGGCCGCGATGGGCCGGCGATAGCGGACGATCGCGAGCACGGGTCCGCTGAGTGCGTAGAGGACGAAGCCGGCGGCGAGCATTTCCCTCGGCCACCAAAGGGCGATGAGCACGGGCAACACCACGCGGATCAACCCAGGGAAAGTGCGGCGTGAGCGCAGGATGTTGTTGGCAAAGTGCGAGTAGCGGATGCTCGACACCATCGCAAACGCCGTGATCGCCGTGACCAGCGGAATTCCGAGCGCAGCGATGCGCGCGAATCCAAGGCCTTCCTCGATGCCGTTGTAGGTGTGGACGAGGTACTGATGCAGCACGATCAGGCTGGCGACGGTTCCGCCGGCGCCTGGCGAAGGGAGTCCCTTGAAGTAAAGGTGGTCTTCCTCCTTATCGCTGCGAACCTCAGTGTTGAAGCGGGCCAGACGCAGAGCGGTGCAGCAGACATAGAACGCGGCGATCGCCCAGAGGACCTTCGCGTAGGCGTTGTCGGCGGGGCCAAGAATGGTGTGGCCGTCGGCGGGGCTGTAGTAATGGCTCACGAGCCGAAGCGTCATGAACGCAGGGGCGACGCCGAAGGTGATGACATCGGCAAGGCTGTCGAGCTGCGCGCCGAGGTCGGAGGTCGAGCGGGTGAGCCGTGCAACGCTGCCATCGATGGCGTCGAAGAACATGCCGAGGAAGACAAGCGCGCCCGCGAAGGAAAGCGTCGAGAAGCCAAAGGCGCTGTCCTCGATGGGCTTGGCGGCATAGTGGATCGCGGCGAATCCGCAGATCACATTGCCCAGGGTGAGCAGTGTGGGCAGCACGCTGGCGGCACGGCGGCGGCGGCGGCGCGCAGGCGTCTGAAGGGGATCGCTGGGGAGGGTCGACATGACGGTTTAGCGCGGCTTAGAGGGCGGCAGCATATCCGCGAACGCTGTGGTCACGATGAGGACGGTTGCGCGGCCAGCGATCGATTGCTCGGCCAACATCAGTGACGCGATCGTAGGCGGTGGCGCCGCGGCCAGTCCGTCCGATTCGGCATCATCGGGCGCGACCAACGGGATCTCGAGAACAACGAGCGCCTGTTCGGGCAAGAGTTCGAGGACGGCCCGGCCACCGTCGATTTCGCGTGTGCGCACGCGCTCGGTGATGGGATCGAGCGTGGCGCGCTCGCCGCGCGGATCCTCGCTGCTCAGGCGCAATTCGATGCGGGCGCGCGCGCCGTCGACAGTGGGAAAGCACCAGCCGCGCAGCGAGAGGCGGAGAATCGACTCGGGAAATTGCCGCGGATGCCCCGCAAAAAAGAGGGTGCGACCTGCGCCGACGCGCGCCGCCTCCATATCGGCCCAGTTGGGAAGCGTGCCGAGCAGCGTGGAGTGCAACTGCGGACTTCCGCCTAAGACGGTGAGCAATTCCTCGAGCCGCGCGGAGGGCGCGCGATACATGGCAAAACCACTGGCGCTCACGCCGCTTTCGATGGGCTCGAGAAGTCCGGCGCTGGTTGCGTCGAGGATCCCCTGCGCGCGGATCTTCGCGTCGATCGGCAAGTAGGCGCGGTGCAACTCGAGTCCAACTCCGCGCGCCTGCCCGTCGAATCGATGGTTTTCTCCGTTGTCGGTGGACGATGACCCTTGTCTGCTCGAGTCATTGGCGTTGGACGAACGGCATCCGCCGAGCAGTGCCGCGCCGGCAAGAAGCGAAACGATGATCGCTGCGCCCGCAAACATCGCGTCAGCTCTGCACTCGACTGGGCGCGGCGTTGATCTGGTCGATGAACGCGCGCAGCCGGCTCCAGGCGCGACGATTGAACTGCAGCGCGATCCGCGGCAACTCGCGGTGCTCCTCTTCCTCGGGCGCCGTCTCCACGCGGCGGAAAGTGGTGTCTTTCTCGCAGAGATCCTTGCGAAAGTCGCGCTCGAAGATGGTGAGCTCGGCGTCGGTCAACTGCGTCTGCAGGCGAAGCACCAGGTCCTTGCCGACAAAACGCATCGAGTGGTAGCGCCGATAGAAGCCGGCGATTTCCGCCACCGCGGCAACCGGATCATGATGGATCGAATAGAGCCCGCGGTCTTCGGGCGAGATGAGCTTGCGGCGTGCCAACGGCAGAACGCAGCCTTCTTCCCAGCCCTTCCAATAATCGCCGCCCTCGTGCTCAAGCAGCACAACCGGAATCAGATTGGACTTGCCGGTCTGAATCAGCGTGAGCGCTTCGAAGAGTTCGTCTTGTGTTCCAAAGCCACCAGGGAAGACGGCGACGGCGTCGGAGTGCGCCATGAACATCAGTTTGCGGGTGAAGAAGTAGCGGAAGTTGATGAGCTTGGGGTCGCCGTCGATCACGCTGTTCGCGCCCGCCTCGAAGGGAAGGCGAATGCGCAGACCGAAACACTTGTCGACATCGGGGCCTTCGTGGCCGGCCTTCATGATGCCGTCGCCAGCACCAGTGATGACCATCATGCCCGCGTGAGCGATGGCACGGCTGAACTCGCGCGCCATCGCGTAGTCCGGATCGGTCGGCGGTGTGCGCGCGCTGCCAAAGATCGAGATCTTGCGAGTGCCGCGATAGGGATTGAAGATGCGGTAGGCGTGGCGCATCTCCTTGAGCGCAGTGCGCACGAGCTTGAGCTGACCGGTGTCGGCGCCGTCGGCAACGAGTTTGAGCCCTGAGAGCATGATCTCGGCGACGAGCTCGCGCGCTTCCTCGGACGGCTTCACGCCGGTCGAGGCAAAGAAAGAATCAACAGCTGCCTCGATGTGGGAGAGATTGAGCGCGGGTTGGTCGGGCGTGCTGGGGTTTGTCATATTGAAATCTGCGTCGGTCAGTGCTGAGGTGGCTGGGGATCGCTGCTCGGCGGCGTGCTTGGCGGCGTGCTTGGCGTCGTACTTGGCGTCGTATTTGTCGTGGCGGTCGATTCGGTCGGCGTCGTGGTCGGTTGGATCGGCGCGGGTGGAGGTGCAGGAATGTCGGTGATTCCAGGCAATGCGGCGATGCTCGCCTTCGGGTCACTGAGCGTTCCCGACACATCGATGGCGAAGAACTGGTTGGTGACTCCGCCGATCACATCGCTCACGATGGGGATGGTTCCGCGCGGGAAGAAGCGCAGGCCGATGCCGAAGGTTGGAATGTCGACGGTGCCCGAGCCCGTAAGTTGGATCGTGCCAGCGGCGAGGTCGCAGCGCGTGATCTCGGCGGTGTTGCCCTTGATGTTGAAGATGGCGTCGGACGCGGAGATTTGGCTCGAAATCGGCAGCATCAACTGCGTGATTTGCAGCACGCGCATCGCCAGCGGCAACGAGGCCAGGGTGGCGTTGCGAATTCCAACTCGGCCGTTGCCGGTGCGGGTGTCGGCGGCGCCACTGGTCGATCCCTCCACTAAGACGACGGCGCTCAATCGGCCCGTCGAACGCGCCGATGCGTCGTCGAGCGGCGTGCCCAGTCGCAGCACTTCGAAGTCGGCGTCGGCCACGCGGGCGCGGGCGCGGTAGGTGTCCTTGTCAAAGTCGATGGAGCTGACCAAATCGAAGCGTCCGAACGCGACATCGCCTGATCCGTTGACGGAGAGCGACTTTCCGCCATCGCCGGATGCAATGGAGAGGCTCGTGGCGCTGATCGGCCGATCGAAGACGCGCGCGCTGCTGGCCGTGAGTTGCGCGGTGAAGTCGATGGGAAGTGCGGCGCGGGGCTCGTAGCGCAAACGCAGCGAAACTTCGCCGTTCAGTGCGCTCACGCTCGGGCCAGCGCTGAGCGATGCATCGAGGAGGCGCGCCGCGCCGCGAATTTGATAGATGTCAGGACTCTCGGCGCTTCCCGTCGCCGGCCAACGCAGCGCGATATCGGGAAGGTCCAATTCGAAGCGGCCCTTCGTGGTGCACGCGAGCGTTTCGGTCGCGAGATCCATCGGCGGAGGCAGTTGCTTGCGCAGCGC